>SL_4KL_010_BRINEDRAFT_10000785_pt1 | contig 16877 bp, 16 predicted proteins | sample SodLak_010_BRINE_2_FD_10664 | JGI IMG/M metagenome (IMG submission 10664)
TTCATAGAGCTTCTCTCGGTCGCCATCGGGAATAATACCACCAACAATAATCAGCGTATCATCAAACGCGTCATACTCTTTCAACCCATCAACGATTTTTGGCACAAGTGTATTGTGAGCACCGGAGAGAATTGAGATTCCAAGTACATCAACATCTTCTTGAACGGCTGCTTGGACGATTTCAGCAGGTGCTCTGTGGAGCCCCGAGTAGATCACCTCAAATCCGGCATCTCGGAATGCCCGTGCAATTACGTGTGCACCGCGATCGTGGCCATCCAACCCGACTTTCGCCACGAGACAGCGAATTGATCGTTGCTCTGCGTCTGCGCTCATACATTTGATTTCGAGGGCGGATCGTTTGACTCTAACGGAAAATCGGGAAGAATACAACGAGAAGGACCAACCAATCTCACAGACAACCACAGAATATGAAAAAATGATGAAATGATCTCCCCCCGAACTAGGTGATATGGTACATCTACAATCAATACTGTTTCAAGCCGACGCTGGCATGACTGGTGCAATCACCGTCTTCGTCGTGAGCTTTGCGATCGGAACGGCAGCAATCTACGCCGGCGCACGGTTGGTCATCGACAGTGAGACTGGTGTCGTTCGTGCTGGAGTCACTGCGCTTTTGGGTGCGGTTGTATGGACTGTTGTCAGCCTGTTCGTTGGGTGGATCCCACTGATCGGACCGCTACTTATGCTTGCTGCATGGATTACCGTAATTAACGTGCTGTACCCTGGCAGTTGGAGAACTGCGATCGGTGTTGGGTTTGTTGCATGGCTTGTAGCACTCGGGTTGCTCATTGCACTGGCGAGTATTGGCATCGGATCCTACGATGCAATGGGGGTTCCGCTGTAGGGCTCAGACGTGTTCTTCGAGGAACGCAACAATCGCATCATACGCTTCGATCCGGTTCGCTAGCTTTGAGAACCCATGGCCCTCGTCGTCAAAGATCAGTTTGCGAACTGGAACATTCTGGTCTCGTGCTGCTTCAACAACCTGCTCGGCCTCTCCAACCGGCACCCGTGGATCGTTTGCCCCATGCAATACAAAGAGCGGTGCGTCGATCGATTCCATATTGTTGATCGGTGAGATTGATTCGAGGAACGCTCGGTCATCTTCAAGCGACCCATACTCGGCTTCTCGGAGCGACCGCCGCCACTCACCCGTATTCTCAAGGAACGTTACAAAGTTTGCAATTCCGACGATGTCTATTCCGGCAGCCCAGAATTCTGGATATTCCGTCAGTGCTGAAAGTACCATGAACCCACCATATGAGCCACCCATTGCCACAATCCGATCGGGATCGACAGCCGGGTGATCACAGAGCCATTCAACTGCGGCCTTGATGTCAGCAACAGCGTCCATCCGTTTCTCAACATCATCGAGCCCAGCGTACTCTTTTCCATACCCTGCGGAGCCACGGACATTCGGCTCAAACACGCCATAGCCCTGTTGGAGTAAGAACTGCTTGACCGGGCTAAATGATGGCCGACGTTGGCTTTCGGGGCCACCGTGGATATCGACAATAACTGGTATCTCACCGCTCCCTGTATCCGACTCTGGGAGCGAAAAGAAGCCTGGAATCCGTCGATCGTCAAACGTCGGATACCGAACAAGCTCTGGATCAACAAACGTCTCGGATGGAATGCCTGCAGTTGCAGCATCCGTCCATTGGGTTGACTCACCGGTCTCTACGTCAATCACATAGACGTTGGTGTTCTGCGTACTGGCCGTCACAGTGACAGCAAACTCCTCAGCATCCGGCCCGAACGAGACACCGCCAACAACACCGTTTGGGAGCTGCGGTTCTGTGGTTGTATCGATTGAATCCGGACCGGTAAACTTGCCAACAGTCAATTCGCCGTAGCCGTCAACATTTGTGGAGTAGACAACACGACTTGTGTCTGTGTCGATCGCCACACCGTTGACATTCCAGTCTGTCTCAGGAACTGCACCATCCGTCTCAACGGCTGCAAACGATTCATCTTTGAGATCGATCCGCTCGAGCCGGAGGGTATCGGTCTCTCGATCGGTACAAAGGTAGATCGACTCACCATCAGGTCCCCACTCAGGGCTCCGATACCGCACGTTCCCTTCGTGTGGTGTTACGTGCGTTAGCTCGCTGGTTTCAAGATTGAACACCGAAAGGTCCTGATCGAAGTTTGAGTAGGATTGAATGACAAGGAGCTTTTTGTCGTCCGGACTCCAGCCCCCAAGTGTCAGCCAACCATCGCCCTCAAAAACTACCTCTGCATCGCCTCCAGTCGCATCCCGGTCTTGGACGTATATATCGAATACTTGCGTGTCGCGTCTATTTGATGTGAACGCAAATCGCTCGCCATCGTGGGACCAGCCACCCCAGCGGTGTTTCGCTCCCGGACGCTGTGTGAGGTTGGTTATGCTACCGCTCTCGGTTTCGACACGATATAGCTGTGCTCGCTCATTGCCTCCGTCATCCATACCAAAGATGATTTCTGGACGCGTCGGAGAGTATCGAGCAAACGTCACTCGCTCGTCATAGAAGGTGTGTTGTTGCGGCCACTGTCCTGCACCGTCAACCGACCAGAGTTGGCCAGTACCTGTTGTATTCATTAAAAATGCAAGTCGATCGCCATCGGGAGAGAAGTTTGCCCCGTACGCGCTTCGGATATTGAGATAGCGTTCAATGTCGTAGTCGGACATATCTATCTCTCAGCGCGGGCCGGCAAACAGTTTGGGGTCGTCGATGAGCAGCGCAGAATGTGTGGGTTTTTCATGGATTAGTTCGTCCCACAGTGTATGCGTGTTACGTTCGTGTCGATGGAGACGCCACACCGACGTGACATACCTGCAATTGTCCGGCTGAGTAGACTTGCACGGACACTGGCAGCTGACGGTCACGAAATTACGATCTGCTGCACTAAATGGTGGGAAGGAGAGCATAAAACGTTCGAACAGCACGATATCGAGTATCGTGCAGTGACGGACACCCCTTCCACGCGATCGTTCGCCGCCAAACTACCGTTCGTGCTGCGAAAGTGTAATTCGGACGTTATTCATCTACTCAACAGCCCCCCAGCACTCGTTCGTGCTGCACGTGCAGCAACAACGTTTCGCCGAACACCGATCGTCGTTGATTGGTGGTCAGACGTTGACGGCGACTCAGCACGTAGCTATGAGAAGGCTGTTCGATCGAGCGATCGAGTCGTTGTTCCCTCTCGGTTTATTGAAACGATGGTCCGCGAGCATGGCGCAGCCGAATCGACGGTACAGGTCATCCCGGAAGGAGTGAAGATGGATCTAATCCGCGAGGTTGAGCCCAAAGACGGGATTGATATGGTGTACAGCCGCCGGCTAGATGAGCATGCGAACGTTGAGACGTTCCTACTTGCGCTTGCAGAGCTCCGTAATCGAGGCTGGAATGCGGTGGTTATTGGGGATGGACCCACCCGGCAGGACGCAGAGCGAACCGCACGTGACCTCCGAATTGATGACAAAGTCCGATTTGTTGGGGACCTTCCGATCCGCGATCGGGTCTCACTGTTCAAAGGCGCACATGTGTTTGCACAGACTGCGGAGTTTGAGCCATTTGCATCGGAGCTCTTGTGGGCGCTTGCCTGTGGCTGTGTTGGCATCGTTGAGTACCAAGTTGGGTCGAGTGCGCACGAGCTCGTCGAAGGAAAATCAAAGTTGGAGGGGACACGTGGCCGCCTCGTTACCTCCCCACAGGAGTTAGCCGAAGAGGTCGTCGCCACGCGATCGCTCAGCAGAATGAAGGTAGATAACGCGTACGATGCTTACAGCTACGATACGGTTGTAGATGACTACCTTGCAGTTTATGAGTCTGCGACTCAAGCAACCGGTCTATTCTAAAAAATTGTTCTGGGGTTATGCGCTATCTTCGTAGTCGCCACCGTACTTCATGAAGAAGAACGTAAACCCAAGCGTCGAAAGCAGCGCAACCACGGTTGCGACACTAAGTGTGAGTGCTGAATCCGGAACTGGAGGTGGGCCGCCAGCACCGCCACCGCCACCGCCGGATTCGACGGTGTCCACGTCGTCACCGACTGCAATCCCACCAAACATGTTCACAGAAATGTGTGGAACACACTCGTAGTTAGTGATCCCTTCGTGCTCTTCTGTTACTTCGAACTCGTAGGTGTATCCCTCCTCATCTACCGGATCGCCACTATCGAGGTCATCTGCTGCAGGCCCATCATCACCAACGACGTTGTGTGCACCACCTGCACCAGTCCACTCGAATGTGATTGTTGTGCCTGGGTCTACCCAAAGCCCTGTTGGGTCGAATGCAAGCCCATCATCACCTGCACCAACCTGTACGGTGACCTCTTCTTCACCGCGGGCATCTTCGAACGAACTCACGTTTGCGTCATTGAACCATCCTCCCCAATCTGGCTCTTCGGACTGTGCGGCGGCGCTTCCTGATGCGCCAGCAGCTACAGCACCGGCGGCTGCTGCTCCGGTTGCCGTGCGGAGAAATCCGCGACGGGAAACGTCTGCACTATCACTCATACATCCCGCTTAGAGGTGGGTGGTAGTGAATACTTTGGTTCCGATCGACAGCGACTGACCGCTCCTGTCGTCACAACATATAGTCGTGCGTGCCGGTTTCCGTCGCTAAGAACGCCGAAAGCAGGTCGATCGTCGCGGCAATATCGTCACAGTTGGCAGTTTCGGTCACTGTGTGAAGGTATCGGGTTGGAATCGAGATTGCGCCAACCGGCTTTGCACCATGTGTGTTTTGGAAACCGGCAGTATCGGTTCCACCAGCAGGGAGTACCTCTAACTGATAGTTGATCTGCTCGTCTTCAGCGACTGTTTTCAGGCGTTTGTGTACTTTTGGACTCGTAATCACCGAGGAGTCTTTGAGTTTAATCGCAGTGCCCTCACCAAGCTTTGTGACTGCGTCTGCCTCACTCCCGATTATTGGAACATCGTTTGCGACCGTCACGTCAAGGGCGATCGCAAGATCCGGGTCAATGTCAACCCCAAGCGCGGTTGCACCACGGAGACCAACCTCCTCTTGGACGGTTGCAGCAAAGTGGATTGTCACCGCAGGATCTTCGATCCGTTTTGCGGCTTCCAGCATCGAAAAGAGACAGACACGATCGTCAAGCGCCTTTCCAGTCACACAGTCTCCCATCTCAACAGTCGTCTGCTCGAGCGTCACAAGATCGCCAACGGAGACCAGCTCGGAGACTGCATCGCCATCACGACCAATGTCGACATATACATTTTTCACCTCATCTTTCTTTGATTGCTGTTCTTCAGTGAGCGTGTGCGGGGGGACCGACCCAATGACACCTGTGAGGTCGCCATCATCAGTGTGGATTGTCACACGCTGTGCACGAAGGACGCGAGCGTCAAATCCACCTAATGGGTCAAGTTGAACAAACCCTTCATCTGTCACGTGTCGAACCATGAACCCAATCTCGTCCATGTGTGCAGCGATCGCAACACTATACTCGGAGTCACCGTGAATGGTTCCGATAACGTTACCCATTGCGTCAGTCCGAACCTCATCAACGGCATCAGCAAATTCTCGCTGGACGATTGCTCGTACATCGTCCTCGTATCCAGGCACACCACAGGCTTCTGTTAGCTCAACAAGGAGGTCAAAATCAAAATCCATCGTCATACTATCGACCACCAGTGGAACCGGTAAAAAGACTCAGTTTGCGGAGACGTAGATGAAAACTAACACACAGTTTAGTGTGGTTCCGGAACGTTTTTGGCCCTGATCTGTTCATGTGAAAGTATGGCAGATGTAGAAGCGGAACTCCGCGAGCAGTTTACAGACGCATTTAAAGGTGCAAGCTACCCAGTCAACAACCAGATGGATCTGGTCCCTGCGCTCCCAAACGGACCTGGTACAAAATTCCAAGCAGGTGATGTCACGCTGACCGCGATGGAGATGGCAGCAAAGCTCGGTGGTCATCAAGAGTTCCCATATGAAGATGTTGAGTCGCTTGTCGACGATGTGATTGCAGGCTTGAAAGCAGAAGACGTTCTGTAAGATCGAACACAAGATTTTATTTTCGATTTCGACCAGTGTCGAGAAGTTCTTAATGTCTCATCCCCAATGGTGACTTGTGCCGTTAGAGTCTCTGTCGGCGCTTCCAGCGTGGTTGATATTCGGAGTTGTTGGTGGTCTTGGAGCCTCTGCCTTGGTTGGCGGGGTGTTTTATTTTGGAGACCGACTCTTTCCACCAGCCGAGCAAACACATTCATACAGCTATGACGGAACTGCACGTCGTCGAGATGAAATCCGTGAGTATCTCCGGCTGATCGACGAACCATTTAAAGAGAACCAGCTGATCAACGGAAATCAGGTTGCGTTCTATCTTCCACCGCGTGATGTTGCAATTACGTTTAATGTCGCTTCGTACTTCGGATTACAGTCGACAGATACCTACGTAATTCTCTGTGAGCATGAGATGCCCGGGCATCAGATCGGTCGACGACTCCCATTCGAGGTTCCAACAGTTACTGTCAGGCCACCGAGTGGGAATGAAGTCGAGGCCGCCTTTGATCAGTTGGGTATCGACCAATCTGCAACTGAAGCAGAAATCAAGAAAGCCTACAGAGGCTTGGTCAAGGAAGTTCACCCTGACCAAGGTGGGACTCAGGCAGAATTCACACAGGTACAAGAAGCGTATACAACCGCGCTCAACCACGCCGAGCCAGCGACTGCATAGCAGTACAACAGCACCCATTAATCAAGCAACCTGTGCTCTATCGCCCATTCCAAGCAGGTCATATGTGATATCGTTGTCTCGCAATGCATCCGTAACTCGACCAATTGCGTCGCTCGTTGCCACAACCACAACAGTCATGCCTCGAGCAGCGGCCTCTGCGGCGACAGAGCCGGCAGCGGTGGTGACTGCTGGCTCATTGTCGATCGATCGGAGCGAGACAACTGCCTCAACACCAGCGGCAACAAGTAGATCCGCATCCTCACAGAGGACACGTAGCTTCGCTTGATCAATCTCACGGCTCCCGCCCGCCCGTGCAGCTGGCACCTGAACAACGGTCACAACACCGGGTTCCATCTCAATGACGCCTTCAAACCCAGTTACGCTCACATCTGTTCCAGCAGCGGCAGCTGTTGTCGCGGTGCCTGTCGCAGGGCCATAATCGCCGGGTGTGGCCCGCAACAGCCCGCCATCGATCGAGAGGGTTACCACATCCCCTGGCTCAATATTATCGGTTGCGATCGCAGCGTCCTCTTGAACGTCACCTAAAATATCCGCAGTTACGTGATCCGCGTACCGGCGGAGAGATTTAGCTTCCTGGAACAGCCAATCAACACCCTCTTTTGTGACTCGATATCTTGATCGCCCATCCTTGGTCACTAGCCCATCTTCAACGAGCGCACGGATGTATTCGCTAACTGCTTGGCTTGTGACGCCAACAGCCGACGCAATCTCTCCTTGACTCACCGCTGGCTGGCGATCGGCAATCTCGACAAGTACCCGAAATCGAGTTGCTGTACGTTTGTCTGAGAGGGCGTCGCTCATACCATCTATTCCACCTGCGAAATATATAAAGCCCGGGAGGATGGTCGACGACGAAGTTGGCAGTACTGTTTTTCACTATTGACAGAGAATGGTACACTGTGCAAGACGTGTCGTTTCGCGAGCGAGCGATCTATCTCGATTCATTGGAGACGTTAGTCCTTTCAGACATCCATATCGGAAGAGACGAATCGTCCAGTATCGAGTTTCCGCTTGGAGAACGGACTGATCTCAAAGAGCGGCTTCAATCGCTCTGTTTGCACTTTGATCCACAGACGGTTGTGTTTGCAGGGGATATTCTCCACAGTTTTTCGGAGGCAAGCATTACCACGTCACGGATACTCTCAGACCTTGTTTCGATCGCAAGCGAAGGCGATCGGACCACAATATTGCTCGAAGGAAACCATGATGGCCTACTTGAGACTGTGTGGGATGGATCAATCCAGCGCGCGGTTCACTTTGATGATGGAACAGTCGTTACTCATGGGGATATTATCCCGGAGTTGGATCGGCCCGGATCTCGATATATCGTTGGACACGATCATCCTGCAATTAGCATCGAAGGTGTGAGGCGGCCCTGCTATTTATATGGTGAATCACAGTACCAAAAGCAGCCACTGCTGATGTTACCCGCATTTAATCGACTCTCTGCAGGTGTTGAAGTGAATCAACTACGAACAAGCGAATTTCAATCTCCATTTATCACTAATGCAGCAGCTCTTCAACCAATCGTGTATGATAAAGAGAGTCAAGAGACGCTACGATTTCCACCGTTAGCAGCGTTTCGGCGACTCCTGTGAGTCACGGTCTGTTATGTTGTTCAGTCGTCGCTTCGGCCAAGCGCCTTGCGTCGCGACTCGTTGAGTGCTTCACAGACGGTTCCTTGGCCATTCACGTTGACTTTCGCCGATCGGTTTCGACGGTGGAGCTGTTCGAATATCTCAATACTGACCGGTTCTCCTTTTGGTGTCCGAAAGAGTGGTTCATCGTCACCTGTCAGACAGCCTTCTTCGTTCGCCATCTCAAGATATTCAGTCAACGGCTCCGTGGGTGCAGAGACTGCAAAGGAGCCATCTTGAAGATAGATATGCGTTCGATCGCCACTTGAGTCTGTGATATCGCTCGGGGTGAGCGATACAATCTGTCCGGGTGTCATTCCCGCTTTGAGTAACGCATCGACAGCATCAAATTGACGGGCAAGCCGTGCTTTGTGGTCGAGCGAGGCACGGACTGCCTCTAGCCCACCATCTGCATCAGGAAAGACTGCTTCGAACGGCTGCCCAGTGTTGATACCGGTTGTAATCTCATCCTCGTGCATATGGTCTTGAAGGATGATCTCCGTTGTTTCAACGCCCGAAAGTGTGGACACTGCCTCGTGCGCGTCGCTTGCCATCATCCATGCGAACGCGGGTGAACACCATGCGGTTGGAAGCGTAAACCGAACTGTTACTGCCGATCGATCCGCGCTTGGCGTTGGTTCGATGACAATCTCGTCAATATAGCCGAGATCGACGATCGATTCGTCGAGTTCCGGATCAAGCACTGGGCGGAGCGCCTCTCGGATAACCGGCTGACTAACGCTTCGATCATCACGTTGATGTGAGTCTGCACCGGACATGATTAGTCGTCTGCAACGGCGCCGCCGACTGTGTTGCTGTACATCGATTCGAGTCCGTACTCAACAGAAACATCGTCATTTTGCAACTTCCGTTTCTGTTCTTCGATATCAATATCGTACAGCTCTGCAGCGTTCTCTCCGAGAATCTTTTTCTTTGTTTCGAGACCGAAATCAACACCGTACTCGGCTTCCTGTGCTGGGGTCAGCTCTGATTCAAGGAATGTTTCGACGAGCCAATCTGGGTTCCAGAGTGCGTAGTCGCTACCGAACAGCAGCCGGTCCTCACCGAGCCAAAAGAGCAGTTCGCCCATGATTTCGCCGAACTTCTCCTGTCTGTGCACAGCAAGCGGTGCTGCGACAGCGAGTCCACCGTAAACGTTTGGCTCTTGGGCGGCGATCCAACAGAAGTCATCAAGCCGTGGAAGCCCAACGTGCTCAACAACAAAGTTCAGTTCTGGGAACGTTGACGCAGCGTCATCAATGTCTGCAACATCGAATGCATCACGGTTGAGCGGGCGGATAGTTGGCCCTTTGTGTGCGTGGATGTTCTTGACACCAAGTTCGACACATTTCTCCAAGAACTCGTAGGATTCATCAGAATCGAGCCGCCATCCTTTCGATTCTCCTTTCCACTCGGCGGTGTACACTTTGACACCTTTCATATCTCGGACGTTCGCCTGCCGCTCAAGTTCCTGCATCCCTTCTTCACCATCGCGCGGATCAAACCGTCCATTGACAATAAACCGATCCGGATAGGTGTCAGCCATCTCGCCGAGCCGATCGAACGTGTTGAATCCCTCGTGGTAGAAGTCTTTCAGATGTGTCGGCTGGAAGATTCCCATGTCGACGACACCGTTTGTAAAGAAGTCGTCTTTGAGTCGATCGGCGTCGTACGCTCTGTATTCGTCGTATGTCCACTGCCGATCTTCTGGTGTAAAACCAGTGTGATAATCATAGAAGCACTCGATAAACTGCTCGCCGCCTTTTGATTTAACGTTCTCTTCACTGGCATCCCACATATGGATGTGGCCATCGATTACGAAGATGTCTTCGCCTTCATGTGAATACATAACATTGTTTAATGAGAACCACCCACATATAACTATCACGGTAAATTATGTTATATGTCGATAATGATATTATTCCACATCGACAGTTGTTAATTGGTTATGTATTATTCGCAACAAGTGTTTAGTGCAAATACAACGCATTTTATCACTGTATCATGGAAGCAGCAAGATTACACGAATATACACACGATATGAGCGAAGCACTGCAGATTGACGAGGTTGACCAACCAACTGCCGATCGCGGCGACCATGTTGTCGTTGAGGTTGAAGGTGCTGGTTGGTGTCAAACTGATAACCACATTGTTGAAGGAATGTGGACAGATTATGTTGAGCAACAGCTCCCGATGACACTTGGGCATGAGAATGCTGGCGAGGTCGTCGAAGTTGGTGACGATGTTGAGACGGTCTCGGTCGGCGATAAAGTGATTTGTCACCCAGTGATGACCTGTGGGGTGTGTCGATCGTGCCGACTCGGAAATGACATGCACTGTGAGAATCTCGCATTCCCTGGGTTAACTACTGATGGCGGTTTCGCGGAGTATCTACTAACTTCCGAGCGAGCAGTCATTCCGCTCCCGAGCAGTGTTGACCCAACGGACATCGCGCCACATGCAGATGCAGGGATTACAGCCTACCACGCAACAAAAAAAGCCGTACAAAAACTCAATCCGGGTGACTTTGCGGTGGTTATCGGTGTAGGTGGATTAGGCCATATAGGTTTACAATGTTTAGATTCGATGAGTGCAGCTAACATCATTGCACTCGACATCAAAGAAGAAGCACGCAACCTTGCTGATTCGCTCGGTGCACAGTACACACTCGATCCATCGGATGAGTCGATCGTCGATCAACTCATGGACATTACTGATGACGGGGGCGTCCACCAGATCATCGACTTTGTGGGTCGAGATGAGACGACATCACTTGGACCACAGATTGGCGCAGGTGGTGCCGATCATCATATTGTTGGATACGGTGGACACATCCACGAACCATCACAAACGCTTGTTAACGGAGAGTTCGGCTTCCGCGGCACACTCGTCGGTAAATACACTGAACTGCAAGAACTGATGGCACTTGTCGATCGTGGCGACGTCGATCTCCACACGACCCGCTTCTCATTAGGAGAAATAAACGCCGTAGCCGAAAAGTTAGAGCATGGAGAGATCGAAGGGCGAGCGGTGATCACTCCCTGACCCGAACTGAGGAAGCGGCTGCATCGATCGGTGACCATTCATTTGCGCGTGGTGACGATGGACTGGTCCGCGTGTTGGATTTTGACGGCGTTCCACTAGCGGATGCAACGGTTCCCGATATTGACGACGAGACGTTTGTCGGCCTGTACGCGGACATGCGCGCTGCACGCCGGTTCGACGAGCGTGCGATCAGTCTGCAACGACAGGGCCGAATGGGGACATATGCCTCATTAGCTGGACAAGAGGGGAGTCAAGTTGGCTCGACGTACGCGCTGTCAGATGATGATTGGCTATTCTACCAGTACCGAGAACACGGAACGTTGTTTGCACGCGAGTTCCCACCGGAGCATCTTGCATACTGGATGGGACACGAGGCCGGAAACGGCGCAGTTGCGGATGCAAACGTGTTTCCATTAAATATCGGAATCGCCTCGCATCTCCCACATGCAGTCGGGTGGGGGATGGCAGCCCAGTACAAAGGCGACGAATCGCTGTCAGTGGCACACTTTGGTGAGGGCTCGACGAGCGAGGGTGACTTCCACGAAGCGCTCAACTTTGCCGGCGTGTTCGACACTGCAACGCTCTTTATTTGTCATAACAATGGCTGGGCGATTTCGATACCTGCTGAAGACCAAACCGCATCCGAATCGTTTGCTATGAAAGCGGAGGCATATGGCTTCCCAGGCATTCGTGTCGATGGGATGGACCCACTCGCGGCATACCAGGTGACGAAGGCTGCCGCAGATGTTGCGCATAGTCCACCGGAAGGGCGGCTTCGATCGACACTCATTGAGATGGTCGAATATCGATACGGTGCACATACGACTGCAGACGATCCAACAGTCTACAGGGACAATGCCACCGTGGAACAGTGGAAACAACGCGATCCGATCGAGAGACTGGAGGCATTCCTTCGTGAGACCGGTCGTCTCGATGATGAAATGATCGCGTCGATCGAAAACGAGATTGATGACGAAATTGCAGACCTCATTTCGGTCGCCGAGTCATTCGAGGCCGACCCTGCTGATCTCTTTGCGGATATGTACGCAACGCAGCCAGCAGAAATTCAATCCCAAGAGGCGGCGTTTCTCGATTCGATCGAGCGTCACGGCAAAAGTGCGTTCCTTCGAGAAGAGTAACCGAAGCCGTCAGATATCTTCGAGAACCGCGTTTGCAGCGACCTGACCGCTTTTCATTGCGCCCTGTATCGAAGACCACTGCGTGAGATCACCGGCTAAGTAACAGCGTTTGCCGGGCGATCGAACATCAGGGAGTGTTTCGTACACGCCTGGTGGTTGTGTGAACTGTGAGAACGGGATGCGGTCGGTTGCGATCGTCTCCACGTTGTTGAAGTTCCGTTCCGGATACCACGACTCAAGCGCCCGGCGCGTTTTGGTTGCAAGTTCGCTGTCAGACAGCGACTGTGCATTCGGCCCAAGGAATGTTGCACAGAGCAATTCAGCCTCTTCGGTCCCGTACTCAGGGGCGACTTCTGAGAGCGGCACAACCGTATTTGGTGACCCATTCTCGGCATTCAAGAGCAGCCGTTTTCCGGTTCCAAGCGGTGTGTCTGATTCGAACCGATAGTACTGCGTCACACACCCACGTGCCTCTGTCGGTATGGCGTCAACACCAGTGAGACGGAAGGCAGCTTTCGGTGTCGTTGCAACAACAACCCGATCGGCTTTGCGCCGATCGTCTTCAGTTTCGACAACAACATGCCGTCGTTTTTGCTCAAGACCAGTCACCGAATTTTCGGTCTTGATTTTGACGCCTGCATCCGCCGCCGCTGTTTTGAGCTGTGTTGCAATTTCTCCCATACCGTTCTTTGGAATCGCCGTTTGGCCCATACTCAGCGCGTGGAAGGTATACTCGAACACGTGTTTTGAGGTCGAAAGCGATCGATCAAGCGTAATTCCACCATAGAACGGTGCAACAAAGTTCTCAATATACTTTTCGGAGAAGCCCCACTCACGCAGATAGTCTCGAATCGATTGATCAGGTCCAGTGAAAAACTCCGCCTCCGATCGGTCTCGAAGGTCTTGCCGAAGTGCAAGCGTCCGAAGTTTATCCGACATCGTCACTTCACGATTCAGTGCTGATTCAAGCAGTGCTTTCGGGTCCCGAAGTGGATCGGATAGAATCGACCGCTCACCCGATCGCGCAATCACTGCACCCGGCTTAAACGGCCGGAGGTCTAATGCGTCAAGATCAAGCTCCTGCTGAACTGCCGGATATGATGTAAAAAGCACCTGAAAGCCACGATCGAGCGTGAATCCATCTTGCTCTCTGCTCCGAACGCGACCACCAACCGTCTCTCGACGCTCATACAGCGTTACATCCAGACCCTCCTCGGCAAGGTGTCGAGCAGCGACCAACCCTGCTAGCCCACCACCAGCGACAACAACGGATGTTCCTCTCATGAGTGACATATTTGATCGGTTCATACAAAGAGCCTGCTACACCGATCGTGTTGGATCGCTCAGGTAAACGACTACGGGCACGGTGGCCCGTGGCTTTTGTTGTTCCCTCAGCCTACGTCGTAAGCACTCCACGCAAAGCGATCTCGCGGGAAGAGGATGGGCGGTTTACAGAACGCCCCGACCCAGACAGGCTCACCTTCCGAACAAACGGTTGGGTTTTGCGAGTCCGGTAATTAACCGATTCAACATCGACACCAGCGTGTTTTGCCCACGCTCGCCACGCCACGTTCACGCTCGCGTTCCGGTCAGCATGGTCTTGCTGAACCGCACACGAATCATTCGTACACCGGAACCGTCGCCCCTGACGGTATCCACGGTGCCCACAACACGAACATGACTTCGAGTTGTACGGCGAACCGACAGTCTCACACGGAATCTGATTCCACGTCGCCTTGTATCGAACCTGCTTCTCGAACTTATGGAACGGGAGTTTGTGCAGACGCCGATTCATGTACGTGCCGTACTTGATGGCGTCTCGAATCCCGGTCAAGTCCTCGAAGACGATAACAGGGTTCGAGAACTGTTGGGCGAACTCGACCACAACGCGGGACAGTCGGTGCAGAATCCACTCCGTGTAGCGTTCTTCTTTCTCACCGAGTTGGTGATGAATGGAGTGTTGGCCGTGTTCTTGACAGCGTTTCGTGATGGTGTGGTAGCGTTGGCGTTCGGCTTTCACAGAGCCGTAGTCAAGCACGAGTGTTCCGAGTGTGTCCATCGTCTCACGGTTAAGAGCGGTGAGAGTGATGTTGCGCTCGTTAATATCGACGCCGACAAGAGTATCAGCGTCTTCGGGTTCAGACACTTCAACCTCTGTTTTAACCGTGACGTGTAGGTAGTACACGCCATCTCGGTATCTCGAAGTGCCGTGGCACTTCGATGACTCGTCGAAAATCTTCGATTTTCGAGACAGAAGTTCGGCCTGTCCCAACGACCACTCATCATCCGCTAAGGCTGACTCGATGAGGTTGAGGTCTTCCGGTCGCCCTCGAAGGTGTCCTTTCACTTTCTTGTACGGCTTCGGACTCACACGGAACCGAATGCGGTCAGTCTCGTCGTTGTAGGTGAGTCGGTAGCCTTCGGTGTGCGCCATGACGAGCGGGTAGGCTCCTTTCTTGTCCGTGGCTGGTGGAGATGGTTTTCCGACGTTGGTGTCGTCTTGGTCGTGCCACCAATTGAGAAGTTCTTTGTAGGAACCCCACGCTTGTAGGGCTTTTCCGACGACCGCGCACTTGTTGTTCCGCAGGAAGTCGTTGCGGTCAACCTCGCGTTGAATATCGGTCTTGTTGTAGCCGTCTTGTTTGAGTCGGAGTGTGTCGTTGGCGATATCTCGTGCGGTGAAGCGGGCATCTTTGAGCCACGACCGCTCACCAGACTCATATGCAAAGCCGGGTGCGTGTGGTCTTCGTGACTTCTTCGATACCCATACCTTGACCATCGAACCAAATGATAATAAAAGTAGAGATTAGGATGAAGGAGTACAGAAGTCATGCACATTCGATTAGTTCGTGCAAGTATCATTTCGTGTGGTGTCCGAAGTGCCGACACCCCGTACTGTGACTTGTCCAAGACGAAGTGACAGAGTTGTTCACGGAGACAGCCAATCACTTCGGACACGAGATACTTGCGGTGGAGATTGCAGATGACCACGTACACTTGTTTGTCCAGACGGACCCAAAACACAGCCCGGCTGATGTCGCTCGTCAGTTCAAGTCGTACTCTGGAAAGCACATCCTCGAACGGCGTCCTGAAATACGCGAGTCGTATTTCTGGGCTGGTGGATTCTGGAAAGTCGGCTACTATATTGGGACAACTGGTGCCGTATCGGAAGAGGTGGTTCAGCGGTACATCGAACAGAGTAAACATTAAGCGGTGTGTCGGGTTTCACCCCCGCGTCCGGTGACGCGGGGAACTCGCCCTTGAAACCAGTTTAGAACGATTCAACCCATTCAGCAATTGGCTCAAAACACCGATCATCGAGGATCGTTCCAAGATGCGGTACGTCGTCCATCACCGTTACCTCCGCACCGGAAACGGCGTCAAATGTGTCTGGATACAGATCCGCATAGAACGCTTCATCTTCGGCACCAATGATCACCATCGTGTCTTCTTCGACACCAAGTAGCTCATCATCGTTCCAATCCGGCTGGAATGAAGCTGCGAGCCGATAGCTGTATTCTGCTGCGGCACCATCCATCATAGCGTCATCAGGGAGTTCAAATCTGATAAATGTACGATCGTTCAAATTGGTAATTCCAAACCCATTAGCGAGTGTAAGCGGGATGATGAGGTCTTGATCAAATCGCGCCCACCCACCGCAGTGAGGTCGAGTTGTTGGGGCGTTCCGACCAAGATACGGTGACAAGAGCAGGTATCCATCGGGGAACATAATCGAGTCCTCTCTTGCCATTCGAATGGCTAGCCCGCCACCAAACGAATGCCCTGCAACAAGCAGTGGCGAATCCGAATCATAGATGTTGAGTAGGTGGTCGTGTAGATCGTCGATGTCCTGCCGGAGATGATCAATGTGATCAACGTCGCCACGACGTTCCGGTGTTTCACCGTGGCCTCGAAGATCCGGTGTGACCACATTCGCAATATTGTTTTCGCTGAGATAGCTGGCAAGTGGCTGCAGACACCGACTATCAAATGCACCACCATGGAGTAAAATGAGGACGCGATCGGCGCCGGAAGCAGCATCATACCGGCGGTACGATTGGAGCGTTCGATCCCGAGTTCGATACTGAGTGAGCCGTGGAAGTGCACGTTCGTCGATCGTCTCTAAGAGCTCAAATGAGAGGGTCGCATCTGGTGGATCCTCAGTCAAACATCCGGAGAGAGAAGCAGTCCCTGCAGCTGTTGCTCCAAGGAGCAGCTGACGTCTTGAGAGGGAGGGCTGATGCGCAGAGCCCGAATTCATACTACAGAGAGTGTACCGAATAGATATAAAATACATACTTGTCACAGCGTATCGACGGCCGGTGTC
>SL_4KL_010_BRINEDRAFT_10000786_pt1 | contig 16877 bp, 10 predicted proteins | sample SodLak_010_BRINE_2_FD_10664 | JGI IMG/M metagenome (IMG submission 10664)
GTTTTTATGTTTTCGAGATTGCTCATAATCTTTGTTTAAGTTACTTCCATCAATCAATATAACAAAAGAAAAGGGAATTTAGCTTCCGGGCAGAATAGAGGGCCAATTCAATTAAAATTCACTCAAAACAAAAAACCCCTCGGAAATGAACTTCCCGAAGGGTTGATATTATCAGTGCAAGAGAACCTGCGCTTAGTCGGCCCACGCATCGGCATCGTGGTAGACCTCGGCAAATTCAAGAGTGTTTTTATCTTTGCTGACGGTCGCCTCAAACTCCACATGTTGGTCAGGATCATCCCGTTCAATAAGATGGCGCGCGAGTTGGTTTGTAATCTGTGTCTGTATGACACGCTTCAGCGGCCGGGCTCCGTAAACCGGATCGTACCCTTTTACCGCCAACCAATCTTTCACGGGATCCGACACCGAAAGCGACACATTGTTTCTTTTCAGCATTTTCTCTACCCTCTTCAGCTGTACGTCCACAATTTCGCGGATGTGATTTTGATCCAGCGGATGGAAGACCACTACATCATCAATCCGGTTCAGAAACTCGGGACGGATGGTTTTCCGCAGTTTCTCCATCAATTTTTCCTGCAGATCTCTGTAGGTATCCTCATCCATTTCGCCACCGGATTTCTCAATCTGCTCCGAGATCAGGTGTGAACCGATGTTGCTGGTCATGATCACAATGGTGTTTGTGAAATCTACCGTTACGCCTTTATTGTCGGTCAGGCGTCCATCATCCAGTACCTGCAGCAAGATATTGAAAACATCAGGGTGTGCTTTCTCAATCTCATCAAGCAGCACCACACTGTACGGTTTGCGGCGAACGGCCTCCGTCAGCTGGCCGCCTTCATCATACCCCACATATCCGGGAGGAGAGCCCACCAAACGGCTTACGCTGTGCTTCTCCATATATTCACTCATATCGAGCCGGATCATGGCATCTTCATCGTTAAAGAGGAAATCTGCCAGCGACCGGGCCAGCTCGGTTTTACCCACACCGGTTGATCCCAAGAACATAAATGATCCAATGGGACGCATCTCATCCTGCAGGCCGGCACGCGAACGGCGAACCGCATCGGATACCGCTTCAATCGCCTGATCCTGACCAATCACCCGCTTATGGAGTTCATCTTCCAGCTTGAGTAGTTTTTGACGCTCACTGGAGAGCATTTTCTGAACCGGTATTCCGGTCCATCGCGATACGATATCCGCAATTTCGTCGGCTTCAACCTGCTCTTTCAGCAGAGATCGCCCCTCCTGGACTTCATTCAGCTTCTCTTTGGTCTCTTCCAGATCCTTTTCGAGCTGGGTGATGGTGCCGTATCTCAACTCAGCAACTTTCTCGTAATTTCCTTCACGTTCGGCTTTGTCTGCCTCATTTCGGGTCGTCTCAACAGCCTGTTTCAGCTCTCGGGTTTTCTGGATCAATCCTTTCTCCAGATCCCATTGTGCCCGCATCGATTTTCGCTGCTCTTCGAGATCGGCAAGCTCTTTTTCATTCGCCTTCAGTTTGCCTTCATCTTTTTCACGCTTGAGGGCCTCCCGCTCAATTTCGAGCTGGCGGATCTGACGCTCAATGCTGTCCAGCTCCTCCGGCATGGAGTCGATCTGCAGTCGCAGGCGTGATGCCGCCTCGTCAATCAGGTCGATCGCCTTATCGGGCAGAAACCGGTCAGAGATATATCGGTGTGACAGTTCTGCTGCCGCTACAATGGCAGAGTCGGTGATTCGCACACCGTGGTGTACTTCGTACCGCTCCTGCAATCCTCGGAGGATGGATACGGTATCCTCAATGCTCGGCTCGCCCACAAATACCGTCTGTAGTCGGCGCTCCAGGGCTTTATCTTTCTCGATATACTTTCTGTACTCGGTAAGAGTTGTGGCTCCAATTGTGTGGAGCTCTCCACGTGCAAGGGACGGCTTTAGAATATTTGCTGCGTCCATCGAGCCTTCCGTAGCCCCGGCTCCCACAAGCGTGTGGATTTCATCAATGAAAAGAATCATCTGTCCGTCGGAATCGGCGACTTCTTTCACAACCGCTTTGAGCCGCTCTTCAAATTCTCCCCGGAATTTTGTACCCGCTACCAAAGCGCCCATATCGAGAGCAATAATTTTTTTAGATTTCAGCCCTTCAGGCACATCACCGCGCACTATTCGCAGTGCCAAACCTTCGGCAATTGCCGTTTTACCCACACCAGGCTCACCAATCAGAACGGGGTTGTTTTTGGTTCGGCGTGATAAAATTTGCATCACGCGGCGAATCTCTTGGTCACGGCCGATTACGGGATCGAGCTTATTCTTTTCAGCCTCTTCATTCAGATCCCGGGCATATTTTTTCAACGCCTGGTATCGGCTTTCTGCATTGGGATCATCTACGGTTTGTGATCCGCGAACCTCTTTCAATACCTCTAAAACCTGTTTTTTAGCAAGTCCGCTGTCTTTCAGAATTGTTGAGGCTTCACTTTCGGATGAAAGAATCGCCAAAAGTATATGCTCCGAGCTGATATACTCATCGCCAAGTTCATTTGCCTCTTTCTGGGCTGCATCAAACACAGCTTTGGTCTTATTGGAAAGGTATTGGCCCGATACGGATGCCCCTTTCACTACCGGAAAGGATTTTACCTCTCTTTCCAGTTTATCGCGGAGCGGCTGCAGGGTAATGCCTACTTTTTTCAGTACCGTAATCACAACGTTTTCACTGTCTTTTAACAGCGATAATAACACGTGCGACGGCTCCACCGCTTGGTGGTTGCTATTCTGCGCCAGCTCAAGTGCCGCCTGTACAGCCTCTTGTGCCTTAATTGTAAACTTGTTGAAATTCATAACAATAGAATTTTATGGGTTTTCTCTTTTACCCTACTCTATTGCGAAAAATGTACCGTGTTTGAATATCTGACGGATTTACAGCCCGGCAGGCGGTATCAACAGAAACGTGACCGATTGGCAACCGGCAGTTTTAACTTTGGCAGACAGTTCTTAATAGTGGCATGACGGAATTCACACTCAAAACCCAACTGATTCGTCACCCCGCATAGAACGGAGCGAAGATGCGGGGTCTCCTAACTTTCTAAATGGTAATAAGCGATGATAGAGGCAGGAGATGCCGCATCAAGTGCGGATGACGCACTTTTTGGACACTTCCCCTATAAAAGGGCAATGGGGGATGATTCAATGTGCTTAAATATTAAATTCCGATCTATCTGTAACTATGGCGATCATCCCCCTGTTCGCTCCGCTCATCTCCCCCTTCGAAGGGGGATTTTTTCATAAACAAAAAAAGGGCAACCCGGTAATGGATTGCCCTTTTCACAAAACCTTCCGGTTTTATTGAAAATTAGTCAGTAGCTGTTAGAGCCTCAGTTTTGATCCTTTCGTCAAGAAATTCAAAAGCCTCATGCTCATTTGAAAATTCAACAAGCTGGTTGAGTTCTTCTTGCGTACCAAATCGCTCACTGTCTACCAAGAAGTTGAGCGTAAGTGTTGCAATGTATCGAACCTGGTGTGCTTCAGCTTCTTTTGCGATTCGCGCTAACTCCTCTTCAATATTTTCAGAGGAAAATGAAGGGTTGGAAGCTTTATACGTAATTACATTAAAAAATGTAGATTCAAGCACACCGCGAACTTCAGATTCCAAACCATATAATAGTGCAGCTTCGATCTGGTCACTTGATTGTGATGATCTTTCTTCTGCTGAAGTAGCCTCTACCAGTTCAGCTGATGCGAATGATATTACGACGAAAAGTAGTGTTGTGATATTTTTAACAATGGATTTCATAGTGGAAATTTTTTGAGTTTGAATAATCACAAGCGGTTTACATTTGCCTCTTGCGCTTCACCCACAATGTATGATGAAATCATTTTTCCGGTCAATATTTTGGACATTCAAACATTCATCACTGCTGTCATACTACTGACAGGTTTGCATATTTTTTTAGTGAAAGCACTTCCAAACTTTTTGTCGTAACAGTTTCATAACATAGCCTCTATCTATCGATCATATAAGTTGCTGAATAGATCTAAAAAAACCGCTTACAAAATGTATATTTCTTGGAACCGCTTTCTATTTAAATAGATGTGAATCAACGAGATACTGACAAATAAACACACTTTTTTACCGGTTTGTAGTGATTAAAAGCGCTTTTAAATTTCAGTTGTCAGTGTATATATTCATTTATAATGCGTTTTACATTGAAATCTGTGCGCGAAAGAGGTCAAAAATTATGGAAACCACGTTTTCAAATACCAAAGTTGAACTTGTAACAGGAGATATTGCGAGCCAAGACGAAATTGATGCTATTGTTAATGCAGCAAATGCCGAGCTCCGAATTGGTGGCGGGGTTGCAGGGGCAATTCACAGAAAAGGAGACCCTGAACTTACTCAACTAACCCGGCCACTGGCTCCCATCAAACCGGGGGAAGCCGTAATTACAGAGGCGCCGGGATTACCAAACGATTACGTAATCCACTGTTTGGGACCTGTTTATGGCAGAGATGAACCCTCGGATGATCTGCTGGCAAAGTGTTATAAAAATGCCCTCTACCTGGCCGAAAAGCACGAAATAAACAGCATCGCGTTTCCTGCAATTTCCACCGGTGCATTTGGATACCCTATGAATGATGATGCTCAAATTGCGTTTGAAATCGTAAAGGTGGAGGCTCATGAACTGGAGTTCGTGAGGCTGATACGTTTTGTTCTGTTTTCCGAGGATGATCTTGAGCTGTATAAAGAGGTGTTGAACGAGATTATTGGATAAATAGCAGAGATGGGTGACAATGCAGAGCAGTGATACGAAGAAAAATTGTGTGGTACTGCAGAACAGTACCACGAGGATTGAAAGTCGAAATAATCGGTAACACTGCGGAGCAGTGTTACGAGGTGGATGTGGAAAGCTGCCCCGATTTTAGCTACAGGGCAAGATAGACTTTCCTTTACTCGCTGTCGTAAATGTCGTTTAGAACTCCGGCAAGGCGAACTCCGGCCTGAACCAGCCGCTTCTGTACGGAATCATAATTTTTGTAGCGGTATTCGAAACCTATTCGTTTGTCATCAGGCAGATCATACACATCATCGCGGTAGGTCATTGATTCCTTGGCCCAATCGCGCACGGTTGCACTCTGCCATTCAGCTACCGTCTCGGCATCTACCGTATCGATATTTGTGGCAATTTCGGTGTAGCTCATCTGGCGCGACATAATCATGTCGGTATCCCATACGCGATGGAGATTGGAGCTGCTTCCCATCCAGTGAACTTCCACCTGATTCCCACCCATATCAGCACCGGTTCCTACATGCAGCGGCTGATGAATATCGCCCACCATATGCATCACCATTTTCAAGTGCTCGTACTCTTCCTGCTCGGTGAGCCCACCTTCTTTCAACTCATCTATCAGTTTTTCGAGCGCCCAGATAATGTCGCCATCTTCATTCTTTTCTGCCTCTTCGTAGGTCATTCCATCGGGAATCGTAACCCAGTGCCATGTTGATGTGTAGTCGTAGTGGTCGTCGGAGCGGATATCATCCATCCAGACGGTGGCGGAAGCGATAGTTTCTTTGCCTATAACTCGCTCGATTTCCGCCGCTGTTTTATCTGTAATATGGTTTTCGGCAATTTGGCCGGTTACGTAGTGGCCGACTTGCCCCCATTTTTTTTCGGTTTCGGAGTCGTTAGCAGAGAAGAGCAGGCCAAGGGTGAGCAGTACGTATAAAATATTCATGAGCAGGTGTTATATCGGTTAAAATTACGACTCGTAATATTGAAAGAATCCGCCTGAGTTGCCACTCCATTGCAGAGGTTTAACGATAAGTTTATATGAACCGGAATGAGCCAATCCAAAAAGGGCGTCATCTACCATCGTTGATATAAATAGGAGATGCCACATTGTGGCGTGGCATGATTTATAATTACGAAAACCTACCATTAATACGTCACCCCGCACGAAGCATAGCGCAGATGCGGGGTCTCCTTCTTAAATTTATGGCATAATCATTTGAAGGAGATGCCGCACTGAAATAAATTCAGCATGAAGATCGTGGTCCGGCATAACGGAAATCTTATTATTTATTTTCAACGCCCTATTTTATAAAGCCTCAGGTTAAGCCCTAAGAATTAAACAGATTAGCTCTCTCTACGCCTTACTCTTCTTTTCGTGCTCCTTCTGTAGCTTTTTTACGAGCTCTTTCTCCTTGTCTGATAGATTCTCAGGCAGTTGAATATGGGTACGCACAAAATAATCCCCGCGCTTGCCGGTGCTTCTGAATTTTGGGAGACCGCGTCCGGTGAATTTGAATAGCTTCCCATTTTGTGTTCCCTCGGGAATTGTCAGTTTCACTTCCGGTGAGTGTTGACACAACGATGGTTCCACCAAGTAGTGCTGTATAGAGATCCAAATCTACATCCTGGTAGATATTTTGCCCCTTGCGATCAAAACCCTCGGGAACATCTACACGGACACTAAGATAAAGGTCACCCCGCACTCCGCCCATGTTTGACGGTTGGCCTTTTCCTTTCAGTTTCAGCCGTTTACCACTCTCAATTCCGGCCGGGATGGTAATTTTTACCTGCTCACCATTAATTCGAAATGTCTTTTGAGTGTCCGTAAAAATTTCCTTGAGCGGTATGCTCACAGTAGCTTTTGCGTCTTGTCCGCCCGGGCGCTGTTGACGCGTACGGTACTGCTGTTGCTGTTGGTAGCCGCCACCTCCGGGACCACCAAAAAGAGATTCAAAAAACGAGGAGAATGGACTGCCTCCCCCCTGTTGACGGCCACCACCATACATATCTTCAAAATTCACATTTACTCGCTGTCGGCCGCCATATTGAGACCAGTCAAAATTGTTTGCACCGCCTCCCTGTGCCTGCTGATACTGCTTCCAGTCGGCTCCTGCACGGTCGTACAAATTCCGTTTTTCGGGGTCTTTTAGAACCTCGTACGCCTCCCCCACTTCTTTGAATTTATCCTCTGCAGAAGGGTCATCCGGATTTTTGTCGGGATGATATTTCGCCGCCAGTTTCCTGTAGTTCTTCTTGATCTCCTTTTGCGTAGCAGACCGGTCAACTCCTAATATGTCGTAGTAATCTTTGTATTCCATTCATTTCACCTCACTTACATTTGAAGCAAAAGGTATGCCAGAGGCAGAAAGTGTGCAGTATTGTCAAAAAGACAAAAAAAGGCCCCTGCCGCAATAGCGACAAGAGCCTTCAACCTCAACCAAAACAGTGGTACTATAACTCAAAAGCTACGTACATATTGCGTCCTTGTCTATTCACTCTCAGCAGCAATGCATCATCACCGGTTTGTTTAAAGGCACTCACCGCTGCAAAAAACTGATCCGAATCTTCAACTCGCTCACCGGCAACCTGTATAACCACGTCACCGCGTCGCAATCCCTGTCGGTAGGCACCGCTTCGTTGATCAATCTCCATCACAACAGCCCCCTCAACTTCTGAGCGCAGGCGCAACTGTCGGCGAATATCATCATTCAGATCCTCCACATTAAAACCAAGCTGTTCGCGGAGTTCTTCGCGTTCATCCGCATCCAAATCCCCGGCAATCTCTTCGGAGTCCTGCTCGCCCAACTCAACCGTTAGAGTTTGGCTTTCGCCATCTCTATAAATCCCGACCTCAACTTCGGTACCCGGAGGAGTATTAGCTACCAACGCCCGGAACTCATTCCAGTCACGGACCTCTTCGCCATTAAATTCTACAATCACATCGCCATCCTGTAGGCCGGCATTAGCTGCGGGTCCATCTTCGGTGACATCTCCTACCACAAAACCACGGGGTGATGACATACCCAGCGCCCGCGCCATTGTTTGGTCAACTTCGCCACCCATTGAAATACCGAGGAAGCCACGCGTTACTTTTCCATCGGAAATCAACGCGTCCATCACAGACTTTACCATATTTACCGGGATGGCGAAACCAATTCCCTGGCTTCCACCACTTCGGCTGGCTATCGCCGTGTTAATTCCCACAAGTTCTCCGTTTAGGTTGATGAGCGCCCCACCGGAGTTCCCCGGGTTGATGGCTGCATCTGTCTGGATATAGTTCTCAAACTGGTTCAGCCCAAGAAATGAACGGCCGCTTGCACTTACAATTCCTTTTGATACGGTATGCGCCAGCTGATCCGTGAGCGGACTTCCAATGGCAAGCACCATATCTCCAACCCGAACTCTGTCACTGTCGCCGAGAGGGATGGCGGGTAAATTATTCACATCTACCTTCAATACTGCCACATCACTGGCCGGATCGGTTCCCACAATTTCGGCTTCCAGCTCATTGCCATCATACAGCTGAATTCGAATTTCATCGGCATTCTCAATCACATGGTTGTTGGTCACGATATATCCTTCTTGCGAATCTACAATCACACCTGATCCCAAACCACTGCGTTGATATTCACGCTCTTGATCAAATCGAGGATCATCAAAGAAAAAACTGAACGGATGGCGCTGCCGCTGACGAACCGTTTGAGTGGTTGTTACCGTAACGACTGTGGGATTGGTACGTTCGGCAATGTTTACAATTGCGTTATTAAAATCCTGGAGTGTATTGATCTGAATCTCACTCGCATCAACGCTCTTGGGAGAAGTTGTATCGGCAATGTTATAATTACTGCCTGATGACGTGTTAGTGTCCGATGAGCTGTTATCCATCGAGAGAAACTGAACCCCAAAAACCAGGGAGGCAGTGACCAAAGCAGCAGTAATACTTGTTGTGATTGTATTATTCATGAAGGGATTAATTTAGTTTCTTGTAAAGGTGATTTAACACCGTGAGAGTGTGAATTATTGTATAACAGACGTAAATAATGCCGAAGCCACCGCTCAATGTGGCCCCGGCATAACTAACCTGCTCTCTATAGTTTACCGCTCAATCGATCTACTTAATGTCGATCTGCTTTTTCACTTTCTCTTTGCTCTTGTCGAGCGTAATATTTAGCACGCCATTTTTATAGGTGGCGTTGATGGTTTTTTCATCCACGCTGTCGGGCAGCTGAAACGATCGGCTGAATGAGCCGTAATGCCGCTCAACCCGGTGGAACTTGGTTCCGTCCTTCTCTTCATTCTCAAACAAACGCTCACCGCTTACAGTCAATCGACTGTTCTCGAGGTTCACGTCGATATCTTTTTTATCCATTCCGGGAATTTCCACATCAATTATAAACTGCTTCTCATTCTCGGATATGTTGATACTGGGAGCAAAACTCTGTTGACGATTTGCTACCGCATCACTGAAAAATTCATCCATGATATCGGAAAATCGCTTGCCAAAAATTTCTTGCTCGGGTTTTGAATATCTGATAAGTGCCATAACTGGTACCTCCAATCTTTTGTTATTTGTTTTCACTTTTAAGTATTGCAAGTGGTGTGCCAATTATATTAAGGAGGTGAGCACTGACATTTTTTCCATATCCCGGCTGTAAGAGTTACAGAGCCGATATAATGAATTACAGAATTGTCATTACGCTGTGGCAGTATATCCAGCACAAACTGTAATTATGGCGTTTAAGAGGGTGAGAAGGCAAAACGCAGAAGTGAGAAGTGAGGTTATGTTGACGCCTAAAATAGAATGTTGGCCACACCGGGCATTGTGATGGAATTTCTTTAAACCACAATGTACACAGAGGAATCCACGACAGTCACAATGTAGTGACCATAGCGAAATCCTTCGTGACCTTTGCGTTTACGTCCCGAACCTTTCTTAGGAAGGAGAAGCCGGATCGGGGTCCGGCTTGACAAGTTTTATAATGTATGCCCTTTCTGGAACGGTCAATTACATAGCAACCAGTGCGAAATTCTTTGCTACCTATGAGGTTAAACCTGCCCCCCTGAACCCAGATTCTTGAACCTTGAAACCTGATCAACCGTAACTCTCGTTCCACTCCCGTGCTACAAGAAACGCCATTTCCAGGCTCTGCTCATAATTCAGTCGCGGATCGCAGTAGGTTTCGTAGTTTGTATCGAGGCCGTCTTCATTAAGACCATTGGCTCCGCCCACACATTCGGTTACGTTGTCACCGGTCATTTCCAGGTGAACGCCGCCGAGGTAACTTCCCTCAGCGCGGTGAACCGCAAATGTGGCTTTTATCTCTTGCAGAATATCATCAAAACTACGTGTTTTCACGCCGTTATTGGTAGAGAATGTATTTCCGTGCATAGGGTCGCAACTCCAAACTACCGGGTGCCCCTCTTTTTTCACAGCGCGAATAAAGTCCGGCATAATTTCATCAACTTCGTCGACTCCCATTCGCGAAATCAGCACAATTTTGCCCGCCTCGTGATTCGGGTTCAGCGTCTCAATTAATTTCAACGTCTCGTCCTGATCAAACGGAGGCCCTACTTTAATACCGATAGGATTCTGAATTCCTTTCAAGTACTCCACATGAGCACCATCGAGCTGTTTGGTTCTATTCCCCAACCAGACCATGTGGCCACTCAGATTAAACCAGCCGGTTTTACGCGGCACTTTGCGAGTTTGTGCTGAATCGTAATAGAGATTCAACGCCTCGTGGGAGGTATAAAGGTCAATTTTATGCAGCGTGTTAAACGCGTTTGGCGTAATCGTTTCCATAAAATGAATCGCCTTGTTGATGGAGTTTACCATCGACTCATAATCTTTGTAGTACTCGTTATTCTGCATAAAATCGAGCTCCCACTGCTCAGGATGCTGAAGATCAGCAAATCCTTCATCAGAAAGTGCACGCAGAAAGTTGAGCGTCAGGCCGGATTTATTATACGCCTGCAGCATTCGCTGAGGATCAGGCTTTCGAGCTTCCACATTCGGCTCGTAGCTGTTGATCAAATCACCCCGATAGTTCAACATTTTTTCGCCATTAATTACCTCAAAGTCCTTTGATCGAGGTTTCGCAAACTGCCCGGCGATACGTCCTATCCTCACGACGGGAGTACCCATTTCGTGCACGAGAATAAAACTTGTCTGAAGCATTACCTTCAGCAGATTCACAATCTTAGGTGCACGGCACCCTTCAAACGTCTCGGCACAATCTCCGCCCTGCAGCAAAAATGATTTTCCATCAGCTACATTTGCGAGCTTCTGTTTCAGCGCGTCAATCTCCCACGATGTGATAAGCGGCGGAAGATCTTGCAGCGTGTTATATGCATTTTGGAGCTCATACGTATTGGGATATGGCGGCAACTGCTTGATGGGCTTACTATTCCACGAGAGTGGATGCCATTCCTTCTGGTTGATTGAGCCGGGTATATTGAGAGCGTTTGCTGTTTTTGAATCTGTACTCATAAGTCCTTCTAAATTTAAAGTAGCCCTAAATATACGAATCATTTAACAAATGAGTAAGCTAATGGAAAGTATAAAGTGTTTACCCGATCATGAATGAACTATCGTGGAGCGGAGCCATCTGAGCATTAAATCATAATCCATAATGTTTTATCGATTATGATTTTTTAAAAATGACCCACGCCGATCGGCGGAGGGCAATGGAGGATGAAAAGGTTTTAATTCAATGCTATACACTGAATATTTGAACTAAATCTTAGCCCAAAGGATCATCCCCCCTCGTCACGCTTTGGGCGTGACTCTTCCCCCCTTNGAAGGGGGACTTTATCTTTTTTTCGCAATTAATAATCAACAAACTGAATGTAGTCTCAATNCGTTCTGTTATTACGATCGCTATACGTGATTCTCTAAAACAATTCGTATTTTACAGGGTTTAGAATTTCAAAAAATAATTGGTCCTCCTTTGCAGAATAATATCATCATCCGCGGAGCACGCGAGCACAACCTCAAAAATATTGATATTGATATCCCGCGCGAAAAGCTGGTGGTTTTCACCGGCCTTTCCGGATCGGGAAAATCATCCCTCGCCTTCGATACGATTTACGCCGAGGGCCAGCGCCGTTTCCTGGAATCACTATCCGCCTACGCCCGCCAGTTTATGGGAATGATGGAGCGACCCGATGTTGATTTTATTGACGGACTCTCCCCCGTGATCTCCATCGACCAGAAAACCACCAATCGAAATCCGCGCTCTACCGTGGGAACGGTAACAGAAATTTATGATTTTCTTCGCCTGTTGTACGCTCGCGTAGGGGTTCCCTACTCCTATAAATCGGGCAACAAAATGGAGAAGCAGACATCCGATCAAATTGTGCAGGCAATTATGGGGCTGGATAAAGGCACCAAAGCATACTGTATGGCTCCCGTAGTCCGCGGACGAAAAGGGCACTACCGCGAGCTTTTTGAACAGATGCAGAAACAGGGTTTTGTACGGGCCCGAGTTGATGGAGAGATGATTGATCTTGAGGGCGAAATAAAACTCGATCGCTACAAAACCCACAATATCGAAGTGGTTGTGGATCGGTTTGTTATCAGCCCAAAAAGTGAAAAGCGTATTTCTGAAAGTGTGCATATGGCGCTGGAGATGGCTGACGGCAACCTAATTCTTGGCGTTCAAAAAGATGGCGTCATTACTGATAAGGTGTTTTCGAAAAACCTGTACGACCCCGAAAGCGGACTCTCGTATGAAGATCCCGCACCCAATCTCTTCTCCTTTAATTCACCATACGGAGCCTGCAAAAAGTGCAACGGGCTCGGATATCGCTACGATGTAAATCCCGACCTGGTCATTCCCAATCCCGAAGAGTCGATTAACGACGGGGGATTAAGATTTTTTGGTGAACCGCGCGACATTTTTGTTTTTAAACAGCTGCAGGCAGTTCTCGATACAGTAGATTTGGATTTCGATACACCATTAAAAGATTTCCCGGATGAAGCGATGGACCTGCTGTTCACCGGCGGCGGGGATAAGAAGTTTGATGTCAGCTACGATTTTAAAGATAAAAATGTAACCTACAAGCATCGGTTTTTAGGGATTAAATCGATCATTCGTGAGCAGTACGAAGAGAGTAAATCAAACAAACAGCGCGATAAAGCGAAGGCTTATCTCTCAAAAATTGATTGCGATAAATGTGGCGGCGGACGGCTCAACAAGGAAGCTCTCTCCTACAAAATTGACGGGCACTCCATTCAAGATCTCGTACAGCAGGATATCCGCTCACTGCGATTAACTATTGGTAATTTAAAGCTTACAGAACGACAGCGTAAAATCGGCCAGCAGGTTCTGAAAGAGGTGATCGACCGAATCGACTTTCTGCTGAACGTTGGGCTTGATTACCTGACGCTGAATCGGGAAGCGCAAAGCCTGAGTGGTGGTGAGGCCCAGCGAATCAGGTTGGCCACACAGATTGGAACACAGCTTGTCGGGGTACTCTACATTCTGGACGAACCGAGTATCGGACTCCATCAGCGTGATAATATCAAACTGATAAAATCGCTCGAAACACTGCGCGATTTGGGGAATACCGTAATTTTGGTTGAACACGATCGCGAAACCATTGAGCGGGGTGATTACGTGGTGGATCTCGGTCCGGGCGCCGGAACGGAAGGTGGAAATATTGTCACACAAGGAAAACCCGAAGAGCTGGACCCTTCGGCCATGACCACCAAATTTTTACGGGATGAAGAGGCCATCGAGATTCCCGAAAGCCGTCGTGATGGGTCAGGTAAATCACTTGTTGTGAAGGAAGCCCGCGGACACAACCTCAAAGATGTAGACATGGAAGTGCCGCTCGGGAAATTTATCTGCGTAACAGGTGTGAGCGGCAGCGGCAAAAGTTCGCTCATCAATCAAACGCTGGCCCCAATTCTATCGAATGAATTTTATAATTCAAAATCGGTTCCCCTTCCCTTTAAAAAAATAGAAGGTCTTGATAATGTAGATAAAATCATCTCCATCGATCAAAGCCCGATTGGACGAACCCCGAGATCAAACCCCGGAACGTACACCAAAGTATTTGATCGAATTCGGTCACTATTTGCCGAACTACCGGAATCAAAAATTCGCGGTTACGATCAAGGCCGATTCTCATTTAACGTTAAGGGCGGACGATGCGAAACCTGCAAAGGCGACGGTGTTCGAAAAATTGAGATGAACTTTCTCCCCGATATTTATGTGGATTGTGAGGTTTGCAACGGCAAACGGTACAACCGGGAAACGCTCGAAATACATTATAAAGGCAAAAATATCTCTGATGTGCTGAAGATGCCGATCAGTGAAGCGGAAGAGTTTTTTGATTCCGTCCCTGCCATCAAACGGAAACTAAAAACACTCAATTCTGTGGGACTCGGCTATCTTACACTTGGGCAATCGAGCACAACGGTAAGTGGTGGCGAAGCTCAGCGAATTAAACTCTCTCGCGAGCTCTCAAAAATCGGCACGGGTGATACCTTATATATAATGGACGAACCTACAACGGGCCTCCACTTCCAGGATGTACGAATGTTGGTAAATGTCATCCAAATGCTGGTAGAAAAAGGGAACACAGTTATCGTTATAGAACACAACCTCGACCTGATCAAAGCAGCCGACTGGGTGATCGATCTTGGACCCGAAGGCGGTGACGGAGGCGGTCAAATTATTGCAGAAGGGACTCCCGAAGAAGTTGCCGAAGTGAAAGAAAGCTACACCGGAAAGTTTTTAAAAGAGGAGCTGGATAGAGTTAATGTTCCGGCTGAAAAATAAACACTTTTTTTAACGGATATGACCGGTTATTTCTTAACGAGATAAGAATCAGATAGCATCAGACGTTGACAAAACAGGGTTGGTTTATTTTTACAAAAATTTTGTTTGTCAACACCTCCCTTTCTGACTATTTTCACCAGTCTAAATGAAAAACAGAGCTACAAACATATTTCAGCGTTTTGTTGTAAGCGTACTGCTTGTTGGGCTAACTGCACACCTGTTGGTACCCTTTTTCGGCAATGCTCAAAAAACTGCCTTTACACAGTGGCTGGACTATAATGTTGTAGCCAGCGGAGATGAATCTGAACTGGAGCTTCGCTCTACCATTCGCAATCTCCCCGAAAACACCGATAATTTTTGGATGCTTGTTCAAGAGGCGTCCGAGCTCATTTCCAATCACAAAGATGAGTTTCGCATTTCTCCTTTTGCAGCATCAGAGCAGAACGATCATGTTACCAGCTGGCTGATTGACCAGTGGAGCCTGTTTAAGCATCATAAAACAGGTAGTAATGCCATTTTACCGGAGATTCTGAATCCGCTGCAAAAATGGATTTCTCAATCAACACTCACAACAGAACAGTTTTTTACAGATCAACGAACCGTTCTCCAGCAATTTTCTGAGTTCGGTTTCTTGTACAGTTCTGATCTGATTGACCGCAGCCTTTCCCCTTTGGTCAACGGAATTAGTATCAACGCCCCTTAGAAAAACGACTTTCCACCTCCTTTTTATAACCAAACGCAATTTTTCAGGCTCACCCATGTGCGCCTGCAACCAATTAATTATATCGACAAAATAAATTTACTATGAAAAAGCAGAATAATGGATTTAAAATCGGATGTATCGTTCTCTTTCTGGGAATGACCATCTGGTACTTATTCCCTACTGTACAGTGGATGCTGGAACAGCGGCATATCGAAAACTTGCCTGCTGTTGAACGAGCAGAATATTTAGATGAAAATCGCGAGCGCCTGCAAAACATACGTGAGCGCTCTCTATCTCTGGGCCTTGACCTTCAGGGCGGAATGTATGTAACACTCGAAGTGGGTGTACCACAGCTTGTACAAGAGCTCGCCGGCGACCGTATTGATGATGAGCTTGAAGATATCATCAACGTTGCGGCAGACCGTTCTTTTGAGCAGAACACGAACTTCATTACGGAGTTCATAAACGAGTTTGAAGATCGAGATTCCAATGCAATGCTCAGTCGCTATTTCCGGTCTGATTCTCACAATATTACACGCCGATCGGAAAATTCTGAGGTCGAAACATACCTTCGTGAACAGCAAGTAAATGCTGTAGAGCGTGCGATGGATATTATACGATCACGTGTTGACCGTTACGGTGTAACCGAGCCGTCTATCCTTCAGCAGGGAAACAGCCGCCTGGTTGTTGAGCTCCCCGGTGTGGATGATGAAGAACGTGTGCGTAACCTGTTACGCGGTACAGCACGGCTTGAGTTCAGGCTTTCCGCCGACTCTGATGACCTGAACAACTCCAAGAATCGAATTATTGAATACTTTGAGTCTGAGGAGTACCGGGAGATGGCTGAAGAAGAAAATGGGAATCCGCTATTGGATGTCCTGAATCCACAAGGCCGCAGCAACTATGTATTTGGATATGCAGCCGGCCCCGATACCGCTATGGTAAATCAGTTGATGAGCAGTGAAGAGGTTCAAAACCTGTTACCCCGAAATACAACACTGTTGTGGGGAGCCCAACCTTTTGCTGAAGATCGCGGATTAGACCTGTTTGAATTGATTGGTGTACGAAGCCAAATTGAAATGACAGGAGACGTAATTTCTGATGCAAGTGTTCAGTTTGACCCGAACACAAACGCCGCAGAAGTTTCCATGACTATGGATTCGGAGGGATCACGCCGCTGGGCACGTATTACCGGTGCAAACATCGGACGACCGGTAGCCATTGTGCTTGATGAATATGTCTACTCTTACCCAACCGTTCAGAGCAAAATTAACAACGGACGATCATCCATTACCGGCTTAGGAGGTGTAACCGAGGCGGAAGATCTTGTGAACATCCTGCTCTCCGGTGCACTACCCGCCCCGCTCGAAATTATTGAGGAACGTACGGTGGGTGCTACCCTGGGTGAGGCCTCCATTCAAGCCGGCCTCTACTCCGTCTTATTCGGGTTATCTGTGGTCGCCCTATTTATGATCGCCTACTACCACGTGGGAGGAGGTATTGCCGATTTGGCACTTATCCTGAATGTTATCTTCATATTGGGGATTCTTGCCGCCTTCAATGCCACGTTAACCCTGCCCGGGGTTGCAGGTATTGTACTTACCA
>SL_4KL_010_BRINEDRAFT_10000787_pt1 | contig 16868 bp, 25 predicted proteins | sample SodLak_010_BRINE_2_FD_10664 | JGI IMG/M metagenome (IMG submission 10664)
GATTTACAAATGGGGATTTAGATGAAATTATATTATTGAAGAAAAGTTAAATTTAATTTTTCTGTGATTTATTTGCAATAATATTCAACAGTACAAAGAAAGATAACAATAACAAAAAGAACCCAATTACAGGAACAATAGATGTTATTGCAAAAGAAAATACAGCAAAAAGTGCAATGATTAGAATTTCATTATTTAAAATTGTATTTTTTATATTCATGTTTTATTCTTAGTTCATAAGTTTATATAATTTATGAAATATTTTATTGTTTAATAGTTATAGAAAGTTTTATAAATATCTAAACTAATTGTGTGATATCTATGAGCTACCAAGTGGAAGAGAAAACAGAGTCTGAACTATTAGATAAAAAAATTAAAACAGAGAATAATAAAGAGTTAACGATTAAAACAGGTTCAATTATGTTTGCACCTTTCATTAGAACGGAGAAAAATAAAGAAATAAGAGAAACGACGTTATCGGCTAATAATATACTTGGTAAACTAAAGTGTGATTCAAATAATTTTATTACTGAATTAAAAGAAGGTGAAATAAATTCAATTGATTTTAGAAGAGACCTATTATATGCATTTATGGAAGATGAATATAGCGAGAAATTATCAGAGATTAATAATTATGACAATATAGAGAAACATTATATTCCTACAATAATGTTCTTGGCTGAAACAGCAGATAATACTACAGTTATAGCTACCGTAATTAATCCATTTAAAAAAGGATGTGCCTGTGATTTATTAGAACACATAAAATTAAATAAAACGATTTCTATAGAAGGTAGTCCTAATAAGAGAGATGATTTTTCTATTATTTTAGACGATGATATGGAGGTAGGTGCATCAATTCATGAGGCGAATAAATTACCTATAGAAAAGAAAGTACTTGAAGATAGGTCTGAACTCAAATTTATAGATTTAGAATATATTACAGATTCAGAGTATAATAATTGGTTAAAAGTACCTGTAGAAAATAATAGTGAATCAGAATATGAATTAACCACAGAGCTTTTTCCTGAAAGTTCTTGGACATTTGAAAAACCTGTCGTATGGGATGAAAAATATAAAATTGTTGATTTAGTAGAGAGCCAAGCTTATAGTGATATTAACCAGTTAGAATATGTGTATATGAGACCTTCTAATTCATATATAGATTATTCTAAAACAAGAACTAGTATAAACGAAGATACTTCATGGGAAATCGCTATCGATAAACCTTATGAAACGGAAGATAGTTCAGAAGAAAATTCATATAGACTAGGACTACTTTTTATTGGTGTTTGGATGATTTGTTTATTATTAATTATGTTTCTGACATGATTTAATAATATTTACTATAGTTATATAGTAAAATAGATAATATGACTATTCAAGAATAGTAAAGTTATTCTTCAGTCCATAATTCAATATAATCTGATTTGTCTAGTCTCGAAGTATAATGTCTTTTTGAAACATTAAATCCCAAATCAGATAATTCTTTTTCAACGTCTGCCCCATGTAATCCTGATTCTCCATTTATCTCGTGTAAAACGGCTGTCTTCCTTAAATCATCAGGCACATGATAGACCCATGCATCTCCCCAGTCTGCCGTATCACTATTATTGAAGAAAACAACATGTGATATTTCAATAGGGAAGTTATGTAAAAATTCTTCTGCAAATTTTTCTCTTTCCCTTTTATTTAAACGATATTGGAGTGTGGGAGGATTATCTGAAACAAGATTATTGCTATAATTTTCAAACAATACTTTCAAAATCTCATTCGTATCTTCATCCGTATATAGACCGACATTAGTCCATGAAGTCATAAATTATAATACGATACAATATTATTAAATGTTTTCATTTATTTTTTAAGTTCATATCTAAGAAACAAACAAAAAGGCTTTTAACAAATAGCGTAGAACTTCTTATGGCTACGATATATTATCTAAACTGAGATAAGCCAGATAATAAAGAACAACAGGACTTTTTTCATAACGCACACCTATCAGAGACAGATATATCAAGTGTACATAAAGATTGGTACAGGAAAATAGCAGAAGTAAATAGTATTGAAAGAGAAAAAATCTGGACGGCATTTCAGGGTGGTGTTCCAGTAGATTCTACGCAAGATGATTTGGTTGAGTTAAAGGAAGTATTTCAAAACGCAGAAGAACGGAGCATGTCTGTTGGTGATGTGGTTGAATTAGGTGGAGAGCCACACATTGCTGTTTCTATAGGATTTAAAAAGACAGAGTGGGTGTAATATATTGAATATATTTTAATTTAAAGCCATAAATTCAAAAAACTCTTTATATACATTAAAGTGTTTTAATCCACAGTGAATTACAACACAGTTATATTGTGTAATTTTTTGTATAAATAAATCTGCAGACTTTTCTTCTCGTTGACTATACATATCTTCGAACATTTCTAAATAATTATTGTAGAGTATTTTTCGATACTTTTCTCGGCTATCCGTTTCTTCATCATATTTATCATCAATACCTTCAGGTTTGTTTAATGAATACCATAGATATGATTTATTTAGTTCTGTATCATATTTTATAATTTCTACGTTATTATGTTCTGAATATTCATTTATGGCTGCTATGTCCGTATTAAACTTTGCTTTTGAAGAAATGTTTTTACGAGGTACAAGTTCAACAAATATAGCTTCAGGTCTAAATCTAGATAACACGGTATACTCTTCTTGATTAGTTGGCTCAAAATTTCGAGAGTCATCAATCCGTTCATGTTTTGTCCCCATTAATAAAACTTCTGAACCATGAAAGATTGTTTTATAAGTTTTCATAAATATAAGTTTCCAACTATAGGTTATATTTTTATTTGTTTGGAACTTTATAATTTTTGTATAATTCTTCTGCTGATAAAACATATTCTTCACCCTCTATGCCTTCAACAATATAATCTCCTCTATTGGCTGTGACTTTACCTTCTAAAGTCTTGATTACGGTTTTATTTTCTACGGGACCTCTAACTTTAACTTCGATTGATTTTTTAACAACATCAAACCACGAGTTAAATTCATCTAAATTAGACGGTATGTTTTCATACGTTTTGTAAAATATTTCGGGTTCAATCGGATACTCATCACCCTTGTCATTAATTATAAAATATCCTTTTTTAGCTGTTAATTTTCCTGAATCAACCGTTAAAATTTCTTCTTCATCGATAGGCCCTCTAGCTTTCACATTCTTTGATTCTTTCTTTGCTATAAAATTATCCATAAACTATATTTAAAGTAAATCCCCTTTAAATCTTTATATAATTTTAAATATATTCATCTAAAGGAATAGACGCAAATGGTATTTTCATTTCTTCTTCACTCATTCCACTATGTATACCTGTGTAGTTAAATTCTTCTTCACTATGATACCAAAAGCAGGTTTTAGGGTGCGTAACGACCAAATCACCAACACGCTGTTTAAAAGCTAAGGAGCTTTCTACAGAGCCAAATAGATTATTATTTAATATCTCATCTCTTGTAAATACCTTTGCTCCAAATTGTTTTTCAAATTTATCTTTTATTTCTATAATATTATCTTGTAAGTGTAAATGAACGTTTTTGTAGTTACCAGAATATTTTATGTGTTCTCCTGAATTATGCTTCTTTAGATTTTCGTTGAGCCATTCTATATTATTTAGATTAACATATTTACTTGTTCTTTTTTGACCATGGTCTGCTGTTAGCAAAACAAGCGTTTCTTTATTATTTGGTATATTAGTCAATACGGTATCTATTGTACGCAATATCTGACCTAACGTATTTCTATAATTTGCAGAATTATATTTATTCTTATGTCCAACAGAATCAACTTGAGGAAAGTAACCAAGTATATATTCTTTACCTTTATTATTTGAAACTGTCGATATTATTTTTTCACCTGCTTCAGAAATATTTGATTTCGTATACGGATACATATCCGTATTATTATACTTTACATGATTATAGGGAGCAACATATTTAAAATCAACACCTACTGAACTAAGATTTTTATATATCCTTGAATCTATATTTAGCTTTTCACTATCAATGTCTGAAGAACCGCTAATTTTGTTCCTCTTAAAGAATGAAAACGAAGAATCCATACTATTGTCATAAATATATTTTCCAATAATACCATGTTCTTTTGGATAAAGCCCCGTATGAAAAGTAGTCATTGCGGCTGCTGTTTCACTAGGGTAGATAGATGTCAAATCTGTGAAAACCCCCTCATGATGTAGTTTATATAAAACAGGATGGTCTTTGTATTTTTTCCACTGTTTCATTCCAAACCCGTCAATTAAAAACACAATTACCCTATTCCAGTTCTTACTTTGATAAGGAAAAGAATCCTGTGATAATTTTCGATTAGACGGTATTCCAAAAATATCTTGTACAGAATAGGGTATGTTAATTAAAGAATTTTTATAGTCAGGATATACTATACTATCTGAACTATTCATAGTTATATGATTGCTATATTTACTAAATATTTTTTGCTATACCGATAATATAATAACCCTATGGGGAAGTATATAAATTATGAGTGATGATATGGGCGCTGTGACTAGTGTAGATGGTATAGATATTCAAGATATTACGAGTGATATAAGAAAATCATGGGTTGGAGAACTGATGAATCAAATTTCGGAAAACTTAGATGGTGTAAAAAGTACAGCTATAGAAACATCAAGTAGAGAAATGAATGAAGTAAAGTTTTATATTGAAGTCGATTTCGAAGAGGCATATAGAGGATATAAGTTAAATATTAATAAAAGAAGTTTTAGTCAAAAATTATCTAATATTGTAAATTCAAATAAATATGCATCGATAAATATACTAGAGCCAGAAATTGAAACACCAACAAAAATAGGTGAAGAAACATATGATAGACCATATTACTTTGTAACAGTCTATTATCCGTGAAGTACCACAGGTCGGGTGAAACGTGGTACTCTGCCTAATATACTATAGATTTAAAGGGATAGTTATCTAATATAATATAAAATATGTTTCCAGAATCAATAGATTCAGAAAGATTAATTTTTAAAAGATTGTGTAAGAATACGCTACCTGTTACAGAGTTATACAAAATTGTTAATGAAAATGCAGACAATATAGAAGAACTTACGAAATTTCTACATTGGGAACCTCATCAGAATCTTAAAGAAACAGAAGAATTTATAGAATCTGTTAATGAAGAATGGGAAAATAGAGAAACAATAACATATGCTATATTCACAGAAGATGAATTCATAGGTTTAACTGGTTTAAGTATAAAATGGCCAAACAAAACGGGTCAAATGGGTCTTTGGTTGAGAAAATCTGCATGGGGTAATGGATATTCAAGTGAAAGAGCATCTGTTATATTTGAATTAGCATTTGAAAAGTTAGATTTAGAATTTATAACTGTTAATCATGCTGTAGAAAATACGAAATCAAGAAAAGCTATTGAAAAATACATATCAGAATTTAACGGACAAAAAGATGGAATATTGCGGAATGAAATTGTTACAAATGAAGTGAAATATGATGCAAGTATATATAGCGTTTCAAGAGAACAATACTTTGATTCATTGTAACTACTTTACAGTGATACCAAGGCAATTCCTGCAAAAACAATTAACACACCTATAGCTCTTTTCGAAGAATATTTTTCATTTAATAATAAAACAGAAATAATAAATATAAATGCAGATTGCGCCCCTGATAAAGTATATACTTTAGAAACATCTCCAATCATAATTGCCGTAAATAATAGTATTGTTCCTAATGCACCGAATATAGCAGCTATGAATATTATTGTTGTTTCTTCTTTATTAAACAATTTAAATAAAGATTGCTCTGATTTTTTGTTATTATTTTATACGTCATTAAGAATATGGTTGAACTCAAATACAATATAGTGGATAGTGTTATAGGTTCTATATTTGATAAAAATTGCTTAGTTAATAAAGTATGTGTTACCCCCAATAAGACAACAGCAACTAAAAACAGAAACCCAATTCTTTTCTTAGGAACCTTTAATCGCCCATCTAATACAAGATATACGCCCACAATAACCGTCATAATTCCTAATATATTGATAAACGATAAAGATTCATTAAATATCGGTACAGCAAATACGGCTACAAGGAGAATACTTGCAGATTGGGTTGTTGGAACGGCAACCTGAGCGTCAAGGTATGTTAGCATCTTAAAATAGAAAACACTTGCTGAACCATACATGAGACCTATTATGGAGCCTGCTATTATAGATTCTATAGTAATATTTTCTGTAAAAAACAGAATCCAGACTGTTAATAATATTATACCATCAAAAAATAATTTATATATTGAAGTATCTAATGGGCTATATGATTCATTCATCATTAATTTGTCAATAGATGTAGATATAGCAAATGATAGATATGCTATAATACCTAATATAAGTCAGTACATATTTGATATATACTACTATAATTATCTTATAGTATAACTGTATGGACAATCATAATATTGCGAAACTATTTTACCAACCGTATTGCAAGTAATTGTATGAAAGATACGTTGTATAGTAAATTTTATAATACCAAACAAAACGAAAATGGAACAATTGACATTCATTTGAATAATAAAAATAAAAACATAATAAAAGACTATATTTTTGAAAATATGGAATTAAAATCTATTCCAGGGGATTATGAAGAATACGTTTTAGATACAGAACCAGAATTATACCCTGAAATGAATTTCAGGGATTTAGTAAGTAAATCAGATATTCCAAATACTACATACGCAAGCCATAGTATATCAAGTCATCCTGCAACGTTTATTCCGCATATACCTAGTTATATAATTAAAAGTCTAAATCATAGAGATAATGATTTAAAGATTTTAGACCCGTTTAACGGTCAGGGAACAACGGCAATAGAATCTTTAATAAATGGATGTGACTATACAGGCGTTGAAATAAATCCTGTTTCTTTGATAATGAGCGAAGTAGCAACGACAGTTATACCTCCAGAGAATATAACTGAACTTATAAAATTGAGTAAGAACAAATTAGAAAATCTATCTTTAGAAGAAAACGAACAAAGTATAGAATTTCCTGGCAGAACAAATCAGAACCATTGGTTTGAGAAAGATGCTATAGATGATTTAAGATTAATTAGAAAATTAATAACAGAAATTAATTTTGAAGAATTAATAACAGAAGATATAAAAGACCACGTAAAACCAGATGATTTTAAGAAATTATTAACACTAGGATTAATGAATACAGTCTTTGAGGTATCTAATGCTGACCCAGGCGTATCAAAAGCACATAAATCAAAGAAAATGAGAAAGAAAATTAAAAATAATGAACACCCACCAGATGGAATTCCAACATTTATTTCAGAATTAGAAAAGATATACGATGGTTTGGAATCTCTATGGACCATAATGTTAGAAAAGCATAAAAATAAAGAAGATATATATAATAATCTCCCAACCATATCAATAAATCTATCTGATTCTAGAGAATTTACATATAATAAAGAAGAACGTAAAGCTAATTTGGTTATAACATCACCACCATATATTAATGCAATAAATTATTATCGCGGCTCGAAATTGCGTCTATTCTGGACTATGGATATACTAGAATCATTTTATGATTTTAATGCAGAAAATCTACGGCGGCAATTTATAGGAACAAATTCTGTAAGTATAAAAAACATATCTGATAAAGAATTTCCAAAAACAATGGAATCTGTATGGAATTCTGAAGACAGTTTTGAAGAAACACGACTTAAACATTTAGACCAGAACATATCAGACATATATAATCTTGACCAGAAAACATCAAAGAAAAAATCCTATGTTACATGGAAGTTTTTTGCAGAGGATATGGCCTTAACACTTGAAAGAATATATCATAATATAGATGAAGGAGGATATGTTTTCTTTGTAGTAGGAGAAAATACGATTGGTTCACAACTTATACCCACTCATAAATATATTGAAGATATTGCATCTAATTTAGGTAAACTGAGTACGACATCATTAGATGATTCAGAAGGATTTAATATTGTTGGAACAGCTTTTGATAAAATAACCAATAGAGGATTATTTAAAACAAGAAATCATAATGGTGGTATTATAGAATGTGAATGGATTGTAATAATGCAGAAATAATTACGATTTTTATGCAAGCGACAGGATTCGAACCTGTGGACTCCTACGAGAAGGGGTCTTAAGCCCCTCGCCGTTGACCAGACTTGGCTACGCTTGCTCACAACTTCTACAACACAATGTAGTATACGCTTATACTTAAACTATACGATATGCCCTAATTTATAAACTTTACTGTAGGATAGATTAATTTAAAAAACCTGACATAAAAAGATATTTAACCTGTTTAATTAATATGTTAGTTATGGCTGAACAAAAAACACTATCCGAAGTTTTTGAACAAGCAAGTGGTAAAATAAAATTTGAAAGTGAGAAACAAAAAAGAGAATTCTATGAATCATCTGTTGTTGCATGTGGTTGTTGTAATTCAAGCTTAAGACACAAAACTAACGGAATAAACTATTTTGACGGAGAAGAAGATAAAGAAACCGTTGAAGCTGAGTATTTATTTAATTGTACCAACCCTAGTTGTGAAGACAAAACAACAGTAAAAATCATGGTTATTAAGGATAAAGTAAAAACAGGTGAGAAAAATGGATATGATGTATATGAAGTAGAAAATGTTACTATAACAGCAAAGCAAACTTGTGGTAATGAAAAAGTTAATATAGTTTCAAAAGACGACGTAAAACTTCAAAAATAGAATATTTTTTTACATATTTATTTTCGAACGCAATATTAATTTAATAGTAATATATTTATCATGTGTTTATATATTATTATATATGGATAAGCCATTATATAAAAATAAACCCAAAGTAGAAAAACAAGTGGAAATTTATATGAATACAATTGACCCCTACGTTAGTAACGGTAAATATATAGATATTCTCAAGATTATTCTTACAACAGATAAAAAATTAGATGAAGAATATCTTAAATCTATAAGTTCAAGTTCAGGTGTTGAAGATTTCTTAGTCAAACTACAGAACTGTAATATTATAGAGTATAATAGTTATAACAATTCATATGCACGGAAACCTATATCAAGAGAATTTGTTGATAAATTACTATCTAACGGAGTGGGTTATAACATTCATTCTTACTTCCTATACCGCAGTAATAATAAACCATAATATTTCTCGTTTTAACCATTAAAATTTGGCAAAGAATCATATTTAGAATCTTCAAACACAATATAGTCTTGAGGTCTGTTTGAAATAACAATAGGTTCTCCTAGAGAACATTCGCCTGATATTTCACAAATATAACCATGACTTTCCACCCAGTAGTGGACTAATCCTATTTTTCTCGCCTCTTGAAAATTTTCAGGAATATTATCTTCTCTATAATCTCCTGCTAGTCCACCACAGAAAACACTGTGTTCTATATCATTTTCTGTTAAGACATTAGATAAGCACTTTGTATTGTAGTAACAGTCTCCCAGAAGTTGTTTACTATCTGTAAAGTTTTTCTCTTCAAGTCTTTTTTCTAGAGCTTCTTCAACATAATTCTTTAAAATGGATTTCATAAATATATAAATATAAACAAATGTCAAAACTGTTTTTGTTTATATTCTTACACATTTCTTAAAAACAGTTGAATTTGAAGTCCAAGAGGGAAGATTCATTTTTTCTTCTGTTTTATATTTTTTATTTAATAACATATGAAAAGATTCTGTCCCCGTAATGCTTGAATTCTCTTTGCCAATGAAGTACACAACTTCAGGATTAATAAAATTAATACACCCTGTACCCATGTGTGAATTTGCGGGCGGCCAAGGTAACAAAATAGAATTAACTTTTTCTTTATTAAGTTCTGTATAACATTTCTTTTGAACAGGAACCCACAAATTCTCAGGCGGTTCAATATCTAATGGAATAATATTTCCACCTTGTTTCTGTAGTTCATATGATAGATATCCATTTCCTGCACCAATCTCAAATATACGTTCCTTCTTTGATTCCTCTACAAGAAATTTAATAAGATTTTTATCTGGAATAGTCCAGCCAAATTTACGTGTTAACTCTCCACGTTTACCAGACCACGTAGTTTGTTTATCTGAATTCATATTAATGACCTTAGAGAATTCTTTGAAATACGTAGGTTCTTCCATCATACAATATTCTTTATTTAGAGAATAGATATATCTTGTGATTTGTATGCTACTTACATATAGTGTATAGTATGCAATAGTACGAAAGAAGAATCATAATATATTTAACCCTGTTCACAATAGTCTTAATCATGGTATACAAGTACGACTATCCGAGACTATCTATCCGTCATCGGTTGGATGCCGATTTAACAGATGAACAAATAGACGAAATTATTGAATTTCTACTAGAAGATACAGGAAGAGATGGAAGAGGTGCAATAAATGATAAATTTGCAGAACTAGAATCTATTAAGGAAGAAAATATCGTAGATAATATTAGAATCTCATCAATAACTTTAAAAGACGGTGAAGAAACGAATTCTATTCTCTTTGAAGTTCGTATTAAATATATTAGTCTGAAGAAAATGGAAAAAGAACAAACAAGAACTATCTATTCAAAACTTGATAATGAAGTCATCCCGTTCGATAGTTATGCAATTGAATTAACACGTTAATTTTCATCAGTTAATTTTTCAAATCGTTCAAATAATTCATTAGGTTTATTCTTATCATCCATATTATAATAAAACATATATTTAATACAATATTAAACCAAGGTGATTTGGGTAAAATTATTGTACCTATACTTTAACAATTAGATAATGATTAATATTGGTTTGTTTGCTGCTATACTAACGATTTTCTGGAAATTTGGTAAAAGTGTTACAACAAAACTTGCAGCATCAAAAACCGACTCATACACAACATCATTNGCTACGAGAGGGGTTGGACTTATTTTTTCTATATTTTTATTAATGATTTTTTCAAATTATTTTTTACTACCCTCAGAAAATATTTTCTGGATAGCATTTATATTAAATTCAATTATATTATCTATAACAACAATTTGTTTAACAGTAGGATTCAATAAAAGTGACATTAGTATTATATCTCCTCTTTTAGCTTTTGTACCTCTATTTTCGATATTTCCTGCTATAATAGTACTTAATCAAGTTCCTACATTTATATCAGGAAGTGGTATTGTTTTAGTTACGCTCGGAGCATATATGATAAATATTGAAGAAAAAGAAAATGGATATTTAGAGCCTCTGAAATCACTGTATTATGATGATGGTGCGAGGTTTGCAATGTATGGAGTTATATTGTCAGGAATGATTCCAACATTTTCTAAAATAGGTATAACATATGTATCTGAGCTAATGTGGTTATTTTTAATAAGTACATCTTCAACTTCAATACTAGGTTTAATATTAGTAATTAAAATAAAATTGATAGATAAAGAATCACTTAATATACGTAAATCTCTGAATGTATCTAATATGACAATTATTTTTTTATTTCTAGTAGGATTATTTAATATGTTACTTGCTCTGACGCAATATTTTGCATACAATTACATTGACGTAGCATATGTTCAAGCAATTAAAAGATTAAATATTTTATTAGCAATTATTGTTGGGAGTTTATATTTTCATGAACCTAAGTTTAAACAGAGATTCACTGCAGGATTAGTGATGATATGTGGCGTAATATTAATAATATTTGGAATGTGAATAATGTATTAATTTTTAGTTAAAATATCGAATGAGTGCATATCCTGTTCTCCATTAATCTCAAAATTAATATTTTTTGTTTGGTACGAATAATCTTCTAATGCTTTATCTTCGAATATATCATATAATTCTTCTCTATTCTCCAGAACATACACTGTATTCGTTTCTGAACAAGCATAACCTGACCGAATAGCTACCGTGGTTCCATCTCCTGTAGATTCGATAGGAGATTTATTGGGTGGATAATCCGCAATAGATATAAAAACTTCGTCTGTATCTTTAACAGGTATTTCTTTACAGGATATATTCTCATCTGTAATATTTTCTGGTATATCTAAATGAACAGTAGGATACGAATCAATTAACGTATCATTGGCATCTTTAAACATATATGTATTTGCTCTTGATTCTTCTCCAGAAGGCAATTCGATTGTATTATCTTCATGACGAGCGTATTCTTTAATTAAGTTTCTTTTTTTATCTCTCTGAAATTCTTCAACAGATTCATCTGTAAATTGTACAGATTCATCAAAAAATAAGTCAATAGAATATAACTGATTATTTCTAATCTCGAAATCAAGTATAGAATATCCAAAAACAGAAAGTATATTGTCTTTATTAATATCGCTCATAGAACTAACACTATTATCTAAAATACACCGAACAATAAATTGACCATTATTATCAATTAATTCTGTATATGTAATACTATCATTATTTTCTAACTCACAAACCAGGTAAGTCATTGCTTTATGCGTGTATTCACCAGGGTAATGTTTTGTGATTTCTTCTTGAGTAGAGAACCATCGTGTCGTAGATAAATTACAATTAACAAAGCCATCTTCAATAAACAAATTATCTATTATAACTCCATCAGGCGTATTAATATCATAATTTCTATCCCCTCTATGCATAGTTATAATAATAGAATTTAACGGAAGAGAATGTTTAACCTCCTTTATTGAATCGTGTTCTTGTAAGTAATCAAGAAAATTATGATAGGACTCTTCTGTAATATTAACATTTTTAAAATCAAAATTTTCGTTATCTAATTCTCTTCTCATATTGTATTATCAATACAATTTAACGAACATAAATGTTTGGGACGATTTAATATTATTCACTTTTACCTTTTTCTCTTCCTTTCTTAAATTCACCGATAGATTTCCCTACACTGTTCGCAATTTTTGGTATTCTATTTGCACCAAATAATACGACAAGTATAAGTAATATAATCAATACTTCAGGACCAACAGGACCAAATAATATATTCATAATTATATATAACCGTTGAACACTTATATATTTAATTGGTTAGAAACAGCTTATTATTTAAATTTATCTTATATAATTTACTTTTATTAATAAAAATAAAAACAATGCAATTACTAACCCATACGCAAGACCAGTGCTAACAGGAGCTAAATCAACAGGCGTTTGAAGTATAACAGACATATATAATACATACATGTTATATAGTATAAAATTTTTGATTATGTTATAGTATATAATATTTAGAACGTATAACCATCAGAAACAATCTTAATATTTGTTCCTGAAACCTTTTCTTTTAAACTATTAGTATTTTCTTGTGATAGATGCTCTGATACGTTTGTACCCAATATCTCATCAGGATTAACATCTTCAACTAACTCATTAAATTGTTCTTCTGTTCCATGAATATTATAACCCAATATTGAACTAACGTCTGTGATAAGCGTGTCTACATTATCAAATTTAACATCAGTGCGCAGTTTGCCATAATCAGGATGATAGACTATTTTTCTGCCCTCTGTTTTAATAACGTATCCAAGATAACCAAGACAATGCTCTGCAATAAATGGTATTATTTCCAAATTACCCACGTTAATAGATTGTGTATCTGATACTTCCACGATATTCATATTATCTCTCTCAAATATGTAGCTCATATCACTTAATAAATGTTTTTTTACATACGAACTACAGTGAATATCATATTCTTGGGATAACCATTTAGGTATCTTAGATGAGGATACTTTTCCTTCCATAACAACACGTTCAGGATTTAAAGTTGTATGATTTAATTCTCTAATGCCTGTTGCATGGTCATGATGATGATGGGTTAAGAATACGCCATCTATATTTTCGAATCTATTATGTGATTGTTTATTAATATCAGGTGAAACATCAAATAATATATTTTTATTTTGTGTTTGAATAAAGAGTGAGGGTCTAGTTCTATTCACTTGTTGACAGTATTGGCAACTACACAATGGAGCAGGCATACCAATAGCTGTACTTGTACCTAATAAAGTAGCTTTCATGATATAAAATATAGATTATAAATATATAAATTTATGGTATCAAGTATAAATCCAGAAAAGAATTATATATTTTATTAACCTAATTATAGATAAATGGAGATTCAAGAATCTAAAGAAAACAATACTACAAATATATTTGAAAATTACATAGATAGAAAACTCATTAATACGTCAGAATCTATTAATTTACAAATTGAAGATATAGGCGTAACAAGTGATGGAAAATTAGCTATAAAATCAAAATTAAGTACCAAAGAAATATATATAATATTAGGAGAATACAATCCAGATAGTAAAATATTAAGTAATGAAAATCAACAGGATATAAACTATTTCTTCAATAACTTACGAGATATTAACGCTATATACGACACATCGGATTTAATTGGTTCTAATTTTACAGCCCATTTATCTGATGATATTAAAAAATTAGGGTTGGAAAAAGAAGAATATATGTACGATATTAAAATAGACGAAAATATTTGTTTAGAAGAAGTCGATGAAAAAATATACAGTAAGATATATGCATGGAATCAATACATATATAATAAAGTCCACCAGAATCCATGGATAAACAAAATTAATAATGTCACTGTAGAAAACCAAACAGAATTCACTATAAATATACAGCCTATTGAAGATTATGAAATAAAGTGGAATCTAGAAATACCATTCCAAGTTGATATCAACAAAAACAATTTAACGCAATTAATTGATGAAAAAGGATTTGGTGACCCTCGCAATTTAGAAGGAAAAGAAATCGCTGTGATTCATAAAAATGACATTGAAGATAATTCAAATATAATTGCTATGGATTCACGTAATGAATGGGGTTTAATTCGTATTGAGAATTGTAAAAGAGAGATAAGTCACTTTACTTTGTTTTCAAGTAATATAGATGCATATGTTGCATCAGATATGATTGTTTTTAGCGCAGGTTTAATATTATCTATAGCTTTTTTACAACATATAATATACGCAATTAATATATTAGGATTTGTAGCCATAGCATATTTATTAGTAATGTGCATATTAATAGAACGATTATCTACATATATAAAATTTAAAAACAGCAGTTCAACGTAATTATTAAGAAGTAGTAAAACTTATGAAAGATAATTTATTGAAGAAATCCGTAAAGTAGATAATTAGTTTTTAGATACTTTTTCTGATTGTTCATCTTTATCCTGATTATAGAATTCGTGTTTTGGTTTTATAACGCCTTTATTAAATAAATCTTGAAGAAGTTTGTCCGAAACTGATTTTTCTCTGCCATGGCCAAGAACATGGTGTTCTTCAATAATATTACCTTCATCAGATACCCCACATAGAGACAATAAATTATCATTTGAACCAATAAAATGTACTGAACAACCTTTTCTATTCTGTTTTTTCTCTACAGTCAAACCAATTGGAGCCACATCTATATTTAATAATTCTTTAAATTTTTCAGCATTAACAACAGTGTATTCTTCGTACATGTGAATATTATTCAATAGTAGAGGTTAAAACAATTTCTATAACATATATAAATAGTAAAATTACCATATATAAATAGTAAAATTACCATATATAAATAGTAAATAAACAGGAATTTTTATAATCTAAAATAGAAAACCTATCGTTATCAAAACTTATATAACCTAGTTAAATAAATATATATAATATGAATCAAAATTATTGTGAGTGTAGCAATAAAGACTGTGAAGAATGTGGGAGAAATAGCAAAGAATTTAAAAATATTGCTATATGGAAAAAAGAACCACAGAATGTTATACCTCCTGATACCGTTTTATGTTTAAACTGTGCTTTACGCAAAATACAACCTACGGATTTATTTGAAGAGTTTGTATTTGAAGGCGAATTAGAAGTATTCATTGAAAGAAATAAATTATCTGTACTGTCAGAGAATAATAACGGTGTAACCATACATATATTTGATATAGATGTAGAGGAAGGAACATGGGTAGACCCTGATTCTCGAACAACAAGTTTAGGACCACCAAAAAGGTCACAAAAAACAATAACTGTTGATGTAAATAATAGACCTTCAATTGAAATTGTAAAACCAAAAGAAGAAAAATCAGAATACGTAACAAAATATTTCTTAGATTATGTTAAACGTTATGTTAAAAATAATAAAGAAAAATTTGAGGGATTATAACAAAATACAAAGTTTTAATATATTATAGAATATAATTATATTTTATATGGGTAAAAGAAAAATTATCGCAGACTTGCATATACATACAAAAAACTCAGACGGAACATTTATTATTGATGAAATCCCAAAAGTGGCTAAAAATAAATTTGGTTTATCTGCTGTAGCTATTACAGACCACGATGTTATCCAACCCAGTTTATCAGAACCATTGACAGTAATTAACGGTATTGATGTTATTAATGGTATAGAAATCCGCGTAGAAGTTCCCGAAATAAATGAAAGAGTAGATATTCTAGGATACGGAGTTCAAAAAACAAAAGAACTAGAAAAAATGACTTCCCAAATTAGAAAAAATAGAAAAATACGCGCTGAAAAAATTATTAAATGTGTAGAAGACAAACTTGATGTAAACTTAAACCTTGAGCCAACAAAAAGTATGGGTAGACCACATATTGCACGAGCGATTGATAAAAATACAGACTACACATACACAGAATCATTTGAAAAACTAATTGGAAATGATAATTCATGCTATACTCCGCGTGAAATACCTTCATTTAAAGAAGGTTTAGAAGTATTATCTGACGCATGTTATTGTACCGTACTAGCTCACCCATATAGATACGACA
>SL_4KL_010_BRINEDRAFT_10000789_pt1 | contig 16860 bp, 12 predicted proteins | sample SodLak_010_BRINE_2_FD_10664 | JGI IMG/M metagenome (IMG submission 10664)
AATATTCATTTATTTTAATTTATATTGCCAGTGATAGCCCACAGTTTTAAAGGCATGGCCTCTGGTTCTCCGGCGAGGGGCTCGGAAAAGCCGGTGCAAAACCCGGCGCAAAAGACGGCGGGGCGCCTGCCGGAAAAGACGGCAGAAAGTGGCATTAATTATATTATTTAATATTATGTTCGTGTGTGGGCTAATACAAGAGCTCCGAATAATGCTATAGTAAGAACTAAACTGTTTAAGATTAACACATCTGCATAACGAATATAGAAGGCATAACCAACATTACTAATAGACTCTAAAGTAGGAATGAAAGTAATAATAGTATTATTATGACTATCTGTAAATAATCTTAAGGCAATAAAACCCGATAAAGCTAGTACACTATAGCCTCTATAATAAGCACGTAATTCAGTTGAAGGGATTTCTAACAACATAATTACAAAAAGGAATAGTACAGCTAGAGCACCTACATACACAAGCATATTAACGAGTGCTAGGAATTCAAAGCCTAAAGATAATAAAACGACGGTTGCATTAATAAATAATAAAATACTGTACATTAAACTCATGAAAACGTTACGTGTCCAGCTGATAGTAATACTTAAAAAAGCTAATAAAGCGATAAAACTGTGTTCTAAATACATTTATTTTATTATTACAGTGGGTCCCTTTGCTCCAGGGGGGCATGGTTCCCTGGTCCCTTAAAGGGACTCGGAGAATACACTCCGTGCCCTGGCTCTCTCGCCCCTTCAGGGCTCGCCGGCTTTTCCGCCGGCTTTTCCGAGCCCCTCGGGGCGAGGGGAGCATCGTAGTAGCAAAACTCCCCGACGGGCAAAGCCCGGAGGGAACCAGTGGAATCGGGGAGGCGCCTCTAGTCTTGCAAAGCAAGACCGGGTTATTCAACGTTGTTGAATAAGCCGGCGGACAATCCGGCAGGTGGGCTTTGTTGGGGGCCCAACCTCGTCTTATTTATGATTATTTATAATTATTTAAAGAATGGTAAGGTTTTGGGCGTATCGTCCCATTAAACAACAATGTTCCACAGCGTATGTCTATGGCTGCCAATTTCTATGATTACAATTCTTGAGAACGTATCACCAGGTATACTATTATTTATATAATAGTCATTTTGACGGTTGAGACTATTCGGGTATCTAATCCGGGTTGCTACCTCAACTTCCGAGTTTCAATTATAGTATAATAATATATTTATTAATAAATATATTATTAAGAAAGATAAGCTGTCTACACCATTGACATTCCTTAGTATTTTTCAACATTTAACTGTTACACACTAAATTATGCAACACTTTTCTTTACTAGTACATCTACGCTCGATATAACCTATTTCTTACGTAATAAGCTCGCTCCTCCCGTCTTACCGCGGCTGCTGGCACGGAATTGGCCGGAACTTTAACATTAACTCTTATTAAGAGTCTTATTTGCTTTTATAAACATCATGTTCGTGCTTTCACACATTGACAAATTTTACGCACTGCTGCACTCTAAAAGCGGAGGCCCTTTTTACAGTGCCCCTGTGATCTGTTACGTTTAAGACAGACTACAAATAAGGCAAGAGTAGTTTTTTAGTATCCATAACTCTTATACCTAATTTGACGCGAGAATACTATAAGCATCTTATCTATATATAAAATATTAATAAGAGGTATATAGTCTTTATTCTTTAAATTATTAAAATAGGGGGGACGGGGGGGGAGATATTATTATAATATAATATAATATAATATAATATAATATACCTGCGGTCTAAGATGGTACAAATATTAATTAAAAGGAAATCTGAGGATATACGAATCGAACGTATGCATGACAGGACCAAAAACCTGTTGACTTACCACTTGTCTAATTTTCTATCTAGTTGGTATATATATGAACGCAAATAATATGGGTTTATACAATCTAGTCATACAGACAAAATTAAATCACATTTAATTACTGAGAATACGCGACTCGAACACGTATGCGTAGGACCAAAACCTACTGACTTACCAATTAGTCAAATTCTCAAATAATTTACTCACGATTTTGTCAGCGAAACGGCAGCTAAACTACTTAACCGCACCGGTAATTATTCTTTAAAAAAGGGGTAAATCCTAGTAACCACCTCAAAAAGACATTTTAACGTCTTTTCTACACCATTTTAATGTATTTAACACATCATTTAAACATAAATCTATAAACGAATTTTATACAATATCTCAGGAATCATGAATTCTTTTACTAAATCTTGCAGATGTGGAACACTACGTTCATAAATGCTTATAATATAACGCTGTACACCTTTTGTGTCCACATAATCCTTATGCTTTGTTGCAGATAGATTAAATTTAATTTGTAAAACGCTTATTAATAAATCTATATCCTGTTCTGTAAAATCTAAAGTTTAAATTCTTACACCATAACCATCAGCTGCTCGACTACCGTCATCCATTATCCAGTAAGCTAACCCTACAGCAGTTAGATGTTCCATAATATTAGCAGGTACACGTTTTTGCCTGTAGAATAAAATTCTGAGCGCGGCCTACGGCCGCTAAGGCGGCGAAGCCGCCGGTAAATTTTATTAAATCCTACAAAAGAATAGGTCCAAAAAGACAAAGAATACGTATATTTCACTGTTCTTTTATAAAAATGGGCTTTTATTAGCGGCTCATTCGATGAACAATAACCTGCTTTACTAAAAATGGACCACAAGTGCATTAAATAAGCTTTGTGAATAATAGATTGAGTGAATTCTAATCTAGTACAATGTCTTTGTTTTTCTGCCCTGAAATCATCCAATAAGCTACCATAGATTATTTGTACAAGAAAGTTATCATGCCCTTTATCTTCTATATCAGCCATATGACGTTTTAATTCACGTGAAATAAATAAAGGTGTACTAACTTCAAAAGCATAGAATAAAGAATCATAATTAAATAATGAATAATTAAAAAGCACTAAACTATAAAAAACTAAACTATAAAAAACTAAATTAAGGCTACTTTAAACCATTAGTAACAAAATAATAAGAAATAACATTTATTTTTAACCGGAAAATACGGCGGGCACCCGCCGCCTTAACGGCCTCTGGTTCCCTGCGGCCGCGCCTTTAAAAAGGTGTTTTGGTTTAATTTAAAGGTGTTTTGGTCTAATTCTCAGCTTACCGGATTCTATCGCGCCGGATTGTGCGGTTTCACCGCACAACCGCAATGGAATTGCGGAGGCGCCCCCTGAATGGTAATCCTGGTCCTGCAGCATGCTGCAGGTACCGGCGGAGGCACCTTCGCGCTGGTAGTAGCAGAATCCGGCACAGAAAGGATGGGAGTCGAACCCACAACCTTTGGTTTTGGAGACCAATACACTACCAATCGTGCTACCCTTCTCTGTCTCCGTTTTATTTTAAATTAAGATGGTCCCCTCGCCGAGTTATGCGGTTTCACCGCATAACCGCGATGCTTAGTCGCGCCGGATTATGCGACAATGTCGCATAACCGCGATGGAATTGCGGAGGCGCCTCCAGAATGGTAATCCTGGTCCTGCAGCATGCTGCAGGATCCGGTGAGAAGGCTCGGCAAAAATAAATATAAATACTTACGGGGCTATTATACCCTCTTTGGCTAAAATAATAAGTTCAAGTTTACTTGGTTAACTATTTTAATGTTTTTTCAGTTTTAATATTTAAAGAAAACTATGTATCATAATATATTTTTTATATTATAATAAATCGTGTGTGGAGAGTTACCGTTAAAGCAATTATTTTAATATTAGTAGGAAAATCCTCCGGAGGATTTTCCTTAGCCCGCCGGATTATGCGGTTTGACCGCATAACCGCGATAGAATCGCGGAGGCGCCTCCGGGATTACCATCCCGTTCCTGCTGTTAACAGCAGGAACCGGCGCGTGCGCCGCCGGGTTATATGAATTATATTTATTATATTTATTATATTTATTATATTTATTATATTGGTTAAACTTGGAGACCTTGACATTACGTTATGACTCTTTACATTTTGACATACTACCTTCCCATAATATGTCTCATTAGAACCTTTAATCAGTGAATCTTCTAATAAAATAAACTACACTGTTTTTATTAATATATTTTACATATGTAAATCTAATATTAATATATATAATTCCACTGCACTATAATGCATTTCGCAGAGAACCAGCTATTACTAACCTCGATTGGCATTTCACCGCTATCTATAAATCTTCCAAGTCTTTTGCAACAGACACTGGTGCGGTCATGTAATATACATACCTGTTCATAGATAGATCGGTTAGTTTCGGGTCTAATAAAAGAATTTATTATAACATGGTGGGGACTCTCCCTTACCATCGGGAAATAGTCTTAAACATATATACAATATATATTAAAGCCACATGCGGCTTTTTATTAAATGTTTAAATTTAAAATTGTATTTGAACGTCTGCTACGGTGTTTATAAATCTCAATACATCTGTAAAAACACATCGCTATTCATGTGCGCTAATACGCGATCATTATAGAGTGGAAGCTTCCAATCCCATCTTCATGAGGTTCTTGCGATATGTTCGTGTTTATTCTATTATAAATACATTTATATTCATATTTATATTTATATTTATATTTATATTTATATTCATATTTATATTAATATTCATATTCATATTTATATTTATATTCATATTTATATTTATATTCATATTTATATTTATATTTATATTTATAATTATCATCTCTAGAGCAGGTTCCCCTACCCTAACCTGTTACGACTTACCTGGTATTGCAAATGCACAATTCGATATAGATTTGTAACGAACGTCTCTACTCCTTCCCTGTACATTTCCTCTGCCAGGGTGACGGGCAATGTGTGCACCATAGACCTTTAAACTACATATTATAATTAAATGATAGTTCAATTATTGAATACTTATTCATAATGAATATGTATAAGATGATATACACTAACATAACTGTTAATATATATTATATTGTAGTCGTGATTTAAAAAGTTATAATCACTATTAACTTCACCGAAACGATTCTGATTCTCGATTACTCGCTATTCCTTTTTCATGAATTTAATTGCAAAATTCAATCCATTTTATATATGGAGTTTCTTTATTATATTTAAGATAATAATATTTGTAAAACTCTTAGTAACACGCTTGTAGCCCATTCTATAAAGGCCATGAGGACTTACAGACTCCTTCTGAAAAGGTTTTGTTTATTAAAAAACTAAAAAATAATCCTAATAAACTTACTGTTTCTAGCCATGCAACTCTCTTTATTCTAATCTATTTAAATAATAGGGGAAAGGTATAGTTAATATGTCGGCGGCTTCGCCGCCTTAGCGGCCGTAGGCTTCGCCGCCTTAGCGGCCGTAGACTTCGCCTATTAATATTAATAATTTGTTTCCATTAAAATGATTTAAAACCCCTTAAATTTTATTAAAGAATACCGGCTGCTAAGCCGTCTTAGTGGCTGAAGACTACGCTTAATATAAAACTTTCGTGCCTCCAGTTTAATCAGTCAGATCCTGCTATTATCAGCTGTAACCAGGATGCAACGGGAAACTGGTGATAAATAAATTAAAAGATATAATCAAAACTAGCATAAAAGCTAAATAAAGCTAAACTTAAAGGTAATAATGCTTTCCAGCCGAGACGCATAAAGGAGTCTGCTCTGTATCTAGGTAAAGTACCCCTAACCCAAACAAAACCAAAAAATAATGTCATAATTTTTAAAGCACTAAAACCACCTAAAAAGTAGATACTTGCAATAGCGGATAGTACAGCTAAATTAGCATATTCGGCAATAAAAAATAATGCAAATCCTAAAGAAGAATATTCTACATTATAACCAGCTACAAGTTCTGCTTCCTAACTAATAGAAACATGTGGCGCCACGTGCCCCGCACGCGCCGGATTGTGCGGTTTCACCGCACAACCAGAATTACCATTCTGGAGGCGCTTCCAGTCTTAAAAAGCAAGACCGGGTTATTCAACGCAGTTGAATAAGCCGGCGACGTTGTCGCATAATACGGCGAGCTAAGAAAAAACCTGCTTATTTTCCAACATTAAGTGTAAATGTACATAAAAAAATCTGAACAACCGGCGGCCGTTGGCCGCTCCAACAAAGTGTACAACATCAAAAAAATATACAATGTTAAGATTTGCATCTTATAGTCTTTCTAAAGTAATATTTATTGTTAAAGGCTTTTGTGATTTGATATAACGACCTACTGTTGTTTTATGAATATTCAAGCACTTAGCAAGTTCAACATCACTTGAAAAGCATTTAATTGATTCATGTTTTAAATTGAGCAATTCAACGTTAAATTTGCTTGCAGCAGCGGTTATCTTATTAATAGTATAAGGAGTATGCTTTTNACCAAACATTGGATTTAAAGCACCAGGTTTACTTATTTATTGTAAAGTTTTCAGTCGTATNCTTTTTACTAAACATTGGATGATTTCGTTTATCGGCTAAACGCGCTCTCATTTTAGCTTTAGCCTCTTCAGAATGAATATAACCTTGTAAACTGGTAGCATGTTTTGCGAAGTTATAAAGATAATTAAATTCAAATCGACTTAAGCGCGGCCTACAGCCGCTAAGGCGGCTTCGCCGCCGGTAAAAATCTTCACGATTAATAAGATATTGAGTATCGTTAATAAACTCATAAACAATAAAGTTGAAGTTATAAACCCCATATTTATGCAAAGCTAATTGTAATGCTTTATTAGATTTATCGCCATAGATGTGTTCTTTCAAACGTTTGTATAGATTATTAGCAACGCCAATATATTGTTTATTATTGGTTTTATTAAAAAACGCATATATTCCACTTTTGCAATTAAGCTGAGACCGTAACTGTACAAAATCGACAAAGTCGTTAGTTATAAAAGTAGGGTTATTAGTTAAATGCAATTTAATATACGGAATACAACCAAAAAAGCAGGCGGCGAACTTCTCATAGTGGTCTTCAGCCGTGCCATATGACAATAAATCGCCATAATCTAATTTATCAACGTATAGTGATATAATTAGTGCTATAAGATAAACTCTTGAGTAATGTAAATGTACACTTATAAAAATGCATGTCTATTAATGTTATTATTCTTTTATCTTAATAAAAGTATGGACTATATCTTAAAGATTAAATAATCTTTATTGCATGTAGTCTCTGGGAAAACTATAATAATAAGATTTATAGTTTTCTGCTGATTGTTCTACTGTATAGAGTTTTCCAGCATATAACAATGTTTTATAATCTATTTAATATATATTAAATAGAGTTTTCCCGTTTTAATGAAACGAGGAAGCCAAAGCGAAATTCTAGCTTCTGGTAAATCAAAGGGTACACGTTTAGATTCAGCTAAAATACAAATAAGAAATAATAATAATAAAGGTAATAAAGCAGCTTGAACAAAAGGTGAAGCTTCAGCAAAGTTTAAACTTTTCATACCAGTACTATCTGTTAAAAATAAACAAATACTTAATAAAGCAGCACCGAAACCTAATTCATATGAAACCATTAATGCAACAGAACGTAAACAACCTAAAAATGCATATTTACTATTAGAAGCCCAACCAGCTAATAATACGCCATATACAGCTAAAGAACTTAAGGCCATTAAAATAAGTCCTTGATAAGCACTATCACTTAAAAATAATACGCAAAAAGAAACCTGTGATAAAATAAATGCAATCATAGGAGCTGTACTAAATGCACCAGATGCGGATAATTCCGGTAAAATAGGTTCTTTAACACCTAATTTTAAACCATCAAAAAACGGTTGAAGTATACCTCCAATACCTGATACTTGAGGACCCATACGACGTTGCATAGAAGCCATAATTTGACGTTCTGCTAATGTGAAAAAGGCAACTACAAGTAATACAGGAACTGTAATAGAAAAAATTGTAATTAAAATCATTTACTCTTTATTGATTTATGTAACCTTTAGCGCGGCCTACGGCCGCTAAGGCGGCGAAGCCACCGGTTACATTTTATTATTTTATGCTATTATATTATATTTATTATATTATATTTATTATATTATATTTATTATATTTATTATATTATATTTATTATATTTATTATATTTATTATATTTACTGGTCCCCTCGCCTCGAGAGGGCTCGGCAGCTTCGCCGGATTCTGCTGTTTCCAGCAGAATCTGGATCACCATTCTGGAGGCGCCTCCGCGCCGGCTTTTCCGCCGGCTTTTCCGAGCCCCTCGGGGCGAGGGGAGCATCGTAGTCGCAAAACCCCCGACGGGCAAAGCCCGGAGGGAACCAGTGAAATCGGGGAGGCGCCTCCGGTCTTGCTTTGCAAGACCGGGTTATTCAACTGCGTTGAATAAGCCGGCGACGTTGTCGCATATTCAGGCACTGCCTGAGGGGTCTTCGGCCCCATTATATTATGTTTTATTATTATTCCCACAAATATTCGTTTATTAGTTTTATCAGCTTGTTAAGGTGCACGGGGTCTTATCGTCCCGTAAACACATAGTTGCGTCTGCACAACTAACTCAATTTCACAGAACCCAAGCTGGAGACAGCAAGGCAATCGTTACATCATTCATGCGCGACATCAATTAAACGTCAATGGATTTTGCTACCTTAGTCAATAACCCTAACATTTAAATGTTAGGTTGGACTTTATTTTCAACTAATTAAAAAATTGAATAACGTAAAGTCTCTGGAGATTTGTATCATTAAATACGGTTAAAAACCGCTTACTTATAAAAGACCATTTAAAATTTATAAGTTTCATGATAAACTTTCTTGCTGATTGTCTTTAAAATATAATAGTAAAGACTTCCCAGCATATAGTTATTTTTAATATTGGAGCGTTTTAATAATCTCCTCACCTCGTTGCTTAATAAAAGAGGATACGGCACATAAGTTAGTACCGTTATAGTTACAGCAGCCGTTTACCTTAGTCATTGGGCAGATGTCAGACACTTTACATATGTATTAACCAAAGTATATTATAATAATAACAATAAATTTAGAAACAAGGTTTCTAAAGTTATCAGTTAAACATCTATAAACTTAAATGTAGATTATTTATAATAAAATAATCTGTATATATAAAATACTTTACCTATATTAATAAATATAAATCCTTTTAATTAGAGGGTATATTAAACATTAAGCAGAGTCTTGTGTTTTTAGTAAACAGTCGTTGCCTTCAATTACAATATGACATTTATAGTCCTTACTTTTCGATAAACACGTAAGCATTTTGCCGAGTTCCTTCAGCTTGGTTAATTCTATTAGCCTTAGAGCATAACTCTAATCCACCTGTGTTGGTATATAGTACGTTAACTTTATTCTATATGATTTTATTTTACAGGTACCTCCGCCGGTTCCAGCTGTTACCAGCAGAACCAGGATTAACATTCTAGAGGCACCTCCGGAATGGAATCGCGGTTATGCGACATTGTCGCATAATCCAGCGCGACTGAGCATCGCGGTTGTGCGGTGAAGCCGCACAACCCGGCACAATCCGGCGGATTATATTATTATCTATAATAATATATTAGGTGCTGCAAGATTCGAACTTACGATAGCTGGCTTATGAGACCAGTGCTTTAGACCATACTAAGCTAAGCACCTATATAAAACAATGTATATAATTTTTATTCTCTATAATGAATTAATACCCCTTTTACCGGTTTCAGCAGCATGCTGCTGAAACCAGTGCGCCGGTTTATGCGACAGCGTCGCATAACCGCGATTCCATCGCGGAGGCGCCTCCAGAATGGTAATCCTGGCTGTGCGGTGAAACCACACAATCCGGCGACTGCTAATCTGAAACTTTACAGTATATAGTAGGGTAGATAAAATTAATTAAAAGCGAACGTATTGATTGTTCACTGAGAAAAGACCTTTATCACCAGCTGTCCAAGTAATACGGCCCCAATCTAAAATAGTATGTACAAGGGTACGTGCATATACTTGATCAAAGCCCCAACGAGTAGCATTAAAACGAATAATACTAAAACTTTGACTAGTAACAGCCGTAGTAGCAGTTAAAAAACCAGCAATAATTAAACCGGCAGGTAAAGTTTTAACTAACCATGGAACAAAGAAAAGAATACCAGATAATAAATTAGTACCAATCCAAATTTTAGCTACAATATCAAGTAATAATACAATAAAAGCAACTGTTAATAATGGATGTACTGGTCTAGCAGCACTTAAAATATTAAAATCTAAGCCACTAAAGTCATAGAAAAAGGATTGTACAAATAATTTAATAGTATATGTACAAGTAACAAATGCCGAAGCTAATAATAAAGTATGTGCATAGTCTGCAAATGGGTGAAAATATACGTAACTTAAATTAATAATAGTTTCTTTAGAGTAAAAACCTGATGTTTCTGGTAAACCCATTAAACTTAAACCACATAATAATAAGGTTAAATAACCAAATAATGAACAATGAATACCGGTTAAACCACCATAACGACCCATGTGTTGGTAGCCGCCACTAGACATAATGACAACACCTGCGGCTAAGAATAAACCAGCTTTAAAAGATGCATGTGTCATTAAATGAGACATACTAGCTTCTACACCAAATTCACCTAAACCTACAGATACCATCATATCAAAAACCCTTCTTTTAACAAAGAAAGCCGGATTAAATCTTTATTATAATAATAAAATATAAATTAGGACAACTTTACGGTCTTAATTGACTATATAATTACTTTATAACGTCTTGCGTAGAATCTCTGAAGAGTCTAAGTATATAAAATTTAAATATAACTTTACCGGATTCCGCGACGTAGTCGCCGGCTTATTCAACAGCGTTGAATAACCCGGTCTTGCTTTGCAAGACCGGAGTCGCCTCCCCGATTTCACTGGTTTCCTCCGGGCTTTGCCCGTCGGGGGTTTTCCGACTACGAGGATCCCCTCGCCCCAAGGGGCTCGGAAAAGCCGGCGGAAAAGCCGGCGCAGAGGTGCCTCGAGAATGGTAATCCTGGTCCTGCTGTTACCAGCAGGAACCGGCGGCCGTAGGCCGCGGCAGTTAAAAAATAAATAATATAAATACATAGTTTCTTGCTGATTGTCCTTTTATGTATAAAAGAATTTTCCAGCATATAGCAAGATGGTTTCTCTTACTTTATATAAGAGACGATCATATGAAGGGCTCAATTTTTATAAAACATGAATATCTATAATCTTACTTAATGAAATCACAACGGCTTTGAAAATAATAATAATAAATAAGTAGTATTGTTTACAACACATTTAAAAGGTTTATGGTTATCTAGTTTACGCTTAATACTAGTCATAAAACAATTAAAAAATCGGCAGGAAGCGTGAATACTTTCATGAGTGAAAAGCAACTCCTTAGTATGAAAATCATAACAATAAAGAGGTTTCTTGTTTGTAGCGCCCTTGATTTGATTTTCAATTTCTAAAGCAGTTCGTGTACGACCTGTTAATGTATTACGAATTTTGTCACGTGTATCTTGAGGGATTCCACGACTTTCCCTTTTTTTATAATGGTCAACGGCCGTTTGTAAAATAGGCGCAATATTATAACTAGGTAGTATAACATTATACCAATAATACTCTTTATTAGCCAAAGATTTAATATTATCAGGTTGGATGACCTCACAAATATATAAAGTAAAGTTAGCAAACCCGTATTTTAATAATGCGGCACAAATAGGCATTCGTGATTGAGTATTTCTTAAATAGTAATTATCGAAATAATTATCTAATCGACTAGTTAGATTAATAGAACGACCTACATAGCATTTACCATTAATGTTATTTACCCATAAATAAATAGCGGCTGTATCTTTATATCTACTTTTAGTATTATATCTAATAGCGTTATTTTCAAGACCTTTGATTAATTCGACATAACTTTCAGGAATAATATTTTTATCTTTAGCATTTTTACCGTGATTATTAATATTATTAATGTAAGTTGAATAAGTTAAATAGAATATATTATTAAAAATTGCCGGCGGCGAAGCCGCCTTAGCGGCCTACGGCCGCGCCTTAATATATAGGTATGGACTTGTATATATATTATATATATTAAATAAAATTGAGCTTTTTGCATAACCAAGCTGTGAACATGTACTGAAAGCAATAACACGTTTTAAATCGGCTTGAAATAAACCAAAAATCAAGATGTTGGCAGTCACATTTATAAGTATATAAACTCTCACTGCACGCTACGGAAGCATTAGAAAATAATGCTTGCATAGTTCGGACTGTATCTTGAACACATGTAACTATAAAAAATTAATATTTACCGACCCTGCTGCTTGCCGGTTTGTGCTGTTAACAGCACAACCGGGCTTGCCAGCGCAGAGGCACCTCCGGTCTTGCAAGGCAAGACCGGGTTATTCAACTAGGTTGAATAAGCCGGCGAGGGGCTCGGAGAATCCGGTAAATCAATATTAATAATTTTTAGGTATATTTATGAAGGAATAACGTGTATTTTGGCGTAAATCATGTAACCATTTTAAATATTGTGCTCTTTTAGAGCCTTTTAATTTTACAGGATTATGTTTTAAAAATTGTGTTATATTTGTAATTCCTCTTACATTATTAGTCTCAATAGTATAATTATTAAAATTGCTATTGTAATAAACACTAGTATTTAAATATAGACGTGTTTTAATTGAATGAATAATTTGAGAACCGTTAGTTTGACTTATACTAAATTTACAGACATTATTAGCTTGACCCGTTACTTTAAAACATCCGAAATAACCTTCTGCATTTATAAAACCAACTAACCAAGCATCATAATAATGTAAACTTAAAAGTTCTTCAATATTTTTATAAGGTGTATGTAAAGGTCTACTATAAGATGGAAGATTTTCATAATGAATAATATTATTATTTAAACACTCTCTAAAATATAAATAATCAAATTGCTTACTTGTTAACATACTATATTTATCAAAAATAGGGAATATAACAGTTCTTAAAGTTATTTTAGAGGAAATATAAAATCTAGCCGTCGGCGAAGCCGCCTTAGCGGCCTTCGACTGCGCCACCTTATTATTATTTTTTGTAGATATTACACCATGACCTCCTAACATATCTTTAATTTTATATAATAGCTGTATATCACTAATGTGTAAATCAATACTGAAAACATATTTAACATATTTACCATTTTTTACTACTCCAAAATAACCATCCCCTTCAACAAAACCTACTAGCCACATATGATCCTTTGCGTTCAGTCTCTGAGAATCATTAAATAATGTATAGGATCTATAGAATGCATAACTTACATATGATACATATGATACATATGATACATATGATACATATGATACATATGATATATATAATAAGATAGATGCATAGAATCTATAATATATAAATAAAAATCCTGCTGATTGAGCTATCGAGTGAAATATTTTCACTTTATTTTGAAATAATCTATAAAATATATCATAAAAAAACAATACATTTATAGCAAACCTTTTGGGCCATCTCACAGCTAAGGCGGCTTCATTGCGAATATTATTCATAAAGTAATTCCAAACGTATTGAGTATTATTGTATAATAGACTCAAAAAACTTTTCCCAGCATCAAGCAAAGTGTTCATTATTATGTTACCATAATAAGAGGCATTGTTTAAAATACCGGCCATAAAAGCAGTTAATGAACCAACTAATAAAACTAATGTATTATCGAAAATACTTAATCTTACCATTACGTAAATCGGTAAAAATATTACTATTAAGTAACGACCGGACTATGTCTTCATTTATAAGAATAAATGTTGTGGGGATAGTCTCTGAGGAATTAATTATAATTATAATTTACCCTGCTAGTTACAGTAAAATAACCATGATGCCACGCATAGAATGGCAAAAAACACAAAATTGTCTTTTTCTAGAGGTTATCCGCTATTTTCTAGCATATACTACAATTTACTTAAAGTTAAATAAACTTTAAGGGGCATATCATCTATATTAAAACAATTTATACCGGCGGCGAAGCCGCCTTAGCGGCCTCTGGTTCCCTGCGGCCGCGCCATTTATATAAAAGGATATTAAAAACAATAGTTAATAGTTGAAAGATAGTCTAGTGTCTTCACTCCAAAGAGGGCTTAGGTTTAGAACACAACAATAAAGTATAACGACATCCTTTATAATTACACACGAACGGCTTATGTGTGTCTAATCTACGAGTAATTGTAGATATACTAGAACCTTCAGGAGCTAATGCGGGAGCCATTATTTTGTTGCCTTTAAACATAAATAAATATTTCCCGGTATAATAATCACAGCAGTATATAGAAATTCTTTTTTGAACAGAACTTAAATGATCTTTTTCTCTTTGTGTTAGTGATTCAAAATAAGCTTTTACAGATAAACTAGTTTTTTTCGAGTTTCATTAGACACAATAGCGCCTTTACGTGTATGTATTATTTGGATATCACTACTAGAAAATTCAGTTTTAGAATCATCCGGACAATATTCTTTGACTTTAAATGAATCTAAAATATCTGCTATATTATATGAAGGGTTAATAATACTATTAACCCAATGATTTTCTCTTTGTCTTAAATTATTGAAACTAGTATCTTTTACGGTCTCTAATATATAAAAACTAAAGTTTTCGTGACCATATTTCAATAAGGTACCACATATAGGCATAGTATTTTTCATACAATTAAAATAAGACTTAGCAAAATAGTTTTCGGCGCGTGAAAACATGTTTTTTGTATGTCCAACATACATTCTATCATTTAAATTATTCTTAAATGAATAGATGACCCCAATATTTTTATATTTTTTTTTAATTAAATATTTATTTCGAGGAGTTAGACTTGGAAAATATTCAACATAATCTATTGGTTCAATATCTTTTTTAATGGGCTTTGTTTTTGTAATAGTGTCGTCTTCATAACTAATAATCTCATTTATATCATGAAAATTATCAGAATTTGACGAAAAACATGAAAAAGAAATACCCGCTGTTACAAGTGTTGCAGCATGAATTAAAGCAGAGACAGGAGTTGGACCTTCCATAGAGTCAGCTAACCATACATGAAAAATAATTTGTACAGATTTACCCATACAACCTAAAAGAATAGCAGTACTTAAAATAGAAGAAATATTATTAGAGTCATTTAATAAAATTAAACTATATTCTAATGTACCTGTGTACCACCATAACCAAATAATACTCCATAATAATAAGCCATCACTAATACGATTAACTACAATAGCTTTATGTGCACTCTTAGTAGCTGCTAAACGATGACTCCAATAACTAATAAGTAAGAATGAACATACCCCAATTAATTCCCATCCTAACATCATAACAAGCATATTGCTACCTGATACTAAAATTAACATAGAAAAAGTAAAGGCAGATAAATAACACATAAATAAGCTTAGGTGTGGATCACTTTTCATATATACAACGGCATAGCAATGTACAGCAAAAGAAACTACAGTAACGGTTAATAACATGTGTGCAGAGAAGATATCAGTATAAGAACTCCAAGAAATATCAAATGAACCTAAACTAAACCAAGTACCAAAATAATCAACTTGAACTTCACAACCACCATAAACAACTTCATACCATATGGCAATACTAGAGCACATAGCAAATCCTAAAAAAGTAATACTTAAAAGAATTGAACCTCTATGACCAATATATCTACCAATAGGTGAACCTGTAATAAAAGCACTTAAAAAAGTACATAATAAAGGATAGCAAAACATTTATTCTATATAGTTGATTTTCACCGGATTTTCCGAGCCCCTCGCCTCCGCGATGGAATCGCTGTTATGCGACGTTGTCGCATAATACGGCGGGACGAGGGGAGCATCGTAGTCGCAAAAGCCGGCGCAAAACCGCGATACTCAGTCACGGAGGTGCCTCCAGGATGGTAATCCGGGTTCTGCTGCAAGCAGCAGGTCCCGGCGAGAAGTAGCCGACGACTTCGCCGCCGTAGCGGCCTACGGCCGCGTCATATATAATTAATGTATATAGTGTAGTAAGTATCATTATATTATATGGTGAATAATCTGATAGATAGCCACCGGTGTGTTTATGTTTTTTTTAACTGTTTTAGAAGTTTTTAATTTAAAATATAAACCCAAATAAGGGCAGTAAAACTCTAAACCATTAGTTTAATATATTTAATTACTACTTCAAACGACAAACTTAGCTTCGCTACCGTGCCATATAACTGACAATAGCTAAACCAGAGGTTAGAAGGTATGGGTCCTTTCGTACTAATACCTTTTAGTAGTTTTTAAATGTGGTGTTTACAGATAGAAACTCTACTGTCTCTCAACGTAGTACAGAAAAAAATGTTAAAGTCTTAGAATCGCTTATAAGCTCAGACTATGTATTAGAGAATATAATAATGTTTTTTATATTACGTATACTTTCTCTGGGCGCTTGATAATATAATTATCTAGTCGTTGAACGTTTTATTATTTATTTTAAAACAATAACTTCGCTTCAAGTTCAAATCAAATATAATTTATTTCTTGAATTTAACCCAATATTTATAAAATACCATAATAGTATAGTGAGTCTATTAGTTGATATAGTAAACTCAAATCACGTACCGCTTTAATTGGTGAACACCCAAACCCTTTAGACCTTGTACAGCCTAAGGACGCGATGATTCAACATCGCAAAATTGTTAATAAATTAAAAAAAGTTAGTTTTATGTTGTCGCCGGTTCCTACTGTTACTAGCAGGACCAGAATTACCATTCTGGTGGCACCTTCGCGCCGGCTTTTCCACCGGCTTTTCCGCCGGCTTTTCCGCCGGCTTTTCCGCCGGCTTTTCCGCCGGCTTTTCCGCCGGCTTTTCCGCCGGCTTTTCCG
>SL_4KL_010_BRINEDRAFT_10000790_pt1 | contig 16832 bp, 17 predicted proteins | sample SodLak_010_BRINE_2_FD_10664 | JGI IMG/M metagenome (IMG submission 10664)
CAAATCCAGGCGCCCCTCCACAGGCGGCAGCGCGCGGATGTACGCGCGCGCCTTGTGGCTGTTGATGAAAGTCAGGTCCTCCTCAGAGGGCGGGCCCAGCGTTTTCACAATGAGCTTCAGCTGGTCCACGTAGTCCTTACCCGGGAACAAGGGCCTGCATGTGCATGTATCCACTTGCGTGCGTGCTTGCTTGCTCCTGGGAACAGGGCACGCACAGAGGAAGCAAACCTGCAAGCCCCCTGCCACGGCTGCATTGAAAATTAAGAAAAGGAGGCACTCACGCCAGCCACGCATTTGCTACCTCGGCACTTGAGGGGCCAGATCAAGGGAATTTAGGGTTATATTCAAGTTGCAACTTCAACAGCTGTTGCAAGTGATCAAGAGAGGGACTCCTTGCATCAACAGTGACCAAGGGAGGGGCAGCGAGTCCGGGCAGGACAAGACCGGCAGAGCACCTGCTGCCCTCTGTTCCAGGCAGGACCAGACGGGCAGAACACCTGCTGCCCTCTATTCCACGCAGGACAAGACGGGCAACACACCCGCTGCCCTCTATTCCACACAGGACAAGACGGGCAACACACCCGCTGCCCTCTATTCCACGCAGGACAAAACGGGCAACACACCCACTGTCCTCTATTCCACACAGGACAAGACGGGCAGAACTCCCGCTGCCCTCTTTTCCAGGTGCCTTACACAAGCCGGGAAACACACCCGCTGCCTTCTATTCCAGGCACCTACACAAGTCGGGCAAAACACCTGCTGGCCCCTAGTCCAGGCGCCTACACAAGACGGGCAGAACACCTACTGCCCTCCATTGCAGGCAGAATAAGATGGGCAGGGCACGCTGCTTCCTATTCCAAAGCGAATTGGACGTACGAGCATGGATCATGCCTCACTGCGCACAAAACGAGAAGCTTGCCAATCCATCTGTGGGCGGTGGCACCAACATTCAGTGACATGAAAACAACAGAAGCGTGCTTGTGCATGCACCTTGACCCTGTCCCCCCAAAGAAAAACAGATACATGTACACAGACTTCCCAGACACGCCTGCGGCCCAGCAGCTCTGCCAGGATGCAGCCCAGACACACCTGCGGCCCAGCAGCTCTGCCAGGATGCAGCCCACAGACACACCTGCGGCCCAGCAGCTCTGCCAGAATGCAGCCCACAGACACACCTGCGGCCCAGACACACCTGCGGCCCAGCAGCTCCGCCAGGATGCAGCCCACAGACCACACATCGATAGCAGCGGTGTAGTGCTCGCACGAGAGCAGCAGCTCTGGCGCACGGTACCATCGGGTGACCACGTACTCAGTCATGAAGTTGCGCTCGGAGCTGCAGTGCACACGTGTGCGCGCGTATTTTTTGTGCGCGCCTATGCGTGTGCATGCTTACGAGTGGTGTGTGTACACAGATGCATGCACGGGTACGTAAGAGCACGTGAGCATGCATGCGCGTATGCTTTTTGTTCAAGCACATGCTTATAGAACCCTGTTCCTAAAAGGCAATGCACAAGGCAAACATGAGCATCAACTACGCACGAACAATGTGGATGATGACAGACGCACCTGGTGCGAGCAAGGCCTTCAGTCAGCAAAGTGTTGGGCCACGGACAGAATTGAAGATGGAGAGCAGAATGAGATTGACAAGTCAGTCAAGTAAAGGAGGTCCGCATTGAGTTGAGAGCGCAAGAGCAAGGATTTAAGCAGCTTGAGGAGTTTATGGAAGGGAGCGTGTGACTTGCTAGGCATATTTGCTTGCTGAGATGCATGATGTCAAAGATCAGCAAACCGAGGGGCAATGAAACAGCTGCAAGCTTTTGACAAAGGGAGTGCAGCCAAAAATGGGGCTCTTGACATGTGCACCAACAAGTGCAGCCAGCTCAGCCTCCAAGCCAAACAGTAAATTCCTCTTCTTTGAGGGTGGTCATGCCGAATTCAACTCCCCTCCGACTTAAGTTTCCACAACACTCGCCCCAAGCAAGATAGAACCAAAGAACCAAAGCCTCCCCCACAATTGTACAGGAGCACTGCCATTGTGCGTACCAAAGTCGGCGATCTTGAGGTCACATGATGCGTTGAGCAACAGGTTGCTCGGCTTCAGGTCTCGGTGTAGTACATTTGCGCTGTGCACATACTTCAAACCCCTCAGTATCTGCGCACCACAGGCATCACAGCACATCGCAGCAGAAGGGATGGCACGCGCCATGAGCAACCAGGCTTGCTGAGCAGCCCCGGCACTTGTTCTGTCTGACTAGCGGCTAGGTAGCAGCATCATGGAGGAGGCCAACAGCCTGCCAGACACATGCCTGCAAGCATGAGCCTTGTGGGCAAAAACATGCGTTTTGTCATGTAGGGATGCCCAAGCTCAAAATGTGGGCAAGGGATTTGTGTCTGCGAATGACACAGCGATATATCAGCTATGGTGCTCAGGCGCTGAATCAACCGAGGACCACATCTGTGTGCAGGCGCGGGATGCAATTATGCTGAGCTTGGCCATCAAGTGCTTCACATCAGCGCATGCCATACATCTTGCAGAAGTTGTTTGCTGCCAGCCATCAAGCTTGCAGACAACAGCAACGTCTTGTTATGCCTCCTCACACCAGCACACGGCACAGGTCAGCATATCAGCACACTTCAAAAAGCATTTTGATCAACTTGACATGGTCATGTCAGTAGAAAGATCCTGCAATGTGTCAAGCTGCATGGGATGACAAGGTGCTTGTATTGCAATGCATAGGATGTGCCCTCATTGCATGCATGGAAGCAGGTGGACTTCAGCTCTATACAATGCAGGTGCTGCATGCAAAATATCACAGCAAGACGTACAGAGTAAGTGGAAACGTCACGTTTGCTCTTTGTTTGAGCCTGCTTCTTGTACCTCAGGACCCCTGCTGCCTTATGACTGATGGTGCAGCGCCAGTCAACCGTGATGCACACTCACACAAACAGTTAGGAGCCCGACAACATTCTCCCCTCCACTAACCTGGTAGATGAAGTACTGGAAGTGCTCATTGGTAAGGGGCTGTGAAGAGCGGATGATTTGGTGCAGGTCCGTGTCCATGAGCTCATAGACTATGTACACATCATTGAATTTGTCCCTGCTGACTGGCTTCATGATGTCTGTGATGGCAATGATGTTCTCATGTCGTAGGTGCCTCAACAGCTTGATTTCCCTCAAGGTGCGCCTGGCATCCGTCAGGTTCTCGAATGCATTACCTGCGAGAGTGCATTTAGCCCAAAGCGAGATGCTTCACCCCAGTCAGGGCTGGCGCACGGGTCTCGCACCCACCAGGCGCTCCCATACTGGGTCAGCCCTGACCTTCCCCCAACTTCTCTGGGTGCCTGGCCCCTCCTAGTGCTCACCGATTTTCTTGATGGCCACCTTATCCTTGTCCTTAAGTTTCGCGCTGCACACCACGCCGTACGCGCCCTTGCCGATGGCCTTGATGGGTGTGTAGGCCTCATCAATCTCAAAGTGTGTGCGCCATAGCACCCACGCAGTCTTGCCCTTCACGTTGCAATCCTTTTTGACCTGCAAGGTCATGCAGTGGGGTTGGCGCGTGGGCATGCCGTGGGTACCGGGAGCAACACCGCGCACATTCATCTTCCAAACACCGGGATCAAGGGGTTTCAGAACAAAGAGGACAGGTCAGCACTGCAGATGCACACACCGGTGCATTGCTGGAAGTGCTGGTAGAGGATGGCGCGGGGGGTGGCTGGGCAGCCTGCTGCGAGCTCATCGTGCTTCAGCAGGTGACTGTACAGCTTATATGCATCGTCTTTTCCTAAAAAGATTATTCGGCGCTCACGGTGCCTGACTGTCAGTGCCTTAACTTGCACATGATTCCATCTTTACAACTTTCTTAAAAAGAATATGATTGACTTCAGAACATCCGTGCATCTAGCGAGACCAACTATAGTACTTGTGCTTTGTGCGATGGTGGCATGCCACTATAGTGAGCTTAAGATGACATGTTTCTCAGTGCTGACTTATTCAGCACAGCAGGCTTTACACTTATCCTCGCAGCATCAGGCTGTGTGGGACTGCTCTGTGTGTCATGAACCGCCAATGAATTGGATTGATCATAAGGCTATTGATCTGTCATCCATTGTGAAGTGTGTGGAGCTCCAGGATGATCTGCATGCATCCTGGCAAGATGGGGTAGCGTCTGGCTTATCTCTCCCTTCAAGTTAACCTTGTTCGTCTATAAACTCTAACAAGTAAAAAGTCATGGCCTATTAACAACCGATCTCAGTTAGGAATAAATTGTTTGAATTGAACCATTTTTGAATTGAAAACTGGTTTTCCATACCGGTTGCAAAGGTGGCCAAATAGAGTCCTCTGTCACGCCGAGAGACTGCTGCATCCAAATTAGACTCGCGGCATGGCCATAACAATCCGGCTCACGATGCAGCATAAATCTGGCACTGCATAAATCTGGCGTGACACCTCAAGGCATAACTTTGCAGCCACTGCACCGTTTCCCGACCTGTGCACACCATCGGAAAGCTTGATTTTTCTGGTTTTTGTACCCTAGGAGCAAAAATTGGTTCGGCAGGGGAAGTCTGTGGATGGGAAGTGGTGGGCCAAGATGTTTACATCTGCCTCTCAGAGAAGTTACACATGCCTCGGAGGCTCCTGAGCGCACAGCTCAGCAGCAGAGCTCCCCGCGCTCAAATTCAAACAAGAGATGCAGCCCAAGTTAATACATGTGCAGGCATCTAGAGGTTGGAATTTGGTGCTTTGTGCGAGAAATAGTGTGTGCTATTCCATGTTTATTTTCTGTATTACCAAGATTTCCATTTATTCACTGCACCAATTCAGACGCCAGAGGGCACTTTTGGATTCCAGGTTCGATCCAGAAAATTTAACTCTGTTCAATGGTGTGCTCTGGTAAGGAAATGGTGCAGTGGTTGCAAAGCTGTGCCTTGAGGACCCTATTTGGCCACCATTGCTTAAGGAAGGGGAGACCCAGTGGTGGGTACAACCAATACGTGTCCTCTGAAATCAAATAGGCATCTAAATCTCATCTGGTTCAAGGGACAGTCGACACCAGTCTGACTTGATCCAAATGCCAACTCGAATCCCATCTGGTTCAACTGATATTTAAAATTCATTCAAGCTTATTCAAACCAAGCACAACTTTCCCATGGTGTACTCTTTTTTCTTTTTAATATGAATACCTTCGCTTGTAATTTCGTATAGATCCAGCACTCATACATGCAAAGACATTATCTGCTCATTCTGTGCCAGCTTGGGGGCGGAAGTTGTATATACCCAGTGTACATAAAACCCCAAAACACATGTGTACAAGGATTACAGGGACTACAAAGACACAGCTTTCAGTCTACAACTTGTAGTATAAGTATGACTGCTAACTTTCAGTCAAGAAGTGGTGCTAGCATACAAAAATACACATTACATAATCTGATATACGTTCTCCCACAACCCTAGGTGTGTGATTTACCAAGGCCCTCAAACATGCCAGTGGCTTAATCGGCTGGGCTTATGTTGGGTCCCTTTGTGGCAGGATCAATCTCATGAGCTCAATCTGTCAAAATGGAAGGACATAGGACAAAGCAAGGAATGGGAACAAGACGAAAAAATATTTAGCAAATAGTATTTTGCCAAATACTGAATTCGTACGTATGCAGGTGGCATAGGATAACACAATGGTGCATTTTTGTGCAAAATGGCCGAGGTTGCATGCAAGGAATACAACTTCTGTCAGCTTCCAGCTCTCTTGCCTCTAACCTAGGGCAATTCTTACCATTCTTTTTATTCAAAGTTGCAGTTCAGTAGAATGAGCTGCCTTGAAAAAGCTGGAAAATGTGTGGCTGTCGGGTCCCAGGACAGTCTGGGATAATAAAATCTCCCTGACATAGCCTAGTGACACCCCCATGTCTCTCCACACAGCAAGCTAAAGTAGTATATAAAAGATTGATAGAAGTGTAACTCTTATATCATAGACCCAAAACAGTAACGCGATGGGTTTGAAGTGGCTGTGTCTGCTCTAAAAATATGCTACACCAATGGCCCTGAAGAGCTGAAGCTGAGAAACACAACATTGAAACAATCGCGACCTTCCGTCAACCTAACAGGTCTTGCAGGGCAGGCATGAATAGGCCTGTTTGGGCCTTGAATATTGTGCAAAGCTTGCTATGGCCTGACTCCTGTCTTTTTTGCATCAGCGTATCAAGAGCTGGGTATAGATTGGTGGTGCTGTCCCTAGGTCAAGCATCCAGTTACACCAGTGCATTGCCTCATCTTTGACCGTGCCGCTTCCTTGCCACAAATGTGGCCTCTGATTTTGTGTTTGCAAGCAAGGCTATACAGTGCACATCATCCAGAAGGTCCTGTAGGTAGGAGCAAAATTGGTTGGAAGCATTGAGGTTGACATTCACAGCACATACCTGCAATACACAGGGCTAGAGGAAAAGGGGTGGTAAATTAAAATGCGTGGAACCTAGTTGATACATAAGGGATTGACCGAGGATATGCTAAGTGGAACCTAAAAAATGCATTTACATGCTTTGGTTCCAAGGCGCAGCTCCCATCAACACGGGACGTTTCCAGACAGCCAAGTTGCGCACCTTGAAGAATGCCTCAAGCTTTGAGACGGTGAAGCTGCGGTCACGCCCATTGCCCCGATTTTTAAGGGTCATGATAACCAAGCCGCCTGGCTTCAAAAACGGCAAAAGCTCCCCCACAGCCTGTGTATGTGGATGCAGGGCATTTACTGTAGGTTTGTCACAGCTTACCCCATGAGGACAATCCTGAAAGCAGTGCCTGAGCAATTGCAAGCACTCTTAATATCTAGTGGTCCGCATGCCTTCATACATGGCCATAAGGCAAGCAGGCAACAAAGGGAGGATAGAGCCTTGTCTCCGCAGAAGGTGAACCACGGATATGATCAAAAGGCTCTACACTACAAGCTCTAGCATCCATTGTACCAGAAGGTTTATGGGCAAGACGCAGTGTTAACCTTGCAGGCCTGCAGAGGGTGCTTGTTCATGTCACACGTCAGGAGGTCCACAGCAGCACTGCCTGAACGTAAGGCATTGCGGATGGCTGGTTCAATGCCTGGGTCCTGCAGGTGAGCAAAAACCAAGATGCCTGGGCTGCGCACCTGAGCCGGACAAAACAAGCCTGGCTTACGCGCTCTGAGCCATACAAAATACAGCATGGTGGTGAGCGAATGACATTGATGCTTAGTACGCACGTCGTGCGGTTGAATAAAAGCACGCTGAGAAGCATGCCAAGGCAGTGCAAGCCTGCTATAATTGATTGGAAGTTTTAGATGATGCATCAGGACCTGGCAAGCCAAATTTTCAGCATCAGCATAAAATGAGGCAATCTTTTGCCACTGTGACTAACTGCTATGGCGTTGTGAAACATAGTCTAAGGTATGAAAAATAGAATGCGTGCATGCAGTCTAAGGGATGAAATATAGAATGCATGCATGCAGTCTTAGGGACGAAACATGAATTGCATGTGTGCAGTCCAAGGTATGGGAACGCTCTCTAAGGGGTCAGTGCTGGGCCCTACACTGTCAGTCTGGGATGCAATTCAAGCTAGCAAGCATACGCTTGCTCAAAGTGCAAATGCCATGGTTGCTGGGGCATAAATGAGTACTATATTTAGGAACATAAATAACCTGTCGACAGGCAACATACGGGCAGGTGCGTGTATGTCCACGAAGCCCCACATACATGAGACGTCATCCGCAGATGCCGGATATTTGGAAGGCTGAGGATGTCAGGTGCCAGCTCAGCAGGGTCGATTGCTACCACAACCCTGGTTTCATAACAAAAGAGCAGAGAGAAGTACTGTCAAAAAGACATGGCAGGTAGGCATGCATCTACAAGAGCGGCATTGTTCCAAAAAGGCATGGCAGGCAGTAAAAGGATAGCCTACTTTGATAGCCTGCTTTCCTCTTGGTGCCTGGAGCTTCTGAGTGGGGGCCAGGTCGTTGCTCAGGCAAAACGTATGCGCATTGCTTCCCCTTCGCTGCTGCCCATGACGCCACCCTCCACAGCATCCATACCTGCTGCCGAATCTCTTGCTCTTCCTTTGCTTTCTTGAAAGCACTTGTGCTCCAGCACAACCCCACTATTAAGATGCAGACATATGGCCAAACTGGTCCCGCACATCTGCGCACCCTCCAGGGCATGCATGTGTGTGCATGCATTTGTGTGCATGCATGTATGTGCATGCATGTGTGCGCAAGCGTTCATGCGCATGCATGTGTGCGCATGCATGTACGAGCATGCGCATATGCGTGTATGCATGTGTGTGCGTGTTTGTATGCGCATGCATTCGTGTGTATGTATGTGCATGAATGTATGTGCATGCGTTTGTGTGTGTATGTATGTGCATGCGTGTATGCGTGTATGCGTGTATGCGTGTGTGTGTGCGTGTATGTAAGCGCATGCATTTGTGTGTACGTATGTGTGTGCATGCATGTATACGTGTATGCATGTATGCGTGTGTGTGTATGTATGCGCATGCGTGTATGCGTGTATGCGTGCGTGTGCGTGAGTGTATGAATTAGGAATTACAAGAAGGTCTCCAGTCAAATCGACTGACTGCTAGCCTGTTCATAAAATGTTAGTAATTTTAGTAATTTTAGTAATTTTAGTAAAATGTTAGTAATTAGTAGTGTGCGTGAGTGTATGTGTATGCGTTTGTGCGTGCGTGCGTGTGTGTATGTATGTGCATGGGTTTGTGCGTGCGCGTGTGTGTATGTATGTGCACGTGTTTGTGCGTGCAAGCATGTATGTATGTATGTATGTATGTATGTATGTGCATGCGTGTATAGGTGTGTGTATGTTTGCGCGTATATGCGCATGCGTGTATGCGTGTATGCATGTGTGTATGTGTGTGCGTGCGAGTATGCGTGTATGTGTGCGTGTATGTGTGTGCGTGTGTGCGTGTGTATGTGTGCGTGTGTATGCGTGTTCATGTATGTATGTGCATGCGTGTGTATGTGTTTGTGTGTATGTGGATGTGCATGCGTGTGTGTATTTGTATATGTGCATGCGTGTGTGTATTGTGTATGTGAATGCGTGTATGAGTGTGTGTATGTATGCGCATGCGTGTATGCGTGTGTGTTTGTATGTGCATGCGTGCATGCGTGTGTGTGCGTGTAAGTGTGTGTGCGCGTATGTATGCGCATGCGCGTAAGCGTGCGTGTGCGTGTATGTGTGTGGTACGTATGTTTGTGCTTGTGCATGCATGCGTGTGCATACATACATGTATGCATGTGCGCACGCATAAGTGCTTGCGTGTGTGCACAGGCGTGTTTGCATTCAGGTGTGTTCAAAGTCTCGTGCTAGGGGGCCTTCTGCCCTGACCATTAGGCAATCAATACTGCGTACGCACTCTGAAGTGGTGGCCAAGAAAGACGTCCAGCTACCAGGCGCAGCCCCCACATCGATGACAGCAGCCATACGTTCCTTGCACTGCTGCAGGCCCAGAACCTGCATTCAAATGAGCACATCAAGTGCCTGAACTACCTGCTGATGTTAAGGATTGATGTGCGCTTACGGCCTGCTGCACCAGAGGCAAGTCAACAGGGCAAGTGAGCACTGCACGACGTCAGCTCCAAAATGCTCTCAACACCCTGAAGCACCACCCTCCTGCTTGCAGGTGTGAAACAAAGTCGAGCAGGAGTCCATGGTGTGCTACTTAATCTGGCACTGAGTTAGCAAAGAAAGGGGCCCCCTGGCATTGATAAAGCAAAGGAAGGGTGCCCCCTGACATATTGCCTGCAGAAGGCACCCCTCCCACACAGTCCACCCCTTAAGGACACTCTGCACGGGGTTCATGAGGTGAAGTGGTCTCCAAAATGGTTGCAGTGCAATGCAAGCTTCATTGAGAGGGACAGTGTGAGGCAAGATGCGGAATCCGTTCCAAGGGTGTCACACGTAGGGTACAGTGTCACACGTAGGGTACAGTGTCACACGTAGGGTACAGTGTCACACGTAGGGTACAGTGTGTCACACGTAGGGTACAGTGTGAGATGCAAAACGAGGTGCAAATATACACAAGCATCCGACATGTGCCTTGCAGAGGCTCTGTCTGTCCTTGGAAATCATGAACTAGCATCTTCATTGTCTTTGGCTCTCTCTCAATAAGACTCAGCTGTGTACCCGCTTCAAACGAGGGTGGTGGTGCATTGCTGAGGCATACTGCCGACGCCTGCATGCTGCAATTGCCATTCCCTCATCTTAACAATCCTTGACTCATACCTCAATTGCTTCATGGATCTTGTTGACTGCAGCTGCCACAGAGCCATCAAACACCTTTGGCACTGTGCATGACTGCAAGGGGGGAGCAGCACATGCCCTTCCAGGTTGGAAATTAATGGAGGACACTGCCAAGACTCTCCCTGGCGCCAGTCTGTCTTGTTGCACTTAATTGAACGACACATTGTTTGAGCCTCATCCAAAGCTCTGATGGAGACTGACGCCCAACCCGCTTAGTCAGGTCCTGATTAAAACAGGGCAGCTCACAATAGAGATAACGCCACATTTTGTCCAAATGAGCACAGCTTCAGCACCAAAACACACTAAGCTTGGGCGCAATTATCAGGTATTGACGCCTTCATCTGTCCTTCAAGTGGATTTTTAAGTCATGGACCAAATGGAATGTATGAGCAAAAAAAGCGTGCCTTCTTTGTGCCCCATGAGCGTTTGCAAGTGTCTGTATGCTAAGGTCCTGGTAAGGGAAGGCTCGAGATTCGGGCATTAGTCAGTGATGCCCAACGGCCACCAGCACGTGCATGGCAAGAGCTGTGCACTGAATGGGCTCCTGTGTCTCGAGGCTCAATGATGGATCTGCACATTGCTCTGTGCTGGATCTGTTCATGCCTGCCTCTCATGCCAGGACATGCTTTGAGGGCAAGGAACCAACCTCAAGAAAGCGCACCACAGGCAGACGCCCAACAAATGTGTCCAGCATGTACCTGGCGAAAGAGTAAGCTTGACCAACAAATGTGTCCAGCATGTACCTGGCGAAAGAGTAAGCTTGACCAACAAATGTGTCCAGCATGTACCTGGCGAAAGAGTAAGCTTGGGTGCACGATGCACCAGCGCAGCTCCTGCCCCGTCTCCAGTGCCATGAGCACACCTGCAAATTCTTGGGGGTGCAGGTTGAACTCCAGTGGTAGGTCCGTCTGCAAGTGGTTGCGGATTAGTGTGTGCTTTTGGGCTTTGCCTTGCGGCACAGCCCTTTTGTGTGCTTGCAGCACACGTTTACTGTGTTGGCCAAAGTTGACAACCGCATTAGGTACCCACTGACAGCACACAGGTTACAGTGCACATGGCGCGTATGTGCCCAGCTCAGGCTGTTTGGCCTTCTTGGAGCCCAAAGAGCAATTGACCATTTATGGCTGACATCTATATGTGGACCTCTTCATCTAGGCCCCTCACAGATGCATCCATCCACAGCCACTGCTCGTCAAGTGACATGGTATAAGTCGGCTCGTCAAGCGACCTGATCACAGCCCTCTATTGAAGATGCATCCAGGTGCAGCAGCAGAAGGACCCCTTGTGCCTGACCACAGCCTCTGGTAGGTCACGTGCCTACTTTCGGCAGGCCAGGTGCCCGACCACTCCCTAAGGCTGGTCAGGGAAATCCATTGTGCGAGAAATGGGCAGGGCAAGCAGGAATGGCACTCGCCCTCAAAAATGCCTCCAAGCTTTTGGGGTGTGCGCTGATCCGCAGGGCGTAACTCGGCGCGCCGTGATGCGCAATGTCGCGCAGCAGCTCATCCCTGAGTGCGTTGCACAACAAAAGGCAGTGACAGCCTCTCAAGCGCTTGCGGTGCGCGCTGACTTATAGGGTGCAAGGCAGCACGCCATGCTGTGTTGTGCCGCGCAGTTGTTTCTCCCTGGGGAGTGGACCATGCATGCAGGCTTCCAGTGCTAGGTTTCAACCGGGAGTGCTTCAGCACAGGGCGCTAGTGCAGTGCTCAAGCCCTGCTCCTTGTGCTGAGACACAGAGCAGTGCTCCAGCGCAGGGTGCAGTACTTGAGCACAGGGTGCAGTACTCGAGCGCAGGGTGCAGTGCTCGAGCACAGGGTGCAGTACTCGAGCGCAGGGTGCAGTACTCGAGCGCAGGGTACTGTGCTCGAGCACAGGGTGCAATACTCGAGCACAGGGTGCAATACTCGAGCACAGGGTGCAGTTCTCAAGCACAGGGTGCCAGTGCAGCGATTCAGCGCAGGGTGACGGTGCTGCACCAGCGGGTGCTGCCCCCTTCCAGATGATCCATACCAAAAGCACGGAGCACATGTCCACAGGAAGGGCTAGGCTTCGTCAGCATCAATGATGCGGTGCCTTACATTAGGGCAGTCTACCAGACGGGGAGGGCCCATGTCCACAGGAAGGGCTTGGATGCGCCAGCATCGATGATGCGGTGCCTTACCCTAGTGGCAACATGCCTTACCCTGGTGGCAACATGCCTTACCCTAGTGGCAACATGCCTTACCCTAGTGGCAACATGCGCCCTTGCCTTACCCTAGTGGCAACATGCCTTACCCTAGTGGCAACATGCTCAGACGGCAGGCAGTGGGGTATGCGTCCATCCATGACGCCTCATGTGTGCATGCCTGCACTCTGCCCTTTCTGGCTTGCAGGCTTTCCTTCTGCGCTAGGCCGCAAGTGCTCCCCACAAGCCAAGCGTGATTTGCTTGGGCAAGCAGGCCGGCCTTTCCGAGCTAGGCTTTTTCAACCAGGCCTCCTCCTGGGAGAAGCCTCAAGCCAGCAGGGGCATCTTGCATCACTTAGGCCAGGCGGCCCTGCCCACGCCAGCAGGGGCATCTTGCATCTCCTAGGCCAGGAAGCCCTCCAAGCCAGCAGAGACATCTTGCATCTCCTAGGCCAGGCAGCCCTCCCCAAGCCAAGCAGCCCAGCCAAGCAAGCAAGCCGCCTCACTCCGCAACCAGGCAGCAGCATGGACATTGCCACGCATCAGGAAGGCCCACCGAGTAAGATTTAAGGCAGCACTGGCAGCAGCCAACTGGGCACAACTATGCAGTCACTGTAATTGCCAACCGAGCAAGCTGGCTGCTTCCCCGCTTCAAAAGCGAGTGCGCTGCTTGCGTGGAGACACAGGTAAGGGATACAGGACGCGCAGACACAGCAAGTTGTCACACACAAAGCTAGCTGCGTCCGTACCTGGAGCTGAATGTGCTACCGGCGCTTGAGTGGGGGAAGAAGAACACGCTGTGGATGTGACGCTTCAAGAAGGGACGGCCCTCCATCCAACTTAGGAGCGCCTCAGGGGGTATGCGCAGCCCACGGAGCAGAGTCAGGCAGGGTCCTGTCGTGTGTGCGGGCATCATGCAAGAGGGATGATCTGTTGCGTGCGCAAGCATCACGCAAGGGATGCCCTGCTGCATGTGCGAACATCATGCAAGAGATGCTCTGTTGCGTGCGCAAGCATCATGCAAGGGATGCCCTGCTGCATGTGCGAGCATCATGCAAGGGATGCTCAGCTGCATGAACAAGCATCATGCGAGAGGGATGCTCTGTTGCGTGCGCAAGCATCGTACGAGGGATGCCCTGCTGCGTATACGTGCATCGTACACAAAAGACAAACACGGTGGCTGTGGCTGTTGAGCTGTAGAGCAGCTTGCACAGAATGAGGTCTGGAGGGTTGTGAGCCTGCTAGCCCTAGAAGGCTCGAGGGGGTCGGCTGTGGTGTAGCCTGCTGGCAGGGTGGAGGGCCTCCTGGCAGGGTGGAGGGCCTAGTTGCAGGGTGGAGGGCCTCCTGGCAGGGTGGAGGGCCTCCTGGCAGGGTGGAGGGCCTACAGGCACGGTGGAGGGCCTACAGGCAGGGTGGAGGGCCTACAGGCACGGTGGAGGGCCTACAGGCAGGGTGGAGGGCCTAGTTGCAGGGTGGAGCGCACTGGCACGGTGGAGGGCCTAGTTGCAGGGTGGAAAGCCTACTGGCAGTGCGGAGGCCCGGCAGGCAGGGTGGCATGGGGCACGCTGGGTTGGACCAAAGCTCTGTTGTGTGTAGGCTTTCCAAGGGACTAACAGGCCGGTCACTGTGTGGCACTCAGGCTGGGCTCTGCGGGGCACGCGGGCCTGCCACTGTGGGGCATGCAGGGCTGGTTGGGGCCCCAATAACTCATCAGTGATGAGCTATGAGCTCACACTTTGAGGTGCTTATGAGCATGCACTCAAGAGGCCCAAACAAGCATGCACTGAGGCGCTGATGAGCATGCACTCAAGAGGCCCACATGAGTCATGACAAGCACATACTTAGAGGCGCTCAGGGGCACTGCGAGCCCCTCCCTCATCAGCATTCACCACAAGGCGCTGATGAGCATGCACTCAAGAGGCCCAAACAAGCATGAAATTAGAGGCGCCGACAAGCATGCAGTCAAGAGGCCCTCATGACAAGCACACACTCATCCCCGACCCTCCTGGGCTTGCACTGCGAGCCCCTCCATCACTAGCATGCACCGAGAGGAGCAAGCTGATAAGCATGCTGGGCAAGAAGCAAGCAGGCTAGGCACAAACGGGGCATGCAGGCTGGGCAGGCAGGGGCACGAGAGGACGCGCCCTTCCCAGTCATCTTTGCGACCAAGAGGCGCCCAAGCACAAGCAGCTCATTATAGCAGAGGCAGGGAAGAAAGGGGTGGCATGGATAGAAGTGGGGGGGGCAAACAGACAAATAGTGCCAGAGACCCTTGGCAGGCTTTTACTTTCTATCCATTATCAAGGAATGCAGGTCAACACTCATGAAACACTTGAGCGTGACCCCGCAAAGCATACCTGGGCTCTTCAAGGCCAGCACCATGCGCACGCAAACACCAAACAGCTGTGTGGCATGCGAGCACAGCACAAAGGGGCCCTGCTGCTCCTACCCCCGCCACCATCACCACCACTGCCTACGCCCATCTTGAGCATGCAGCAGCCGCACACTCATCCCATGCTCAAGTAAGCGCGCGGTTAAAACCCTGCACCCTTACCATGCAAGAAACAAACCGGCAGCTGACCCAGGCAAAGCACCCTGGCTGTGCATGGGAATGTGCTGGATAGAGGCGCGCATGCACAAACAAATATTGTACCCACATCACCCCCCCCCTCTCTTTCTCCCTTCCTCCCGCATTCCGTCATACATGCACGTGCGTGCATGCACACGCACTAAGCCACCTACCCCTGTGATCACTGTGAGGACCCACTTCCTCCACCTGAATGACATCAAGACAAGTCACAGCTTTTTGCACTGGAAGCAGCACTGACTGATGAGGAGCGGGGCATGGAGCTCATAACGTGTTCTAAATGGTTGCACATGCGCGCAGGGAAATGTATTAACTTATGCATGCAACGGCACTGTCAAGCGCAATTGCAGATGGACGCAAACACTGACACAGCTCCAGGTGGGTAAAGCACTGACAAGCCATACGCAGCAGCATGGGTGCAGCAGTGGAGCCGACGGGGAAGTCTTAAGCATGTTCCAATACTTGTACATGTGCGCATGCCTGCATGCGTGTTTTCGTCACACATGATAAGGACCCCACCTGTTTTGCACAGTGTTCCGGGAAGGCATGGAGGCTAGGGGAAGCAGCATAAGCAGCAAGTCTCCCGGCCGTCTCCTGGTTTGCTGATTTCAGGTAACAGTCCCATTCGGTGACGCTGGATGTGGGTAAATGCACCTGCAAGAAAGCCCACGTGCTTCTTGTGAGCTTCTGTACTTCGTACATGAAGCCTTTTATTTCCATCTGTGCATGTATCTGTGTATGTATGATTGCGAGGCTCTTTTACCGCTCCTCTCTTTTGGGAAAATGGGCCCGAAGTGTATCCATGCATGCACGCATGTCTTTGTGTGCGAGCGCCTGCTAACGCTTGTGCGCAAAGGTGCCTGCTTATGTGCGTGCGTGCGACCGTGTACGCTTCTATGCATGCATGGCATGTTTGATTGTAAGAACACACATTCACACATGTGTCTATGTGCAGAATTGCTTGCTTCCATGCGTGAGAGGGTGTGCTCAATTCCATTAAACTTCATGTAAATTGTGTACGTGCCTTTGTGTGTGATGCGCATGTGTGTATACGCTTGTGTGTGTTGGCATTTGTGTGCATATGTGTGTGTGTATGTGTGTGTGCACAGGTGTGCATGCGCGCGTCCGTTTCAACCCATGTGTCTCCTTGTGTCAGCCGCATGCATGCAGTTCCCTCATACAAAATTAAACATGGGAAATACAACAACCTTCCTCACCATGCACTCCTTCCTCTTAAAGCTTTAGTGCGGTCCCTCACATAACAACAAGGTGGGCGGTGCGAATTGAAATTTATATAATTCCGTTGAACATAACCAAGTCAATTAAAATGTAGATGAGAAGCCTTAATGTCGCTTAGTCTGTTGTGCCTTGCCTCGTTGCTGGCCTGGCAGAGTGCTGGACTGGTAACAGCTGAAGTTTCTCATGGTCCTACATCAGGACCAAGCAGCCAGCCCCAACAAGGTCCAGTTGTAAGTCTGGTTCTGCACTCACTTTCTGTCTCAGTGCACCCTGTCTGTAAGTTACCCCCACCGCACTGTACCTTCATTGATATTGATTGTAGGAGAATGATCCATCTCATCATATAGGCAAGAGCCATCAGCACAAGCTTGCTGACGATCCTCACCAGCAGCCCCAGCCCCATCCTCATCCTGGCAGCTATCCCAAGGCTGCACCTGCCTCGAGGTTGGCAGAGGAAGCCACTGCCGCCTGCTTCAACCCAGATTTTGTACCTGGCGCTCAGGCAGGCCCCGAAGCAGGCTGCTCAGAGCATCAGCACCCGCAGCCACAGCAGCAGCAGCAGCAGGAGCA
>SL_4KL_010_BRINEDRAFT_10000791_pt1 | contig 16821 bp, 12 predicted proteins | sample SodLak_010_BRINE_2_FD_10664 | JGI IMG/M metagenome (IMG submission 10664)
CGCAGCGCCAATGGTACTGCAATTGCGGTAGAGTAGGTCACTGCCTCATCTTTATTTTTTACTCAAAGCCCCGTACGCTATGCATACGGGGCTTTTTTTATTTGATTTGGTAAAATGAATTTAATTCGCACTTTCTGTATCTTATTTATGTTAGCAACACCATAAAGTTTACCCCCAAATCTATAAAATAAGGTAAGACGTGGATTTTCAAATACAAGAAAAGAAGGCAGTGGACAAAGATTTAACGTATTTTTTATCAGACTATCGTGAACGACTCTCAGAATTATTTAATGAAAGAAATAATGAAGATGAATTGGTCACAACAAGAGGATTGCCACCTTATGTTTTACGTAAAGTTCTAGAGTGTAATCCACTATCAGCATTTATACCATCAGAATATGGAGGAAGAGGTTGCGTAACCAAAGAGGCGATGTCTATGCTTCAAACCACTTCTTATCAGTCTCTGCCCCTGTCTTTAATGATGGGTATAAATGGAGCGCTTTTTTTACAGCCCGTTGCAAACTATGGTGAAGAAGATGTTAAAAAGAGAGTCTTTGGGAAGTTCATCAAAGAGAAAAATATGGGGGGGTTGATGATTACTGAACCTGATTATGGATCAGATGCCCTTCGAATGCAAACAGGTTTTAAGCTCGATGAAGATAGTGACCAATATTCAATACAAGGCTTAAAGCATTGGGCCGGTTTAACTGGTTGGGCCGATTTTTGGTTGATGACAGCTCGTGGATTAGACGATAAAGGGGAGTTAACCCGGGATATTGGGTTCTTTATCCATGAAAGTAGTAATGGTGGAATTGAAGTAGAAGAGTATTACGAGAATATGGGTTTGTTAATGCTTCCGTATGGAAGAAATAAAGTAGATATAGAAGTCCCATCTTCTTATCGGTTACAGCCTAAATCCACCGGTGTAAAAATGATGCTTGATATATTACACCGTAGTCGACTACAGTTTGGTGGAATGGGTACTGGCTTTTTACAAAGAATGCTCGATGAAGGTATTGATCACTGTAAAGAACGTTTTGTTGGGGGGAAAAGCCTTTTTGAATATGATCAGGTGAAAGAACGGTTGGCTAATTTACAATCATATTTCACGGTAAGTTCTGCAGTAAATTATTTTACATCCTCCAATGTACCATTAAGTGAAGATACATCAAGGATGGATCTTGCGGCAAATTCCATAAAAAGTGTTATTACTGATTATATGCACGAAGCATCTCAATCACTTATGCAACTCGTTGGTGCAAAGGGGTATAAGATGAGTCATATTGCGGGACGCTCGATGGTAGACAGTCGGCCATTCCAAATCTTTGAAGGATCTAATGATATTCTTTACCAGCAGATTACTGAATCTGTATTAAAGAAGATGAAAAGAGCGAAACAGACGAACCTGTACGAGTTTCTTAAAGATTATTCTTTGACTGAATATGCTGCAGAGCATTTTAAAGAGTCTACCAATTTTGAAGTTAACTATAAGATGGCTCAACGAAACCTTGTTAAACTTGGGCGAGCACTCGGTAGAATTGTAACCATGAACATGACAATCCAATTGGGACAGAGTGGATTTAACAGCGATATGGTGTCAAACAGTATTAAGTCTTTGAAAGGTGAAATAAACGGTTTGATTTCTGCTTATAGTAGCAACGAAAGTCCCGATATCATTGATAATTACGAGGACAGTAGCTCTTGGTTAGATCTTGTAAAAGCGTAAATTCTATTCCGTAATATATTATGATGAGGGTAACAGTTCTTACCGGTGCCGGAATGAGTGCTGATAGTGGTTTAGCTACATTTCGCGATTCCGGTGGGTTGTGGGAAGGATACGATGTTATGGATGTTGCTACCCCGGAAGGTTGGAGTGCTGACCCCGAAATGGTGCTCGACTTTTATAATAAAAGGCGTAAACAAGCCTTTTCTGCTCAACCCAACAAAGGGCATAAAGCAATTGCTAAACTTGAAGATCATTTCGATGTGGTAGTTATCACTCAAAATGTAGATGATCTTCATGAACGGGCAGGCTCCTCAAATGTAATCCATCTTCACGGTATGCTCCGGGAAGCAAGGAGTTCAAAAAACCCCAATTTGATTACTGATATCAAAGACAAAGATATTAAACTGGGGGATAAAGCCGAAGATGGAAGTCAGTTACGTCCTAATGTTGTATGGTTTGGTGAGCCGGTTCCAATGATCGAAAAAGCCGCATCAGAAATCCCCGATACTGATATATTTATAGTTGTGGGTACTTCTCTTGTTGTTTATCCCGCTGCAGGGTTGACCGATTTTGCGCCACAAGACATTCCGAAATATATAGTCGATCCATCCACCCCCGATGTTCACGGATATAGTGAATGGATACACATAAAAGAACCGGCTGAAACCGGCGTAGTGAAATTAAAAGAGAAACTTGAAAACAAATTTTTGAATGAGTGATTTTATAAAAGCAACTGAAGCAGAAAAAGAAGCACTTGAAAAATATTTGCTACAGTTTTTAAATATTGAGAAGAGATATCCATTATTACCCGGTATTTCAAATAAGCATGCAGTAGCTAACCTTTTTGGACTGGATGAAGAAGAGTTAGATAAACTACGTCAGCACTTTACACAAAATACAAAAGAAGCAGCATTAGAAATGTTGAAGGATGATGAAGTGGTAGATTGGGTTAATGAACTTCCATTTCAGCCGAATGATACAATTATTGGATTTGGAGATTCATCCACGGATGACCTGCAGGGTTGGTTTGAAATACTGAGAGAAATACTATCTATTGCAGTACCTGATGCTGAATTCACATTTATCAACGCAGGGGTTGCACACAACACTACATCTGAAGCGTTACGACGAATGCATCACGATGTTTTGAGTCATGAGCCGGATTGGGTTATTACCTCACTCGGAAGTTACGATGCCATGCGCCTCTCTTTTGCACCTAAACGTACTTTGCATCCACTGTCGGAAACCTGGGAAAACCTCTCCACAATTGAGGATGCTATAGGAACTGTAACCGATAATCCCCCAATTTGGATCTCACCAACACCGGTAATTCCCGGACTTTTGGAGGAGATGGAGCTGTTTGATTTTGATATTCAAGATGCAGATCTGGATCAAATACGTCAGATTATAACCGGTAAGAAAGGCTATATCGTTGATCCGAAAGGCCAACGGCTGGGAAACCCTCCAGAGGCGTGGTACTATTTAAGTGATGGAATAAACCCATCTCTCTCCGGGCATGTAAATACAGTTAGAGCCCTGCTTTATACGTTGGTTACATCTGAAGAAAAAAAGGGTACGGAGATGGCGAAACCGGACGATTTAGAATGATGTTCGAAAGTTGATGACACCTACGGTTGGCTCAAATTCTCGGGTCAACCCTCTGTCGGAAAAGTCTGTGTAGGATGTGAGTTGCGGTTGTAGAAAACCAACTTCGTAATTTCCATGCGCCACTTCAATCACTGATGAGCGGTTAAGCATTTTGCTTGCCAATTGGCCGGGTTCGCGATCAGCCAGGAAAAAGGCATCAATCAAGCCGAAGCCCAAACCGGTCCAAGCACCAACGCTGCTTCCATACTGCAATCCCTGAACGATAGGCTTATCCTGAATTAGACGAATTGCCGTACCGATTACCGCTCCGCCACCGGCACCATATACCGTATCAAGTAGAATAATGACGGAAGAATTACTCCCACTATTAAAGGTACCGTTAATATAAAAATCATCATCTGCAGGAGCAGAAGCGATATCAATTGCTGCAATACCTGTTCCGGCTAAAATTCCGGCTCCAAGTCCTATACGAAGTGGGGCAAAATCACTGTTATTGGTAAGTCCCATCGTCGCCAATCCTGCAAGCGAACCAGTGACAGCCCCGTTTAACACATTACCTGCCAAAAGTTCCTTTGTGTTTTGAGCATTGGCTTGATGCGCCCCTGCAAATATAATGAGAATAGATAGTAGAAAACCGACTGTAATATTTTTCATGAGCTTGATTACGTTATTGGCTGAGAGAAGTTAATAAAAAGATCGGTTCATATACATGGTTTTATGATGGATCCATCAGAGATACCGGTAATACTTTACCATTATAAAACTGATGGCCGGTTAACACAAAATCACCAACATATTTCCCCATAGATTCCGGATCTACGGGAGCTTCCATACCCGGAAAAGCATTTTCTAGCATTTCGGTTTGAACGGCCCCCAGGCAGAGACAATTGCACGATACCTGTTCATCAGCCAGTTCGGTTCCCAGGCATTCTGTTAAAATTGAGAGGCCACCTTTTGCCACGCTATAACCTGTCAGCCCGGGAAATTTTGCACTCCCCTGAAAGCCCCCCATACTGCCGATATTTAAAACATGACTCTTATTGTTAAGGTATGGCAGTAGGTTTTTCGTTAACAGTGCCGGTGCAGTTACATTCACATCAAGCTGTTGTTGCCAATCATTCTTTGTTAACTCCTTAAATGGCTTGTTGATCAGTAGTCCGGCATTATGGATAATTCCATCCAGTTTACGTTCGGTTTGATGGAGATAATCAACCAACTCTTGATGATTCTCCTCATCCGTAATATCCATCGAAATTGCAGTGATGAGATTAGGGTATTGGTCGGCAAGCTCCTTTAGTTTCTCTTCCGACCTGGCCGCGATAATTACTTTGCACCCCTGTTCTGCAAGATATTTAGCCGTTTCGTATCCAATGCCTCTGCTTGCTCCTGTAATAAGAATCTGTTTACTCATAATGTTTTTTTATTGAATGGTTTACAACTGAACAATTTATTAAAGCGGTGAATCATTCAATATAAGGTTGATATTGGAAGCGCTTTCTTCTTTTATTTCCCGTAGGAAAAAGTAATTTCAAGTGGCAGCAATTTGTTATTTTAAACTGAATGTCTACCAAAAATCAGATTCATGACTGTGCAAAAAAAACCGTCAGTACCGAGTCACATTCAAAAGTTAACTCCCTATGTGGCCGGCAAAACTATTGCCGAAGTTAAAGAGACCTATAAGCCCAAACAAATATCTAAATTAGCATCGAACGAGAACAGGCTTGGATTCAGTCCGGCAGTATCTGAAGCCGTTGAAGATGCGTTAAAAGAAATTCAGGACTATCCCGACCCGATTGCTCGTAAATTAAAGCAGGCTATTGCAGAAAAGAATGCTGTTACTCCAAATGAAGTGTTGGTTGCAGCGGGATCAGAAAGTATAATCTCAATCCTCTGCCGCACATTTCTTGAGAAAGAATCTGAATGCGTTACAGCAGATGCCACCTTTGTAGGATTTTTTGTGCAAGCCGGTGTGATGGGGGCAACCATCAAAAAAGTGCCCGTTACCGACCGGTACAAATTTGATGTAGATGGAATGCTTGCTGCCATAGATGAAAACACTAAAATGGTGTATATCGCCAATCCAAACAACCCAACGGGTACTTATCTTGATAAAGAAGAGTTTCAGAAACTGGTAGACGGAGTACCTGACGATGTTCTGTTGATGGCAGATGAAGCATATTTTGAGTTTGCGAAAGGTGTGGATGATTATCCGCAGGCGCTTGATTACCGAACGGATAACATGGTGATTTTGCGAACATTTTCGAAAGCGTACGGCCTGGCCGGTTTCCGAATTGGATACTGTATCGCCAACGAGGAATTAATCACGCAAATGATGAAAACGAAGCTTACATTTGAGCCGACGGCAACAGCCCAGGCGGCAGCGCTTGCAGCGTATGGTGATGACGAGTTCCTCCAAAAAGGAATTGATGTTGTTGAAGGTGGCAAAAAAGATCTCTACCGGTTTTTTGATGAGCAAAAAGTTGAATATATGCCGTCGATATCAAATTCGGTGATGGTGATCCTTGAAAATGAGCAGAAAGCAGTCGATTTTACACAGGCGATGCTTGAGGAAGGTGTAATTTTACGCAGAATAAATGCCTTCGGGCTTCCGAATTGTGTTCGAATTACGATAGGGTTGGATAACGAGATGCAGCACTTCAAGGAGAGTTTCCTGAAGGTAAAAGAAGAAATTTTAGTTTAACAGAATTAAAAACATGGCGAGCGGTAAAGAGAATAAGGTTGATATTGACTGGAAAGAAATAGCAGAAATCATGCTCACATCCCGGGCGATGGATGATAAAGAGGAGAACGAACTGGTACCCGATAAAAAAGTCCTCTACCAGTTTTCAGCTCGGGGACATGAGCTTGCACAAATTCTTCTGGGCAAACATCTCACGCATCCAAAAGATGCTGCCAGTGCTTATTACCGTTCACGACCACTGATGCTCACCGCCGGGCTCGATCTTGAAGATGCCATGGCCGCACCGATGGGTAAATCCGGTGGGTACAGCGATGGACGCGATATTGGCGTGGTCTGCAATCTCACCGGAGAAAACGGGCCAACCGTTCTGCCGATGGCAGGAGATGTAGGCTCGCAATATACACCGGCAGTGGGTTGGGCGCAGGGAATTGAATATCGCGGAACAGTTCTTGAGGATTCTGAATACGATGGCGCCATTTCGGTAATTTTAGGGGGAGATGGATCGGTAGCCACCAACGGATTTTGGTCAGCACTTACCATGGCTACCACGCTGAACCTTCCGGTGCTCTTTTTTATTGAGGATAATGGGTATGGTATTTCGGTAACAAGTGATCTGCAAACACCCGGATCAAACATTGCCAATAATCTCTACTCGTTTAAAAATCTGAGAATTTATGATGGAGACGGCACCGATCCCGAAGAAGCAAACGAGATGATTGGAAGTTCGGTAGATCACGTACGCTCTCGGAAAGGGCCCGTACTTTTACGCCTGAAAGTACCGCGTTTGAATGGCCACTCCTACCAGGATAATCAATCCTACAAGGATGAAAAGCTGTTGAAAAAAGAGCAGAAAAATGATCCGCTTAAGAAATTGAAAAAGTTTTTAGTGCCCACTAAGATCAGTAAAAAAGAGTGGGATGAGCTTGAGAAGTCTTGTAAGAACCGAATTGATGAAACGGCAGATAGCGCCTGGAATCGCCCCGATCCCGACACATCCAATGTAGAGAAATATGCATTTTCTGAAGATGGAGAAATTCAAAAGGTTGGCGGTTTGGCATCCGAAAATATAGAGCTTCCCGGCGGGAGTGAGGAGCCATCCCCCGAAAAACAGCGCATTAATATTGTTGAGGGAATTCGTCGCACACTCGGTACCGAACTTGAGCTAAATGACCGGCTGGTAGTTTTTGGCGAGGACGTAGGTGCGAAAGGAGGAGTTCATGCCGCCACGATGGATCTGCAGAAAAAATATGGTGAGGAGCGGGTTTTCGATACCAGTCTGTCAGAAGAGGGAATTATCGGGCGTGCGGTTGGCCTGGCCTATTCCGGGTTGATGCCGGTAGCCGAGATCCAGTTTCGAAAGTATGCCGATCCCGCCACGGAGCAGATCAAAAATACCGGTACGATCCGATGGAGAACGGCGAACAAATTTGCCGCCCCGATGGTGGTTCGAATGCCGGGTGGATTTGCCAAGTGCGGCGATCCGTGGCACAGTGAATCGAACGAAGTGTTTTTTGCCCATATGATCGGCTGGCAGGTAGCCTATCCCTGCAATGCCGAGGATGCCGTTGGCCTGCTTCGTTCCGCGATGAGAAGCAATAATCCCACGATCTTTTTTGAGCACCGAAATATGCTGGATGCCAAATATGCCCGTAAACCGTATCCGGGTGATGATTTTGTAGTACCGTTTGGAAAAGCTAAAAAATTACGGGAAGGCAGTGATATAACCGTAGTAACCTGGGGGGCGATGTGCGAACGGTGCGAAAATGCGGTTGAGAAAAGCGGAATTGACGCTGAAATTCTCGATCTGCGGACAATCTCTCCGTGGGATAAAGAAGCGGTTCTGGAATCAATCCAAAAAACGAACCGCTGTTTGATTGTACATGAAGATACACAGACTGCCGGGTTTGGGGCTGAGATCACATCAGCCCTGATGAAAGAGGCGTTTGAACACCTCGACGCTCCGGTGGAAAGACTGACCATGCCCAATATTCCAATGCCGTATAATGTGGATCTGATGAATACTGTGTTGCCAAATGAAGAGAAGATTGAGGAGGCATTAGCAAAACTCACGCGGTATTAAACTTTGTGAAAGATTGGATTTGATCTGATTATGCCTGCATCCGATGTTGTAATTTAGTAAACTATGGTTTACCAAATAAAGCAGGAACAAATGCTCATTTCTGCAATATCTATTCCTTGAAACTATACGTGTTCAATTGATTTCGGGGTTTTATTAAACTTATCACATGCGCTTAGCCACTAAATTACTACTTGGCTTTTCTCTCGTTGCTATTCTACTGCTCATCACCGGTTCGGTTTCTTACTATTTTAGTAGTGAAATAAAATCAGAGCTGATTGCTGAAAGTAAGCAGACAGCTGAGGAGATGCAGAACCTGACTGAGATGACGGTTTTGCTACAAAACTCCCTTCTCTATACAAGAAATTATGTAGTTGAAAATCGAAAAATCAGGGAGGGAGATTCATCACTGCAGACCTATTCCCAGATGCGTCAATCAGAAGAGGTTGTGACTGAAAGCCTGGATCGGTTCTCGAAAGTGATGGAAAAAGTAGATGATCAGGCCCGGAGTATTCGGGTTGAATCCGGTGCACTGCAAGAGTATTCCGATCGTAATATTACCTTGGTTGACTCCCTGAAAAGGGCGTATAGGCCATACAGTTCTCTTGTAACCGAAATTTTAGAAATCGATCGTGAGAGTGAATTTGGAGATGAGGCGTATAACCTTACAATAGAACCCTATTTTAGAAATACGCTTTTTCCGATTCTGAACCAGCTGCGTGAGAACTCTAATGATTTTGTTGATTTGCAGCTGGAAGATGTAGAGCAACGAGCTGAGCAAACAGTTGCTAAAATAATAGTAATTACCATTTCGGGATTCATACTTTCATTGATTTTAGCATTCCTGGTCTATCGGTCAATTGCCGGGCCGCTCAATACATTAACGTCTGCTGCCAAAGAGATTGGCGACGGTAAACTGGATCAGCGGATTGATCTGCGGTCAAAAGATGAGCTTGGGAAGCTGGCAGTAACGTTTAACAAAATGACCGAAAACCTGAGCAACAGCATGGTATCCCGATCATATGTGAATAATATTATCCAGTCGATGGGGGATATGTTGGTGGTGGCATCAAACAGCGGGGAGGTGTTGATGTCGAACAAGGCTGTTTATGAAAAGCTGGATTACTCCAAAGGAGATCTTGAAGATGTGAAGACGTGGGAGTTGTTTCAAAAAGATGACCATGATGCATTAAAGCAGATGTTTGATGAGGGTAAAGCCGGCCTCGATACAAATGAAACAGTTGTTTTGACTAAAGCCGGAGAAGAAATACCGGTGATTTATTCCCACTCGATGGTAAAAGATGAGGTTAGCGGCAAAGACAATCACGTGTTTGTTATCAGCGATATATCGGGACAAAAAGAGACGGAAAGAAAAATCAGTGAATCTCTTCGGGAGAAAAATGTGCTGTTGTCGGAGATACACCACCGGGTAAAAAATAACCTGGCCGTTATTTCGGGACTATTGAATATGCAGATGTACAACCTGGAAAATGAGGGAGCACAAAAAGCGCTGCAGCAGAGTCAGCTGCGAATTCACTCCATTGCCTTGGTTCATGAAAAACTCTATCAAAACGAAACGTTTGCCGATATTCAGATTACAGACTTTGTAAAAGAGCTGGCCGGGGCCATTTCCGATGCATTTGAAATGCCGGACAAAGAGATTTCCCTAAACTATGAGATGGAGCCCCTGAGGCTGGATATCAACCAGGCTATTCCATTTTCGCTTCTGGTAAATGAGTGCCTTGTAAATGCGTATAAACATGCATTTAAAGAGCAGGAATCTGGAGAGATTTCTATCACACTTTCAAAAAACGGGACGAATGTTGATGTTGAAATTGCCGATAACGGAACCGGCCTCCCCGACGGGTTTGATATGGAAAAAGAGAGCTCTCTTGGCCTTACGCTAATTCGTACACTCGTTAATCAGCTGAAAGGAACAGGAGAGTACAAATCAGACAAAGAGAGTACAGGAACAAAATTTCTGTTGAGATTCCCGTTGGAGAGAAAAAAGTAGATAGCCTGCACTTTGTTGTCCAGCGTGGATAAAAGAGACATGGTATTTCTGTTCATCTATCGAACTTAAATTGTGCTCGTGGTTATTGGGGGCAGGTGTGGAATAAATGGAAAAGAAATACCATGTCTTGATAGTTACGAAAAAATCACTCCTTCTTCAGCTCTCCTTTGTTATACTTGTGGATAATACTTGAAATCAGTGTTTGGTAGGGAACACCCTCCTCCATCGCTTTTACCTGGATATCCTGATAATCTTTTTCCGTAAGCCGAATATTAATCCGTTTGTTTTTCTTGAGGCTTTCGTTCGCAACTTCCCGGTAATGCTCTTTGTTTTCTGCTCTGCCGGAAACCCATTCGTCGTTTTCGTACGACTCAATAATACGTTCCTCTTCTTTATCTAAAAAATCCATCATGAATCTCCATCGGTTAAGTATGTTCGTGTTGCCTTTCGGCTCGGATATATGGTTTTCAGAAAATAAGCTTCTTCATTTTCTATAAAGGGTACCACAAATGCATAGTTTCGCATTTTTACAATAAGCAACTTTTGACCAAGGTAATTCTCTTTATCAGGATGTTCGAGAATATCGAGAAGTTGTCCATTCGCTATGGATAAAACGACCTCCTCAAACGAGATATTTCTCTTTTTCTTTAAAATCCTGTTTTTCTTTTCACTCCAATCAAAATATTTGCTCATAAATACGTGTGCCTATTCGACTCAGTTAATCTAATTAAGGAAAAAGTTGAAGTCAAATATTCCGGTTCATAAAGGAGACATGGTATTGAAGGGAATAGAAATACCATGTCCGGTTAGGTTGAAAAAGAGCCTCCTTCAAGCGTCCGCAGGACCTGGAAGCGTGGCGGGTTGAGGTTTTAAATTCCAACTTCGAAACCACTCTCCCCATGATAGAGAAGACTTTTCATTTTTACCTTTATCCTCTTTACAATTCGCGACTCTGACAGGATCACGAAAAACACGTGAACTCTGACAGGTCGCTTTTCACTTTTCATTTGGGACCTTGAACCCCGAGCCCTGAACCTTGAGCCTTGAAAAAAAGAAAACCCCGATCGACAGATGCCGACCGGGGTTTGGTTTTAATTTCGAAGTGAAATTTTAGTGCGCTACCCTGCAGGAGTGGTGCGGGTCTGTTTCGCCGCCGGGAGTGGTGATGGCGTGCCAGTCGAACTGCTCATCGTACCCATCCTGTTCCCACCAGAACGGCAGTCGCTCTTTGGGATGGTTGCCGATTTCGTTCATGGTATCGGCATCATAAAGGCGGCCGTTGATCATCGTGTACTCCACGTACTCGGTGTCGTGCAGGTTCTCAAGCGGGTTGCCATCGATGATAATCAGGTCGGCCAGTTTGCCTTCCTCCAGCGAGCCGATATGGTCGCCCATACCGATGTAGTTGGCCCCGTTGATGGTTGCCACACGCAGGGCATCGTGATTGCTCATGCCGCCCTGCTCAAACATCCAGGTTTCCCAGTGGGCTGCAAGACCCTGAAGCTGACCGTGTGCACCGATGTTTACCGTTACACCGCGATCGTGAAGATCCTTGGCAGCAGCAGCACTGGCAATATGTCCGCGCTCATACTCCTCTTGCGGAACCATCGTGCGGTGGCGCGACCGGGAATCAACCGTACCGCGAGGGATAAAGTTCAACAGGCGCTCTTTTTCCCATACATTGGTGTGCTGGTACCAGTAGTACTCGCCGTTCATCCCGCTGTAGTTTACAACCAGTGTTGGCGTGTAACCCACATCGGTTGCCGCCCACATGGTAAGGGCATCTTCATAAAGAGGGAAGATCGGCACATTGTGCTCAATGCCGGTGTGCCCGTCCATAATCATATTCATGTTGTGGGTGTAGGTTGATCCGCCCTCGGGCATCACGTTTACACCGAGCTGACGCGCAGCTTCCATCACTTGCTGGCGCTGATCACGCCGCGGCTGATTGTAGCTTTTCACCGCCGTGGCACCAAACGCCTGTGTTCTTCGAATCGCTGATTTTGCATCATCCAGGCTGTTGATAACCGCTTTAAAATCACCTTCTGCTCCATAAAGAATTCGTCCCGTAGAGAAAATTCGCGGCCCTACCATATTTCCGGTTCGTACCATCTCCGCCTGTGAGAAAATCATCTCGGTATTGGATGATGGGTCCATCGCGGTGGTTACGCCGTAGGCTAAATTTGCAAAGTAGTGCCACTGTTGGTTCGGGCTCAATCCTTCACGGAAGTTCCCGATATGGGCGTGGGCATCCACAAAGCCGGGCATTACTGTTTTACCGGCCGCATCTACAATGTATGCATTGCTCGGAACATCTACGTCTGCGGTCCGTCCCACAGCTTTGATGCGATTTTCTTCTACCAAAACGGTTCCGTTTTCGATTACTTCATCGCCGTTCATCGTAATGATCTGCGCATTGGTAATCGCAATCAAACCTGAGGGTATATCCGTTTCCAGCTCCAGGCCGATTTCGGTTCCCTGGCTGTCTCCCAATGGAAGCTCAAGGTCATCACCGCCGTTGTTCAAAAAATCAAAGGCTTCATCAAGCCCGACAGAGAAATAGTCCTCGCCAAGGGTCCAGTGCAGGCGGTTACTGTCGCCCGACCAGTGCAGGCTGATTCCGGCATCTTCCGCAACATGCGTAACCGGGAAAGACTGCATGTTTGCACTCAGCGTAATATCGGTTCCCGCTTTTGGCATCGGGGCGATATACACTTTGAAAAGTTCGTTGAAGGCTATCCACTTGTTGTCCGGGCTGGGCACAAAATTGTTGGCGTATGTGGAGCTGAAGTGTGTGCGGTGATCCTGCCCGTTCAGATCCATCGACCGATATTCGCGTCCAAGGTAAGATCCGCCCATGTAGAAAATACGATCGCCTTCAGCATTAAAAGATGGATCGGTTCCGCTGTCTGATACTTTCGTCATCTCACCACCACTTGCCGGCATTGTGTAAATTCCGGGGTTCAGCGTGTAGGCATAGCCTTGGTGGTTATTGCCGGATTCTCGCCGGAACAGGATCGTCTCTCCATCGGGGGAGAATGAAGGCTGACGATAAATTCCTTTCTCCGTGGTTACCGCTTCCGGTGTGGCACGGCGGCTGTCGAGATCGAGCGTCATTATGTTGCCGAGCTCTTCATCTTGCCAGGTTACATACACCAATTTATTGCCATCGTTAGAGAATGATGGTTCGAACTCAAGGTGTGCGCCGTCGGTCAGCCGTTCCGGTGTGCCGTTCGGCAGATCTTTTTTCCAAAGATAACCCGCAGCGTTAAAAATCAGTGTCTCTCCATTGGGCGATGTAACGGCATGACGGATCGCTTTGGATTTGAACGTATCGGGAGCCGGATCAAACTCAAAGTGCACCGTTTCGGCAAGCTCCAGGTTCAGGGTGGCATTGAACGGAATTTCATTCACATTCAGCGATTCCACATTCAGCCGGTTGATTTTTCCTCCCGACCAAAAGATGATATCCTCGCTGTCTGGCGTCCAGTTGATGTTGGTGTAGGGACCGAAAATTGCCCACGCCTGCTGCTGATCAAGATTCAGATCATCATACACAGGCCGTTCGATACCGGATTCCATATCGCGCACATAGAGTACAGATTTTTCGCGTACACGTTTGATGAACGCCATTTTTTCACCGTCAGGCGAAATAGTCGGGCTGATGGCGCCTCCGGGACCTCCGGTTACGCGGTCGATATCTCCGGTTTCGAGGTTGTATCGGTTAATGGCATAAATCTGACTATTAGGATCACGGTTGTACTGGAACATGCCGCCCGGTGAAACGTCCTGGCTGTAATACACATAATCGCCGGCGGGAGATACGAACGGCTGACCCAAATCCTGCTGGTCGTTCATTCGCTCCACAAGCTGTACGCCTGAGCCGCCTGAGCGGTGATACATCCAGAGCTCACCGGCACCNAGCGATCGGGTAGAGGTGAAGTGCTTTCGGGCAATCAGGTAGTTGCCGTCNGGGGTCCANGTTGCGTTATTCAGGAGTCGAAAATCTTCNTCCGTAATCTGCTTGGCATCGGAGCCATCTCGGTTCATTACCCAGATGTTATCGCCGCCGCCGGCATCACTGGTGAAGGAGATGTAATTGCCATCAGGACTGAATCGCGGCTGAATTTCGTATGCCAAACCTTCCCGAAGGATGGTGGCTTCTCCGCCTTCAATCGGCATGATGTAGATATTTCCGAGCATGTCGAAAACAATCTCTTCGCCATCGGGGCTTACATCAAGGTTCATCCAGGTACCTTCATCGGTTTCAAAAGATAACTCCTGGTAATCGCCCATGTGTTGGGTTACATCCCATTCATCATTCTGATCCTGGGCTGCAACGGAAAACGCAAAAAGAAAGGAAAAAAGTAGCAGTGGTAGACGTTTCATAATAGTCACTTTGGTTAAAAATCATTGCAGTTGATGTTACTAAAAATTGGAGAGAAACGTGAGCTTAATATGTAAGAAGATTTTAAGTAGAAAGACTTAACTGCGGATTCTATTTATTAAGAGCAGGTTATTGTTTTCCTGCCGGTGGTTATCTATTCTCTATCAAACTAAAACGTTAAGAATATCATGCCTAAATGAAATATTCATTTAAAAGATCGTGCCGGGTGTGCGTTTTAAGTATATGTCTGGCAGCCGGATTGATCTGGTCATGCTCGGAAGACCCGGCTGTAGAACTGCCGGAAGATCTTGCAGAACTTGAAAACCTGACCTTGATAGATCCTGATACAACACCAATACAAAATGCAGAGCCTGAACCTCTTGTCACCTACGGCGAAACAGAAGAGATTATCATTGGACGAATCGGGGATTTTTCGATCGGTGAAGATGGAAGAGTTTATGTCGCCGATTTCAGCGAGCAGGTTATCCACGTTTATGATGAGGATGGAACCCANGTTANTCAGGTAGGCGGTGAAGGAGAGGGGCCCGGNGAGTTCAGGCAGCTGCGTTCCATCAGNATNGGAGAGAACANTTTGCACGCATTTGATACCCGNAGNATGATCGTTTCCCGGTTTGATATTGAGACATTGCAGNATCTGGACGATCTGGATATCGGTTATGAGCCCGATTTCTCCGGCTCCTATTTTTTCCATCCCTACGAGCTGGATCTTGTAAGTGACGGCAACTACTTGGTACACTTTGGTATGGGATTCTCGATGGAGGAGGTCGATCCCGATTTTGAGCCGAAACATATCGGGCTGATATTTAATGTTGCTGAAAATTCATTCAAGGCCGATACGGCATACTCTATTCGGGCAAATGAATCTATTGTGGACCGGGACGGTTCCGGTATGCGAGTTATGAGTGTTTCTTACAACCGAACCTCACATGCCGGGTACAATGCCGGTAAAATTATGACCGGATGGAGCGATACTCCTCTGTTTAAATGGGTCAACGAAAATGGAGAATATTCTCACGCTCTCTATATGCCCTATAATAATCCCGAGCTTTCTCGAAGCCAAATACGCGAGCTCTATGAAAATAGGGAGGAGCCTTGGCGAGGTATGATACGGAATGATGACCACCCTGAAACCTGGCCGGCATATACTTCCGTACTGCAGGATGATGAAGGGAATATCTGGGCCGGTTTTTTTACCGATGATCCCGACATCTACAGGTGGATGAGTTTTCATGCAGATGGGAAAATTACGAATGATTTTGAGTGGCCCCGGCATAAAACCCTTCGTGCCGTAAAAAATAACATGCTGTATGCAATGGAAACAGATCCCGATACGGGCCTGCAACAGGTTGTAAAATATCGTTTGCCGTAACAGTTATTCATACAGCTTTTTCATTTATCCTGTATTTTCCTCGGTTGTTTTAGTATCGTTGGATGTTTGTGCGATGTCTCCTCTCTCGAGAGGGGAGATACAGAGGGGTGTTCATGTTCGATTGATAGCTCGGATAAACATCCCCCTCAATCCCTCTTTGTTAAGGGGGGACTTTATGTTAAAAGCTCGAATTCCAGTATATATCATCCAGAAATTTAAACTATTTACCCCGGAGATCTGCAGATGCTCGATATTCAAAAAAAGCTGTCCAATTCATTTTATGCTCTACTCGCCCTGCCGGCCACGGCCATGGGGTTTGCACTGTCGGTACAGATAGCAGCACTCAGCTGGCTGCTGACTTACCAGTACGGACTTGAAGTGACAGATATTGGTCTGGTATGGGCTACCGGACCAATTGCGGGAATTCTTGGCCAGGTTATTATCGGCATCATCAGTGATAACGTTTGGGTATGGAACGGCCGCCGGAGGATATTTATCGTCATAGGTGGGACGCTCGCCTCCATGATGCTGCTGGCGCTCCCAAATATCGGGATCATCCAGTCGGGGCTGGGTCTGGAGGGAATTCTGGGAATCGCCATCTTGGTCTCCATGGTGCTCGATCTCTCCATTAACGTGTCGTTTAATCCTACCCGATCCATTATTGCCGACGTCACTCCGGAAGGGCGCGAGCGAACCAAAGGGTACACCTGGATGCAAACGATCTCGGGAAGCTTCGGTGTGCTCTCCTATTTTATTGGAGCCGTATTCGGCAATATTCCGCTCCTTTATTTTGGTGTGGTATTGGTGTTCTTCTTTTCCGTGATTCCACCGCTTTTTATCAAAGAGCCGAAATACCTGGGTAGATATGGGGAGGATGAGGAAGATATTGCCAAAGATTTGGCGGATAGCGAAGATGTG
>SL_4KL_010_BRINEDRAFT_10000793_pt1 | contig 16808 bp, 23 predicted proteins | sample SodLak_010_BRINE_2_FD_10664 | JGI IMG/M metagenome (IMG submission 10664)
CCGTGTTTTCGAACAGTTCAGGAATACGACAAGCCATGTCCAAGGTGTTGTATCCGGTGTGTCTTCTTTCCTGAAGTCTTTTTACCGTACTGCACAGAAATCGCTTGGTATCTCACGAAGTCGTGGTAAAGAAGTTTCACTGAACAGGAGTAGTAATAAAAATGTTTCCATTGTTAAATCTATTAAGAAGAAGATAGGTGGAAAAGAATAATGACAATTGAAGCAGGATGCGACATACCATTGCACCTGAAAGAAAACATAGAAATAAACCTTGTGATAACAGGGGAAGACGGAGAAGCAGTAGACCTTTCACACGCAGACTATGTGATATTTAACGCATCACACCTGCATAGAACAGGACAACCAGTAATACAAAAAGAAATAGAAAGCAGTAGTGAAGAAGGAGAAGTTGATATAATACTAGAAAAAAATGATACAGACAAGCTACGTGCAGGAAACTACGAATATGAAGTATATGTAGAGTTCCCTGACGAAGAAGAATACGTGGCAAACCAAGCAACACTATTCCTAAAGAAAAGAACAGGTGAAACAATAGTATGACAGATATTGCAGCAGATTCAGGTGCATACGGCAAACCATCTAATCTTGCAGATAAACTAACATTTGTACAACACGAATTCACAGATGCAGAACTGCAGACAGAACTGGAAGAAGCACAGAGAGAAGTAGACAGAATTGTAGGTAAAAACTTTGAAGAAGAAATAAAGTTCGAAGGTAGAGACCAAAACAATGTCAACCTTCGGTACAGACAACTTCTAGGTGTTTCAAAAGTTGTAGTTATAGGTGAGGGTGGTGTTGATGAAGAGCTTTACAATATTGATTTGGATAAAGGTGTTGTAGAGTTTGAAGACGGTTTCTTTGACAAGTACAGTGTTAACCATCCACGTAAAAGGTATCGTGACGTTGTTTATGTTAAGTATGTGCCTATGGTTTTTGCAGACCTTGAAAGACATATAGCGGCTAAGAATATTTTGGATAATAACATTGTTCAGACGGAGGATGAAAATGTTGGGGAAAAACTTGATTCTCTTGATGAAAAAATCAGGATTATCTCTGATGAAATAAAGAATGACCAAGCTATAGCTATGGTGCATCGTAAGAGACGTAAGGAAAATCGTAGAAGACGTTTCGGATAGACGGTGTTTTTATAGGTATGGGTCTGGATTTGAATAAGCGTGGCCGTGATAAGCTGCGTAAAATGGCGTACAGTGTAGGTCTTGATATTGAGTCTAATGCTAAGAGGCGTGCGCCTGTTGATACTGGTCGTTTGATGAACAGTGTTACTGCAGAGGATAGGTCTACGCATAGAAGGATTAGGATTGTTGTTGGTAGTGATGTGGATTATGCGTTGTATGTGGAGAAGGGTACGAAAGACCGTGAGGGTCAACCGTTTCTTGTGCCTGCTGCGAAAGAAGAGATTCGGAAACTTTAAAAAGCCTTGTTGGGTGTATTGTTTTTTATGACTGACGTAGATGTTATCAAGGAAAAAGCTAAAGAGGTAATGGTTGAAGGACTAGATGACCCTAATACCCGTAGGGCGGACAAGGGTAAGACATGGATAAAAACAAAGTATCCTTCTCTTGACGGTTCGAAACCTGTCATAGGTGTTTCGGAACAACCAAGCACTGTTGAGGTGGCGGGTGTTAACCGTAAGCACGACTTCAAAATGTTCGAAACCATTAGAGTAACAATAATGCATACCGATAGAAGCTACAACAACAAAGTAGTTAAAGAAATAATAAACTTGTTTTCAGAAGACACTGACGTAGACCAGCCTGATGACAGTAAGATGCGTGGAGATGCAGGTCTACAGTACTTTATACCGACACAGGTCACACCTGTTCCAGAGGATGACGGTGTGTATGTACACCACATTGACTTCGAGGCTAAACACGACACACGGTGAAACGGTAGCTTTAAAAAAACTTTCCCTTCTTAAATACTATTATGACACAACCAGATAAAGAACGACAAGGCGGGATTTCTGACGCAGTTGAAGTCTACGATGCAAACGGAGACGAAGTAACTGACGAACTAGGAATAATCCAAACCAGTAGCTACGAAATCAACCTAAACACTACTAGACGTGGAGACGTAAACAGCGGTGCAAACTATAAAACAACAGTTGACGGAGTAGCACAATACAACACATCCTTGTCAATCGAAGCACCTGACCTAAAACCATTAAAACTTCTAGGGAACTACGAAGAAGATACTGAAGAAGACACTTGGACAATAGAATTCCCTAAAAGACATCCGTACAACCAGTATGTCAGACAAAGAGTAGTAGGCGACAGTTCTGACGACAACCAAGTAAACCAGTTCGAAGGCGTTAAATTCGATAGAGCGGAAATAAATATTGAACAAGAAGCACCCGTCACTATTGACATGGATGGAATGGCACTTGACTGGGAACAACTATCAAACTACAGTATTTCACCAAGTTCTGACGACAGTGACGTACTAGAATGGCTTGAAGTATGGGTTGAAATCAACGGTGAAGAAGTAGGTTCAATAGAAACAGCTTCAATAATCTACGATAGAGATGCTGAAAGTAAAAGAGGTGTCGAAAAGAAAGATGAAGGAGATATTAGAAACCCGTCAGAGATTCGTGAACGGATGAAAGACTTTGACGTTGACCTTGTAGTAGAGATTACCGACAACACAGCATTTGAAGCATTTGTCGAAGACTACACGTCAGGCAGCAAATCTGTTCAGGATGAAAACCGTGACGGTGTAGAAGTAGCTATCAGAAGTAGGCGTGCAGAGACAGGAGACTTTGTAGTTGAAGACGTAGTTTTCCCTGACCTTGACGGAGAACTTGCTGACAACGCAGAAGACCGTACAGTATCCTTGTCTGGTTTCGGACTGCAGGCGCACATCGAAGGAGAACTGTAAAAACTACATATACTTTTAAAGTTTTCTTTTTCTTTACATTATATTATGTCTAAACACACTAAGAGTCTAGACCTTGAAACGGTTGACGGGAAAATCCATACAGTTGAAGTACCTAAAAAGATTAACTGGGAAACAACTAAGAACGCTATAGAAGCACTTGACGTTGACTTAGATAATCTTTCCGAACACAGTGACGGAGAAATGAGTTTGCAGAACGCAACAAGTAGTGCTATGGAACTGTACCAGATACTTGTGAATTATGCAATGCAGCATGTCGAAGAACCATTTGACAGCAGTGATTTGACTGCGGAAGCGACAGGTAAAATTGTAGCGCATTACAAACCTCAAGTGTTTGACTCGGTAAAAAAAAATATAGGCCAAAAGTAAAGCACTATATTAAACGTGCCGACAAGTCCGCATCGAATGTAAAGGTTGATGAATGGCTTGTCCATAAAGCCTTTGAGTACAAGTCCTTGATGGAACAGGGCGTGTCCGTAGATTTACGTGATTTGGATTACGACCTTGGTGAAATGCTTGTCTTGATTGAAGAAGAGAAAAGCAACCATCAGAGACGGAAGGAGAAAAGACGGCAAGCACGTCAGAGACGATACAGTTAAAAAACTTTCCAAACTTTTTCTTTTTATAAAGTAAGTGTTGTGACCAATGGCTCAAGACGGAGAATTTAACATAGGAATAAACGTAGATGAAAGAGAACTACAAGATATAGAAGAAGATTTAGAAACAGGTGTAGATGTAGACCAAGAAGTATCCACGGACGGTGACAGCGACACACCCGCAATGGATGGAGATGCGTTAAGCGGTCTAGAAGACGGTCTTGGTGAAATGATAGCTCCTTTAAAAAATCTTTTAACCAGTGTAAAAGGTTTAATAGCTATTGGAGCGGTGATAGCAGGGATACTTCTAATGCTAGAACCTATACAACAGTTCCTATCACTTATCACAAGACAGCTAGGGTTGTTCGTAGCCCCTGCACTGGCAGCATTACTGATGCTGATGCGTCCAGTAATACAATGGATAATGCGGAATATGCCATCATTCATAGAAACAGTGCAGGAACACGTAAGAAAATTCGTTGACTGGCTTTCACAAGTATATGAACAAGTAGAACCTATAGTAGAAACAATTATAAACTACGTGACAATGCTTGTAAACGCATACATAGAATGGATGCAGTTTATGATAGGAGTATACCAGCAAATAGGTGAAATGATAACAAGAAAAATAGTAAACGCTGTCCAAGACGTAATATCAATAATAGAGACAGTAGTTCGAACACTTAACAATGTCGCAGACTGGATAATAAATGGTATATCCAGTGCTATAGAAAATATTGCGGACACGATAGTGAACGGTTTATCTACTTTGCTAAGTCCTTTAACAGATATTATATCAGGTTTAGTCAGTACGATGCAGACGTTTGCAGACACTTTGATTAGTGGATTGAACAAGATTCCACGTGTAAACATCTCCACTCCTGACTTTGGAGGCAGTGGCTCAGGCACCGGATCAGGCAATGGCGGTGGAGGAGACAACGGCACTCCACCTAACGGTGGGAACCATCAGTTAGTTAGAGAAGTAAGTAGGATGCGTAACGTCAACGACAACAGTGACGAAGCATTCAAAGAAACACTGGCGGACGAATCCAACAAAACCGAAGATGAATTAAGCTACGGCGGCGAAAACAGAAGGTAAAAAAATACTATGAAACTAATAATGGAAGATGCGGACGTAGACGGAGACGGAGAAGATAACACTTTAGAATTCGAGTTCAAACTTGTGCAGGAAAGAGACATAAGCAGTGAAATCCCTATGTTCGTGCAAGAAGCAGATGAACCAGCTAACAACATACTTTACGCATTCCAAGGAAAAAACAAAAACATAACACTGTCAATGGACTTGTACAATAACGGAGAGGATAAAAGTAATGGTACTTGGCAGGAATTAGACATTGATGACCCTCGTATAACAAGTACAGACGAAGACGGGAACGAAATAATAAAAACCGTGGAAGAACAGATAGTATACCTTGACGAGTATATGCAAAACCCGTTATTCGGTGCAAACTGGCGTTTACAAGGCGGTATATTCCAAGGTAAGGACGGAGAAGGTACAAACGTAGGTTTTGAAAACTTTGACACCCGTGAGATAAGTGAACAGCCCTTGGAAGCAGAAGGTATATGCCTGTTCGAAGTAGGAAACGTCATATAAAACTTGCTATTATAAGTGTTTTTTATGTCCATGTTTGCAGAAGAACGGAAAAACTACAGGATAAGGTATAATAAACCAGACGGGTCAGAGTACCTGTTCAGCTTTCAAAACATCAAGTTAGACCACAGGGTAAACCAGTACGATAAAGCGAAGTTCTGGGCAGACCCGGAAAACTACGGAGAAGTACCTTTAAAACCTGAAGATGTAGAAGGAGAAGAACCAGAAATACTGGTGGAGAGAAGAACAGGTGAAGATACGTGGACAACCGAATTCAGAGGTTATGCCAAGAAAGGCGGTAACATCAATGAGGACGGAGAAATGAATGTAAAGCTGTACGGGTTCGGAAAGAAACACGGAACAGCGAAAATAAACCTGACAAACGTTTCAGGGACGCTACCTGAAGTAGTTGAAGAAGGACTGCCAGACGGGTACGCAGTATCTACACCAGATGATGTGGAACACCCTACTTTGCAGAGTTACAGTATTAATGACCAGAGGCAGAGGATGTGGAAGGAGCTTTCAAGGGATTTTGATTACCGTATTGATTTTGTACATAGACAGAGTAACGGCGACTGGGTTGTAAGGGTAGAACCTATAGGTTACGGCAGTGTTAAGGATACTTTAGCAAGTCGTACAAGTTACAGTGACGGCGATACTCTTGCTACGTTTAAAGAATGGACTCCTGAAACCACGGAAGGACTGCTGAACCACGTGGAAGTCTACAATGAGGTAGGCGGTGACGTTGTGGAGGCTGCCGTAAAAGATGAAGATAGTATTGAAGAGTACAATGAAGAGGTGTATGATAGTTTCCACGTTGATTATATAAGTACGGTGGGTGAGGCTGAAACTGTTGCTGATTCACTGATTCAAAGCGTAGGTGATGAAGGCGGTACTACTAACCAAAAAATATACCATGATAACGTGGTTAACCGTGTTTTTGTTTTAGACGATAATCAGAGAAGCGTTGACGGAGAGTATCTTTGCAGGAAACAGGAGAATTATATACCTGATTATAACTGTGATTTAACATTTAATTTGAAGGATATTGGTATGCAATCTAGGGGTTCGGAGAAAGAAGATATTAGGAGAAGTGCTAACCGTGTAAGCGTTGATGAACAGGAGAATGTAGGTGAACAAGGTCTTGATAATGCTGATACAGGTAGTGCGGAGTCTGATACAGGTACTAGTGGAGGAGTCGATGACGGAGAGTCCGATACAGGTACTAGTGGAGGAGTCGATGACGGTGATTCTAATACAGGTACTAGTGGAGGAGTCGATGATGGAGAGTCCGATACAGGTATTACAGGGAATGTAGGTAATGCTGGGGGTTCAAGCATTATAGCAGAAGATGATACAGGTCTTACAGCAGGAGATACTTTAAGCAGTGATTCATGGGAGACTCTTGAAAACTTCGAAGCTCCTGACGAAGATGTTGCAGGAATTGAAATAATGACTTCGATTTACATTGACACAGCTAACAGTACAGGAGATGTAATGTTTTACCGTGTATACAATGCAAGCCAAGACGAGTACTATCCTTCAACTGATGGTAAAAGACTTGTTGCAAGCACGGAAGAATTCAATCTTACTCCTTCAATGTTTATCCCTGCAAATGTTGGACAGGCGATTGGAGGTGATATTCTAGAGGTTCAATGGAAGATGAGCAGTCATACAAGTTCAGCGGATTACGTTGTTAACTGGCATACAATCGGTGAACACAGCCACCCAGATACTATGAATACGGAGGATTTCGACCACCCACACGGGGATGATATTAGTACTACAGATTTCAGTCACGGTCACACTGATAGTATAAGTACTGTGGACAATGTTCACGGACACAGTGATGATATAGGTACTGTGGATAATCCTCACGGCGGTAGCGATGATGCGAGTAGTCACGGTGTGGAGGGTAGTACTGACCCGAAGGAAGTTGATATTTCCAAAACTAATAAAAAGGATAGGGAGGATTAAGTGTTTATTATGGTAGAGGATAATACAGAGCTTGAATGTGATTATAAACTTGTAAAACAACGTGAAGAACAACGTGGGGATATTACCCAGTTATGGTTTGACCTTGTAAGACTTGATGATAGCGGTGACAAGGATGAAACCGTTATTAAGGGTAAGAAATTGACCTTGAATAATAGTCAGTTAACGGATGGTAGGTATGAATCCCGTTTGAAGCATTTTGGGCGTAAACTTGCTTCGCAGTGTGAGTGCGACCCTGATGAGGATAAGGATTGTGATGATTCTGAGATAGAGTTGTAGGATGAGGTCTGGTTTTTCTTTCTTTTTTTGTTTAAACTGTTTNCCTCCAAAATTCAGGATACCCAAATACTTATAAATNTGTCTATGTTGAGTTTTACGTAAAGGTAGTAACATAGCAATGGTTAATATTCAGGAATCCGCAACAACGATACTTGCAGAACTAACCATACTAAGACAACTACTTCTTGCTACAACCATAGTATTCATTGGAGAATGGACACCTTTACTAAGAGTCTTCATAATCTTAATGGTTCTGGACTATCTTTCAGGACTGTTTAAAGCTGTGAAAAACCAGCGTGTAAATAGCTACCTAGGGATGTTAGGGATTATTAAAAAACTAGGATACCTTATAGTAATCAGTGCTTTCTACCAGTTAGGTGTAATGCTTGGAGAACCTTTAGTAGTTAAAAACGCTGTGTTAGTTATATTTATTGTTAATGAGTTTGTTTCTGTGTTGGAGAATCTTTCCGAGCTTGAAGGAGAAGATGCGACTTACCTGCCTAAAGGAGTTATAGAGCTTGCGGAAGAAATTATAGCGGATAAGTACAATATAGAACAGAGATTCAGTGATATGAAGAATGAGTAATAACACTTATAAACCCTTAGCGTTGTTTACATAGGCTTATAATAGTTGCTATGTTGAAGAATACTTATAATCTATGGCAAACTACACCGAAGAATTCGAACAAGAAACACTTCGTAAACTTCCAGAAAAACTTTTAGAAGACCTACGGAACGGAATGACCTACCGTGAAATAGACGAAGAATACGGAATCAACCGACACACAATGCGGTATAGATTCGACACAATACAAGACAAGGTAGACGGACACTCAATAGAAGAGGGTTCAACCAGTACAGGTTCAAAAGAATTCTACTACAAACCACCTAACGAAGAAGAAAGAATAGGTAGAGAACCTAACCATGTGGAAGAAAAACGTGCAAGCACAAAGACAAAACAAGCAGTAACACGTGAAGTAAGCCAATACATGGAAGAACTAGAACAGGAAATCAAAGGATACAGGAAACAAGTAGAACCACCTAAATGGGATTCTCCGCAGACGAACAGAGAAGGAAACCAAGACCTTATAATCCATGAAACAGACCCTCACTTCGGGGATGTAGTGAAGAATCAGTACGGAGAGACAATATACAATTCAGAGATAGCGGAAGAGCAGACACGTCACAAGTTTGATGAAGTTCACAATATACTTGATGACAGGGAAACACAAGGCGTAGAGTTCGATACAGCGCATCTTCTTCTTGGTGGAGACCTTGTAACTAATGAAGCAATTTATGATAGTCAACCGCATCATATTGATGAACATATCCGTGACCAGTTAAACCGTGCAACCGCAGTGTATATGGATGAAGTCGAAAGACTTGCAGACCGTATGGAAGAGGTTCAGATAGTTGCACAGTCAGGTAATCACGGTGAAAACAGGGTGAAAGGTAGTTCGAAGCATAACAACGCTGACGATTTCCTGTATGATAGGTTGGAGATGCTTCTTGAACAGTCCGATTACGACAATATCAACTTTATTAGAAGTGATAGGACGGACAGTGTTACGTTCAATTTCAGGAATCACAAGGGTTATTTGACTCACGGTCAGAATCGTTTGCAGCATATCGGTACTAGTTCTCCGCAGAGCGACTGGTTAAGTATCAAGGATAAGTACCGTTTTGACCTTGGTTTCCGTGGCCACTACCATGAACACAAGGTTGAACCTGTTAATGATGCGAAGGTTATTGAGACTCCAAGCCGTAAGCCTGCAGGAGATTTCGAAGATAGTCTTGGTGTTTACGGTGAACCGTTTGATGCTGTGTATGGTTCTAGTGATGAACAGGCGTTGGAGTGGATTGAGTATATTAATTTGCCTGAACGTAAAGCGGAGTGAACGCCGTGTTTTTAAGTTTTTCTTTTCTTATCTTTTTATCCTATGAATAATTTGGAACAGTGTCCTGATTGTGGAAAGTTTACGTTGCAGCCTTCGGAGGGTTGTAGTATATGTGTTGAGTGCGGTTTTAGTAAATGTGGTTGATTGTATTTCTTCCAACACCTTTAAAAGAATGTAACTGTAATTACATATTATAGGTGTAACACCACTAATGGAAGACGCAAACTTTGACAACATTTCACAAAACATCCACTTTTCAGACGTAGACGAAAACGCTGTAGAACCAGCAAAAACCCTTACAATCAACGGCAACGTTGAAGGAATCGAAGCAGAAGAAGTAACACGGCACGAACTACCAACAGCAACATACGAACCAGACTACTTCAACGACAAAAACAACGGTATCCTGAACAACGCACTTATACAATGCATCCAGTCCGTACCAGCAGTTATGAACCAAGCAGAGACAGACAACCTAGTAGTACCTGTCATCTACATGGACGCAGAACTGGAAATCACACGTGAAGACACCAACACAGTACACCTAAGTAAGACAGTTGTAATGTACGAAATAGGTGAAGTAGTGCAGGAAACACTGCCTAGTGAAGACGGAGGGGAAGTATAAAGTTATGAACGAAAGAGACACCGCACTGATAGAAACCGCTTTAGAACTAGACACCTCCGTGCTAGAAGACGTAGAATACCTTGAACAACAAACAAAGGTAGAAACCCATTACCAGCGTGCAGCAGAACTACACTACCAACAAGACATTGATTTGGCAGAGCAACACGAACAAGCCGCATACAACGCTGCAGAATACCTCCGTGACATGGTAGTACACGACCTTAACAAAGGCAGTACATGGGGAAGAATTTACAATGAGGTGTTAGAAGAATGACAGAAGAAAATCCTTGGGAACGTGAAATCGAATGGGTGGAGTGTCCAGAGTGCCTAGTGCTTGTACCTAAGAAGCAGGTGGAAGCATGGGGTCACTGTGAACGCCACCTAGAAAAAACCAGTGAAAGCGGTGAATCCGTTGCAACCGATGCAGACAACGCTGCGCCGAAAAGTAATTCCATTATAGATGAATGGAAGCGGAACTCTGCGACAAGTAACAAGGTGTGAAGAACATGTCTTTAAGCCGTGAGATAACGCACGATGACGCAGTAGAAATCCTTGAAGGCAAGTTGGAAGAAGACCTTGAACAGTCACGGTTCGATGACATATATACGGAGATAGAGTATTTCGAGAACTGTACTGCGCCGCATCCACCGTACCCTGATGAAACAGGTTTGACTGTAGGGGAAATGGATGTGCTGCTTGTCGATTACGAAAATAAAGAAGCTGTCTATTTCGAGTTGAAAACTAATCCGTCAGACCTTGGATATGGAGAAGACCAAGGGGAACGGGCGCAAAACCATTACAGCAACACTGACTGGGATATTGATTACAGGTTGGTGCTTGTAAATGAAAGAGGTGAACCTTATGACTGGATACTGTGAAGTGTACACGGATAGAGATATTGAAGAAGTGATTGAAGCTACGTGGCAAGAGGTTAGGGAAAGTGACAACTTTGATTTGGAAAGTTTTGATAGTCCACGTAGAAGTGAACAAGTGCAGGATTTTGAAGAGGAAATCCTTGCAGAGCTTTAAAAACCTGTTTTTTATTCTTCTTTTTTTTTGTTCTACATTAATTATATAAAAGAAGGTGTGTTTAATATGTGTTATGTCAACGGATAACTACGATACCGAAGACGTTTTAGAAGCAGGTGATACTATAGGTAGTGGATGGGATAATACGGAAGAAATCCTTGAAGGTGCAAAAGAAGGCCGTGATGCGGACGATGCCATGCAGCTTTTAAATGAGTATGAAGATGCGTATGAAGACCCGCAAGAGTTTCTAGAGTATCTGCAGTCTTGGGTTGTCGACATGGAGGATGTCAGGCAGCATTTGCAGAAGGAGACAGGGTACGACCTTTCAGAGACTAACTGGACAGAAGAACGTGACACACATAATGTTGAGCATGATGAATCTGTTGAGTACTGTAAACTTGTGTATGATACAGAAGACCGTGAACATTATGATACGGGTGCAGGTGAAGCATGGATTGAGTTCAGGGAAAAACGTTATAAAGGAGACACCGAATAAGTATGTATGGGATTAGTAAGTTTCCTGAATCCTAAAAGTATCATTGAAAGACGCAGAAATCGTAAAAGACTTAGTAATTTACCTGTTGATGCTGACGAAGGATATAATGGAAAGTTTGCTTGAATCGAAGGCGGTTTCTGCCTTGATTACCCTGACCCAATGAAGTGGTTGACGGTGAAGACCACGGAGGCTTTTTAACAATTATTTTCTACTAATTTAACATGACTGTTTACACAGACGAATACCATAATACAGGTACAGTTCTAAGTTATGACGGCGAACTTATAGATGCAGAAGATGCAATGGTGCGTTATTACCGTGACCAAGAAAGACAACACAAGTATAGACAGGCAGAGATTGAACGTGACCCTTTGCAGTATAGTTTCAATGATATAGAAGATATGTTGGAAGGATGCAGTGGGATTTGAACCCACAGTCTCCCGTTTACAAGACGGGTGCATTAGCCGTTTTGCTACACATCCGTTTTGGATAAGAAGTGGATGGGAAGTGCAGGATTTGCACCTGCATCCCTTGGTTTGGAGGCAAGTATGTTAGCTGTTCCACTAACTTCCCTAGTATTTCGGACGGTGCAGGATTTGAACCAGCGTCATCTGCCCGACAAGCAGATATGATGAGCCGAACTACACTAACCGTCCATAGTAGTATGGGGTAAACACAGTTTTTTTTGCAGCGTTTGCATCTGCCCGTCTCCACAACGGTACTGGTTGTCTGTGTTTTAGGGAAACCCTCTGTATATATGGATGGAGTCGACCAGATTTGAACTGGTAGCCTTCCGCTTGCAAAGCAGACGCTCTGCCGTTAGAGCTACGACCCCTATTAAAATGTGTTGTTATGGATAAATAATAAAAAAGGAAAGGTTTTTGGTTGACGCTTTTTTACAGGTTTCTTGCGAAACTGTTCAGTGCGTCAGAAACTTGGTCATTTCTTGGGAAGATGTTTACGTTGTCGACAAGCGGTAGTTTTACTGATAGGTATGCGTTACCGTTTTTGTCTTCTTCTACCCATGCTGCTACTCCGAGGTTACTGTTTTCGAATACTGGTGCGTTGTTTGAGTTTCCTTGGTTTTGGTTTCCGTTGTAGTCGTTGTTGTAGTTTTGTTGTGGCATTGGTGTTTAGTCACCTGAATAACATTAATGTGTAACCTTATCTTTATATACTTTACATCAATCCGTTATGCGGATTGCACTCCGTTTTACGGATTACAAAAACACTTAAAAAGATTACATCCTAATTACATATTATAAGGTGAAACACTACAAATGGAACAACCAGACGACAAGATACAACTAGAATCCAGCGTAAGAAAAATAGGCGGCAGCCTCTACATGCTTGTAAAACCAGAACTAGCAGACAAACTAGACCTAGAAGACGGAGACACAGTAGAACAACAACTAGAAATGAACCAATTCGGAAAATACGGTAGCTTCTGGAATCCAGAACAACAACAAGAAGGTGAAGAATAAAATGACAGAACAAGACTTCAACCCGCAACAACTCCGACAAATGGCAGACCAACTAGAAAACCAACAAGAAGAAAAAGGAGAAAAAGAACCGCTTAAACTGAACCGAACAGTAGAAGAAAAAGTTATAGAAAACGAATGGACAAAAACACCTAAACCATTCAACCTATTCAGTCCAAGCCAAGTAGGATACTGCAAAAGACAACTCTACAACAGGAAACACAGCCTAACAAGCGTAGACCGATACGTGAAAGGAATCCTGCACGCAGGAACAGTTAACCACTTCTGGTTAGAACACCATCTACCCGAACTAATCGAAGACCGTGCAATAAGAACAGAAGCACGTGTAAAAAACAAGATAGAAGTACCTAACCACGACTTCGACATATATGTGTCAGGTTACGCAGACGCAGTAGATACCGAAGGATTTGTCTACGACCACAAGTTTACTGGAAACATTGAATACAGTATGGAATCTCCTAAAGAAAAGGACAGGATGCAAGTATTGATGTACATAGACAGTCTGGACGATGTGCATACAGGACAGTTAGAGTACGTTCAGAGACAAGGGCGTTTCCAGAAAGGTAAAATCGTTGAACACACTATTGAATGGGATGAAGAAGACTTCCAAGCAATGGTGGATAAACTGATTGAGGTCTGTGCCGCACTGAAAGACAGGAAAGGAACGGAGTTAGAGGAAATCAACCCTTTTAGTAAGTGTGACTGTTTCTACTGTAAGAATGAAGAGCTGAATGACCGTGCGAAACAAGCAGTGCAGAACGCATCGGGTGACAAACAGTGAGTTTTATGAATGAAAGACAAGCGAAGCGTAGCTTGATGGCGTTTGAACAACGATACCTTGAAGATTTAGAAATGATGAAGGAAGAAGAAATGGGAGGCAGTAATGACGGAGGTCGTAGACAGTGGTTCAACAAGGAAAGAATTGAGACAAAGGAGAAGATTGATAGTCTTAGAAGTGATTTACAGGATATGAGAAACGGTGCAGGTGGGTAAAACACCACTAAAACCCTTTCCTGCACCTTAGATATTTGTTTTAATTTTTTTGGAGGTGAACAAAGTGGAAGTTTTTTTACCTTACATTAATTGTTTACACCGTTATTTTTTTAAGTATAATTATTTTTTGTTGTTAGTTCGATGTGACAACTACGTTGATTCCATGGAAGGATATAAAAGACTACATAATGTAACATTTGTTATACAATAGGTGAACAAATCAAAATGCCCCAAACACTACAAGACGTAACACTACAAGAAACAGCAGAAAAACTAAACCTACGTAGAGAAGGCACAACACACAACGGAGAAACAAACTACTACTGCCCACAACACGACAACACCAGTGCCGACCTCTACCTAAACCAAAACGGAACACGATTCTACTGCTTCGGAAGCGGAAGCCACGAAGGAGGGAAAAACCCTGTAACCCTAGTAATGCACACCAAAGGATACAACAAAAAACAAGCAATAGAATGGTTAGTAGAACAGTTCAACCTGCAGCAAGAAGACATAGACGAAGAAGAAATACAGAAATACCAAGACGCAGAAAAAGCACTGGAAAAAGCAGCAGAACTCTGTCACGGACAACTAACACAAGACACAGAAAGACTGCAGAAAATAAAAGACGAAAGAAACCTTACAGAACAAGTAATCCAAGACGTACAAATAGGATACTTCAACGAACAAGTAGACCAGACACTACAAAAACGTTTCACAGAACAAGCACTAATCAATTCAGGTCTGTACGGAGAACAAAAAAGCGGAGACGGAATATACCCGATACTAAACAACCGTATAACCTTCCCATACACAAGCCATGGAACAGTCAAATACTTCATAGGACGCAGAACACAAAGCCAAGAACAGTACTGGATGCAGCAAGCAGAGAAAAACAAAGAAGAACTAATAGAAATAATGGAGAACCCTGACACCGATGCAGAAACACTGGAAGAAGCAAAATACAAATGGATGTCCAAAAACTGTGGGAAATACATTAAAATCAGGCAGACACAGTACAACGAACACATCCTATGGCAGAAACACGAACACCGAGACACACTTATAATAACAGAAGGAATCTACGATGCAATCTGTGCATACCACGCAGGATACAGCACAGTAAGCCCTGTCACCACACAGTTCAAAGAAAGCGACATCGAAAAAGTGGTAGACCAAGCACTCCACTACGAAAACGTGTACATAGCAATGGACGGAGACAGTGCAGGGAAAGAAGGCGCACAGAAAACAGCACGCAGACTTGCAGAACAACAGTTAGAACCTAAAATAGTTAAGTTAGATAACGGAGAAGACCTAGACGACTACACAAACCAGAACGGATACCAGTTAGACGAACTACTAAACGATGCAGAAAACTACTTAGACAGTTTGCTTGACCGTTTCGAAGACGCAGGACGTATGCAAGAAACCAAGCTGAAACACCAAGTATTCGACATAATAAAAGACTGGGAAGGCACACAAAGGAACGCAGTACTAAGAGACCAGAGAATCACAGGTACAAAAAGAGAAAAGAAGAAAGAGTACAAAGAATACACATCCAACCAGAAGGAAAAACACAACAATACACAAAACGACACAGATGTGGAATCAGAAGACAGAACTGTAGAAGACGACTCTATTACAGAAGTGCTGATGGTGAAAGACGAAGAGTTCGGTATAAACCCTGTAACCCATATAGAGGTCAGACAGTTAGACCGAACCATTCAACAGACTAAAAGAAACAATGAAGGAGTGATACAACCAGAACCACTGAAAAAAGTGTACACCTTGAAAACAGGTCGTGGAGAAGAGCAGAATGAAGTCAAACTGTTAACCAGTCCAGACAAAGACCTAACCCTTGGAGACAAGAAACTTCCGTTAAAACAGGCAGACCTTATGAAAGAAGAGTACAGAAGCCTGCAGTACTTCAACGACCTTTACGCAGATGAAACAGAAGGAATGGACGACCCACCAAGTTACAGGCAATGGCTACGCCAACAAATGGAGGATAACAAGTTCCTAGAGATAGCAGACCGACTAACCAAGGAAAGTAAAGAACTTATAGTGGAAGAGATAAGCAACCAGAAGCTACTGGACATCGTAGAACACTACTTAGACTACGGATACCATAAAGACAGTAAACTTACAAGCGTTATGTATCCTAAAATGGTGAAGGTTGACAAGACACAGGTGAAGCCTGCGCAGGTAATGAGCTACCAACCGCATACACAGTTATGGACAAACACAAAGGTCGGTAAGACGTACACTGCAGACATGGTAGGACTGTTGAAGGATGACGCAACACCTGCAGGACTACTAGGATTTGTCAATGCAGAGGACGGGAAACAGACAGGAACGATAGACAACACTGCAGAACCAGTGTTCTTGGACGAAGTGAACTATGGTTCTTCAAGCCGTCAACTCAACGACAAATTACTAGGTATAATGGAGAAAGGTAAGACCACGCAGACAAAGGCAGGATACAACTTGGAAACACGTTACTGGGGTGACATAACCTACATGGCTAACCCTAAGAACGACAGTGAAGAAGTAAGTGCCAACGACTTAGTGGAGAAGTTCGAACAGACAATAGAAAAACTGGGGGATAACATTCAGGCAATGGCATCACGTTTCGGTGTTGTAGTGTTCGATGAAGGAATGGATACTGCAAGCGGTCAGAAGATTGATGCGGTGCAAGGTGAACGCATAGAAACATTGTTCGAATATGTTAAACAGGAGATAGCACCGATTTACACCGAACTGCTTTATGAGTTCGAAGACTGGATGGAGACAGAGTACTCCGAAGAGTATCAGGATGAAGTCGTGAATCTTTCAGAAGAAATAAT
>SL_4KL_010_BRINEDRAFT_10000795_pt1 | contig 16783 bp, 14 predicted proteins | sample SodLak_010_BRINE_2_FD_10664 | JGI IMG/M metagenome (IMG submission 10664)
GAGATTGGTCACACGGTCAAAGTGCAGATGCTAAGAACTTCTTACTGCAGCTATTTTCAAAGGTCACCATGCAATGATATCCTTTCATGAAAGCCTGGGAAGTTCTTTTAATAAATGCAAGTTTTGGCCACAGCATTTAATTTTACCAAATTTAGAATGTCCAATCAGATAATAAGTCATACAGAGAATTTTAGAATTTTGGCTCAGATAACCCTCTCTGATAAATATGACTATATAAATTCATTTTGCTTTACAGCAAAAAAAGGAGCATGCGCATGCATGTACCTTTTGGTTAGCCGCCCTGCTCTGGCAAATGATTGCAATTTTCAAGGAGCTCACCATCCACCACAGGGTCATGTCATGATCACTAACTTTTTGTAGCATTACATATGTTGCAAGGTGTGTTGCAGCTGTCTTGCAATGACAGAGACGTAATTGCAAAGTGAGCATACCTTGACTTTGAAGAAAAGACTTTAAATGGAATGGCCAGGGAACGATCCTGGTTGATGAACTTGCCTAAACCCAGTCCAGTCCTTGCCTGAGCCCGGTGGTTGGTTGGTAGTTGGAGGAGATCTGGTGATCAAGGAAAGCCAACTTACAACAATGTTGGGGTGCAAATCCTTCTGTTTTGTTATGTAGGAACAAAAGGGTGCCATATACATAGTATGTGTACTACTACTACGTAGAAGCGCACAGTCATTTGTAATGGATGAAGTCGTTTTGGTTTGCCACATTCACAACGTTCACAATGTTACAGGTAAAGTGTCCTTGGTAGTCTGGACATCAAATGCATTTCCGGAAGTTGTCTGGGTCCAGATTTTGAAATGGGTTCAAGCTACAACAGACTAGGTACGGTCTCTAGCAATTATTAACAAATCATGTTGGAGACCTGGCCAGTACTGCTCAAGATTCTCTGGGCTTAATTTGACAGACCACACACGCATGCACTGTGTATATGTGTTTATGCGTGTCAACTGGATGCTCTCTGAACAATTTAAAATCTAAACTTAAGATATCTCATGATCATGCGTGGCAGCTGGCTGGATATTAAAGGCTGGGAATTAAGGGGTTCTCATACATGTATGCTTTACATTAGTGAACTGATGTTCGCATTGAAAATTGAATGTGTTGATTGCAATGCTTTTGTAACAAAAGGCGTTCGAATGCCGCCTGTCACGCCTGCTAATTAGAGGGTATTTAAATGTTTCCTTACAGCTTTGATAACAAAAACTTAACATTGCACTGAATGCGTATGCACACGCAAGCTTGCACGCCCCACACATGTGTGTATGCACATGCATGCATGCAATTGCACTTATTAGTTCCTTTCCATGCACATATATGTGCAGTATATACTGCGAGCGTGCAAGTATGTACTGCGAGAATATATATACTGCGAGCGTGCAGTTACATGTATAAATGTAATCTTATGGGTACATTGCATAATCTGTGCATATACACAGGCCTTTGACAGGAATGCATACATATCTGGATGCGCATCCATGCATGCAATTGCAATCCATGCATGCGCATGCAATATTGATCAATATTCATGATCATGATTCAATCCTGTGCATACACATGCGCACCCTAGGGTAAGGCCTTACCGGCACCGCCCAGTCTGCACAGCGCTGTGCTTGCACATATGCACACAGATATGCAGCATGTATGCTGGCATGTATGTGCATATGCCCATACGTATGGGATATGGTATGGGATATGGTATACCTATATTTTCTAGAGCTGTATAAGTTCCTTCAAAGGAATGAATTCAGGATGCAGGGCCGCGGTGTAACGAACATACGAGGAGCAATTCTTCCTCGTGACATCTTGAGCATACCTTTTACCCTGCAGTGTTACACGCGGTGCTGTGTATTGGAGTTCACAGAACTAGATATGGCAGTTTGGACAGTGTACAATGCATGCTTGCAAGCATATGCTCATGTGCGCACATGCATGTGCTTGCAATTGTATGCTTGCAAGCATGCGCATGATCATGCGTGATCATGATCATGAGCTTGCAACTATCTGCACTATTGGGAAGAGCATGCATGCTTTCCCGTTGCTCATTGAGCAACTGCTCTAAGCTCTGTGCATATATGTGCGCATACTGTATGCATATGTGCAAGGTTAGGCCCTCAGCGCTGAGCAAATTCGAACCTCAAGGGTAACTAACGTTGCAGCATGCTGCTGCATGAGGCTTAAGCTTGGCATGCAGATGCATGCAGTCCACATAATGAATGCACTTGATGCAGTGAAACCACTCTCTGCCCATCGCAGATCGGGCATGCGCACGCTCCTCCCGCGCATGTGCATGTGCAATGTTCCTGTGTGTCGCGCGAATGCACTCCTGATCGCTTATCTAACTACAAACAATAATTACCAACTTGATACTTGATAAACTTAAAAAACGGCAGCCTGCATCAAATCTTCTTTACCCCTTTTTCGCACGATAACTTTATAATATAATAAGCTTGCGCGTGTTCTCTCTGGTACTTGGCAAGTGTCCTCGGCAAAACTGAGGTAAGCCCGCGTTCCCTGTCCCACCTGAGGCCAGCGCACTGCTCATCATGCTCCCTCTACATGCGCACCTACGCATTGAACCTCCCAACGCTGCCTCCATAGTGCCACTGCTTAACTCTTCATGCGGTTAACGGCTATGACGCCAATAGTCGCCCTTCAATGGGGCACCTGCACTCAAAGGGCAATGGCAGGAACGCGAGTTACGTTGCCTAGCCTCTGGTTCTCAAGTCTCCCATTGTGCCCTCCCGCTCATGCATTTCGACGATTGTCCGAGCCGTGCAACCCACGTTAACATCTGCCTTTGCGCGGTGCCTCTCCGACCTCTTCACTTCAGTTCAAAGCTGCCTCCACAGGCGAAGACGGACAACCCATTTCTGGCACCTGGGGAAGGGGAGGAACAGAACGTGATCCAGCTAGAGGAGGCTAGCCTACCAAGTGGGTTGCATATGTTTGAATGCCCAGGGCATTCATTCAGCCCACAGCCATGCCAGCATGCCGGCGCAGTTGTAAACATAACCTGCTTATGGACATAAAATGGTTTTCGCTGCATGAACCTGCAGGATACAAGGGGCCCAGTTGCAGCACTCCCCGTGTGGCCAACGCATGCCCTTGCAGCTGCACGCAGTGCACGAGTCCAACAGACCAGCGTGGGAATAAGCACTCCAGAAGCCTGAGCAACCATGTCACAAGGCACTCCAGCGCACAGCAATGTTTATGTGAGAGGGCTCCCGCTCGAGTGCAACGAGGCAACTCTGTTATCCCTGTTCCAAACACATGGCGCCATTTCCTCTCTGCGGCTTTTCCAGCAGCCCAACAAGCCGTCTTTTGCTTTTGTAAAGTTTTCAGACGTCCAGGAAGCGCAACGGGCTATTTCAGCCCTGAACGGGGCAGCATTTGGAGGTTGCATCATGGAAGTGAGGTGCGCCACGTGATTGCAACCAGGCACGCATGCTGCGCAGCACACTTGGTCTGAGGTATCAGCAATTGTAATGTTGGGCCAGAGCAGACAAAAGGACCAACCATTCCCAGTGGCAGGGTGCCACAATGGCACCTTCTTGTTCCCATGTAACGAGGAGCGGGGGGGGGACTTGCGCCCCATCCTTCACGCCTGCACACTGTGCAAGTCCAGAGCAGCTGCAATTACATGTTGCAGCAATTCTGCTCGGATAAGGTTTCATCTGCTGTGTTATTTGCTGGAATTGACGAGTTTCAGTGCTTGTGACAGTGTCCTAGGCAGTTGTTTGCATGCTTCATGCTGCTGCACAACCGTAAGCGAGAGGTTTCAATCTGACAGCAACATGAGCACTACCGTGCCAGGCAGCACAATGACTATGTAATCTACTTATAGCACCTCAACCTATCCAACTGATTTCATGTGTATGGAACCACACCATGAGCATACACTAAGCACATGACAAATGTGCTGTACTGAACTTCAGATGCCTGAAGTGCCTGTTGACCATTTTTTATAACTCTTGTATTGGGGACCTGCGTTCTCAATCAATCAATCAATCAGTCCATGAACCAATGTGGACAGATCATCATGCTATTTCGTCCATTAGGCTGTGCTCGAATGTTCATAACCCAAGCAATCCTTCTGCAATCACTTGTGTCCTTTGGGTCCTTTGGGCATTGTTGGCCCATTGAATTCCAGTCAGACCTAACATGTTGCTCATCCTGGTCTCAGGTTTGCGGACTGTGATGTGGGAGCACATCCTGACCGCACCCCTCCCCCAAGTGATAACATCTTCTGCCGAGGCTTCGCGCCTGGATGCTTAGAAGAGGACATACAATCGCTTTTAGGCTCCTATGGCCTTGTCAAATCTGTCAAGGTGAGCCCCCATACCCTCCAGAGGTTTTGACCCGGTTTCTATCCAGATATTACATTTTTGAGAGGTGGTTCTAGGTCAGGGAATTTGTCGCTGCTTGAGCACGGCTAAGCCTTGCAGTGTAGGCAGGCCAAAAGTTGGCTCCGGCCCTTTGAACTTGCAAGGCGGACTAAGTCGCTGCATGCTTGTTCAGTGCAACTGGAAGGATGAAGGAGTAACAGGGACAGATGAATGTCTGAGAGGCAGAATTTGCAATTAACGATTACCATACTACCCTGGAAATCTTGCGAAGAATTAATTTATTCGAGGACTCTCTTGCAACCTGCTTGGAGTAGGACGAAGTGCTTTTTGCACAAACTTGCTCATTATGGAAATTTAGCCATTGCAACGCCAGGTTCTCTCCTATGGACCTGTACGCCTCAAATGGGCAAAGGATGCAACGTTTCGGGCGTTACCTTATCAACAGCTTTAGTGGTTGGGCTGAGAGGGGGATTTCCCCTATGCAGCGTGTAGGCTGAGGAGTTCTTTATTATATTGACAATAGAGGCAGACCCTAGCGTAGGCGCTGACAGGCTTCGGCGCGAAATGAGCCAGGTCCCTCAGTCCTTTCAGTCCCACGGGTCGCACAAACCAAGGCGCTAGAGATCCGTCACGCTGTGCCATCCTTGACGCGACTAAGGGTGTTGCATAGGGTGATGTGACTTAGGGTGTTACACTTTTTGACATGGGTTGCACAAAGCATGAGCGCGCAGAGGGCAACAGGCAGCCCTGGGGAGCTGCGCCAAGAATTCACCCAGGCCCAGAAGGGTTGCATGGCGTGAGAGGGTGCTAGCCACTGCCAATGCTGCCTAACCCCATCCTCCACCTAGGCCTGTGGGCAGGCCTAGGCTGAAGAGGCCAGCTTCAGCAATTCACGTAAGGAAATCCCTTAGTGTTGATTCAGTTGCTGCCCCTGCAGCTACCCAGCCATCAGGTAGGTGCATATGAGCTTGTGCCTGCACTTCTCAGGCCAAGCAGCAGCAGAGGGAAAGAGAGTAAGTAGAATAGGACATGCGGCGAGCAGGAGCAGCAGTGCAAGGCAGAAACACAAGGTTCGAAGATGTTGCAGCATTTGAAGGATCCTTTGACCCAGCAACACCCCCGGCAAGGGGCAAGCGCAGGGTGGCAGGGCTCTGGCTCCATGGAGAATGCTCCTGATGCAGGAGCACACACCATAGAAAGGGGAAGAGGGAGGGGCAGGGGGAGGGAAGGAGATTGAATTTGAGCCCTTGAAGAGTCCTCAGATTGTGAAATGGAGGAGGGGTTCTGCAGCAATGGCAAAAAGTGTACTCAACAAGCAGTTGTAGACGTAATTAGCCAATTTTGCAGAAAATGGCTTTCAAAATGAAGCCTGGCATCCCTGTAATGTTATTGAAATTCGTCCTTGCAACATGAGGGACTCACAAGATGAAGGAACAGAATTGATAACCCATCCAGCTGCTTTGTGACTGTCCAAGCCTGTCAACTGGCTGTGTGGGATAGCTTTCACAAAAAGTTGTTGTGAACAACAAGTCTAGGCTGCTTTTTGGTCTGCGCAGATGAAATTTCGGAAAGAGGCTGGAATTGGTTCCATCATTACTACTGGACTTAAGCTGCTGAGCTTCACAACAGCAGCTGGCTTTTCACATGGCTTGATGCACTTGCTGGGTGCTTGATTTGAGCGCTGAGGCAGGTTTAGGAAGAGCCTCGGCTTATTTACGTATATGGTTCACTTCTGACAGCCTTCTTATGGAAGGTCGTCCCCATCACTGGGTCACCCCTTCCTTAGGCAAAGGTGGCCATAGGTTCCTCAAGGCATAACTTTGCAGCAACCCCACCGTTTCCCGACCTGAGCACACCATTGTATAGCTTGACTTTCCCTTATTCTAATGACACCCTTAGATTCAAAATTGGTGAGGTGGGTGGAAGGAAATCTCGGAGAAAAAATAGAATGTCAGGTTAGAACAGTGCACATCCTTTCTCGCACGCAGCCCCAAACTCCGACCTTGACACATCTGCACATGTTTAATGTACGGCCGTGTATCCTGTGGATATGGGCGTGGGAAGCTCTACCGCTGATCTATGCGCTCAGGAGAGGCAGATGACAGGGAGCATTTTTGCCCACCGCTTCCCACCATCACCCTCAATCAGCTCCATTACAATTTCTTTTATTGTTTATGCTTGGCCGCATCCCTCGGGCATGGTGCGGCTTGAAAGCATGCAGGGGTTGTAGAGACTTCAATACTGCGTTTCCTGTGTTGGCGCCCACATCCAGTCGCGACAGGGTCACCCACGGAACACACCTGCCCGAACCGACTTTGCAGCAGGAAAACATCATACAATTGCAGCTTAAATCTTGCAAAGCAGCAGGATTGGAGCAAGGTCGAGGAAGTGCCATTTTCCTGCCAAGTGGTGCTAAATGGTGCCAGAATGGCGCGCACGCCATGCCCCCACCTCACATTCTTTCACACAGTCTGGCTAATAACAAATCATTCATACATGAGGTGGTTGGGACTGGCAATGGGGCGAGCATTGAGGCAAATCGGCCAGTTTCAGGGGTGTCCAATGGAGGGGACGATCAGAAGCAAAGAATTTTTGATCTGAAAGCATGAATTGGGACCATGAGATGCTCTGTTAGAAAGTGCAAGAGCAACGTGGATCGCTCAGATTTACATGGATTTAACACACAAAACTTAAACTTATTCCCACTTCCAAACACAGGCAGGCAGATCCTGCCTGTGTTCAGAAAGTGGGAACAAGAATGTGCCATACGTGAAAAAACAATCAATCCATGAACTGCAACTGTTGTGAGGCTCTAGTGTAGCAAGGGTGTATTTGGGCCCAATTTGCTTATAAGGAATAATGCACTGAACATGTGCCCAAGCTGCACTCCTCGCTAAGCTTAGGGCAATTGTTTTCTGTTGACTTAATCGGCAGCAGGTTAGATAAGTTTTCATAATTTAGTTTTGTGTGTTGAGGTGCAGATGTGCATAGCCAGGGGTGGCAATAAGGGATTTGTGAACAAGGTGTGTGTGCTCATCACAAACCACTCCAAGGAAATGTCTGGAATTGTTAAGCTCATCAACACTCAATCTGTTCACACAATAAATTTTAGCCGTTGGTTTCTACAAGAGGCAACCAGTGGCAGACCAAGTGAAGAAAGATTGTTTTTAGTGAGATGCACTAGCCATGGAATCCATGTAAAAGCCAGCGCTTCATAATTACAAGCATGTCCTCATGCGAAAGAGAAATAGGTAAGGTCCTTGTGTCGTAGTCCGCATTACACATGACAGAGGCAGTGCTACAAAAACATAGAACATACCTCCACCCTCTGGGTGCCTGTGTTGGCTTTGCAGATCTTACACCATGGAGACCAATCGGGGCAAGGGGCAGCTGCTCTTGTTCGCATGGGCTCTGTGGATGAAGCCACAAGGGCTGTGCTTGCCTTGCATGGCCAGCAGATCATGGGTAGTGCATCTCCGCTTGTGGTGAGGTGAGTCAACCATCTTTGTCGGGCATTTTGATGAAGACATTGACCACTCAGGTCAGGTCAGAGACAAGGCTATGCTTTAGCACTTTTCCTGTATTTACAAGGCTGTGCTTGACTGAAAACTTGTGGCTAACTTGGCAGAAGTTGGTTGATCAACTTGACAGAGACAATCTTTGTGCTTATAGCAGTCATTCAGGTGCTGAAAAGTGGCAGATACGCTGCCCCATGCCATGTTCTGAGGTGATGGCTGCCTTGGCTGTGCAGCTGCACCGCCAGTGCCGTATACCATGACCAACTTGCAGCTGCATGGCCAGCGCCTTAGTCTTCCCTGCCCTTGTCTTCATCTTTGAACTACTTCGCCATCATACAATAACCCCCTGGAATCATGCCTTGCTCCTGCGACTCCAGCCAGAACCCCTTCCATCCCCAGATTATTGCTGTAGCTGCTGCGCTACGGACGCAACCATATGGACACTGAGGGTCAGAGTTTGGGGTTTGCCAGGGCTATGCACCTTGACTAGCTTAGGCAAAGTGTTATTACTTGTTTGCAGGTTTGCCGACTCCATGGAAATCAAGGTCCGCAAGCAGGCCAAGCAGCATGGCGGGCTACATGTAAGAAGTACCAGCTGCACGTTCTGGGCGCACAGACATTTGATTCATTTGCAGACCTGCATGTGCATGCATGTCACCCGAGCTTCAGCAATCTTTCACATAAGTTGGCGCAAACTTCGCAGCTTTGGTCCCTGGAATGGAAGAAGCCAAGCCATTCTCCTCAGTTGTGTACGCGTCTGCAGCCTTCTGCTCGCGGCATGGAGGCTTGGTGCACTTTGGAGGGCCCCACTATGGCTCTCATGCATCCCCTCAGCTGGCAGTCTGCACAGCCCACCTGCAGCACTGCCAGGCCTGCGGAGACGGCAATGGCAGGCCTGCTGATAACGGTGTTGCATCCTCTTCGCGTGTGTGTGCAAAGGGCATGGCACTGATGAAGTGGCGAGGATAGGGTTGGCCGCCAGCCCTGTCGTTGAGCTGACTGACCTTGTTGTTAGGCGGATTGGCTGCAAGCCCGGGCGGGGCACCGCTTTACCCATCCGCCCCTGCTGCTGCCTTGCATGTGGTCCGCCAGACCATGGAAAAAGAAAAAGGGTGCTGGACATGCCTGCTGCCGCATGCAGTCACCCTTCAACCTGCCCGCCACCATCGCCGGTCAGCAGGCGCTCGTGTCCACCGCTTCAGCCCCTGCGTTCTTCTCCTCCGTGGACCCCACCCTTGCGTCCAGCATGCTGCCAAGCGGGGGTATTATCAACCAGGGGCCCGCACTGAGCATGCCAAGCATGCCGCTGAGCATGTCGGGGCTCCTGCCCGCAGGTACGCAGCGCGACAGCAGAAAAGGGTGGCCAGGGCTGGGAGCTGTTCGGGGGGCGTTCTGCTCGTTATCCGCATGACTGGGGATGCTTGTGCACCCGTGCATGGGCGTTGGTGTTGGGGCATGAGCAGCATGTGAAGCGTGCTCTGCCGCGAGTCAGTGCACCCAAGTCCTCTTTGTTGGCTGGGGCTTAGAGGTAAGCGCGGGACTAGGCCCAGCGGGCTGGCAGGGCAGGCAGCTTTCTACCTTGCCCATGTGTGTGGCTACTGCTTTGGAGGGGAAAGGCGTGCATGCAGCAGCGGGCCCGTACGCCCACCCTTAGAGTCTGTCTGCTGTGAGTGCGCACGCTGTGGGTGGGATCTCACCGCCAGTAGAACAGGGAGTTGCTGCGTTCAAGGACCCCTGGTGCGCCTGCCCTGCAGCTTGTAGCGCTACACACTGCGCTGTGTGTGCTGCACTACGCAGGGCTTTCCGAGCAGGCCAGCATGTACATGGCAGCAGGGCCGAGCTCCGGGGGCTCTGGCACAATCCCTTTGGATGCGCTGACATCTGCCACCGGCGCGTCCCTGCCTGGTAACCGCTTAGGCTCGCCCATGCTCAGCCAGGGGCAGCAGCAGCAGCTCATGGTGGCAGCCCATGCACAGGCGCCGCAACTGGCCGCCATCCATGGTGCGAGGGCGGGGGAGGAAGGGGGGGGAGGCGGGTGCACGGGCAACAGGGAGCCTCGAGAGTCCAAGCACCTAGCTTGCTCGTGCCGCGCCACAGGAGCACACTGTCCATGAAGTAAATTGCCACAAGAAGCTGCAATATGGCAGGGGCCTGCTCGCATCACAGCCAGCTAGGGCGCTCCCTACTTTGTGTGCCACGCTTTTTGCTGTGATCACACGCTTGCACATGTGCTGCTGTGGCGCATGCAGGCTTGACGATACCAAGTGCAGCTGCCTTGATGAGTGTGGCCTATGGGACAACAGGAAGCACTTCTCTGTGAGTATAAGTGCATGCTGTGTGCTTGTTTTCCCAGGCGGGCCTGGTCTTCAGCGGCCAGATCTAATGCTGGTCATAGCTAGTTTGAAACATAACTTGCAAGCGCATCAGGAGTGGAAAAATGACCTGTGCCTTGGGGCTACTGGATGTTGCAAGGACACTCAATTACACCCTGAAACACACTACTGGATGTTGCTAGGACATACGTACAAGGCATCTAGCTCTGACAAAAATAGTGTTGACCAAGAGGGGATGATGTCCAGCATTTGTGCTGCAAGCCTAGGACCAGGAGGGGAGGGAGTGACCTGAAGTTTAAGTGGATGTCTTGTTGTCGGTCCTACCAGGTGACCATTGGTGACAATGAGTGCCATGGTTTGCTTTTTGCCTCACTTTGCCTCACTTTTAAAGACCTCACTTTACCTCACTTTTGCAGGCCTCTGATTTCACGACTGCGCTGGTGTCCTGTGCAATACAGGTACATTAAAAATTTGCCAGAGACTGCAGACCGCCTGTTCCTGTACGAGAAGTTTTCGCCTTTTGGAGCCATCCACTCTGTCAAGGTGCGCAGCCATACCATTCCGTGCATGCGCCCATGTGCGCACGCACACATGCATACCCTCTTCCTAATGGACAGCATACACAGATGCACATGCGTGCAGGCCGCTTATTTGTATCCAGCATGCTCACCCACATAGTCGGGAAGTTGCAGGCCCAAGGCCCCCATCATCTTATGTGCTCCAGCAAATGCATTTTCACGCTGCATGCATCACGGGTCAAATGCCAGAGGCCGTGTCTGTTGCCATTATATGCGCAAAATCCCATTTCCTCACCAGCAGAGCAGCATAGCCAGTGGATGGTGCCTGTGCCTCTCAACCTTCCAAGGTCATGCTTTGCTGTATAATCAGGGCGTCAACCTTGCCCTCCCCCGCATCACGGCATCAAAGTTGCCCCTCAGTCCCATTTGGCGACACATGCACTGCACATGATTCCTCCAGTGCAATGCAGCGCGCACTGTGCACACCCCACGCCCGGCATGCAGATCCTCCAGGATGACTCAGGCAAGAGCCGGTGTTGCGGGTTTGTCAACTTTGCGGACCCCATGTCCGCGGCCAAGGCTGTGTCTGCGTTACACAACATGCCCATCGGTGACCGCGTGCTGCATGTCGCGTTCCAGTTGGTCCGCAAGTGAGGCGCGGCTGCAGCAAGCAAGCAATTACTCGCTGCGTGAGCACCCCTGGTGTTAAAATCTCCACCAGCACTCCCTTTGCTGCCTCACGGCAATTGAGCAATCGAAGGATGTCTCTCTTTTGCACAAGCACAGATGGCCAGGGCTGCTCTCAGCTCACACTCATGTTCGATGGCCAGGATGCGGTTGCAGCGCTCATGCGGACAGGCTGCAAGATTGCCTGAGCAATCTGAGCATTCTTTCATCCCAGCCCTGTGCAGACCACGCACAAAGTTCAAGCCTGTGAGCTTTAGGGGGTGTATGTTTTAAGTGTGCGCGGCACATGCTGGCAGGGTGCGGCTCAGTGCGTGAATCAAGTGCGTACAGCCTTGGGCTCTTTGGAGGACATGACCTTCCCTGCAAGGCGCATGCATCTTTTGGGTGCTTTTTGTGCACATTGGAGGGCCACCTTACTGGGTTCATGCATTCAGGCAGCGACCCTGTCACGGGGGCACCACAGTCCAATCAGGTTGCCTGATGGATGCAGGAAACAACCCAGGCCCCTCCCTCTTGCATGAGGATGCCAGGTGTGCTTAGCGTGCTTGATCGTAGTCCATTGAGGTGCAGGTCAACGGTTTGATTAAGATTCGAAGTATTTGGGGACTGATACATTATGGAGGAAGGCCAGGCAATGCTCCGGCAAGGGTTGCTGATTCACGTGATGAAACGCTGTTGCACGCTGTCGGAATCCACGTGAGTTTATAAAACAAATACATTTTCAGATGCGTGCTCCGAGCACACTTGCTCTCCAAAACAGCATTGACCAAGAAAGTATATGCTGCACTAGGCCAAGTGAGCCTGCTGGCTCTGTTGCTTTATGGGTGTGCTGCCTGGTCGGTTGTTGCTTTGCCCCCGGTCAGGGTGAAGCAGGGAGGCCTTGGATGTGGGCAGGCCAGTCCCCGACTTGATAAGTAGGTGGCATGCGAGTGCATACACCTGCAGGCTGCTTGAGCATGGCCACGATTATGGGGATCAGTTTTTGGCCCGAGGTCACTTGATTCTTGCATGCATCTTTAGTGGGGACAGACTAAGTTGCGCCACACTGCTGGAAGATAAGGTACCTGTACGAGCCTGGGCGTCAGTGCTGCTAATGTTCAGCATTTCCAGAGGTTACGCCTTTTGCCTAGAGACGCTCCCCTTCAGCCCCCTCTCAAGCACTAATAAAACAGTGGTCTGCTGGACTGGAGCTGAGTGCAGATGCTGTGTTTAAAAAAGCTAGACACCTCGCAGTATTTTACTTTTTGTCCCCTCATGCAGTTGCATTACTGAAAATGGAGACCAGTACTTACTTAAAGGGGAGTGGCTTGCTAATTCTCGGGACTGGCTTGCAACAAAACAGTTGTTGCATGAGTGGTTGGTGCTTCAAGCCGTCGCCCTGGTTGGTCCTGTCATCAAGTTGAAGGCAGATCTGGCTGCATGCATGCCCTTAAGTCACTAAATGACAAGAAGGGAACTGACGCCGGTAGACATCAGATGGCCATGAGTGGGTTTAAAGCTGCCTGTTGAATTCCTTTGCTGCATATTTATGAGCAAGGGTCAGCCACCCCGTCGCCTGTGATCTGTCACCAATGTTGGGGGCTTGCATCTGCCATGTTTCTTGCTTAAGCATGTGGCATTGCTAGTCTTGGGGTTTGTACGTGTTTGCCTTTTGGGAAATCCCTGTCCTTGCTGGATAAAACACTGAAGGGTATAAACCTGTTTCCGAATCCTGCTGTGATATTGGTGCAATGCTTGGCTTAAGCAGGCTTCACAGTTTAGTTTGTGCATGCAATCTTCGCATGTGTGCTTCTGCCTACCTCAAGAGTTATTTTACGCACGAGTGACCCGCATGCATGTGGCAGTAATCAGAAAATGAGCCTGACGCATTTGGGTACAATCATTGTGTTCATTCAGCTTTGATGTGCCCCAATCAGCAGCAATGAGACGAACAGCATTGTAAGGGGAAAGCGTGCATGAGAATGGGCAATTATGGAGGGGGTGTTCGCCTTGCAACATGTCATGCTTGACAGACAAAAACAATGTTCAGGCTTACTGGCTGCTGTTCCTTACGTTGGCCTACTGTCGGCAACAGGGCTGCTCTGGTTTGACTGCTTGGATACAATGCAAATAAAACCTGTTGGTCTTGGCTCAGATTACCGGTTGTCTCACTCTCGAGTTAAGGGCCCCCGTCCTAAAACTTGGGAGGAAGAGGAGGAAATATGGAGACTTGATCCGCTGCTTTAATCATTTCTTGCAATGGCTTACCTATTAAAAACTTGCTTCAGGTGTGTGTCAAGTCAGTGAGATTTATGTGGAGGGCACTTGCTCTTGAAATGTTTTTTCCCTTGTGTTTGAGGCTTCAGGCATCTCTGATTAAGGGTAATGCCTTGATTACTTATGGTTTATCTGAGGTATACATATCCTGAGAAGTAACACTTATTTTACCATCATCAACCCCTGTTCTCTTTTTTCCTTTGCCGTGTAAGCACTGTAGAGCATGTTTAATGCATTTTGGTGAAGAATTTCCCTTTGAAGAGGTTGAACTAGTAGCCAATACCGTTCCTGCTGGACGACTCATCCTCAGATTACGGCTAAGTTGAAGCCTGCATGGCCTAAAACTTGACATTTTAGTTTACGTTGGAGTTGATTCGTCGGCCATCCACCAGATGGTTTGACTGCTGGGCTTGCTGGGCATTGCTAGCTTGAGATAAATCCAAGATATCCGGAATGGAGAGAAGGTAAGGTAAGGTTTTAAGGCTGTATCCGCCAAACGAGGGCAGCTTAGCCGGTTGGCCTCCAGTGAGGTTCGAACCCCGAACCCACAGATTGCGAGGGTGGATAATCGACTTCCGGAATGGAGAGAAGAGCCCTGCTTGTTTGTATTGAAAGAGGATACTGCCTTAGGCAATCTCAGAAGAAGATTTGAAAACTTAGCTTCAACAAATGGTGACTGATCAAGGTAATTGCTAATTGCTAATCGCCTTGCAAGGTAAATGCCAAGATAGTCAACTTCACATGCCTGTGACAGTAAGTTAAGGGTTTTTTTGTTGGGGATCGAACAACAAAAGGCCACTGAACGACCATCAGAGTCCAGATAATACAAGACAAATTGCAAGGATGAGGACAAGTTTGACTGATACAAACAATCGAATACACATCCTGAACATGTGCAATTGTCTCAACAACCGTTGATGAAGGGTCCACCATCACATACTTAAACTGTGACACAAACCGTTCGTGACCCATGGTTTGAGCCTGTGGTCAGCTGAACCTAAGAGGGGCTCAGAGAAGCAGCTAGTAGAAACGATTATGAAGCCTACTATAGTAGCTAGGGTACTATACTAGCTAGGGTCTCTATACTAGCTACTAGCCTAGTAGGGTACTACTAGTACAGTATAGGGTACTATACTAGCTAGGGTCTAGTAGACCCAAGAAGCATACCCCGACTTCCCAAAATGAATTGGCAAGACTTGAGGATGCTCAGACCAAGCATCCTCCCTCTGGAACTACAAAAAGAACCCCCAGCAAGAGGACACGTTCTCAATGTCCAGATCATAAGGCCCTCCACCAAACTCCGGTCATACCCACTATGCAACATCGATATCGATGTCTACCCCTCTCTGCCCCTGCTGACCACCCAACTCTGAGCTGTAACTTGCAATCAAACCCCCCTCAGCAAAAGAGGAGAAAACTCCTGCAACTCAATACCAAACTGGAATGCCCAGGCCCTTGCATGCGACCATTAGACCCAGCATCCACAGCCCATGCAATTTGGAACTACAAGATAAACAAAGCTCGCTCTCTCAATGCCTCAGATGCTGTTATCACTATCTACTTCTATAACTTGGAAGTAACCTCCATAGATAATTATCTATCCAGTTATAACTGGAGAGTTGTCACAACCAAACCTGCCAACAAATCTGATCAGGAATCTCACCAACAAAAACAATGTCATGTCTACTTTGCGCCCATGACCATAGAAAATTGGGCACTCCCTATCTTTAAAAAGGCTGGCTTCACACCAAAGAAAATTCACCCTATGGCCTGCTCTGCCATTGAGTGTGCATGCTGTGAAATTTGCTTCTATTAATTTGGCCTCCAACCTGAAACACACGTGCCCCCCTTTAATGATATGTACATCTGTGAAGTCTGCAGCCGGACTTACCATTGGATGTGCCTCAAGAACACTGGCTGCTACACAGAGAGGCAGAGAGAGGAAGTCGACAAAACGAAAACTGGGCCTGCCCGGGATGTGCTCACCTTAGAAATGAACAAAAACATAAAAGATGCTCTGAATCCATGAACAAAGAACTCATTCACGTGACCTGGCAACCCACCTGGGAATCGGAAGAACTAAAGGACGCGTTGCCCAACCTCCTTGAGTGTATCCATGACTTTGAAACACGGATTGAGAAGCCAAACCTCCTTCTTCCCACGGCAGACCTAACCTTAGACAACCTGGAAAGACAAGGCTTTGACATTTCCAACAAGGCCAACACCTGGATTAAAAAACTGGACACTGATCTACGAAATAAAGTCACTTTTGATATCCACCCCACAAATCCACAGGTAGACATACAACCCACCGGGAGCTGTGAATCCTGGATCCGTAATGTAGACCTTGTTAAGTACAAGCCCAAACCTACCAATGAGCAGCCCTACCTCCACAATAACCCTCCACCTCTTATTCTCCAATAAATCTACTCATCAAGAGTAGCTTGTATCTACAGCACAGACGGAAAATGCCAGGGCATGATGACACCAGAACGCCTCAACATCCTTCGTACAGCTTTTCACACATCCAAGCTGAAAAGTCTCCATAAAAACATAACACCTACACCTAAAAGCCTTGCATCTGAACTAATAGGGCTGCTTTCTAGGAAAGTCAAGCTAGAAAGGAAGTACCACAGCAAGAAGATCAAGGACTCTTTTTCACAAGCATTGCCAAATCACGTGCACACTGCCCTCCAAAAATGGGCCCTAGTAACTCAGGAAAAAATGGCCTCCCCACTCGACTTCAACACTAGCTACTCCCATTATTGGAGCGCAGACTCACAAAATGCACTCTTTGGTGCGCATCTCAACTCCCTCCCGTCCCAATTCACTGGTTTTTCAGTGTGCCATCTCATGTATGACAAACATACCACGAATTTGAGCCTTAGGCATGCCATCTACTCAGCCATTCTCAGAACTGAGGCAATTGTTTTGTACTATGATGCCTGATCAGGCCATGCGCCAGCAGCAAATGTTTTGTGATGCACTGTGTGGCCTGTTTAAGCCATGCGCCAGCAGCAAATGTTTTGTGATGCACTGTGTGGCCTGTTAAAGCCATGCGCCAGCAGCAAATGTTTTGTGATGCACTGTGTGGCCTG
>SL_4KL_010_BRINEDRAFT_10000796_pt1 | contig 16729 bp, 19 predicted proteins | sample SodLak_010_BRINE_2_FD_10664 | JGI IMG/M metagenome (IMG submission 10664)
GGGAACGGGGAGGGGGCCGTGTCGTCGGTCTCCGCCGGTGCGTCGATCTGGTCCTGGCGGCGAAAGTGATCCAGCCCCGTCGAGACCGCCATCCTGCGCGTGAACCAGTACCGACTTGCTCGAGCGACTCACATGAACGGATATGACTGGAGTCACCGGGCTACGGGTGGTCTGCATCGTTGGCCCGAGCGATTCGGGAAAGACGACACTCGTGGAGGGACTGCTCGCGGCCCTGGGCGAGGAGTGGCGCGTCGGGACGATCAAGTCGATCCACCACGACATCGAGGTGGACGATCCCGGAACCGACACCGACCGCCACCGGCAAGCAGGGGCGACCAGTGTCGTCGGGATCACCCCGACGGCCACGTTCGAAATCACCCCCGGCGGCAAACGCGCGCCGCCGGCCGAACAGGCGGCGCCCAGGCTCTTCGAGACCGGAGCCGACCCCGAACTGTGTGCACTCGAGAGCGTGCTTCAGCGCCACGCCCACCGAGGGTACGACGTCGTGCTGGTCGAGGGCTATCGGGAGGCGCCGCTACCGTCGGTCGTCGTCGGCGAGGAGTCCCGCCCGGTTGCCGGGGCCGTGGTGGGCTCCGATGAGGACGACCTGGAGACGTTGGTGGCGACGATTCTCGAACTCGAGCCCCTCGAGTGCTCCCCGGGAGCCTGACTCGAGGACATGATCGAGCTACCCGATGTATCACGGCAAGACGTGGAGTCCCGTGAATCCTTGTCCCACACAGCCGTCGGGTTCATTGACACCGGTCTCCTCGAGTGACCCATGGACGTGCTTCTCGCGGTCGACACGGTTCACACGGCGGCCGCCGTCTGCGATTATGTGCAGGAACGCGGGGGCGAACTCGACGCGATCACCGCCGTTGCTGTTGCCAGTCCCGACAGCCCCGACGCACGGATGGACGCCGAGGAGGCCCTGAACGTGGTCCGCGTCCGACTCGCGGGATTCGAGGGCGTCGAGACGGTCGTCGTCGAGGCCGACCACCCGTCGAGCGCTATCCTCGAGTGTGCCGAGAGAGACGACGCGGACGAACTCGTGGTGGGCGTCCGTGGCGGCCGACCCGACGCGACCGAGGCGGTTGGATCGACGACCACGGCAATTCTGGCGGAGACGGTCCGACCAGTCGCCGTCGTGGCACTCGAGTGGTGACTTCTCGTACGGGCTATTCGAGGCTCTCGAGGAACCGATCGAACGCCCCACTCTCGGGGTGAACGTGGGCGTAGGTCCCGAGTGAGTCGTACGCCACGAGGCCATCTCGGTCGCCAGTGATTCCCTTCCCGCGAACGGTCTCGAACGCGAACCGAGCGTCAGGCGCCCGGTCGACGTCGGCACTCGAGTAGTGAAACTCGTGGCCTCGAATCCGCTCGCCGGCGCGGGCGGTGAGCGTCCCCTCGAGCGCCTCGAGTTCGACGTGATCGAGCGCCTGGTACCGGTCGTGCATGGTCACGTCGGCCGGGAGAATACCGCCCATCTCGTGGGTGTCCCCCTCGGCCGTCGTGAGCGTCTGGCCCATCGCCATCAACCCGCCACACTCCCCGAGGACTGCCAGCCCTTCGCTGGCTCGGTTGCCGAGTTCGGCGAGCGTCCCGCTCGTCTCGAGTGTCGAGGCGTGAAGTTCTGGGTAGCCGCCAGGTAAATAGACCGCGTCGCACTCGGGGACCGGATCGCCGGCGACGGGCGAAAAGGTCACCAGGTCGGCACGCTCGCGGAAGCGTTCGATGGTGGCGGGGTAGCGGAAGCAGAAGGCGGCGTCATCGGCGACGGCGACGGTGGCCTCGACCGGCTTGCTACGACCGCCAGCGGTCTCCATCGCCCCTGGGCCGTCGAGTCCCGGTGGCACCCGCGCGATCGCGGCCAGCGCCGCCACGTCGAGCGTCTCGGTAGCTTCGGCGAGCGCCTCGCGTGGCAGCCCCGCCTCCGAACCCATCTCGAGGCCGAGGTGTCGGTCCGGGATCTCGAGATCGCTCGAGGGCGGGATTCGGCCGAAGTACGTGAGGTCGTCGGGAAGGGCATCCCGGATGCCTTGCTCGTGAACGCCGCCGTGAGCGCGCTGGGCGACGATCCCCGCCACCTCGACGTCCCGATCGATCGTCGCGGCGTAGCGTTGAAAGCCGTATGCCGTGGCTGCGACACTCTCCATGCCCGCACTGGCGTCGACGACGAGAACGACGGGGAGCTCGAGCGCTTCGGCCACCATCGCCGTGCTCGAGCCGTCACCGTCGTAGAGGCCCATGGCACCCTCGACGAGACACATATCGCCCTCGCCACGGGCGTAGTTACGACGAACGCCGTCGGCACCACAGAGCCACAGGTCGAGCGTTCGCGAGGGACACTCGAGCAGGGCTGTGTGATGGCTCGGATCGATGAAGTCCGGCCCAGCCTTCGCCGGCTGGACTCGGTACCCGGCGTCGTCGAGCGCGTGGCTGATCGCGAGGGTGGCGACGGTTTTCCCGACGCCGGAGCTCACACCGCCAATCACGAACCCAGGCGGTGCCCCCTGGCCCAACTGAGCCGGGCTCACCATCGATCACCCGCCAGAGGGGCTGTACGGGCCAATCGGGTCGAGATTCGTGACGCCTCGAGGCCAGGGACGATGCGGGTCGGCCAGGGCAAGACGCGGTTCGAGGGTCGTGGCATATGCGTACTGGCGAGCCAGCGCATGTGAAAGCTGTCGGTTTCGATACCTCGAATCTCGTCCCCCAGACGTCGTGATCGACCAGGCAGGTGTGCGTACTCGAGCACCGTGTTGGCGAGGTGAGCCCTGCGGTTGTCTGTGGGGAGGTGACAAGCGAGACCGCGACGCAGTCGTCGGAAAGGGTAACGGACTTAACCATCCACCTCGAATCGGCGTATGCGAGCGTGGTTGGTCTAGCGGCTATGACCTCAGCCTTCCAAGCTGATGACCCGGGTTCAAATCCCGGACCGCGCATCCTGTCGCGAGCAATCCCGCGAGCGACGGCGATCGGAAGACGGGTTTGAATCACGCGAGCCCGAACGAGACGAGGGCTCGCCATCGGGTTCAAATCCCGGACCGCGCATCCTGTCGCGAGCAATCCCGCGAGCGACGGCACGCGGAGGATGAAGGCGACGCTCTCGCACCCCTGGCATCGACCAGCAGCGCCACCCAGGGGCCTCCGCTCGAGACCGAACACACCGCGCCAGGAACCGCCTCACCGACTCGTCTCGTTGACCGGCTGTAACTCGGCGTCCACGAGGGTTCCGTAGGCCCGCCGCAACCGCTCGGAGAGCGCCTGGTGGGAGATGTCCAGTTCCGTCGCCAGTTCCTCCATCGTGATCTGTCGCGGGATCTGGAAATACCCTCGCTCGAGGGCTGCAACCAGTGCCTCGTGCTGTTCTGGTGTCAGCCGTGTCCCACTGCCGAGGGCCGAGGAGATATCGGTCACCCGGACAAGATCGACGGTCATCTCCCGGTCGGCCAGACACTCGTGGGTCTCGACGAGGTGGTCACGGGATCGAAATCGCATCTTGAACTGCCACCAGCCGTCCGTTCCTGACCCCTCGAGGAGGGAGCCATCGGCTGCAAGCAGGTGGTCGTAGAGCCGCTGAGCGGCCGGCGAGTCGACGTCGTAGAGTATGCGGTCGTCGGTTTCGGCGATCATGACAAAGTCGTCGACAGTCGGATCGGCCCGGAACGCGCCCTCGAGGGTGGCGCGCTCGACCCCACTCGCCCAGAGCGACGGCAGGGAATTCGAAACCGACGACTCGAGCTCGATCGTGAGGGCTGGCACCGCCTCGAACGTACGCCCCATCGTCGTATCCGCGGCGGGAATGCGAAATTCCGCGATCGTCGACATCATCCCTCCTACACCGCTTAGCCCTAAAACTGCTACTCCAGATATAACGACATTCGCCACAGTAAGACCGTCACAATGCAAAAGTCGTCTATTACGACGTGTCGTTCGAACCGCCATCCGGGGACCGAAGCGTCGCCTCGAGTTCGACCACCCCCGGTTTTTCGAGGCGGTCCGCCGCAGCGACGAGTCTGACCGGTTGCTCCCCGAGGGGGACGAACTCGAGGCCGAGGTACTCGGCCGTCGAGCGAAGGCCGAGAGCGGCGTCTGCGTCGCCGGCGGCGACGGTCCGGGGCGGGCTCTCGTGCGCCCGCAGACCGATGTCGAAGCCCTCGATTGCACGGGTGATGTCGTGTCGATCGACCCCCCGCTCGTTCGCGAGGGCGGCAACCGTGTTTCCGAGGCTCGTCCGGAGGCCGGAGTCTGTCGTGCGGTTGACGAACGCGAGATCCCGATCCACGAGAGCCGCGAGCCCCTCGACGTCGGCCGGGTTGCCCGCCGGGACGACCAGCCCCCACTCGCGACGCCAGCCGCCGATGTCGACGCCGGGAATCTCGCGTTCGATCGGACCTGCGACGACCGCGACGTCGGGGACACCATCGCGAAGACGACGGAGTCCCGGCCGGGTGCCGATGGGGAGAAAACGCGGGTGCTCGAGGCGGTCGAGGAGCCGATTGAGCGTCGGGTCGTCCTCGCCGACGGCGAACAGCGTCGGCGGGCTGGTGTCGGGCGAAAACAGTGTCACCTCGAGTTCGGTTCCCGCTTCGAGGTAGTCGGTATCGGCATCGATCTCGATCAGGCCGTCGGCGTCGGCGAGACTCGTAGTGGCCCCGCTACCCTTGTCGACGGGATAGACGAGCGTCTCGCCGTCGCCGTCGGTCGTCAGCCCGACCGGGGCGAGTCGGTGGCGGCCCTGATCGGAGCGCTCCTCTCGGGCGAGCCGGCCCGTGACGGTCGCCGTCTCGGGTTCGGGAAGCCCCGCTGCCTGTCGGATCACCGGGGCGACGAAGGTGCGAAACACCATCATCGCGGAGACTGGGTAGCCGGGGAGGCCGACGTACGCCGAGGGGGCGGACCCGGCCTCGTCAGCCTGGCTGGCATCCTGGCCCGCCTCGGGCGTCATCCCCTCGAGGCGACCCACGAGCATCGGCTTTCCGGGCTTGATGCTCACTCCATGGAGCAGGAGGTCGCCCTGTTCCTCGATGACGCGGTAGATCACGTCGACGGCACTGGCACTCGTGGACCCGGAGGAGAGCACCAGATCGCACTCGGCCGCAGCCTCCCGAAGCACGCGTTCCATCGCCGCCTCCTCGTCACCCGCATGTGGATACAGGACGGCCTCGCCGCCGGCCTCCTCGACCCCGGCGGCGATCGTGTAGCTGTTGACGTCGTAGATCTCACCGCGGCGGTGATCGACCGCACCGCCCGGACGAACGAGTTCGTCACCCGTGGAGATGATGCCAACTCGCGGGTGCGAGCGAACCGGGACCTCGTCGATGCCCAGGGCCGACAGCAGCCCGATGTCGCGGGCTGTCAGGCGAGTTCCCGGCCCCAGCGCTCGCTCGCCCGCGGCGACGTCGGCACCGGCGAACATGACGTTGTCACCGGGGGCGACGCTCGTGCGGATCAAAACCGTCGGCTGCTGGTCGTCAGCCCCATCCGCCGATTCGAGGTCAGTTCGCTCGACGGGGACCATCGCGTCCGCTCCCTCTGGCATCACTGCTCCCGTGGAAATCTCGACGGCTTCGCCCGCCGCGACTGCGACGTCGGGTTCCTCGCCCGCGTGTACCGCGTCGACGACCGTGAGGCGGGCCGGATCGGCCTCGTCGACCCCGAACGTGTCTCGGGCCCGCAGCGCGTAGCCGTCCATGCTCGAGCGATCGAACCCGGGGACGTCCAGTTCGGCGTCGAGTCGACTCACGAGCACACGACCGCGGGCCTCACGGAGCGGGACCCGGTCGATGCCACCCTCGAGCGGAAGCGACGCGATGGCCTCTCGGGCAGCCTCGGGCGAGACGAGGTCGCGAAATTCCTTGCGTTCCATGCCCAGGGGTTGGGGAGCGGAGGGCAAAAAGCCTCGAGTGGGGGCGTTCGATCGGCATAGACGGACCGGTATAAACCATGGCCGGACCAGGGCGGTCGTGCGCTGACCGCGATCCCGGGCCACACTGCCTTCGGGCGACACGATGGTCCGGGGCCGAGAGCGAGTGTCGCCTGGAAGCTCCAGCACGGCCAAACAGACGTCGCCCGACCGCCGCGTCGGGGGTTGAACGCTGGAGTATAGTAGCCACTGAAGGTCATTGTACACACCCTCACGAGACCATGGCTCAGAGCCGGTTTGTCACCGGTTCTGAGTCGACTCACTGTGGAGGGTGTGTAAATCGTTTCAATTGTTACTATAGCCGACGGGCAATCACCCCTCCCGTCAGCGCCGCGCCCCTCCGCGGTCAGGCAAGGGCGGCTGTCACGCGTCCCACAACTCGACGGTGACCGATTCCCTTGCAGGGATGCCTTCTCGCGACTCGGGAACCACGACCCAGCCGTCGGCGAGGGCGACACTGGAGAGGACGCCGGAACCGCTCGCCCTGGTCGGGGTGGCAACCCAGTCGCCCACCTCGGACGGGGCCGCCGCGTCAGCCGTACTGTCCCCCGAAGCCTCGAGGCTCACCCTCGCGAACGTGCGCGTACCGGGTTCGGATGGAATCTTCCGCTCGAGGGTCGCCTCGACCGACGGCTGTGGGCTCGGCTCCGTCCCCTCGAGCCACGCCAACACCGGGCGCACGAACTGGACGGCATTGATGATGCAGGCGACGGGATAGCCAGGGAGGGCGAGCACGGGCGTCCCCTCGACGATGCCGAGACAGACTGGGTGACCCGGTTTCAGCGCCACACCGTGGACCAACACCTCGCCGAGGTCGTCGATCACCTCTGGAAGGAGGTCCCGCTCGCCGACGGAGGAGCCCCCGGTCGTCACCACGACGTCCTTCGTGAGATCGCGCTGAATAGCCACCCGGAGACTCTCGGGGGCGTCAGTCACCACCTCGCGGTGGGTCGCGCGACCACCCCAGCGCTCGACCAGCCGCGAGACGGTCAGCCCATTGGTCTCGATCACCTCACCGGGGCCCGGATCCGACTGGACCACCTCCTCACCCGTCGGGACCACGCCGACGGTCGGTCGCGTAGCAACCAGCGGTTGCCTCGTCCCGACAGACCGAAGCAGCCCGAGGTCCGAGGGACGGAGTCGATGTCCAGGCTCGTACAGGTGCTGGTCCGCCTCCACATCCTCGCCCACGGGCGCGACGTTCTCGCCCTCGGCGACCCCCTCGAGGATCTCGACCTCTTGGGTGCCCGCGAGCTCCTCGACGCGTTCGATCATCACGACAGCATCGGCCTCGGGCGGCATCGCGCTCCCCGTGTGGACCCGCCTGGCGCTGTCGGGCTGGAGTGTCGAGTCGTGGTCCGGCTCGGCCTCCCCCTGGAGGACCGCGGGCGAGCGCTCGGTCGCCCCGAACGTGTCTGCCGCTCGCACGGCGTAGCCGTCCATCGCCGCCCGTTCGTAGTGGGGAACGTCGACGGCCGCCGTGACCGACTCCGCGAGCACGTGGCCGTCGGCTCGCTCGAGCGGTATCCGTTCGTCCGCACACCGAATATCGCGTGCCTCGAGGGCCTCACGGAGGATGGACTGGGCCTCGGCCACCCTGGTCCGTACCCTGAAGCCGGATTCGGTTCTGTCGCTGTCGGCTCCCTTCATGTGAGACTGGCGGCGGGCGATGGCCAAAAGCGTGCGGGTGCGATGTGCCCAGTCGGCCCAAATCACATCACTTTTCTAGTAGATTTGTCTATCTCGGACCATGTCGGAACTGGTCCTGGTGGGAGCCGCCATCGGCGCACTTGCCGCCACCGCCACGCTCGGGTACGGAATCAGGGAGTGTACGCTGGCGGTCCGACTCTATCGAAACGAGCCCGATAGCGTGCTTACGGCGTCCGAGGGCGGTGCAGTCGAACTCTCCGGTAGCGTCTCTCCCGCCGAGGACGTGCTCGAGTCGCCGTTCACGGAAACCGACTGCGTCGCCCTCGAGTACGTCGTCGAGGAGCGACGACGCAAGCGCTCGAGCAACAGTGGCTCCCGCACCAAGTGGGTCGACATCGACAGCCAGTCCGGCGGCGTCCCGTTCTATCTCGAGGACGACTCGGGGAGCGTCCTCGTCGATCCGACGGGGGCTGACTTCCGGCTCTCCGATGATGCCCGCATTCGCGTCGACGGCGGCGAGGAACCCCCGGCTCCGATCGCCGAATTCATCGCCGCCGACGAGGACATCTCCGACGAGAACACGGGTTTCGCACTCGGCCCCGTCGAACTTTCCACGGGGCGCGACCGGCGCTACATCGAGCGACGGCTTGATGTCGGGGGGACGGCACACCTGCTCGGAACGGCCCGGTACGATACGACCATTTCGAAAGAAGCAGGGCAGGTGAACGCGATCGTCGAGTCGGCAGCCCCGACCGATGCCGGGTTGGTGACCCGGCTCCGCCATCGGCTGACCGGACCCCGGTTTCTGTTATTCGACGTACCCGAGGGGCAGGCCGCGCGCCGGGTGGCCTACCGGGGAATTTTCTGGATCCTCGTTGCCATCCTGATCGGCGTCCTGGTGGCCCTGTTTGGCGGACCAGCAGTCGAGACGACACTCGCCTGAGTAGTTCGTCAAGCCCGAACGTGTGAGTCGAACCGATGGGAGGTGTCCGGTTCGACTCGCACGTCGACGCTTGACGGAGTACTGAGGCTGAAGGGGAGCGCGATCGGTGCGGTCCCCGAAACCGGCCGCGACCGCGGGCTTTTTCGTATCGGCGTTCAAAGCCACAAGTATGTCAGCCCTTCGTGACGCCCTGCGTGACCTCTCGGACGCCGTCTTTTTCGACTTACTCGAGAGTGAAGATGCCTATCGGCTGGTGATCGACGTCCCGGGCGTCTCTGCCGAGACCGTCGACGTCACCGTCGAGGAGCGCCGTATCACGATCGAGGCGCGTCGCGAGAAGGACCTCCCCGGAGAGTTTCAGTACATCGAGGAAAACCGATCGCTGTTTCTGGACGCCGATCTACCCCTGCCCCCCGATGCGAGCGAGGACGAGGCCGACGCCACCGTCGACCGCGGTGTGCTCGAGTTGACGTTGGCGAAGGCCGACGCCGACGAGACACACATCGAGGTCGTCGAAGACGAGCCAGCCGACGAGGACGAGGAGAGGTCGACGAATGACGCCTAACACGAGGTGACCGAGGCTGGCCATCCTTCGCGCATATCGGCGGTTCGTCGTCGTCGCGTGGCACTTCCTGCCGCTGCTGTGGGCCTATGCCCGCGACCGAAAGCGCTGGCTCCTCTTCGGTCGCTCGAGGCGGGTCGACCCCCAAACCCATCGGCGTCGAGCAGAGGTGCTCCTCGAGTCGTTGCTCACCCTCGGGCCGACGTTCATCAAGCTGGGACAGTTGCTCTCGACGCGACCCGACATCCTGCCACCGGCGTACATCGAGGTACTATCTGCCCTGCAAGACGAGGTGCCACCGGCCGAGTGGGCCGACGCGAAACAGGTCATCCAGGCCGACCTCGGGGACGTCGACACCCAATTCGATGACTTCGAGACGGACGCGATCAGTGGGGCGAGTCTCGGGCAGGTGTACCGCGCAGCAGTCGACGGCGAGCCGGTCGCGGTCAAAGTCCGCCGACCGAACATCGAGGAACTCGTCGAAGCCGACCTCAGGGTGGTCCGATGGTCGCTCCCGATCCTGATGCGTTTCGTCGACCAATCGCGGTCGTTCTCCCTCGAGAACCTGGCTGACGAGTTCGCGAAGACGATCCGCGAGGAGATGGATTACGGTCGCGAGGCCGCGATGCTCAAGGAGATCAGGGCGAACTTCGACGGCGACGATCGGTTCGTCATCCCGTCGGTGTACGACAGCCACTCGACGGACAGGATTCTGACGATGGAGTACATCGGCGGGACGAAGATCAACCGAATCGAAGAGCTAGACGACCGAGAGATCGATCGGGAGACCATCGCCGAGAACCTCCAGCGGTCGTACCTCCAAATGATCATCGACGACGGGGTATTCCACGCCGATCCCCATCCGGGAAACCTGGCAGTGACCGACGAGGGCCAGATCATCTTCTATGACTTCGGGATGAGCGGCCGCGTCGATGCGTTCATCCAGGACAAGATCGTCGAGTTCTACATCGCCGTTGCCAACCAGAACATCGACGCCATTCTCGATTCGCTGATCGAGATCGGCACGCTCAGTCCGGAGGCCGACCGCGCGGTAATGGCCGACGTGATGGAACTCGCCATCGCGGACGCTCGCGGCGAGGACATCGAGCAGTATCGCGTCAACCAGATCATCGGCCAGATCGAGGACTCTATCTACGAATTCCCGTTTCGCCTGCCGAAGAACCTCGCGCTCGTCCTCCGGGTGGCGACGGTTGTCGAGGGTGTCTGCGTAACTCTCGATGAGGACTTCGACTTCATCGCCACCGCAACGGACTACCTGACAGAACAGGGCTACCGCGAGGAGTCGATCCAGCGCGTCCTCGAGGAGTCGGCGGGCCAGTTCCGGGATGCCGGGGAGTCGATAGTGCGTGTGCCACCGAAACTCGAGCGGACTCTGGATCGCCTCGAGCGAGACGACCAGTTCGTCCGTATCGGCGTCGAGGATTCGAACCAGGTGTTCGCCGACCTCGCAAAACGACTGATATACGGACTGTTGTTGACGATGTCGCTGTTCTCGATGGGCGTCCTCTACGCGCTGGAGGCCCCCGAGGCGTCGATCGTGGCGGCACTGCTGTCGGGGATCCTCCTGTGGCTGCTCTACCGGTCGTTCCGGGGGCCCCGATCGATTCGGGCGAAGCCACAGTTCACCAGACAGAGCATGCGCGAACGCCGAGAGGAGTAAGACGGGGCCAGTCGTCCCGTCCCGGCGACTCGAACCCAACTGGGCAATCACCGAGACACCGCGATAGGGGACCGTACGAACCTGAGCTGTGGAGGCCAGTTGGGTCTCAAACGCCTGACCCGCTTGACATCCTCCCCGCCCTGAAGGGCGCGGGGTTTTGTGCCTGCTCATTCCATAAAAGGGGCCGACGTCCGGCAACGGACCTCGAGCAGTCACCGCTCGATCGGCGGGACCGCCGGTCCACCCCGAGGGGTCAGCCTCTCGAATCGCACACCTCGTGGGCTTCATACGGTTTACTGTAGTCTCTTACCGGTGATTGCCCATACCGGGTCGGCAATCACCGGTAAAAAGTTACAGCAATCCGTATCAGGGGAGGGAATCGGCATCGTCCAGCGGACTGCCCTGTGGAAGCCACCGACCCTCGCACACCCGCTCAGGATACCGTGGCTCGCGAAACAGCCTGTCCCACCAACGACTTTCACAGTTGCGGTCCTCGAGGGAGCATGGACGAGTTGCTTTCCCTGGACCTCGACATCGTCGACACCTCGCATCGCCAACTCGAGCGCGAGACCTCGAGTGAGTTCACCCGGAAGACGACCGAGATCGCGCTCCACGGTCCCGCGAGCAATGGGGCAGAGAGCGAGCCGAACGCGCTGGTTGGCCGCGGCGAGGACGTCATCTACGACGCCGATCATCACGAGACCCTCGACCGCACCGGCCTGCCGGAGGGGATCACGGGCACGTACACCCTCAGGTCCTTTTCAGCACACCTCGAGGATCTCGACTTGTTTCCTTCCGACACCCCCTCGCGACCGGATTTTGCCGAGTACCGCCAGTGGGCGTTCGAGAGTGCGGCCCTCGACCTGGCGCTCCAGCAGGCCGGGACGAGCCTCGGCGAGGTGATCGGTCGCGAGCGAAGCCCCCTTCGGTTCGTCGCGAGCACGCGACTGGGTGAGCCCCCGACGACCGAACGCGTCGAGGCGTTTCGGGCAATCGACGCCGACCTCGAGTACAAGCTCGATCCGACCCCAGCCTGGTCCACCGAACTGATCGAGGACCTGGCGTCGATGGACGTCGTTCGCATCCTCGACCTGAAGGGGCAGTACGAGGGGACCGACGTTGACGTTCCCGGGGACCCGGCCCGCTACCGGCAACTGGTCGAAGCGTTCCCCGACGCCGTTCTCGAGGACCCGGAGGTGAGGGAGGCGACCAGACCGGTGCTCGAGGCCGAGGACGTCCGTTCACGACTCTCCTGGGACGCCATCATCCACGGGGTCGCGGACGTCGAGGCCCTGCCCTGGGAGCCCGAGTGGCTCAACATCAAACCCTCCCGATTCGGATCGATCGAATCGCTCCTCGAAACCATCGCCCACTGTGAACGCGAGGGCATCACGTGTTATGGCGGCGGACAGTTCGAACTCGGGGTTGGCCGCGGGCAGATCCAACTCCTGGCCTCGCTGTACTATCCTGCGGCACCGAACGACGTTGCGCCCGGCGCCTACAACGATCCCGAAATTGGAGCTGACCTGCCGTCGAGCCCGCTCGAGCCGCCAGCCGCGAGTCCCGGATTTCGCTGGACGTGAATCCCGGCGGGAGTGTGCCAGGCCCGAAACGCACTCGTGACCAGGCGTCCAGGAGGAACACATGACGGACGCTTCGGAGACCCGTGGAGACGACGGATCGGAATCGGACGGGGTGCAGTGCTGGCTGGTCGAACGGACGTTCGACGATCGGAACCTCGTCACCATCGTGTACGCGACACCGGCGGGCAACCGCTACCACCAGCGAGAGCGTTCAGCACAGGCGTTACGAACCGGGAGCGCCGTCACCGCCGGCGTGACACTCGATCCGGAGAGCCTCGAGCCGGTGGGCGATGGGGAAACCCGTGAGTGGTACGCGGCCGAGGCGAAACGAGTGGCCGCAACTCACGAGCCGGGGGACCCGATCTGAGGGGTTCGGAGCTTGCGTCCGCGGCCAGGGCTAATGAGCGGAGTCGACCAGCGACTCGCGGTGATGCGCACCCGTACAGCTGTCAGTCGCTACTGTAGGCACCCCGTACCCGGAGCTATCGGGCCCGTACTTACCCCGTGGGTCGATGACGGTGGGGTCGACCATGGTGCCAACCCCCGAGGCGGCGGCTACATCCGTCAGCGACGGCGAGGCGGCTGGGGCTCCCGACGCTGGCAGGCAGGGACCGGGTCAGGAAGAGGGCAGGGCAGCGATTTGGGGGGCGACTCCCGTTCAACACGGTACCCTGGCAATGGCCCTCGAGGCGACCCGGCAGGGACACGCGGCGACGATCCGATGGCGGACCTGGTGGCGACACGGACGCCACGCCGCAGCGCCAATCGATCCCCTCACCGTGCTCGAGGTGGCTCCGGATTCGATCCGCCGAGCGGCTCGGCGAGCGGTCGAGGGCGAGTCGCCACACGTGCCCGGCGTCGTCGGTGGGGATTGGGATCGCGAGACGGTGGCCGTGCCGGCGACACGCAGGGTTCGGCGGGTTCGGGAATATCTGCGGGAAACGGCAGGTGTGCAAGCGTCCTCGGGACCTGGGGCGGGTTCGAGCCACACTCGAGGCGAGGGCGTGCCTGTGGATTCGACCGAGCAGGTGGGAGCGGGTGATGGTTCGGGACCGACGGAAACGGGTGATCCGCAGCCAACCTCGGCGGATGGTGGCGTGGGATCCCCGTCGGTGTCGCCCTCGGGAACTGACGGGTTCGCATCGGGTGACTCCCGCTCACTGGCTGCCCTCGAGTGGGTGTTCGCTGACGTGGCCACGGGGGGCTATCGATCGGTCGCCCAGCGGCGGGCGGCGCGATCGGTACCGGTAGTCGAGCCCACGGTGTTCGATCCCTATCCGCGCCTGCCAGCGGCGATGGGCGAGATTCGGGTGGCGATCGGGCGGGATGGACAGCTGGTGTTGCTCGAGGGGCACGAACGCCTCGCGGTGGCAGGGGTGCTCGGAGTGGCGTCTGTGCCGGTGTTCGTGGCTGGTCGCCACGAGCGCTGGCAGCGGCGACGGGAGGAAGTGGTTCTGACAGGGATCGGTGGGGAGCATCCGGACCTCGAGGGGTTGTAGGGCGCGGAAATCCCCATTGCTTATTGCGGTCGACCGACGACGAGGTGGTGAGGGCACGTAGCTCAGTCCGGATAGAGCGTCGGACTTCTAACTCCGATGGGTTGCCGTTGGGGGGAGTGATCCGACGGTCGTGGGTTCGAATCCCACCGTGCCCGTGCGAAATGTAATCGATCAGTAGCTCTCACAGATCGGACGGGAGAGCGGCTGTAAAAGGCACGGCGTACCGAATCGCAATCTTTCGATTCGGTCCCAAAACCGGATATCAATAATCAAACGAACACACTCCGCTCGAGGCCGCCCCCCGCCGCGATCGTCGGGCCGAGCAGGTGCCTGGTCCGCCGACGGGTGAGTGTCGAGTCGTGGTGAGACGTGGGCGGTGGCCGGCTCGTTCGTCGACACGTCAGAACACCCCCGTCACCGTGCCGATCGCCACGAGGGCGACGGTTAACGCGCTGGCCGCCAGCAGGTAGCCAGTGATCACGCTGTCGTACCACTCCGCTTTCGAACCGCTATATTGGAGACGTTGCATGGATCTGTGTCGAGATTATTTGTAGGCGATCAGGTAGAACGCCGCGCCGTTCAGGGCGACCATGAACCAGCCGACGTACCACAGACTCTCGAGGGTGACCGACACGGCGGGCACGAGTGCCGACAGGATGAGCAGGATCACGGCCACGAGCAACACCGTCGACTCGAGGTCGCTGTAGTCGGGCACACTGGTGCCGTCGGTGGTGATCCAGGCGGTCACCATAACGATTACCGAAGTGATGAAGCTGTACGTGAATTCGCTTCCGTGCGCGGAATACAGTGCGTCGTCGAGGCCCGCGTAAAATGGAGCTCCGAAGTCGAGTGTGCCGACGGCGGCCACGCTGAACGTCGCGAGGACGAACACGGGCGCGAGCACGCTGTCGATCAGGTCGATACCGTCCTCACGGCGGACCGCGCCGGGGACGTACGTGTTTGGGAGGCTGCGTGCCATACCCTCGAGCGGTCACCTTCGAAGGTGATACGCAAATTGTCGCCGATACGGAGAAGCTATGGTAGCCAGTTAAACTCATTGCAGATCTTATCGCAAGACTGACTGGTGACCAGTGTGTAACTCGTTTCAGCTGTTATAATCTACGTCGCGCTCGAATCCCCGGAACCTAAGATGATCGTCGGGGACTGGTTCGCTACAGCATTAGTGCAATTCGAGGGCTGGGACTTACTGTCGTTGGTGGGAATGGCGACCGCTCGTGATGCTTAAAAATAACTCAAATCATTCAACTGGGGAGTCTTAGTCCTCTTCGACAGTGAACTCTGCCTCGATCGCTTGGGCCTCTGCCGTATCGCCTATGATGTCCTCCTCTCCGACGTCACCTGCGAACGCTCTGACTGTAAAGTCGGCCGCATCGTCGTCATCGACTCCGTCAACCTCCCATCCTTCGCCATCATCATTGTTCCCACTCGACTGTTGCCTCTGCACCGGTGGTGGTCAACACTGCAACGACTTCACCTTCTTCGTAGATGTTGTCACCACCCCCATTGTCTTCGTCAATGTCTTGTTCAGCAACTATTGCAACCCCGTCTGCATTCCCTGAATCGTACGAGGTCAACTCTACGGTGACTTCGTCGCTTTCATCGCCGCTGATATCGACTGCAGCAGTTGGATCGGCCTCACCTGGCCCAATATCCAGTACGAATGCTGCAATCACGGCCGCCAGAATTACCGTTATTGCAACCATCAATATAACACCAATAACGGGCGACACTGCTCGTTCTTGTTCTGGACCGACCAGTTTCTTTGGGATTAATTTAATATCTGTCATTGTATCTCAATCAAGATTTTCAAGAATCGCGTTGTTTTCAACATCGTCAATCGATGTGATCGCATCTCCATCATCTGAGTTTAGATTGTCTGGATCATTAACAGAAATTGCCTGAATGGTTCCTCCTGATACCTCGGCGTCATCATACGATCGTTCTTCACCAGATACTGTCAAGGCCATATTTTCCGAATCATCGGAATCGGTACCGTAGGCGAGAATGGTTTGATCATCATCGTCAACGACCACCACTGCATCTGCACTCCCATCCAATGACTGAAGCTCAAGTTCAAGATCCTCACCATCTTGTTCGAAATCAATAGCGGCGCTGGGATCCTGCTCGCCTGGTCCAATATCTAGGACGAAGGCGGCGATCACCGCTGCGAGAATAACAGTAATTGCGACCATAAGAATAACTCCGATAACAGGTGATACAGCTCGCTCATCTGCATCACCGACCAATTTCTCTGTTGGAATCATATTATTCGTAATCCTCCAGATTATCAATAATGGCGAAATTATCGAAGTCACCAACGTCATCGGGATCCCCATTTCCATCGTACGTATACGCTACTAAGGCGTTGCCCTCATCGATATTTTCATACGAATCTGATTCACCAGATGTAGTTAAGAAAACATTATCTTCTATACCATCATCATCACCGACATCCTCAACCACAGCGATTCCATCTGCCGTGCCATCTAACGAACGGAGGGTCACTTCGAGGTCATCATCGCCATCCCCGTCGCTGAGATCAAAGGTGGCACTCGGATTAGCTTCTCCCGGCCCAATATCCAACACGAACGCCGCAATCACGGCTGCGAGAATAACCGTAATTGCAACCATCAAAATAACACCAATCACCGGTGACACTGCTCTCTCTGTCGATTCCTCAGTCGTTGACCGCTTACTTTGCATGCGCATAGTCTGATTTGCACCGCGTGAACGATGAGAAACCTTAATAGTCAGGTCCGTGACCCAACAGATGACGGATGGGGGCTGGGGGATGCACCCGAGCAAGCACCACCGTCAGTTTCTCTCGTACACGACCGATGCTGGTAATCTACCCTCATTGG
>SL_4KL_010_BRINEDRAFT_10000797_pt1 | contig 16728 bp, 16 predicted proteins | sample SodLak_010_BRINE_2_FD_10664 | JGI IMG/M metagenome (IMG submission 10664)
ACTCTCCAGCTCGCCATCGAACTCATCGAAGAGGTCGTGGGTGATCTCAACCAGCCCGACACCGGCCTGATCTTTACCCTGCCAGTCCTGGATGTAAAAGGCTTCAATACCCCCCTAGAGTAAATGGACGGTACCGCTTGAATAAATGGTCGGTACCGGGTTCCCCGACATTTTCCAATAAAATAACTGTTTTTTCGCTATCATTTATCCTGACAACTTCTCCTTATCCAGTAATTTTATACAGATCAAACATAAAGCGTCACCATATATCTAAACCATATATCTAAATATAGGATACCTAAATATAGAATACCTAAATAGATAACCATACCTAAGTAGATAATCAACCTCCAGGATAACAACCCCACCATCACCTCAAGAGAACCAAGAAACTCTCGAATACTGTAAGCTGAAAGTTCTGCGAGTTCAAACCACTATAAGCTAAAAATATTGTGAACTATTAGGCCTATTAACTGACAGGTTCTTCTTCCCCTGTCTTCTTTCCCCTGCCTTCAGCCGATATAAATATTATCCCAATATTAAAAATTTTATTCACTACCGGATTATATCACCACTGCCAGTTTTAGTTAACAGCAGCAATCATCACTCATCCAATTTTAACACAATCTAAATCTTTCTCAAATCTAATCTTAATATTCTCCCGGTATTATTATCACTTACTATGCTGCTTGCTGCTATCTGCCAGGCTGCATTCTACCAGACTGTTATCTGCCAGGCTACTATTTCCCAGGCTAATATTCTCTTAACCCACGCGCAACTGTGGGATCGAGTAGCAGACTGAAAATGTCAGTCAGAATCGTTGACTTCCTGAACCCTATTTCCCCGCAAAATTTTAGCAAAATGATCCGGCAGCCCGCTGGCTTCAATCTCCCGGGCAGTTTTTTCCTGATCATATTTCACCGTTCTAATCTCAATCGAAATCTCCCGACCTGCTTGAGGGCCTTCCCCGATTCGCCCGACCCTGACCAGAGCATAACTAACTGCCGGACTGTAGCGCTCTTCTCCGGAGCCAAAAGGCTTGGGCTTGCCAGCTGTCCCGTCATTGATAATGATACCCCCTTTCAGAAATCTCACATAAGGCAGATGGGTATGTCCACAAATCAGTACCTCAAAATCCTCACCCTGAAAGAATCTGTTCAAGCTTTTCGCCGGGCGATCAATATAGAGATATTCATTAATCCTCCGGGGACTACCGTGCACCAGTTTAAAACGATAACCTCCGGTCTCAATCTCCCGGGTTTCCGGCAGCTCCGCCAGAAATTTCCTGTTCTCCCGGGTAACCTCCTGCTTGGTCCACTGCAGAGAGAGATCACCAAGCCTGGCTTCCTCGTGGTCGGGATAGGCACAGCCGCAATCATCCCGATCATTGCCCACTCCGTCATCATAGTTGCCCATAATAGTCGGGATCTCCCGCTCCCTGATCAGCTCAACCACCTCATTGGGACGGGGTCCATAACCCACCAGATCCCCCAGGCAGTAAACTCTGTCAGCTTCAACCCCGGCAATATCATTTAAAACCTCCTGCAGGGCCAGCAAGTTTCCGTGAATATCAGAAATAAACGCCAGTTTTTCTCTGCTGCTCACCATTGTAACATCTACACCACCTTCTTGCCTTATTCTGCCAATTCATATCTCATAACAAAATTATTAAACTACAAATAAGGACATTTATCCGCTCCTATAGTTGCTGGACAAAAGGACAGCGATTAAGGATGATGAGGATGATTAAAAGATCTTGACTTTTTGGAAGGGGGTGCCCCCTTCCAATCAATCAAAACCTGTAAAAAACAAAGAATGGGACCGGACATCTGTCCTGAATGTAAATTTAATTAGAATTTTCTTCATATGACAGGGATCATAACTTTAATCATAACTTTGAAATTATAGCGATATCGATTTTTGCATTATACTCGTTAAAAATTTATGGCTCATTTAAATTTCCTTGTTGCTAAGGTAATGCCGGATAATTATCTGTGCTGGCTTGATCTTGTTTTCAGGACTGTAAGGGGCAAAAAACTTTTAATAATAACGTCAGGTTCGCCTGCAGCTGCCTGAACAACATGTTATTTGATAAGAGCTAAATTTATTAATCCTTTAGAATTTTATTAATCCTTTTACTCAATAAATCCTCTTAATTCCCGCAGTCAGCAAGTTCACACCAGATCAGCTATTTCTTTTACATCTTTATCTTATCAGAAATAGTAATATTTTAAAAGTACTACCATTACTTAAAGATTTCACACTTTTTGCTACCATTAATAAATAACCTACTAATAAGTGTTGGTCGATTGAACTTTTGGGCCGCTTTCAAACTATAAAAGATGTAAAGAAACATAATTTCATGAACTCTTATGAAATTTAATTTATCAGACACATTGCCCATAACTTATCAGCAGGTAAAGGAAAACATCTCGAGAAATAATTTCGCAAAAGCAAACAAATATCTGGTTTACGTGCCAGAACCTTTGTGTGCCCTGTCTCTCTTCTTAGAATTTTCTGGTAATTGCCACCACCATTTATGATTTATGTTTACTTAAAAAACCCTAGAAATAATCTTGACAGATAAAAAAAAGATCCTGACAGCCCAAACAGCCATCAGAATCTCTTAATCCCATATTTGCTATTTTAATTTATCCCTTAATATCAATTTTCCTGCTATCTTCAATTTACCCCTAATCTTAATTTATCCACTAATCTCAATTTGCCTGCCATCTTCAATTTGCCTGCTAACTTTAAATTGCCCTTACCCTTAATTTGCCTGCTAACTTTAAATTGCCCGCTGATTCCAATTTAGCTCAAATAATCCAATAATCCAATAATACCCCAGGCATTTAAATCCCTCAATCTTCCAGCCGGGCAGCCACTCTCTCCAGATTGAGCTCCGCCCTCTCATAATCGGGATCAAGCTCCAGCGCCTTCTCATAATTTTCCCGGGCCGATTCCAATTCAGTCAGATTTTCATAGGCTATCCCTAAATTATTATAAATGTAAGCCTCGGCTGGATCCTGAGCAGCGGCCTCTTCAAGATGATCAACCGCATCAGCAAAATTTCCCTTTCTAATATAAGCCAGCCCCAGATTGTTACGGATATGATAGTTATCAGGGTTTATCTCCACCGCTGTTTCAAGGTAAGCTGTCGCATTCTCCAGATCATCCTCGGCCATAGCCAGCAGACCTCTAAGGTTGTAATACTGCTCATCCTGCTCTCTCATATCTTCCGGAACTTCCTCAAGAATCTCCCGGGCTTCATCTATTTGCTGATTGCGGTAAAGAAGTCTGGCATAATTAACCAGAGTCCTGTAATCCTCAGGACGCAGCTCATAAGCTTCAGACATATACTCAACCCCGGCTTGATAATCATTTAACCGGAGATAGGTCATACCCAGAAAGAAATTAGCTTCCCAGCGGTAATTCTCCAGCTCCAGAACCTGCTGCCACAGCTCCTCAGCCTCCTGATACTCACCGGCATGAAAGGCAGATCTTGCCTCCTCAACAGTTTCCAATCCCTCACCTGCTGAAACCAAAAGAGCTGCTGTCAGAACAAAAATTACAGCTATAATCAAACTCCCGAATCCTCTGTTTTTCATAGTAACCTCGTATCCCCCTTTCAAATATAGAAAAAATCTGCAGCTAAATTTTTCACCAATTTCACCAAACAGACCAGCTTCTCTTTCTACCTGCACTTTAAAATATGAGCTTTAATAAGCATTTCTACCTGTATATATATAATACACGATTTCAATCAATTTTCAAGGCAAATTTCCCTAATCCAGGGGAGCCCAACAGAGTTTGACATTCTGGGCAAAATTTTCTAAGCAAACCCCCAAAGACAGGCAAACTCACATTACCTTAAGAGCATAACAATAGTTGAAAATATAACGGTGTATTTGCAAAGCTAACCCCTATTATCCTCTAGATCACAACAAAACATAAAAATATTACAGCATACTTACAGAATAATCATTCGATCACTCTATCAATGATATTAAGAGAAATACTCCATTTTCACCGAATCCTTCTACTTTTTTCAGCCCAAACCCATATTTTTTTAGGCTGTTTTTTAGTTTATCTTCTTTTTGCTGCAATTGACTGCCAAAGTGAGATAAAGATAACAGCAGATAACCATCAGGTTTTAAGGTTCTTTTAACCTCTGTAAGTGAGAAAGGTGCATTAGAAGCAGTTATTAGAGAAAAACTATCCTGTTCAAAGGGGAGATCATATATATCTCCTCTGATAAATTCCAGTCTGTTATAACCAGCTTTGTCGGCCTTATTTTTGGCAGCAACAAGCATATCATCGGCAGCATCAATTCCAACAATATTAGAACGGGAAAAAGTTTCTGCTAAATACAAAGCAGCAGCACCTGTTCCTGTGCCCAGGTCAAGAATCCTATCCGGATAGAAGTCAGCAGTTTCCCTGTATAATTTAACACCCTGTTTTAAAGGCATTAAATAATTTTCCTCCCCTTCAATAATTTCATCAAAATCAATTCTGCCTGCCAGAAATTGAAAGGGAAGTTTCAACATCTTTTTGAACAGCCAGCTTTCCAGCAGTGGCGGATAAATAATGACCAGCCTGATAAAGAACCCCAAAAACAATGATCTTAAAGCCCTTTTAATAGTAAATCCCCCCCTTGAAATAAAATTATATTAAGCACAAATGAAATTATATTAAGCACAAAAGAATTTCTATCCTGTAAATACAAGTCCAATTTTCTATTTTTCTCTTTCCATATATAGCGATTAGATGCTTTTAATGATTATATAATCCTATCTTCCTCATTAGGGGTGTTAACTTGACAGTTGCAATAACAATTAATCTGATAACCCTGGAATTCTGGTATATTCAATTTCTAAATCAACCCGGTGTACAAAAAAACTGTTAAGATAGCTTACATGAAAGGAATATATTTAGCTCCCTGGATGATTGGAATCATAGTTTTAATCGGTGTGATTTTAAGCTTTGTTCCACCCCAGTTAATTGAGCAGTATCTGGGCGGAGAAATGACCATCTACCAGGTAGGTGCTGCTGCTCTGATTGGTACCATCAGCATAATACCCAACCTGGTTGCTTTGCCCCTGGCAGGATCACTAATTGAATCCGGGGCTTCCTATACCACCATAGTTGCTTTTTTGACCACTTTAACCATGGTTGGTTTTGTCACTTTACCTTTGGAATTGAAGGAGATGGGCAAAAAAATCACCTTCTGGCGTAATTTTCTTGCTTTTTTTGCTGCAGTTATAATTACAATAATCATAGGAATCCTTATGTAAAGGTGAATTTCATCTCCATCTGAAAAAAGAGATTATATGAAACAGAAAAAACCAAGCAGCAGTCTAAAAAAAACTGATTGGCTTTGTTTTTATCACCGTTATCATCCTGGGTTTGCTCAGAATATTTTTGCCCGAGGAAAGCGATATAAGTTTCGCAATTATGAAAGATTATAGTCTGGAAGTGCTGGCTATTTTCCCTCCGGTGCTAATTCTAATGGGGCTGGCTGATGTTTGGATTCCCCGTGCCAAGATCAAGAAGTATCTGGGAGAGGGTTCGGGAATTACGGGAATACTAATTTCTATGTCTTTAGGAACACTTCCCGCCGACCCAATGTTTATAGCTTTTCCCATAGTCGGTGAAATGATTAGAAAAGGCGCTAGAATTTAAATGTTGTAGTATTTTTGGGAACCTGGACTTCGCTGAAAATATCGCAAATAGGAGTAGAAATTCAATTTCTGGGTCTGCAGTTTTCCATCTATCGAGTTCTACTGACATTTGCTGCTGTAATCAGTATCGAATTTTTGACTGATAAAATGTATCCCTCTGAGAAAGGATGATAATTATGCAAACTTATTCTCTGTTAAAAACTGTTTTAAGCGAAGGAGAATGCTTGATATCTCAACCAGCCACAATGTCCATGCAAGCCAAAGAAAACTCACGTGTGCTGGGCATACAGGTTAAACCCTGTTGATTCTTTCTCCCTTTCGCACAATATTATTGCTCTTTAGTTTCATAAAAATCAGGGAGAGTATAATATCTATTTCTTTTGCTGTATAGAAGCCCGGCAAATTTAGCCAGCAGAGACAACACCAATTTTCGCAGCCCTGAATCCAGACCGTAGTTTTTAAAGTTTTTAGTGATCTTTTAATGGCATAAAAAATCTTAATGGCGTTAACAAACTCATCTTCCAATTCAGAAGCTGACATATTCCGAGGTGCAAAAACTACAACTGTGAGGGCAACCTCGAGTAGTTAGTACATTGGCTGCTTCAGTAGGAGTCTGTAAAAGTGAGTAATCAGGAAAAGAGAGGGAATTGAGATCTTTTACCGGTTGACACTCTACAATATCGGATTTTTCTCTACCTTCTATTATATCCACTATATCATTTTCGGGCTCACCTGAACCCCCAGCACTCTGGAATACTCCTTAGCCTGCATTGACATGGTAGCTGGAGGCGAAATAATACTTTCACCCCGGCTCAGAAAAGCCTGCTCCCCATCAGCTGACACCTCGACTCCACCTTTCATTACCACAAAAATTACATAAGCTTCCATATCACAGGGAGGTATTTCCTCATCCTTATCCAGCTGAATAATGCGGGCACTAAATTCTTCTTTTTCGGAAGTATAAAAAACTTCCGCTCTTTCTTCACCAATTTCTCGAGAAAGAAGATCAAAAGTTTTCATGATGATTTCTCCTTTCAAATTTTAATTATACTCTGTTCTGTTTAATTGGTCTGCAGTTAAATTTTATCATTAATAATTCCAAAATAATATGACATTTCTCACACTTGATTTATCTCCATCAGCAGTTCACTTTTTATTTTACGACTATAAACATCATTTAAGAATATGAGCCTTTTCTTTTTAGGAAAATTAGTATCGCTAAAGTGATCGCTGGTAAAATTGCAACTGGCAAATATAAAATCATATGAGGATGGCTAAAGTCATTAATCCAGATATTTAGTGAGCTGATACTCATTATTAACAGTGCAAAAGAAATAATCCAAAATCCTTTTTTTGTAAAAGCAGCTAAATAAGGAATGCCTACAGCTGTTAAAATTACCCCGAAGAAATTACTATACATTCCTGTAAAATTATTTAAGTTAATCTCTTCAGGAATGCTCAAAAGAGTCTGCATTTCTAAAAAAGCCTCATATGTGCCAAATAGATTTCCTCCAGCACTAATAATAATCATAATAAACAATACTATTTTTAAAAGCTTATATTTTTCGGAAGAATACAGATTTAATAGGATGATCAATGATGATAATAATCCAAATAATAATATCAGAATTCCATTTTGTATGAGTTGATTGGAAATATAAGGGGCTGTTTCAATAATAAATGCCCCAATAATAGAGATAACCGCTAACCCGCCAAGCGCAAGAGTTTTCCCGAATAAATTTCCTCTATAAACTGGAATCGATAAAATTAAAAGGCCTATTCCCATAACCAAAGTCAAATCATTTAAAACAGGATATATATAGTTGATTGTTGTAGATACAGTCTGCATCCTATAACTTTCTGCAGATGGTTCTTGCATTTCAGTAACCGCACTTAAAAACTGAGAAAATAATATTTGAGAAACCAGTGTTATTAAAATCACACCACAGATAAACACAACAATGCCTATTCTTTTGTCTTTTTTATTCCTCCTCATAAAATCCTTCCTATTATTCATGATTATCTCTTTGGTTTGCAAATATACCAATTTGCTTTCCTACCCACATTAATTACTTCTACTTGAGAAAAACAAGATTTCATTTCTGTAACGCAGTCCTCCATTTCCGATTCAGGATTTTCAATAAAATTAAAATAATCCCCACCTTCTAACCATTCTATCAAAGAAGTTAACAACGATCTTTTATCATTATAATCATGTATAATGACCCATTTCTCAGCCACGCGACTCATCTCTGCATATACTCTTTTTCTTTCCTCAACCTTTAAACCATGAGCCACATAAGATGCAAAGGCAATATGAAAACTGTTATCATCAAATGGCAAACCTTCAAGCACATTGGTTTGAACAAAATTTATGCTCTTATTTTCTGATTTGCTCCTGGCCACTTTCAGCATATACTTAGCTATATCAATACCAGTTACTTTCATTCCTTTTTCATTCAATACTGAACATAATGCCCCGGTCCCACAACCAATATCAACGGCGGTTCTATATTGATTTATATCAATTTCACCCTTAACACTATCAATAACTCCACGATAACGTCTTTTTTGTCTTTTATAAAACAATCCGTAAATAGGTGATATTATGTTAAACAGCAGCTTGCTTTTCCGTTCCCCCAAAGATAAACACTCCTTTCTTAAAAGCCTGACAAATTTTTGTCACACAAATCCATACTTAGTTATACCAGGGCTCACAATTATTTTAACCTATCGGACTGGTCTTCCGGAAAAAGAAATTTCTAAACTGAGAAAAACTTGAGCAGCCCCCGGACTGGCAACTGCAGAAAATAGTTTAACAGCCAGGACCAAAATTTCATCTCACATCATCCCCGTTATCTACATCACAATTTTTACTACTGGACCAGGATAAACAGAATGTTGCCGGAAATGAGATTGGATCCTCCGGTGCTGGCTCCAAAGCGGTACTGTTCGGCCAGCCCTCCGGCTCCATGACACATGGAGAAACCACCCAGAGATGTGAACATTTGTCATCTCCAGTTATATTCGTCTGGTTAGAGTGCGACGGTGAAATAGAATTGCTCCCCCCACAACAAGTATCATAAATCCTGTCAGAATTGCTCCTGCTGCTAAAGGGGAAAGATAATTATTTCCTGCGTAAGCCGCCCTTAACATTTCTACAGCATAGGTAACAGGAGATATATAGCTCAAAATTCTCCCCCAGAAAGGCAGTTCTGCTAGCGGCACAAAAATTCCGCTGATGAAAATAACAGGCAGCCTTATGGAATTTGCCAGCATCATAACATTGGATGGTTTATCAGTCGGAAGAGCGGCGAAAGCGCTACCCAGACCGGCAAAAAGCAACGATGCTATCAACGAGGTTAATACCAGCAAAGCAATGCTAATTACTTTAACTCCCAGAAATATATAGGCAAATAGTATAATTATTACCGCCAAAAACAAAGAAAAGAAAAACCCTGCTAAAATATCGCCAATTACCATAATCCATCTTGGCATCGGCAAAGCTAGTAGCCTTTCCAATGTTCCAGTTCTTGTTTCCCAGGGAGTAATAAATGGCCCCACAGCTGATCCCGCAAAAAAGAAGGTAATTCCTAGCAGTCCGGGTAAAAGTTCTAGATAGCTCAGATCTCTTCCCAGAGCAAAAGCAAAAAATAGACAGAAAGGAAATAGCACTCCAAAGATGAGGACAGGGCTTTCACTATAGTATATTTTAATATTTTTCCAGGAGACGGCCGTTAGCTGCTGCACAAAGAGATTTATTTTGCTAATTTTCATTTTTTAATTTACCTCCAGTTAATTCCACAAAAACATCTTCCAGGTTTGGTTCTAGAATATTTAGTCCCACTATTTTTCTATTTTCTATTTTATTGATCAGCTCTTTAACTGCCCTGTCAGGGTTGCCTGTATAATACCTCATTTTATTCCCTGCTCTGGCAGCCTGAGAAATATACTTAAATTCTTCGGGAAGCGGGTAATCTCCATCTTCCAGACAGAGTTCAACGGTCTGCAGTTCTTTGAAAGTGTCCTTTAAATTTTCGGGAGTATCTATTGCAGCAATTCTCCCTTTATTTATTATTGCTATTCTATGGCATAGCTGATTGGCTTCCTGGATATTATGAGTGGTGAGAAAAATAGTGCTGTCTTTATCATTTAAATCCTGAATGATTTCATGCATAATTCTGGTGCTCTGCACATCGAGGCCCCGGGTGGGTTCATCCAGAAAAAGAATTTCAGGATCATTGATCAGTGCCATTCCAAGTATAACCCGTTGAGTCATTCCCTTTGAATATTCTTTAACTTTATCCTTTATCCTTTTTTCCAGGCCCAATCTTTTCAACAGTTCTTTCGCTTTTTCATTTATATTTTCACCGCTTAAACCGTACATCTTGGCCATGAATTTTATATTTTCCAGGGCAGTCAATTCCTGATAGGCATTGGCAGCTTCTGGCACCACGCCAATTTCTAGCCTGGCTTCTACAAAATTTTCCTGCAAATTATATCCCGCCAGATCTATTTCCCCCAGGTCAGGCTTTAAAACTCCGGTAATCATTCTAGCTGTGGTTGTCTTACCAGCTCCATTTGGCCCTAAAAACCCGAATATTTCTCCTTTCTGAACTGTAAAATTTATCCCGTTTACAGCTTTGATATTGCCAAATTTTTTATGCAAATTATTTATTTTTATAGCATGTTCCATAAATTTTTCTAACCCCCCAGATAAATAAATTCAATGGAAAGAACTGCAGGAAAATTAACTTTCCTGCAGCAAATTTCTCGTTAATTAATACGTTTTAAGTCATATCACTGCTTCAAACTTTCCAGATGCTTTTCTATCATCTCTAGTTCATCTTTAAGTTCCAGGAAATAATCTTCCAGTCTGGTTAAAGCTTCTTCTTTATCCATCTCCTCCCAGTCCTCATACCCTTCACATTCACCGGTTTCTTCCTCACATCCGCATTTACAGCAACAACAGCCGCCATGATGAGAATGATGTCCGTGAGTTCTATGGACTGGATGATGATGACTATGATAAGAATGTCCATGATGTTCGGGTAAACTACAATCACAACTCCAGCCTACTAAGTGGGAATGAGGGTTGGGGTTATGGCCATGAGCGGGATAGGCATGTCCGCCGCAGCACATAATTTTCACCTCCTCTCCTGAATATAATTTGAAGAAATATTAATTATCAGAGTCAATCAAAGTTCAATTCCTCAAGCTCCTGCAAAAATATATTCAGTATCTCTCGATTCTTTTTGATCACTGTCTGCCAGCTCAAAAGATATTCTTTACCTTCGCCTGTCAGCTCATATTTTCTTTTTGCCGGGCCTTTCCCTTCTGTTATCCACTCCGAAGTGACCAATTGATTTTTCTCCATCTCGCGCAGATAGCGGTAGATAGTACCTGGATCAATCCCATCAAAACCAAATAAACTTAATTTATCGATCAAATCATAGCCATGTGTCGGTTTCTGAGCAAGCAGTAAGAGAAGACATGGTTCAATAAAACGCTGTATTCTGCCATGGGAATCTTTACAGCAACATCCATCGTCGGAACACATCACCTATCACCTCGTTTAATGTGAATTTTTACTATATGTGTATTTTACCTATATATGATTATAACTAACCTATTATTATTAGTCAACCCCAGCTCCGCAAAAAATTTTAAACTAAGTGCGCAAAGATAAGGTCATATCATATAGTAGGTGGGAACCCTGGCTGAGTAGGGCTGAGCCGGCTGCTTACAACGAGTTTTGGACATTTATCAGAAATTATGAATGTTAAGCGTAAGCAGCAAGGATGCAGGTGGTAAGCTAAAAGTTGAAGGGATTGACCCTCGAAATAATTTTAAATGGGTCTGGCCGATGTTTTTTTGGTAGTGGAAGGCAAAATTGCTGGAAGCGCCAAGCAAGCTTCCAGCAACACCCCAGGGTCTGAGACCATCGCATGTATCACACAGTCATGATATGGTAATTTGGGAGGCCTTGTTTCTATGTAGAGAGATAGGGTGTATCGAGCGATAACAAAGTAAGAGCACCTAAATATCGCAGGGAGTCGGATAACTGCATAGTACTGAAGAAGCGGGTAATTCCTTCAGAGGGAAGGGGGTTACACAATAGCAACCCCAAAGGGGAAACATGCACTACTCTCAGAAATAGATTATGTCTGGTAACGCAACTAGCAGGGATAGCAGCTTAAAAAATTGTGAATGCTTAAGTGAAGAGCTGTATGCCTAAATAGGTCACGTGCGGTTCTCTGGAGGGGTTGGGGTGGGAGACCCCGCCTACTTGACAAATTAAAGAAAAGCCATTTTTATCTTTCAACCTACAGTAACTTGACATTGTCGCATCAACTTCATTCTTGACTCAATTCCATTACTATAGTATAATTGCTTTCGAAAGCATAATTATATAAAAACATAATTATGTAGAATATATTTCAAATCCCTTTCACTATCTATTATTTCCACATATTTTCACATTTTTTCTCGCATTATTTATCTAAATCCCGTCTAAACACAGTTAATTCCTGGACTGGCTAATTTCTCAACACCCGTCTCTCATCAAATTCAGCTAGTTCAGCAAGTTAAACAAGTTCAGCAATTCAAGACATTTCAATAAAATCAAACAAGATACGTAATAACACTCAAAAAATCCAACAATCCAAAAATTTAATCAGGCGAAGGGGTTCGCCTTCTAAACCGACAGTTAACTGCCCGATGATAGATGTTAACTGTCTGATGACTCCTGTTAATGGCCCGCTGTTCTTCTGCCATTAATGGGAGTTTTTTATTTTTATCGGCATCGTCTATTGAAATAGTGTTATCGGCATTATCTTATCAACATTTTGTCATCGCCATCTTCTTATCAACATCACGTTATCATCATCGTCTTATCGACACCATATTATCGCATCCTGTTGTCAAGATCATATTATCCTTACCGTCTTATCAGCATCATGTTATCACACATTGTTAGCGAAACCGAAAAATATTCCAGGGAGGAAACACACCTTGATTGAAGGAATCTTAATCATACTGATTGCAGGCTACATTTTCGGCAAAATAGCCGGCAGGCTTAAACTGCCCGAACTAATCGGAATGCTGCTTGCTGGGATCCTGATCGGCCCCTATTTTTTGGGGATTATTCCCGAAGAAATCCTCATAATTAGCGAAGAAATCCGCCTGCTGGTGCTGCTGATCATCCTCTTCAAAGCCGGGCTGGGTCTGGACCGGGAAAAATTAAAGCAGGAAGGAACCGTGGCCATCCGCCTGGGTTTCATCCCGGCAGTAATTGAAACAGCGGTTATCACCCTGGCAGCCCGCTATCTCTTGGGCTGGGACTGGATAACCGCCGGAATATTAGGCTGGATCATCTGTGCTGCTTCTCCCGCCGTCATTGTCCCGATGATGCTCAAGCTGAAGGCCAGCGGAATCGGCACAGACAAGGGTATTCCCGATTTAATCCTGGCCGGAGGGACACTGAGCGATGCTGTGGCAGTTACCATGTTTGGCATCTTTCTGACACTGGCCCTCGGAGATGCCCCAACCAACAATGTTATCCTGCAGCTGGCCAACATTCCGCTCCAGATTGTTCTGGGACTGCTACTGGGTTATCTTGTCGGCAGGCTGGTAAAATATCTTATCCGGCAGCGAGGTTTAAGCACCTCAACAATCTCAGATCTCATTATCGCTCTAAGTTTTGCTCTCCTGCTCTTGCTGGGTGAAGCCCATCTGCCCTATTCCGAATTTCTGGCTGTAATGACTTATGGTTTCACCCTGCTGGAACTAGATGCTGCCCTGGCCCGAAAAATACGGGCCGAAGTGGATAAAATCTGGACGGTAGGAAAAATATTTCTCTTTGTTTTAATTGGGGCAGCCGTCAACCTGACAGTTATGCTGGAATCAGGTCCGATCGGGCTCTTAATAATTGCTCTGGGCCTGGTTTTTGGCCGCACCCTGGGCATCCATCTCTCTGCCCTGGGGTCCAGCCTGAATTTACAGGAAAGAAATTTCATGGTAGTGGGCCAGACGGCAAAAGCCACCGTTCAGGCCGCTATCGGAGGAATCCCCCTGGCTGCCGGCCTGCCTCAGGGAGAGATAATTCTGGCCCTCTCCGTGCTTTCCATTGTGACCACCGCCCCCCTGGGAGCAGCAGCAATCAAATTCCTCGCCCCCCGCTGGCTCGAGCAGGGAGAAATTGACCCCACCAAAATTACCGTCCAGGAAGAATACCACTTTCTGGTGGCTCTCGACGGCAGCTACCTCTCCCGGGAAGCCCTGCGCGAAGCAGCCCGCCTGGCCCGGCAGGTTGACGCCCGGCTGATAATCTTGAACATCCAGAGCCCCCGGAAACCCGGTCTGACAGAAAAAGACATTCAGGCTGAACTGGAAATAGCCCGGGATATCGAGCACGAAATCATCATCAAGGAAGCTCAAGATCCAGCCCGGGCTATCATTGCAACAGCACTCAATCATCAGGTAGATTATATTTTCATGGGCAAACACGGCAAAAGCAGTTCAGCAGATCATCCCCCAGAATCAACCACTGGCTTCATTGGCAACGTCTCAAGCCAGGTCAGCTCCACAGCAGAAATCCCCGTCATCCTGAAGTGAAAATGATCGTGGTCGGTACCGGGTTCCACCCGGTTTTTCGACATTATTCTCACTATCCCAGCAACAAAAAAGGTTATCTTACCAGCTGGAGAAAATGACATCATCCTATATATACTATTTTTAGAAACAAATTCAATAATCTATTGCCTGAAGCAGAAATAGAATCAGGAACATCAAGCTCATTAGTCGTTAGCAGCTCTTAAGCTTATCAGCTTCAACACCAGCCCAGTTTCACCAGCAGCATATCAACCCAAAATCCCAGCTTCAACAGCAACCCATTCCCCACATCAGTAGCACAGCTTTAAAAGCAACTCATTCGCCACACAACAGCATTTCAACCCAAGCATCTCAACCCAAGCAACCCAGCCCAAAAACCCAAAAGCCCAAACCCTGCCCTAATGCCTGAGCCAGCGGAGCACCTCACTGAAGCTCGCCGATTTACCGTACATCAGCATACCAACCCTGAAGATCCGGGCTGCCAGCAGGGTAAAAATAACAGTGGTAACCAGCAAGATCCCAGCACTTAAAACTATCTCCCAGACAGGGATCACCCCCAGAGCTGTCCTGACAATCACAATAATCGGAGCGGTCAGGGGAAAAAGCGAACCCAGGGTTGCCAGCAAACCCCCCGGATTGGAAAAAACAGGACCAATAATCAAAACGGGCAGAACCGGCAGCATAAAGACCATACTCTGAGAATTGCTGGCACTTTGAATATCCTCCATTGTCGACCCGATACCCACAAAAAGTGCAGCAAACATCAGGTAGCCGAGGAGGGCAAAGACTATAAAGAGCGGAAGTGCCGGATTAAAGAAGGCCTCCAGAATGGGAAAGTCAAAGAAATAATCTGCCAGCGGCAGGCCGATACCGAACCAGACACCAATCTGGATCATTCCCAGAAGAAAATGTCCAATAATTTTCCCGGCCATCAGACCTTCAGCGCTGATTGAAGATAAAACAATCTCGGTCATTTTATCCTTCTTCTCCTGCAGGGCACTGTAAAGCAGCATGCTGCCCGAGGTTATCAGCAAAAAGAACAATCCCCCGCCAAAAATTACTGCAGTTGTTACCCTGCTCCCCATCTCTATCTCATCCTCGGCCAGGCTGGTTACCTGCAGGCGAGCGACAGCCGTAACTTCAGCAACAACCTCCTGCTCAAGGCCATATTCCTCCATCCGATACTGCTGCAGGCTGTCATTCAACAGAGCCTGCAATCCGGCAAAAGAGGCAGTAGTCGCTTCAAAGGTATAGAGGGTCAGCTGCCCCTCCTGAAAAAAATTATCATCCAGAATAAAATAGCCGTCAGCTCCGGCCTGACTGGCCGACTCCTGAATACCCTCCCGGGAACCCTGGTATTCCTGCAGCACAAGTTCATTCAGCGGCCCATCATCCAGATTTAAGACAGCTTCAGTTTCATTGAGATAGTACACCTGACGCTCCTCCGGTCGATCAATCCTGTTCAGCAGATTCGGCAGTCCGCCAAAGAGTAAAATCAGCACCGGGGTCAGAAAAATTCCGATGATAAACTGCTTATTTCTCAGGTTGCGCATTACTTCCCAGCCGGTTATTTTAAAGGTCTTCTTTAGTGTATTCAGCATCGAGCAAACCTCCTCGGGCTACTCTGACAAAAATATCATGCAGAGAGATTCTGGTGATCGAAATTTCGGTTATGCTCAAATCCTCAGGCAAGATAGCGATAAATTCAGCCGGGCCAACCTCATTTTCCAGGAGAATATTCCAGTTGATCTTATTCTGCCTGAAGCTGTGAATCCTGGGATTATTGCTCAGAAAAGTCTCAAGTCTCCTGCTGTCCGCTGTGGTTAATTTCACCCGGTAATTGCCGTATTCATTTTTGATATCTTCTAAATCACCATAAAGTACCTTACTTCCCTTATCCATCAAAAAAATCCGGTCGCAGACCTCTTCCACCAGATTCATCTGATGGCTGGAAAGCATTATCGCCGTCCCCTTCCGGGCTAAATTTCGGATCTCTTCTTTCATCAGATCCTGACTTACCGGATCCAGCCCGGAAAAGGGCTCATCAAGAATCAAAAGCTCCGGCTCATGGAGCACACAGGTGGCAAACTGGACTTTCTGAGCCATCCCTTTAGAGAGCTCTTCAATTTTGTCCCGATAATTATCGAGCAGACCGAACTTCTCCAGCCATTCCTTGCCCCGATTCTGGGCCACCTTCTTTTCCAGGCCCTTAAGTCCCCCTAAAAAAGCCAGGATATCTTTTACACTGGCATTTTTATAAAGACCCCTCTCCTCGGGAAGATACCCTATACTTTCCTGCCAGTTATCACCACTGCCATTTTGGAAATTAAAATTGATTGAGCCGCTGTCAGGAGCATTAATATCCATGATCATTCTGATCAGGCTGGTTTTGCCTGCTCCATTGGGACCCAGCACCCCCATGATCTCCCCCTGC
>SL_4KL_010_BRINEDRAFT_10000799_pt1 | contig 16724 bp, 14 predicted proteins | sample SodLak_010_BRINE_2_FD_10664 | JGI IMG/M metagenome (IMG submission 10664)
GGCGACGGCCGTCGCGACGGCGAGTGGCTGCTCGGTCACACCGCCGGCGACGAACGCGCCGATGAACGTCAGTACGCTCGCCGCGATCACGTTCACCGGCCGCGTCAACTCGAGCAACCCACGGATCGTCTCGCCCGCTGTCATACCCCTCTCTGTTCAGTCGGAGCGGTTAAACGGTGCGATCCGCTGACGCATCCATCAGTACACCGTCACGGACCAACCACCAGTCGTGTGGTCCGGTCACGGTGGTATGTCACCGATCGCCGGACACGCGCTATCGCCACGCCGACAGCTCACACAGCGCGTCCGTCTCCACAGAAAGCCACCTCGTTGTCCGCTCGTCTCCGCTCGCATCGACCGGGACGGCCGTCCAGACGTCTCCGTCGTCTGTGAGCAACTCGAGCGTCTCCGTGTCACGCTGTCCGTCTACTGGAACCGAGCCATCGGTCTTCGTCATTGTCCATCGAATCCTCACCACCTCGCTATAATGACCCCGGAGCTACTTTTCAGCCGCTGAGAACTCCCGGTACCCGATCGGTGTGCTGTGGCATGTCGAAACCGCTGCGAATCGAGTGACTTATACGGGATCGACGGAAATGTACGGGTGCGGGCGCTTAGCTCAGCCTGGACAGAGTACTTGGCTTCGGACCAAGCTGCCGCGGGTTCAAATCCTGCAGCGCCCATCAGCAATTATTACACTCCGAATACACTAGACGGCGTAGACCTGTATATAAATCCTTCGCCGAGCTTGGATCGAATCTCATTATGCCGCATAATGGGTCTACGTCCTCTTGCGATTTTGGGAGCCAAACACTCAAAATTCTGATTCGTTCCGGTCGTGTAATCCATCGCACCTCGCCCAACGAACGGTCACATAACGACCGAAAACATTGACCGTGTCCACTTGCTCTCACACTTCCTCAATCCGAATCACATCCGCCTCACCGACCTGGTCATCCATCTCAGCGTCGAAGTACAGCGCGCGCGGATACCATCTCTGTTCGTCATCCGGCCTGTTCATCAGGATGATGACGGCGTACGCGTCTTCGGGGTACTCGGATGTGACGACGCCCCTGGCCTCGATGATGCCGTAGTCGCTGTGCGCATCTGGGTACTCGTCCGGGGGATGATCATCCACCTTGATCACCTCAACGCCTACATCACGTCCATTGTTCTCAATAAGAATGATTTCGTCTCCTTCATTGACGTCGAGTAGCAGGAACCGCTCGATTTCGTCGGGGTCACCTTTTTCGATTTCCTGATCTCGCATACTCGGTTTAAATTGTCGATCAGACTATTATCACACTTTTGCATAATAATCGTTGCAATATGTGGGTTTGGTTTGACATCATTTTGGGCTAGTTAGTCTTGTTGTGTGGGTAGGTATTTTGAGCATTGTTGTGAGTTTGTAGCGGCTCAAAACAGTATCAAATATATATTGGGATGACACCGTGGTCTGGTGATCGAGGGGGTTATATGACATCTCACCTGAATCACAAATAGAAGATGTCGGGTACGAACCAAGACATCGAATTGGCTGCCCTGAAGGAGATCGCTCGCCGCCTCGAAGACGGTGGAGAACGGTTGATGACCGACGGCGGCGAGAGTCTTCCGGACGGTATATCCGTTCGTCGATCGATCATCCGAACGGCGATGGCCGCTCCGACCGAATCGACCAGTGAACCTTTGGGCTTGCCGTTGAACTCCCGGTGCGATGAGCGACGACGGTGAGGCCGACGTCGTCGAGGTGCTCAGCGACGAGTACGCGCGGACGATCCTCGAGCAGACTCGCGAGGAGCCAAAGTCCGTCGACGCGCTGAGCGACGCCTGCGGGGCCGATCCGTCGACGATCTACCGCCGGGTCGAGCAGCTCCAGGAGCGAGATCTGCTGGTCGACCAGCAGAAACTCGATCCCGGCGGCCACCACTACAAGGTCTACACCGCGCGTTTGCAGGAGGTTCGCTTTCAGCTGAACGAAGACGGCTTCCGGGTCGACGTCGATCGCCGGCACCTCGGCTTCGACACGGCCCGTGTTCGTCGACACGTCGTCGAGGTACTCGACGTCGCGGATCTCGACCCGACCCGTGCTCGTGTTCGCGCCGACCCCGCCGTCGACGTCCNCGACGTCGACCCGACCCGTGCTCGTGTTCGCGCCGACCCCGCCGTCGACGTCCACGACGTCGACCCGTCCCGTGCTTGTGTCGACCCGGAGGTCACCGGCCACGTCCCTGACCGTCACGCGGCCGACGCTGGTCTGGATCGATTCGAGGGCCACCTCCCGTGGCGCGTCGATCTCGAGGGTCATCGAGGGACGGTCCCGGAGCCAGCCCTCGCTGCCGTCCCACTCAGAGCGGAGTTCGAGGACGCCGTCAGTGCGTTCGGTCCCCAACTCGAGGTTCTCGAGGTCGGTCCTGATCGAACTGGACTGTTTCTCGACATCGACGGTGATCTCGTCGCGGTTGCCGCCGAGAACCGTTATGTCGCCGGCGTCGCCATAGATGCGGAGCGCGTCGACATCGTCGGCAGTCATCGTTTCTGACGTTGCGAGTTGCTGGCCGACGAAGGGCGTCATGCCGCTGCAGCCGGCGAGTGTGGCAGTCGCGCCCGCGGCGACGCCCCCAAGCAGGCGTCGTCTGGTCGTGTTCGTCGTCATAGATACTCCTACGGAGGCCACCAACGTCAATCCGGATTCGTAGTTGTCACGCCGCCAATCGACCCCCGACATTCATATGTAGACCCTCCACCCCGTAACGGGTTCGCTTATATACGACCGCGATTGCTTCGGGTACCGCCCGATCGGACAGCACCTCCGTGACGTGCGCGATGCGGTCGCCGGCGGTCCCAATAGTTTTGACCAGACCTCGCGTACCCATACCATGGAGATGAATAACGTACCACACGGAACACCGGACTCACCGATCAGTGACATCGCGTATCTCGCGCGGTCAGAACACCGTGTTCCGACACTTGTCGCGCTGACAGAGCGTCGCCGGAGTCGCTCCGAACTCTGCGAGCGAACCGGCGTTTCTTCTTCGACGATGCGACGGACGATAGACGAATTCGAAGGCCGACACTGGATTCGTAAAACCGGGTACCAGTACGAGGCAACCCGGCTCGGAGAAGCGATCGCATCCGGGATGGAAGACGTGATCGACCGGGTCGAAACCGAGCGAACGCTGCGTGATATCTGGCACTGGCTTCCCGACGAGATCGGCGAATTTCCGATCGAGGCGTGGTCGGAACTGACTGTTACTGCCGCTGACCCCGATGTTCCATACCGTCCCGTGAACCGTTTTGCGTCGCTTCTCGAGACGACGACCACGGTACGGTTTCTCCGGCCCGAGATAGCCTTGATGGACCCCTGTTTTGACCTTCTCTGCCGGCGGATCGATGCTGGCGTAGACGTGACAGTGATCGATCGGCCACGCTGTCATGCATACTTCCGTTCGACCTACCCGGAGCGCAGTTCCGAACTGTTGCAACGGGATAATTTTGCGGTACTGGAACACGACGACCTCCCGCCATACGGAACTGGGCTGCTCGACGAGCGAGTTCTCATTAGCTGTTACGAGCAGGACAGCGGAACGGTTCAGGCAGTAGTCGATACCGACGTCCCGGCGGTCCGGGAGTGGGCGCACTCGGTCTACGAACGCTATCGGTCCGACGCTCGGCCGATCGAACCCCATCGGCTCGTCGAGTGAGCCGTCAAGCGCCTTTGGTGGGTCGATCCCGCTGTCGCGTGTGGAGTGAAACGCGACTCAGTGTGCCACCGTCCGAAGTGCAACTGCTGGGTCGTTTTCAGGGGGTGGAAATCCGGTAGCGACTGCAGAACTGTCACAGCGTAGCTACACACGCCTCGGCTTCGTACTGTCGCTTGTCGGGAGACAACAACTCATGACAGACGATCAGCACATCACACACGGTATCGGCCTCGAACCACTCGACGGGTTCGCCCAACACGCAGCCGACAGTCCGGACGCCGTCCAGTTCGGGTTGGGAGCAGCCGCGACCTACGAGGAGACGGCCGCACACAGCCTGGCAACGATCGATGCACCCGCCGAGGTGGCAAGCGACTAACTGGTGATCCCGATGAGCAACTCACTCGACACCGAAAAACTCGAACACGAAGTCACGTCGATGTATCGAAACGTCGCAACGTCGGCCGACGCCGACCTCCACTTCGAAACTGGGCGGGAACTCGCCGATCGTCTCGGATACGACCACGAGGAGCTGACGTACGTTCCGGACGCGGCGATCGACTCGTTTGCAGGCGTCGGCTACTACTTCGATCTGGCTGCGCTCGATCCAGGCGAGGACGTCCTCGACCTTGGAAGCGGCTCCGGGATGGACGCATTCGTCGCCGCACTCCAGGTCACCGAGACCGGGACGGTCACGGGGATCGATATGACCGACGAACAGGTAATGAAGGCTCGCGACCTCGCGGCGGACAACGGCTTCCACAACGTCACCGTCCGCCAGGGGTACATCGAGGATCTTCCGTTCGAGGACGCGTCGTTCGACGCGGTGATCTCGAATGGCGTCATCAACCTCTCTGCTGCGAAAGGACGGGTCTTCGAGGAGGTACGCAGGGTGCTCAGACCGGGCGGACGACTGGCGATCGCTGACATTGTTAGCGAGGGTCGGCTACCCGAGCCCATTAAATCCGACGCCGACCTCTGGGCTGCCTGCATCGGCGGGGCCGAACAACTCGACAGCTACATCGACCTCATCGAAGCGGCCGGCCTCCGTGTCGACGACGTCCGGGAGAACACCGAATACGAGTTCACGTCCGACCAGGCCGTAACCGCGTGTCAGAAATACGGCGTGAAGAGCGTCTCGATCGCTGCACGGGGGCCGATCTGAGGCCCTCGCTCAAGCCCGACACTGACAGGTCAGCCTACATTATTAGCACAGCTGTCTGTCGTATCTTACGTACCGAGTCGATCGATACAGTGTCAGAGGCACACCCCGACTCGGTTTCTACAGGCACACAGGCCGAGCGTCTCGGGCTCACGACCCGAGGCGGTCCACCCCATCCCCGCTGGAATCGCATCAGTTACGCTCCGTCACGAACGTGGCCCGAACCGAGAGCACCGACTCAGACGGTCCCGTCGCCGATCGAAACGAGTGGCGAGACGCTGCAACCAGCGGCCCTCCCGATCACGCATCGCTTGTCGGCGTGATCATGACGACGGCTTCGCCGTCGATAACGCTCTCATCGTCCTCGTTCGTCACGGTCGTCTGGAGTCGGTACTGATCGCTGCCGAGCTCTTCGACGAGACGACAGTCGGCGGTGACGGTGTCACCGATCGCAACCGGTGCGAGAAACTCCAGATCCTGGGCGAGATAGACCGTGTTCCCCGGAAACCGGGCCAGTGCAGCACTGATCGTGCCGGCGACGAGCGTGCCGTGGACGATCCGGTCTTGGAACTGCGTCTCCTCGGCGTACTCCGGTTCGAGATGGAGGCGATTCGTGTCGCCGCTTACCTGAGCGAACGCCGAGACGTCGGCCTCAGTGATCGGTTTGCTGAACGTGACGTAATCGCCGACTTCGATCGCCGAGAGGTCGGAGACCGATCGGTCAGTCTGCCACGCGTCGTCACTGAAGGCGACAGCCTGCGCGGAGTCATCCGTGGCGAACTCTCGTCGATCGTCTTGCTCGCTGGCTGTCGATGACAACCCCATCGCTGCCAGAACGGCGTTGTTTGCTTCGACGTAACTGTTGACCACGTGCTGTGAGATGGTCGCCCAGTGGTCGTTGATCCCCGTGTCGTTCGAGCGCGGTGAGTGGCTGCTCATAGTGGTGTGAAAGCGGGTGGTGATGGTGTGAAAGCGGGTGGTGAATGTCGGCCGACGATGTGTCCAACTACGGTATTGGGTCTCTGTCACCTTTTCTTCGGTCCCAAAGTGTATAGGTATTCCACGGCGGCCGACCCCACGTCGGGCGATCGCTTCGGGCCGTCGATCGCAATATTGTGGCCACGGTATTTTGCTATGTTGTGGCTACTGGGTCTCGTTGCGTTGTGGCTACTGGGTCTCGTTACACCGCGGCGACTGTATCGAGGAACCTCGTACTGGCCGCGTTGAACGCGCGTGGTCGATCCTGGTTGACGAGGTGGGCCGCCCCGTCGATCGTTAGCCAGGTACCGTCGTCGATGGCCGCGGCGATCTCGCGGCCCTGCTGTTTTACCAGCGGCACGTCGTGTTCGCCGTGGACGACGAGCGTCGGCGTCTCGACGTGGGTGAGTTCGGGTGGCTCGTACCGGTAGAGTGCGCCGAACACCTTTCGGAACTCGGATCTGGAGAACTCGCCGACGGTGTCGATCGTTTCTGTGCGAACTGCCGGCGAGAGCGAAAGCCACGGCTTCCCCGTCGCCGTTCGGACGGAGCCAAGCAGCGATCGGAACGTGGTCTTTGGTCCCGTCATGGCGAGTGAACTGGAGAGCATCGGCAACGGGGTGAGCCACGGTTTGAGTGCTGGTGGCAGATCGATCGGCGGCATCGACTGGACTGCGCCGCCCATAATCGCACCCGCGGCCCGCTCCGGGTGCCGGTCCAGATACTCCTGGATCACCATCGATCCGAGCGAGAGTCCACAGAGGATCGGCTCGTCGATCGCGAGGTGGTCGAGCAGTGCCTCGAGATCATCTGTAAAGAGCTCGATCGAGTACTGGTCGGTCGTCGTTGCCCCGGTCTTGCCGTGGCCGCGGACGTCGAGTGTGACAACCTGATACTCGTCTTCGAAGTGGGTGACCTGTTCGTTCCAGGTCTCGCCGTTCATCCAGCCGCCGTGGACGAAGACGAGCGGTGGGCCGTTACCTGCAGTATCGTACCAGAGCGTGCCGTCGTCACGAGAGAGCTGTGCCATCGCTGTGTAGTCCGGGTTCGATCGGCATAGGGGTCCGGGTTGCATACACCCGGCGTGAGAGTGCAACACAGCCTGGTCGAAAGCTACAATGGCTGGTTTTAGGGCGACGAAACGGCCCCAGCGGGCCGTTCGCTGTGTCAGCAAACCGGCACGACACCTATTCGAGTGAGCAGAATACGCGGCAGTACTGTTTTTTGATGACACGTCGCCGCCGTCCACATTCCTCGCTGTACGCACGTGGACGGTTTCGACGGCCGCCACGGCCACACCGGTGCTTGCGGTCGTGATCGGCTCGCAGTATGTTGATCTGGTCGACAAACCGCTGGCCTGGAGACTCGGCATCCTCCCTGGCGGTCGCACGCTTGCCCACTGTGTGTTTTGCGGCCGGGCTCCTCGTGCTCGTCTCCGCCGCTGGGATCGCCGCCGATCGGCTCGAAACGGCCACCGCGTTCGCGATCGCCCACCTGTTGCATCTGGTTGCCGATCTTCCAGTGCGCCTCGCGCTCGGCTACCCGTTTGGCCCCGAGTCTCTGTTCTGGCCCGTCGTCTCCGAGCCTGTGTTCATACGGACAGCTGTAGTCAGTTACCGCCGATCGCCGACCCGCCTTGGCGATCGGCGATAAATAGTTACAACGATCGGTATCAGTTACTGACCCGGTACTGTTCTTCGTTTTTGAGGCCGCTCTGTTCGTCGCCGCGATCGGTCTCTGGATCGTCGACGGCTGTCCGGAACTGGCCTACGTTCCCGGTCGGGCTCAGGCTACGGCGACTCGATGACGGCGTCGAGACTGATCGGTCCGAGGTCACCTGGTCGGAGATTCTGCTGTGGCCGATCGAGCGCCTACTCACCGTTCGGACGCCGCCGCGTCGGCAGCCTCACGGACGGTCTCCGTCGAGAGCGACGAAAGCGAGACGAGGTCGCCGCCGGTCTCAGTCGCGACAAGTTTGGAGAGCCCGGCCCGGGAGTCGTCGCCCGCGTCGACGACCACGACGTGTGTGTCGTCCGTCGCGAGCGTCCGGGCGGCTCGACGTGTCGCCGCCGTTGGACGTCCCTCGGCTACGTTCGCCCGACCGTCGGTGACGACCACGACGACTGCGGCGTCGGTCTCGGCTCGATCGATTACCTCTCGGGACGTTTCGAGACCGGCCGGCAACGGTGTCCGATCACCCGAGGGGAGCTCCTTGAGATGCCGAGCAGCGAGCGTGACGCTGTCGGTCGGCGGTAACAGGACGTCAGCGTCCTCCCCGGCGAAGGCGACGAACGCGACCTGATCGCGGCGCTGGTAGCTGTCACGCAGTAAGTCGAGAACGACGCCCTTGGCGGCCCGCATCGCCGGCCGCATGGATGCACTCGCGTCGACGGCGAAGACGATCGTCACGCCCGTCTCGCCGGCACGAACCGATTGCCGAAGATCGTCGCGCTCGATCCGCGTTTCGCCTCGCTTTGCGGCCGATCGGACCGATGCCGCGGCGTCGATCGGCCCGTCGTCGTCGGCCGGCTCCGTCCGGACCCGAGGGCCGCGGTTGTCGACGCTCGGCGTGGGGGTCGCTCGTGAGCCGGTGTCTCCACCGTTGCTATCGACATCGAGACGCGGGCTCTCGATGTCCGGTGCTCGCGCCTCGCCGATCTCGGCTCGCTGCTGGCCCGGGACGATCGGCGTCGCGCTTTCGTCGCCGGCATCGTCACTGGAGCGATCACCGTCGCTGTCGGTGGAGTCGTCGTGGCCCTCGTCCGGGTCGTTGCTGTCGTCGTCACCGACTGTCGTGGGTGCTGGCTCTCCGTTGGTCCCGTCTGCTGGATCGTCCGGAGCAGTCCCGTCCTGGTCAGCCTCACCGTCGGAGCCGTCCGGCTCTGGACCGTCGCCGTCTTCGCTCTTCCGATCGGTGGACCGATCTCTCCTGTCGGTGTCGTCCCCACTCTCCGTCTCGGAATCGCCGCCGCCGGTCCGGTCGTCTCCTGTCCCGTCCTCGCCAGTGTCGCTGGACGAGTCGTCCTCTCCGTCGCCGTCGTTCGCATCGTCTCGATCGGCCTCGTCGAAGTGGTCGTCGAGCAGGTCATCGAGGTCGGGTGTCTCCTCGAACGGCGTACTCCGGAGGCGGTGGGGGAGGGCGTACGAGGCGGCCTCGTGGATGTCCGACTCGATGACGGTCGATCGCCCGTCGAGTGCGGCCAGCGTCATCGCCGTGCGGGCCGTCGCGACGTCTCCACGGTGGCCGTCGACACCGGCGTCGAGACAGAGCTGGGCGATCTCCTGTTTGAAATCGATCGGAAGTTCGACCCTCGGGAGACGCTCGTGAGCCTCGGCGAGTGTGTCTCGGAGGCGATCGACGTCGTCAGCGTAGTCGGCCGGCAGCGTGGGATCGTCGCTGCCGGCAGCCCCGTCGCTGTCTCCAACTCCACCGCTCTGGCCACTGTTCCCGAGGGCCCGATCGATGATCTCGACGCGATCGTCGATGTCGCGACAGCCGGAGACGGTGGCTTGCAGGGCAAAGCGGTCCCGAAGCTGTGGCCGCAGGTCGCCCTCCTCGGGATTCATCGTTCCGATCAGGGTGAACTCGGCAGGGTGGGAGACGCTGATCCCGTCGCGTTCGACGGTGTTGACGCCGCTTGCAGCGGCGTCGAGGATCACGTCCACCAGGTGGTCGTCGAGCAGATTGACCTCGTCGACGTAGAGGATGCCGCGGTGGGCGCGAGCGAGCAGGCCGGGATCGAACTCGGCCTCGCCGGCGAGGGCGTTCTCGACCGACAGGGTGCCGACGACGCGATCGCGAGTCGCCCCAAGCGGCAGCGTAACGAGCGGGACGGGACGGGTCTCGATCGGCAGTTCGTCCGGATCACGCTCCTGGCAGTCCCCACACTGCAACTCCGGATCGTCGGGCGAACAGCCGTACTGACAGTCGGCGACGACACGCTGGGTGGGAAGGAGGTCGACGAGTGCCCGGACGGCAGTCGACTTCGCGGTCCCTTTTTCACCAGTGACGAGCGCTCCGTCGAGGTCATCGTTGGCCCCAACGGCCAGCAGTACCCGCTTTAGCTCCGTCTGTCCGACGATCGCCGGAAAGGGGAGCGACGACAACCTTTTTCCCCCGGCGTCTGAAACCATGCTTGAGCTAATACAACAGAGGTTTAAAAACGCCATGCCACGCATTGGGATATATACGGCGACGGAGAACGAACTCGGCTCGATCGGGCAGGCTGCCGACCGCCTCGAGGACGTCGAGCTGGTCGTCCGATCGGAGAGCGACCTCGACGGCGAAGCTGCGATCGAGGCGTTCGTCGACGAACTGACCGACGCCACGGCTGCGATCTTCTGGCTTCACGGAGCCGAGGACAGCATGCCGGGCTATGACTACGCGACGGGCGCGCTCGCGGAGGCGGGCGTCCCACTGATCGTCAAGGCGACCGGGGACGCCTTCGCGGTCGAGGATACGACCGTTTCATCGGCTCACCGCGAGACGGCCACCGAGTATCTGGAGCGAGGCGGGACGATCAACGTCGAGAACCTGTGTCGGTTTCTCGTCAGTGAGTACGACGACGCGGACGTCGACTATGACGGGCCAACTGCGCTGCCGACGGAAGGTGTCTACCACCCCGACTATCCAGGGATCGAGTACGAGGGCCTCCTCGAGACCCACGACCCAGCAAAGCCGACGGTGGCGGTCTGGTTCTACGAATCCCACTGGACCAACGAGAACACTCGGTACGTCGACGCACAGGTTCGGGCACTCGAAACACAGGGGGCAAACGCGCTGCCGATTTTCTGTAATCCGGCCACAGACACCGACGAACAGGAGGATGCCGAGTGGGTGACCGACAACTGGCTGGTAGACGACAACGACGAGTCCGTCGTCGACGCCGTGCTCTCATCGTTCATGTTCTCGCTCTCGATGGACGAACGCGGCCGCAGCGCGAGCGGGGAGGGATGGAATCCCTCTGGCAGCCGGACGCAGTCCGGCGACGACGAGGGGAGTTCTGCGGAGGACGTCTTCCTCGATCGCCTCGGCGTTCCCGTCCTCCAGACGGTGACGACGATGCGATCGCGATCGCGGTACGAATCGAGCGACACGGGCGTAATGGGCTTCGAGCTCGCGCTGTCGATCGCGCTCCCGGAGTTCGACGGCAACGTCATCACGCACCCGATCTCGGGGAAAGAACGCACCGACGACGAGGCAGGCATCGGCTCCGCGCCGAAACACCATTTTCCGATCGAGGATCGGATCGATCACGCCACCCGACTCGCAGTGAACTGGGCGGAACTGCGCCACAAAGCGAACGCGGACAAACAGATTGCGGTCGTCCTCCACAACTATCCGCCGAGCGACGACGGCATTGGGACCGCGTTCGGGCTCGACTCGCCGGAATCGACGGTCAACCTGCTCGAGGAACTCGATTCCCGGGGCTACGATCTGGGCGGTGAGATGCCCGACAGTGGCCAGTCGCTCGTGGAGAAATTGACCGCACAGCTCACCCTCGACGATCGGTGGGTCGCTCCCGAAGACGTCCGTGAGCTCTCCGTCGACGTGGTTCCATCCGACACGTACGCCGAGTGGTTCGCCGACGCCGACGATCGGTTCCAGGCAAACATTATCGAGGAGTGGGGCGACGTTCCGGACCGCCCGTTCGCGATTCCGGGCGTCGAGTTCGGCAACGTACTCGTCACGGTCCAGCCCCCACGCGGGTTCGGGATGGACCCCTCGAAGGTCTACCACGACTCGGATCTCCAGCCACCCCACGACTACTACGCGTTCTACGGCTGGCTGCGCAATACGTTCGCAGCGGATGCGGTCGTCCATCTGGGAACCCACGGCAGCCTCGAATGGCTCCCCGGCAAGACCGTCGGGCTCAATGGGGCGAGCGCGCCCGATCAGCTGATCGACGATCTCCCGAACGTCTACCCCTACATCGTCAACAACCCCGGCGAGGGGACCCAGGCCAAACGCCGATCGTACGCGGCGATCGTCGACTACCTCACACCCGTGATGCGAGCTGCGGGCACCTACGACGAACTTGCGGAGCTCGAAGAGCTCGCAAACCAGTATCGCGAGGCCGGGATGGAGGACGCTCGCGCAGACGACGGCGAACACCTCGAGACGCTCATGCGGGAGACAGTCGAGGAACTGGATCTCGCCGTCGAGTTGGGTATCACCGGCGAAATCAGTGAGCGAGTCGACGTTCGCGGCCCTGACGAGGCCGGCTCGACGCTTGCGGAGGGTGCAGTCGAGGGCGACGACCTCGCGATCGACGACCTCGTCGAGCGCATCCACGAGTATCTCACGGACGTCAAGACGACCCAGATCCGGCTCGGGCTGCATACGCTGTCCGAGCCACCCGAAGGCGATCGGCTCACCGAGTACCTTGTCGCACTGACGCGACTCGAAAACCCCGGTGCGCCGAGCCTGCGCGAGAGCGTAGCCGGCGCGCTCGGGGTCGACTATCAACGGATGCTCGATTCGCCCGGCGCGTACGTCGACGATCTCGGAATGACCTACGCCGAGGCCGCCGACGTGGTCTACGAGACGAGTCTCGAGTTGATCGAGACGCTGGCCGAGCACGGGTTCGACGTCCCTTCCTCGGAGCGCGAAGCCGGTCCGGAGGACGAAGTGAACATGAATCTACTCGTCGTCGATCTCGAGACGATCGGCGACGGCCGGGCGAAATCGGGTGCCCACAACGATCTGCGCGAGGCACTGGCCTACATCTGCGAGGAGGCCCAGCCACGTGTCCAGGGGGCCGAAGACGAGGTGCCACGGACTGCCGACGCGCTTTCGGGCGAGTACGTCCCGCCGGGTGGCTCGGGCGCACCGACCCGCGGCGGCGTCGATCTGCTGCCGACCGGGCGAAACTTCTACACGCTCGATCCGCGCAAGGTGCCCGCCAAAGCGGCGTGGCAGGTCGGCCGCGAGGTCGCGGAGGGTGTCCTCGATCGTCACCACAACGAGAACGACGAGTACCCCGAGGAGATCGGTGTCGTCGCGTGGGGCACCCCGACGGTCCGCACGCGCGGGGAAACGATCGCCCAGGTGCTCGCGATGATGGGCGTCGAACCACAGTGGACTGATGCCGGGCGGATCGACGACGTCGAACCGATCCCACTCGAGGAACTCGGTCGGCCTCGGATCGACGTCACGACGCGCGTCTCCGGGCTGTTCCGGGATGCCTTCCCGGCCGCAGCGGGCGTCATCCACGACGCCGTCGACGCCGTGGTCGATCTCGACGAACCCCACGAGATGAACTACGTCAAGAAACACGTCGAGGAGGAGGCTGAGGAGCTACAGGCAGAGGAGGGCCTCGACGAGTCGGACGCCAGAAAGGCGGCCCTGAACCGCGTCTTCACGACCAAACCCGGTGGCTACGGTGCCGGCACGAACAAGGCCGTCGATGAGGGTAACTGGGACGATCGATCGGATCTCGCGAGCGTCTACGTCCAGTGGGGCGGCTACGCCATGGGCTCGCGTGGGCGCGTCTCCGACGCGCACGACGCGTTCGAGCGGCGACTGTCGAGCGTCGACGCGACGGTCAAACTCGAAGATACGATGGAACAGGACGAGTTCGACTCCTCGGACTGGTATGCCTTCCACGGCGGCTTCATCTCGGCTGTCACCGAGGTTTCGGGCGAAGAACCGGCCTCCTACGTCGGCGACTCGTCGGATCCGGACAACGTCTCCGTCTATACGAACGAAGAGAAGGTCCGAAAAGCGATGCGTGCCCGCGTGCTCAACCCCGACTGGCTCGAGTCGATGGAAGACCACGGCTACAAAGGAGCCGGCGATCTCTCGACGACGGTCGACGTGACGCTTGGCTGGGACGCGACGACCGGCGTCATCTCGGATACGCTCTGGGCGGACGTCGCCGAGAAGTTCGCCTTCGACGCCGATCGCCAGGAGTGGATGCGCGAGGTCAATCCGTGGGCCCTCGAATCGATCACGGATACGCTCCTGGAGGCGATCGAGCGCGACCTCTGGGATGCCGATTCGGAGACGGTCGATCGACTGCGCGATCTGAACCTCTCAGTCGAGGGCGATCTGGAGGCACGAACGACGAACGACGCAGTGGAGGCAACCAACGATGACTGATGGAAACACCGAATTCGAAGCGGAGTACGCCGATCTGGGCGCAACGACCACCGAGGCGATGGAGATCGCCGAGACGAGCATGGACATCGTCCGGCAGTTCGTCCCGGACGAGACGCTTGCCGATCGCATACGGCAAAAATCGGTCCACTCGATGGGCGACATCGAATTCCAGCACCTGCTCGAGTTTACCGGGAGCGACGAGCAGGGTGATGACGATGACGCGCCGGTTCGTGCCGGTGCGCGGGCCGTCCTCGAGGAGGCGACGATCGTCACGGATATCACGATGTCCAAAGCCGGGATCACCGGCCGTGGCCACAACTGCGAGACGCGCAAGGCGATCGGTAACGGGGCCGAACTCGCAAAGAAGACGGGGATGACCCGAACTGCGGCCTCGGTGCTCGAACTCGACAAGCAAGGGGTGTACGAGGGGGCGATCGCGGTGATCGGCAACGCGCCGACGGCGGCCTTTGCCCTCGCAGACTGTATCGAGAACGGGACCCGCCCGGCGGCGATCGTCGCCACGCCAGTCGGGTTCGTCAAGGCCGAAGAGAGCCGAAAGCGCATCCGCGAGATCAGCGACGCGTCCGACGTGCCGGCGATTACGAACGTCGGTCGTCGCGGCGGAAGCGGACTCGCCGCTGCGCTGACGAACGAGCTGATCCACGTCGCGAAAGACGTCCGAACTGGCGAACTCGACCTCGACGGCACCGACCTCGATGGCACGACGGAGCTGAACGGCGATGGGTGAAGAATACGACCTCGATGCGGGCCCCGATCCGGCGACGTTCGCAGCCGCCGCCCCGGAGCCGGACATCGACGAAGAGGTGGATGACCCCGTTTACGCGATCGGTGTCGGCCCCGGCAATCCGGAGTATCTGACACCTCGCGGCGAGCGAGCACTCCAGGAGGCAGATGTCGTCGTCGGCTTTACGACCGTCGTCGAGTTCGTCGAAGACAGGACGGATGCTGACCTGCTCACGTGTGGGTACAAAGACGAAGCCGACGCGCTCACGGCGTTCGGCGAACGCGTTGCAGCCGGCGAGTCGGGCACAGCCGTCGCGATGGGCGATCCAAACCACTCGGGCTACCAGTTCGTCGGGAAAGTCCAGGACGTGATTGCCCGTGAAGCCGATCGCCAGGCCACCGATCCCCGCCCACTCCGGATCGTCCCCGGCATCTCCTCCCTCCAGATGGCAGCCAGCCGCGCCCGGACGCCGATGGAGGACACCGAGTTCGTCACGCTACACAAAAGCGGCGACCTCGAGGCGGATATGGATCGCCTCGCGAGTGCCGTCGACGATCGGCACCTGCTGGTGTTGCCACGGCCGTTCGATCGGATGCCGGGCGATATCGCTCAGTTCCTGCTCGATGAGGGTGCTGATCCGGAGCTCGAGGCGCTAGTCTTGGAGAAGTTGACCCACGACGACGAGCAGATCCACCGGTTTACGCTCGCGGAGTTGTCCGACCACGCCGGTGGCACCGGACGCGAGGACACGCCGTTTTCCGATCTGGTCGTGCTGGCCGTTCGACAGCCGGTTGGCACGTAGCGTCGGCGCTCCTCCCAATGGGGGTGTTGCAGCCGGAGCGTGGCTGCGTCGAAATCGGAGCCGAAATCGGAACGCCCTGTTGCTACGATCCGTCTCGGCTGTGTTCGTCCAGCACCCTCGCGATCGTCTTCGAGACGTCGTCGATCGCAGCGGCGTTGGTCTTTCTGAGTTCGCCGGTTTCCTGTGCCACACCGAGGTGCCGGAGTGCTTCCCGAAGGTGATACTCGGTATCGTGGTGGGGTTCCTCGGTCATTGTCGAAGCGGCCGACACGCGATTGAAACGGGTAAGGCCGTTGGTGGTCATCACTCGATCGGACTGTTCGTACTCGTGACGCGATCGGAGTCGTCATGACTGGAGTTTGCCTGGACTGTTCGTAAGACTACATCTCCTTTCAAGTACCCACTCACATTCGCCACTCCCGTGTGACGGTCGATCGCACCACCGACGGATTCAAGACTACTTGTCGTAACTCAATTACACTGATGAACGGGATCACGATCGCGGAGAGGCGAAACAACAGTGACGTCGACCGACCGTCGACACCGAGGCAGCGATGATGAAGGGGATCGTCCTCGGCGGCGTCAGCTCCGGCGTCGGCAAGACGGTCGCGATGTTATCGATCGTCCAGGCCCTCCAGGACGCGGGTCACGATGTCCAGCCCGCGAAAGCAGGGCCGGACTTCATCGATCCGAGCCACCACGAGGCGATCGCGGGCCGGCCCTCTCGGACCCTCGATCTGTGGCTCGAAGGTTCTGAGGGCCTGCGACGCAACTACGATCGCGGCAAGGGCGACATCTGCATCGTCGAGGGTGTGATGGGACTGTACGACGGCGATGGTTCCAGTACGGCGATGGTCGCCGAAGCCCTCGACGTCCCCATCGTGCTCGTCGTCGACGCCAAAGCGGGGATGGAAAGCGTTGCGGCGACCGCCCTCGGGTTTCGCGAGTACGCCGACGCGATCGGCCGTGACGTCGAGGTCGCAGGAATCGTCGCCCAGCGCGCCCACGGCGGCCGCCACGAGCAGGGGATTCGGGATGCGCTCCCCGACGGGATCGAGTATTTCGGCCGAATCCCGCCCTCTTCGGATCTCGAAATCCCCGATCGCCACCTCGGACTGGAGATGGGGCAAGAGGCTGCGTTGCCGAAAGCGGCGCTGCAGACGGCCGCGGAAACGATCGATGCCGATCGGCTCGCGGCGATCGCGCGGGAGCCGCCACAGCCCGAGACGCCGACC
>SL_4KL_010_BRINEDRAFT_10000801_pt1 | contig 16701 bp, 17 predicted proteins | sample SodLak_010_BRINE_2_FD_10664 | JGI IMG/M metagenome (IMG submission 10664)
AGCTCCTCGATGCGGTCGTCCATCGTCATTGCCGACCACCAGTCATTGGTTCTATTCGACAACCAGCGGCATCAAAAGGGTTCCGCAATGCCAGATGTGACTTTCTTCCGACAGAATGTATTGGGTAGCCAACGCGTACATATCACACCAACTGTGTTATACGGCCTGCAAGCGTACAGTAACGCACAACCCGCCTTCGACCGACTCAGCGAGCGAGATGCTGCCGCCGTAGCTTTCAGCAATTTCGCTGACAAGATACAGACCGAGGCCTGTGCCCGCAGACTGACCGCTCGAGACGCCTTCCTGAAGCACCGTTTTGGCTGTCTCGGTGGGCAACCCCTTGCCGTCGTCTTCGACAGCGACTACATACTGATGACCCTCGCGCCGACATCGAACCGCGATGTTGTTGGCATTAGCGTGCGTTAGCGCGTTATCGAGCAGATTGCCGAAAAGGGCTTCTAACAGCGGGCCGCCACGTACAGTCCCCTCACAGCCGTCGTAGGTGAGTGCAACGCCGGCCGAGTCGGCCTGCGGGCGATAGCTGTCGATGACCTCCGAGACCACTGTGTGGATATCCCACGGCTCAGGGTCTTGGTGTGCGAGTTCAGTGAGCGTGCTGACCTTCTCGATGAGTTCCATACTGTCGGTGAGTAGCCGGCTGGCCGTAGACAGGTGATCGCGCGCGTCCGCCGGGAGATTGTACGCTTCGGCTAACTCTTGGTAGCCTTCTGCGGCGTGGATCTTGTTTTTGACATCGTGACGCAAAAGCGAGTGGAGAAACGTCTCGTGGTTTTCTAGTCGTTTACGCTGAGTGATATCTTTCGAGATCACCACCACACCGAGCGGCTCGTCGGTATCGGGATCGAACACGGGACTGTAGGTTCGGTACGACCAACTGTCTTTTGTCTCAAAAGCGTACTCTTCGGTGATCGCCTCGTGGCGTTCGATGGCCTCTTGGAGAATATCGGAGAGATGCTCGCCGTCTTGGGAGGTGTGAATCGAACTGTAGGGCCGGCCAACGACTGCTGTTTGGTTGGCCGTCTGTATTTTGTCGTCGACAACCAGCCGCGAGAGGTGTTCGGCGTTCGCAAACACGTACGCACCATCAGTGTCCAGCATATATATCGAGTCATCAGAAGCTTCGACTGCAGTGGCATACTGCTGGAGGCTGGTTTTCGCCCGTGCGTGTTCGATTTCTTGGACGACTGCATCAGCCAACACAGCATACTGCGCGGTTGGATCGCCGCCTTTCTGGAGATACCGATCCGCACCGAGCGCCAGTGCTTCGCTGGCAACTGCTTCTCTGGGCTCACCTGTGAAAATAATCACCGGAATCTCACTGATCTCGCGAATTTCCTCGAGTAGTTCCAATCCACTTGCCTCCGGCATCTGATAATCCGTGATCACCGCGTCGTACCCACCGTTTGTGATCGCCGCAATCGCTTCGGTTGGGTCGGTCATCGTCTCGACAGTCAACCGGTCGTCGGCGTCCCGCAGAAACTGCACAGAAAGATCTAACAGCGCAGGATCATCATCCACGTGGAGAATCCGAAACTCATCGCGAGAACAACTCATTCTCTGTCATGTACGACACAGTTCGGCTATGTAAACGTTGCTGAAATATATCACTCAAAGAGAACGCCGCTACTGTCGTACATGCATCATTTACTGTCCGATTCGGTCACAATTATATGCGTGAACTTCTCGGGACACATATGGACGCTCGAGAGACGTGGGCAACGCGCATTGGATTCATTCTCGCCGCAGTTGGCAGCGCGGTGGGGCTTGGTAATATCTGGCGGTTCCCGTTTTTGACGGGCGAATCCGGCGGGGCAGCGTTCCTCGTAGTGTATCTCTGTCTCGTACTGTTGATCGGGATTCCCGTGTTGCTCGTCGAGTTCGTCATCGGCCGACGCTCGAACCGCAATCCGATCGGTGCGTTTGACGAACTCAACCACTCTCAGTGGAAAATCGCCGGCGTCGTCGGTGCGGTTGCAGGCTTCATCATTCTATCGTACTACAGTGTTGTCGGTGGCTGGGCGATTCAGTATATGCTCGCCGGGCTCACCGACGGCTACGTTGCGGGCGAGGGTGCTGAGGCGTTCTTTGCGGAGACGGCCTCCGGAACGGGGGCTATTGTGTTTCACGCCGTGTTTATGACGCTTGTTGGCGGCATCGTCGCACTCGGCGTCCGCAACGGGCTTGAAAAGGCCGCCACAGTGATGGTTCCGAGTGTCGTCGTGCTGTTGGTCGGGCTGGCACTCTATGGCTCGACACTGAGCGGGGCGAGCGAGGCCTATCAGTACTATCTGTATCCCGATACGTCGACGCTACTGTCGGATGCTATCTCGGTGCTGCCCGCGGCGGCGGGCCAGGCGTTTTTTACCCTTTCGTTGGGGATGGGTGTGATGATCACCTACGCCTCATATGTGGGTGAAGACCGCAGTTTGCTGTCTGATACGGGCTTGATCGTCGGAATTGATACGGCAATTGCGATTTTGGCCGGTCTCGTGGTGTTTCCGTTCCTCTTTACCCAAGGCATCGCCCCCGGCGACGGCGGTCCAGGATCGATTTTCGTCAGTCTCGCCGGTGCGTTCGCTGAGCTCCCGGCCGGGAATCTCATCGGGACGGTGTTCTTTTTCATGCTGCTTTTGGCCGCGCTGTCGAGTGCGTTCAGTATATTCGAGGTCGTCGTCTCGTTCGTGATCGACCGCTTCGACATTGAGCGCGCACCCGCTTCGGTTGGCCTTGCAGTCATCATTTTCATCCTGGGGATTCCAACCGCACTCGATCTCACGTATCTTGAGCTCTATGACATGTTTGCCAATGAAATCCTGCTCATTCTCGGTGGACTGCTAATGTCGCTGTTTATCGGTTGGGTATACGCTGATAATGCACTCGAGGAGATTCAAAAGGGGCGCTCGGCCAGTTGGTTCGGCGACTTCTGGCTTACAGCAGTGCGGTATTTCGTTCCGCCAGTGTTGCTGATTACGCTCGCGTTGGCGGTTGTCGGATACTACGAGTTCCTGCAGTCGACGTTCTTCTAAACCTGCAGACAGGTTTCTTAGGCTTCACCGTAGACGGGCACCGCTGCGCCACTGGTGACATCGGCGGCATCCGAACAGAGGAACTGCATGACGCGAGCGACCTGCGAGGGCTTGACCCATTCGTCGGAGGGGCTCATCATCTCGCGGTTCATCGGCGTATCCAACACACTCGGAAGTACGCAGTTGGCCCGCACCGTACCCAGGTTCTCTTTGGCAATCGTCTCTGTTAGGATTTTGACACTGGCTTTGGTCGACCGATAGATACCGTCGCCTTCGCCGCCTTCGAGGCCTGAACGCGCCGAGACGCTCACGATAGCGCCCTCGGTTTCTTGCAGTTCGGGCAGTGCGTGTTTCGAGGCCAAAAACATGGTTTTGAGGTTGACATCAAACAGCATCTCAAAGACGCCAACGTCGGTTTCTTCTATTGGATCGCCGCCGCGCCAAGTGCCTGCGATATTCAACAGGAAATCGACCCGGCCGTGGTCGTCGACGATTTGCTGAATTGTTGATTCGACAGCTGACTCGTCGGTGAAATCAGCCTGATAGAAGCTGAGTCCCGCTTGGGGCTCGAGCAACGAATCGTCGCTGTTGATATCGACGATATCGCAGGCTGCAACGGTGGCTCCTGTCTCGAGGAACGTTTCGACAACGGCACTCCCGAGCGCACCGCAACTCCCAGTGACGACTGCGACCTGGTCGGTGAAATCAAACGTAGCTGTCATATACCGGTCGACGGCGGCTCACAGCATAAATCGATTGGAACCGCCCGCTAATCCAGCACTACAGCTCTCAGAGTTGTTCAGTTCTCAAGCGTTGCCATACAAAACAGCGGCTACAGGTTTTGTATATCACTCTACGCGCTGGGAGCTGAAAGCAAGCAATGCAACCCTGTCACTCGAAGCCCTCAGCGTTGGGTGGTTCACCTCTGATCTCATTTTGTCAGGTTATTTAAATTACTTGCGAGTTGTTCACTCAATTTTGAAACAGAGTAAATTTATAATACCCCGGCCTGTATCGGTAGGTGATGCCCGAACACTGCCGGATTGAGCAGCTGATCCTCGCCGAAATTAAAACAGCCGACAATCCTGTCCACAAGACGTACATCCGCCGTGCACTGGACTACGAATTCGACGTGCGGATTTCATATCTGATCATAGACAGCTTCCTCGAGGGACTCTGCGAGGACGGATACCTGACGACTTCCCGCGATAACCACTACAAAATCGCAGGATATACAGAACCAACAAAAAGCCCAGTGGTTGCCTAACTCGGATAAGGCGGTCTCCCTCCAAACGCCCCGAGAGAAGCTAAACAACAGAACAGTCATTGCCAAAGACGGTGCTGTGGCTGTTTGTTTCTACTTTGGACAGGCTCGACGCTCTACGACATCATACGGTGCTACGAGCGTTGTGGTGATCCGAACCGTATCGAACTGCTTTTCGGCTCACCGAAACAACCCGGAACCCCTCGCTCTGAGTGGCCGGAGACTCCGCCGCGAAAGATGCTGATCACCGAAGTCGAAAGCCACACGAGGTTTGGCCCAAACACACAACTATGAGTACTGCAGAGAAGGCCCGCGCGGTCAGCGTCACTGTCGATGCCAGCCCTGAGGGCATCCAGAAGTACACCGCTCGCATCACCTGCAATGATGGCGAAATCGCTGCCGTCGAAGCAGGCGTACTCGAGCAGTTCTTTGAGGTCGCCGAGGGTGGTGCGGGCTCGCAGTTCGTCCGGGCTCGAGCCGTCGATATGGTCGGCGAGGCCCGCCATATCGAAGAACCAGCCGCACTGTTCGAAGTCCAGTTCGCCCAGCCGGTCGATCCACAGTCGATCCGGCTGCATTTCGAGACGATCATCGACCATACCGGCGAGACAGTGCCGGGCGAATCACTCCGGTTCGATGCCATTGCCTAGGGGCATCGAACTCCTTTTGAGACATCGAGCGAAACACCGGCTATGAAGCTACTCGTCGTCGGCGCTGGCGAAATGGGTCGGTGGGTCGCCGACACCGTCGAAGCCGACGTTGCGTTTTGCGATGCCGACTCCGCAGTGGCCGCCGATGCTGCGGCCGCCCGTCAGGCCCGGCGCGTCCCGCCAGCCACCGACGAGTCGTTCGATGTCGTCTGTCTGGCCGTCCCGATGTCGGCCATCCCCGAGGCTGTCGAAACTTACGCGCCGTGTGCCACCGCGGCGATGTTCGATGTGTCCGGCGTGATGGCTGACCCGCTTGCGGCGATGGCTGACCACGCCAGTAGCCTCGAGCGGGCGAGTTTCCATCCTCTGTTTGCCCCGCCACGAGTGCCCGGTAATGTCGCGGTTGTCACCGCCAACGATGGGCCACGACTCGAGGCAATCTGCGAGGCAATGCGGGAGGCCGGAAACACTGTCTTCGAGACGACACCTGCCGAACACGACCGGGCGATGGAGACTGTGCAGGCTAGCGCACATACAGCGGTGTTGGCCTACGCGCTGGCTGCCGAGTCTGTCCGCGAAGAGTTTGCGACGCCTGTTTCGGCACAACTCGAAGACGTTGCGGCCACTGTCACTGAGGGCGACCCAGGAGTCTATGCCGAAATCCAATCGACGTTCGACGGCGCAAAGCCAGTCGCCGAAGCCGCCGAACGGATCGCCACGGCTGACGACGAGACGTTTGCTGAGTTGTACGAACAGGCCAAAACGAACATGGACGCCAACAGCCGGGAGCGACACCAGTGATCGACCGCGAGGCGGTTCGGTCGAACGCCAACTATTTGCGAGAAGTCCGACCCATCGATCCCGAAGAAATCTGCGAATACATCGAGGGCCAACCACACCCAGCGGTCGTCAAACAGACACTCCGGGAGGAGGCCTTTAGCCTTGAGCTCGTCGAACGGGCCGACGGTACGTTTGTCCCGGTCGAAAAACGCCCGCTCGAGCAGCGAAACTGGAACCCCAAGACGTTTCCCGACACCTACAGCTTCGCACTCGAAGATCAGTTGGTGGGACGCTATGGGGCCAACTGGCACCGCGGCGAGTCGGGACGCAAACTGCGTGAATCAATCTCCCAACTGAAAGAAGACTACTTCGCCGGCGCGCCAGTCGAATACGACGAGACCGCAGCCCTGGGGTATGCGATCTATCATCTACCCGATTACTATGCCACAATGGGATATGTGCTAGATTCGCTTGCCGAAGGCGGGCTTTTGGGCCGAACCCTGCGCGTGTTGGATGTCGGTGCGGGCTCCGGTGGCCCTGGGCTTGGTTTACACGATTATCTGTACGGCATGCCCGAAACCGACGATTTCGATCCCGAAGCCGCACTCGTCGAGTATCACGCTATCGAGCCCAGTGCCTCCGCAGACGTCCTCGAGGCGATGCTAGACGAGACCGTCCGGAACTTCCGGCCGACGATTCACCAAACTACTGTCGAGTCGTATCTCGCCGCCGAACCAACCGAGCCGTTCGATCTGATCTGTTTCGGTAACGTGCTCAACGAACTCGAGGATCCAGTTTCTGTGGTCACCGAAAGTCTCGAGTTGCTCGCAGACGACGGGACGATTCTCGCACTCGAGCCTGCGGATCTCGAGACCGCCACCGGACTCCGAACAATCGAACGCGCAGTCGCCCCGCCCGAAAGCGAGGTGACGATCTACGCGCCGACGCTTCGGCTGTGGGAGGCGAAAACCCCCGACGACCGCGGGTGGTCGTTTGACCTTCGAGAGGATCTCGCGGTGCCGCCGTTCCAAAAACGGCTTGATAATGGCCACTCGGCCGACGAGGACGATACAGAACCCGGGACGTTCATCAACGTCGACGTTCAGTTCGCCTACAGTCTCCTGCGGATTGACGGCGAACGGCGGTATCCGTTTCGGGCGACTCGAGCGCGGTACGCACCCATGGAATCGATGGGCGAACACGTTACCGAACGCATCAACTTGCTAGCAGTGAAACTCAGCCACAACCTGAGTGAGGGGGGAAACTCGCTGTTTTTGATCGGCGATGGCAGCCAACAGACTGACCACTACGCTGTGCTCACCAAGGAGTCGGGGCTCAACCGGGATCTGGCCGACGCACCTTATGGAGCCGTCTTAGCGTTCGAGAACGTCCTCGTGTTGTGGAACGACGACAACGAGGCGTACAACCTGGTCGTCGATAGCGAAACGGTCGTTGAGTCGCTGTCCGGCCACTGAGAGTGCAGTTGGATGCTGACAACGGCGAGTCGACCTTTCGTCCAAGCAGTTGTTCGTGTCTGAATAGTATACAAACCTGAGGCGTGGCTCCGCAGGGTCTTAGCCGCTGGCGACCTTAGTGTCGGTATGTCCACAGCGAATGCAACGTTCGGCGGCGGCTGTTTTTGGTGTATCGAAGCCCCATTCAAAGAGTTAGCAGGCGTTGACAGCGTCACCTCGGGGTATGCCGGCGGCGACACACCTAACCCGAGTTATCGTGCGGTCTGTTCGGGCACCACGGGCCACGCCGAGGTCGTCCAAATCGAGTACAATCCCGAGGAAGTCAGCTACGTCGAGCTTCTGGAGGTCTTTGTTACGGTTCACGATCCAACCCAACGCAACCGCCAGGGCCCGGATGTCGGCACACAGTATCGGTCGATTATTCTGACCCACGATGACGACCAGTACGAGCAGGCTGCGGCGTTCATTCAGGAACTCAAAAGCGAAGGCGTCTATGACGACGAAATCGTCACCGAAATAGAGCCCTTGGAGACGTTTTATGAGGCCGAAGCCAAACATCAAGACTTCTATGAGCGTAATCCGACTCAGGCGTACTGTTCGTTCCACATCCCGCCGAAACTCGAGAAGGTTCGCAAGAAATTCAGCGACCGGCTCAAAGACCAGCCCGTCCACTAATCAGGGTGGGAGCCAAGAAAAAAGACCAAGAGTTTTGAGTAGGAACGTCAACACAGCGACGTGAGGCTGACGACGCTATTTATCGGCCAGATGCAAACCCTGTGGGGGGTACTCTGGAACGACGGACGAGGCTGGGTCTTGCTTGCCGTCTCGCTGGGGTGGGCCGGAACGATCGGGACGCGAATCGTCTATCCGGCACTGCTTCCCGAAATGCGTCTCGAATTCGATTTCGGGTATGCGACCGCCGGCGTGCTCGTTGGGCTGCTGTGGGCGGCCTACGGCGCGCTCCAGTTTCCCGGCGGGCTGCTTGCTGATACGACATCCCACCGGGTGGCACTTGTCGTGGGGGCGGTAGTGACCGCAAGCGGACTCATCGCCATCGTGTTTTCACCTGTCTTTGGCCTCTTCGTTGTCGCGACTGTCGGGATGGGCGCAGGGACCGGACTCTATGGCCCAAGCCGGGTTGCGGTGCTTTCGAACGTGTATGCCGACCACGAGTCCACCGCAATCGGCGTGAGCCAGGCGGCCGGAAACGTCGGCAACGCCGTTTTTCCACTTCTCGCGGGCGTGCTCAGCACCTACGTGGGCTGGCGTGCTGGGCTTGGATACCTCGCTCCGTTGTTGGCAGTTGTCGCCGTCGCCCTCTGGGTGACTGTCCCGGTCGACGCCGCACGGACGGACTCCACACAGTCGGTTCGTCGGCTCCTGAAGTCGGCCTGGCGGGCGCTCAAGACACGACCAGTGTACTCCGGAACCGGACTGCTGTTGCTGATTATGTTCGTCTATCAGAGTCTCACAGGATTTCTACCGATCTATCTCGTCGACGAAACGGGAGTGTCGACTGCGGGTGCAGCGACGCTGTACAGTGGGTTTTTCGCGGCTGCAGTCGGTATGCAGCTCGGTGCTGGCGTCCTGGCAGATCGGTTCGGTATACAGCGCGTGATCGCCGGCTTCGCTGCCGCAAGCATCCCTGGGTTCGTTCTGCTGTTGGTCGCCGACAGTCTGGCTGTCACGGTTCTCGCAGTCGTCAGTGTGAGCTGCCTGTTGGGCTGTTTTCCGCCGGCGCACGCCTACACGGTTGGCGTCGTGCCACCGTCCGTTCAGGGAACGGGATACGGGGCGATTCGAACCGTCTACATCGGCTGTGGCGCGACAGGCCCGGTTCTGACCGGTTTCATCATCGACTTCGGCTCGTTCGCGTGGGCAGTAGGAACACTTGGCGTTGCCGTCGGTGGAATCGTTCTACTTGGCTGGCTGCTTCCGGCTCGCCACTGACTGACGGCCGAACCGATCTGCCTGCTGCTCACTGCTCCGTCGACCTGTTGGCGGCCGATTTCTGGGCAGCCAGTCGACGAACCGCCGGTAGCGCGAGCAGCGCGATGGCGATTTCCAGCCCCCCGACGACCAAAAACGCCGTCAGATAGTCTGTCGCGGAGCCGACCACGCCGCCGATGACGAACCCCGACACAAAACCCAGACTCCCGAAGACGTTGAAGCCGCCCATCGCCACGCCGCGCTCGCCCGGCTCAACGAGGTCAGTCACCAGGGCCATCGTCGCCGGCGCGACAAACGCCCCGGAGATACCGACGACGACCATCATCGCCATCGCCACCTCGACGCGCCAGGCGAGTCCAACCCCAACAATCGCCAGCCCGTAGCCAATCGAGCCACCAACAACCGGGACGAACCGCCCGATCCGATCCGACAGCGAGCCAAGCGGATACTGCAACAGCGCAAAGGGCAGAAAGAACATCGCCAGTGCGATGCCGACGCCCGCAGCGTCCAGGCCGAACACCTCGCCGAAATAAAAGACGCCCACAAGCGAAAAGAAGCCGGCGGTGAGTCGGTCGACGAAGCCGAATGCATAGGGAACGCTGAGCGATGGCCGCGCCCGAAGCGTGCTGACGGCGGCTCCAAACCCGCGAGTGGGGGCGGGGCTGGAGGCGGTCGCTGTGGTCGTCTCCTGGACGGTCCAGGCCAATAGCCCGCCCACCGCGAGCATCACGGCCCCAGCGTAGATCGGGCCGAACGGATCGACTGTCGAGAGCTGGCCGCCAACAACTGAACCGAGGGCGGCCCCGAGCCCGATGGCGATACCGGCCGCGCCCATATTGCGACCGTTGCCGCCCGAGAGATCCATCAGCATCGTGATCGCCAGTGAAAACGCGCCGATGCTGAACGCGCCACCGACCGCTCGGACGACAAGCGCGCCCTGAAAACCAATGCCGAGCGTGGGGAGCAGCGTCAAAACGAGGTAGCTAGCTGCCCCGCCCAGCGCGCCGGCGACGACGAGGGGTGTCCGTCGCCCCAGCGCGTCGCTGGCCGCGCCCCAGAGGACGGCGAAGGCGACGAACGCGCCGAACTCGGCGAGCAGAAACCACATGCCGTCCTGGAGTTCGCCTGGCGCGCCAAGGGCAACGAGCAGCCCATCGAGTCCTGGATACACCAACACCTGCGAGACGAGCACGGCCCAGACGACCACTGCAAGTCGAATCCGAGGCTCGCGAAGTGCTCGTCGCATGGCTGGTGTTGGCACCGACGAAAAATAGGGTTGTGGCTTGCGGCGAGTGGGCTATCCGAGGGTGATCTGCTGGTCGTCGAAAAACACTGTTTCGTACCCCTCGTGGCGGACGACCTGGGTTGGCGTCGAGATGTCGATGGTCACGTCCTCCTCACCGCTGAGATCGGGAGCCGGAACGCCGTAGTGAAAGCCGATCTCGGGGTCGAGTCCCGCCTCAAGTGGTTCGCTGAGAATCGCCTCGTCGGGATTGACGACCTGGATCTCGCGGGGTTCGGTTGGCGACTGGGCATCGACCAGTGGTTCCTCGTCGTCATCGCCAGCGAACTCCTCGAGATCGTCGGGAACGACATCGATTTCGACTGTCTCGTCGGCAGAGCCGACGTGGACTGAAAGACCCATCTCGGGGATGATGAGATCGTTGTACCGCGTTGCGGCGGTGACCGCGAGATACGGCTCCTCACCAAACCGGTCGTCGTCGAAGAGGGCCGCTTGGTACCGGATGTCGTCGAGCATCGCTTCGCCCATCGGCTCGCCGCCGGCCTCGGCGAGATCATGCGCAAAGCCAAGTGGCATCTGGTGGTGCATGTCGTGGCCGTCGTGGTCGTCATGGTCCATGTCGTCGTCCATACCGCCGTTGTCCATCTCACCGTCGTCGCCTTCCATGCCCATCGGGGCGACGGCTCCGCGTTGGCCCTGGCGGTCATCGTAAATCTCGAACTCCAGGTCGTTACGCTCGGTCTCGCTGTAGTCGAGTTCCATCGAAACCGTTTCGGCGTCGCTGAAGCGTCCCTCGAACTCGCCGAACCGGTTGACGTTGACGCCGCCGACAGTCACCTCGACGCTATAGCTGTCGTCGCCATCGAGATGGTAGTTGTCGCCGTAATGGAAGCCCATGCGTTGGGAAAGCATGGGATAAATTGTTTCGCGCTCGTCAATTCCGTCGCCGCCGGTGATCGCGACGTTGAGACTCGAAACCGGCAAGACAACCTCCGTCTCGGCGTCCCAGACGCCGACCATGATGTGGATCGCATCGTCTGGGCCGACCTCGAACTTCTCGGTCCCGTAGCCGTCGCCGGTCGAGGTGACCTGCCAGAAGCGATGTGGGAAGGTGTACATCAGGTGGACCGCCAGCCCGTCGTCCGTTTCGGCGACCTCGCCGTGATGCATTGCCTCGGTGTGAGTCGGCCAGTAGATCGCGTTCGGCCGTGGGTCGATCAGTGGTGGTTCGCGGCCGTAGTCTGCTCCCTCAAGCGACTGGAAGGCATCGACACAGCCGGCTGCGGCGGCCGACATTCCGACCGTCGTTGCGGCTAAAAACTGCCGTCTGTCCATACCCTCTTTTGGTGTTTCGGCAGTATACCGATTCTGGTTTCTGTTTGGGGTTCGGTTTCAGTGCTGGCTTCAGTTTCGCTTTGTGGGTGCTGCGAGCAGTCGACCATCAGAACGTCTATTCGTCCAGGACACCACAATCCGATATGGAACGTTTCGGGTCGCAATCCCGCCGACAGTTCTGCAAGGCGGCGCTGGCTGCCGGCGGCATGAGCGCGCTGTCGGCCTGTCTGGATGCGTTCGGCGACGAACCCATCCCGCAGGGTGGCGACCAGTCGCTGCCGGACCAGCAGTTCGCCTGGAACGACTCGTTGGAGCGCGACGAACACGGCAACGTCGTGCTCCCGGAACATCACCTGTTTTTATACCTTGAGTACGCCGGCGAGGCGGCCGACGGCGATAGCATGCCGACCGACGCCGACCGCGAGACGCTCGAAGCCGGCCTCGGGACCATTGAACGCGCCTACGAGTGGTCGAACCGCGGCGTCGTGTTCGATCTGGCCTACTCGCCGGCGTACTTCGAGCGGTTCGACGAACCGGTGTCCGACTCGCTGGATCTGCCGGCCCCGCGGTCGCTGTGGAGTGTCGAAAACGAGACGCTCGACACCCAGGACGCCCTATTGCATCTCGCCTCGGATCGCGCCGACGCGCTGCTGGCTATCGAGGAGACGCTGTTCGAAACCGAGGGTAGCGAAACGCTCAACGAAACCGAAATCGAGGGGCGGTTGGGCGATGTTTTCGAGATCGCCGACCGCCGAACTGGATTTATCGGTCCAGGACTCCCCGCCGAAAAGCAGGGCGACGTGAGCGGAATTCCGGACAACGGGCCGGTTCCTGAAGAGTCGCCCCTATTTATGGGGTTCAAAGCGGGCTTTGCGGGTAATCAGGCGACTCAGGAGTACGTCACCATCGAGGAGGGGCCGTTTGCGGACGGAACCACCAAACAGGTCTCGACGGTTCGACAATCGCTTGATAAGTGGTTCGACGAGAACGACCACGACCGGATGGTCCGTCGCATGTTCAGCCCGCTGCTTGCCGACGAAAACGCCGTCGAGGGCGTTGGCGAGAACCTCGACGACCACAACGGCATCACTGAGGAGATATATGAACAGATCGAAGACACGGCCCAATCACGCGGGATGGTCGGCCACGCCGAAAAGGCCGCTCGTGCGAACCGCGACGACGAGGGCAACGTGCTACTGCTTCGTCGGCACGTCGAATCAACCGATAACGACCGGGCGAGTTTGCATTTTGCGACGCTTCAAAGAGAGATCAGCCACTTTGTGGCGGTTCGAGAGGCGATGAACGGCAGCGATCTCACCAGTGGGACGGCTGTCCAGGACCGGGTTAACAACGGCATTCTGCGCTATCTGTTCACTGAAAACCGGGGGAACTTCCTCGTGCCGCCGCGGTCGCTGCGGGCGTTTCCAACACCGACCGGCGAGTAGTTACTGGGCGTTTTCGATTGCGGCTTCGACATCGCTGTAGCGGGGTTCGACCTCTTGGTCGTTGACAAAGGCCGTCGGGGTGCCGGGAATATCGCGCTGTTCACCCTCCTCGAAGTTCGCCTGAAGCACGGCACTGTAGGTCTCGTTGGCGGCATCGCTCAACACCACACAAGGGTCGGCTCCGACATCCTCGGCGAGATCGCCGATAAGCTGCCAGCCGTAGTCATCGAAGTTCTCGTAGGCTGCGGCGCTGAACTCGAAGAAGGCCTCGTCGCCATGGTTGTCCTGGATACTGCGGGCAGCGTTGGCGATTGCTTCGGACCAGTCGCTGGCCGGAATCGGAAAGTCGTAGTGTTCGAACTGCACCTCGTCGCTGAAATCCGCTTTGAGGTCGGCCAGATCACCAAGTGCGAAATCCCGGCAGCCCGGACAGCCGAAATCCTCGAAGACGGTGACTGTCACCGACGCGTCAGCTGGACCAAGCTGAGGCTGTGGAAGCTCGGTTATCTGATCGCGTTCGGTGATCTCACACTCATGAGAGGTATCTCCGGCCGCCGATCCGTTGCCAAGACAGCCCGCAAGCCCAGCTGTGCCGACCGCTATCGCACCTGCTGTGGCGAGATAGGTCCGTCGCGTCTGTTTCATACACGACCGTAGCAGGGGAGATATATAGGTCCGTTGTCCGAGAGGTTTGGCCAACGACAGGACTATGTCGGCTGTCGACAAACAGCATGGTATGCCAACCGTTAGCTTTCGCGGCCAAGAAATCGAGTGCACTGAAGGCGAAACGCTCCGGAACGTGCTCAAGCGCGCTGGGTTGAACCCACACAACGGTAAATCCAAAACGTTCAACTGCCAGGGCTTTGCCTCCTGTGGCACCTGTGCGGTCGCCGTCGAGGGCGAGGTCAGCGAGAAAGGCATCAGAGAAAAGAGTCGGCTGATCGTCCCCCCACACCATCCGAACTACGATCTGCGGCTGTCGTGTCAGACGAAAGTGTTGGGCGATATCCGAGTCGAGAAGTATCCGGGCATGTGGGGGACGCAGATCGCCGAAGGAGCACTGCCGCCGGTTGAAGCCGACGATGAGGCCGACTCAGAAGCCGGTGAACCCGCGCCTACCGAGGCCACCGTCGAGTAATCTCGGGTTGTGTCGTATTGGGTTTCCAGGACAGAGGCGTACGTCTCCAGGAGCACCAGTGAGTACGTCACCACTGAGTAGCATTCTCGCGAGCGGAGTGAAGGACAGCTCTCGAACGGTGAGACCAGACTGACTCTCCGTCTTTTATTGACCGTTTCCTGTCGATCCACTCGCAGAAACCCACCGGTGTCCTGGAACTCCCAATGGAATCCCAATACTCAGAGACGAGACTGTGTTGCGGGACGATATATTGATGCGACCTCCCTCCAGAGGGTACACAGGTAATGACGATCTCGGAGGGGGTGCAGCGGCTGTCCGTTCTTTTGGTGGCGGTCGCAGCCACCGCGATGCTCCTCACCGAGAGTGTGATGCTGTACCGCTATTTCGATGGCCGACCGCTGCTCAGCGGGTTCGGTTTCGATGTGCACTATCTCGTGATGAACTCGATTCTCATTGCGTCGGCAGCCGTGTTGGGTGTGGCCGCCTACCAGTCGAGAACCCTGCTGTTGTTCATCGGGAGCTGTGGCATCGGTAGCTGGACGCTTGCACACATCTACTGGACGCTGTACGTCTATTTGGCTGGCCAACCGATTAGCTACCCCTCGGTCGCTGAACTCGGGTTTCAGGGGTTTTATCTGGTCATGATTCCGGCTGTGGTTTATTTACAGCAGCGCGCTTCGGCCGACCGCCCCGTTTGGCTTCTCGGTGCCGTCGTGCTGCTCGTTGGTGCGGTCGTTGGGACGAATCTCCACTACGGCACGGCCGGCTCGCTGTTCGTTTACAGTACGGTGTCGGCCACGCTCATCGGAACGGTCCTGCTGTTTGGGCTCGCGCTCAGTTTATATACTCCCCATCGGCTCTTTGGAGCTGGTATCTGTCTGTTCGCGGCTGCTGACGGGCTGTACATCGTGTTGGCGATCAGTAGCCCCGTGCTGTCGGTTCCGTACGTTGATCCGGTCTGGTATCTGAGTGCAACGCTGCTTACAGCCAGCCTGATTCGATACCACCGTGAGGGGATGCTCGAATGATGCTTGCGCTGTCGGTTGCGATTACCGTTCCGCTGTTGCTGTTAGTGCTGCTTGTCGACAACGCCCAGACCCGGTTTCTCCTGCTGTTTTTCATTTGGGGGTCGATCGCCGGCTTTCTGGCTTCAGAAATCAACAGCGAGCTGTTGTCGATGGCCGGAATCTCGCTCCAAGCACTCCAGATACAGTACGCGCCGGTGGTCGAAGAGCTACTCAAAGCCGTTCCGCTGGCTGTGCTGTGGCTCGTCGCCCCGAGATATCTCAGTCGACGGGAGATCGTGTTCGCTGCTGTGTTTGCAGGATTTGGCTTCAGTCTGGTCGAGAACTTCTCGTATCTCATCCAGCAACAACAGCTGAGTTCGCTTGCGTTGACGCAGTATGTGATCACTCGAAGCGTCTCGACGACAGTCATGCACGGCACCACAACCGGCATCATCGGGGCAACACTGTACTATCTGTCAGGAGACACCCTCGATGCCTTTGGATTCAAACCACTGTTCGTCCTGTACGGCTACTGTCTGGCGGTGTTGCTTCATGCGCTTTTCAACATCGTCGTACTGTTTGCGGTCCTCGGCCAGACGGTCGCTATTCTGAGTGGGCTCGTCTCGTACATCGTCCTCTGGATACTGTTTCGGACGCGCCACTGATCGGTCCCTTCGGGAGTCGGAGCGTTAGCAACAACGACACGGTTCGGCGAGCGTTGATAATACTACAAAAACCCTATATACGTAGTGGACGCTCACTGTTGTCTCTGTTTCTGTCCGAAAGATCAGTCCATCTGGCTCTCGACGCCTGACTCAGTCGGCGTACTCCTGGGCAGCCTCGAAGAAGGCCGCAACGTTTTCGACCGGCGTGTTTCGGTCGACGCCATGACCCAGATTCAGAATATGGCCCTGGTTGCCGGCGGCCTCGATAATCCGTCTGGTGCGTGTTTTAACCTCGCTCGGCTCACCGTACAGCAGTGCCGGATCGAGGTTCCCCTGGACCGGCGTCTCGCCGAGTTCGTTTCTCGCGGTCTCCATGTCGATGGTCCAATCGAGACCGACGACATCCGCACCGCTGTCGGCCAACAGATCCAGGTTGCCGCTCATGTTGCGGGCGAAGACGATTGTTGGAATGTCGAGCGAATCGAGAATGCGCTGGTGGCGCGGGACGATGAACTCCCGGTAGTCCGCCGGCGAAAGCAGGCCGGCGTAGGTGTCGAACAGCTGGAGCACGTCGGCACCGGCCTCCTCCTGGTACTTGACGTACTCGACGAGGATATCAGTGAAGGCGTCCAGGAGCCGTTCAAACGCTGCGGGGTGTTCGGCCCGAAGTCGGCGGAGTTGCATAAACGACCGCGACGATTG
>SL_4KL_010_BRINEDRAFT_10000802_pt1 | contig 16695 bp, 9 predicted proteins | sample SodLak_010_BRINE_2_FD_10664 | JGI IMG/M metagenome (IMG submission 10664)
TTTTTTTTTTTTATTAATTGTTAATTTTATTCGAGATGCGACGGTCGAAAGAAAACTCTACGAGTTTTCTTTCGACCGTCGCATGCTTTTTAATGCTAAACTTATCTTTGAGAAGAAAAAATTTTTAAAAAGAAAAATCAAATCTAAGATATTTTTACTATCTAGAGTATTCTTTTTTTGATCTATGTCATATAAACTTATATTTATTTATAAAATATATAAATATATTCCTTTTAACGGGTAACGTGTTTAATGAAAGAAAATTATAAATTGTGTTCTATTAGAAATATCAAATGAAAGAGAAACAATGCAACGGCCGAAAGAAAACTCGTAGAGTTTTCTCCCGTCTAGCGCGTTTTACGGCCGTTCTAAAAACGCGCAGATCTTGAATAAAATCTTAGATTTTATTCGAAATGTCTTTTAAAAAAAGTGACGTATTAAGTTCTTAAACGTTTTGCTGTATAGTGTTTTCACTATGCAAATCTGTGATGAACTATTTTCTTGATTTGTTATAAGACCAATGGTCAACAAAAAAATAATTGTGAATTTTAAAAAATTCTTTTTTACAGTAATGACTGGATTATTCATTTTTACAGCGCCAAATGCACAAGCATATCCTATCTATGCACAGCAAAACTATGAAAATCCTCGTGAAGCTACGGGACGTATTGTTTGTGCAAACTGCCATTTAGCACAAAAGCCAGCGGAACTTGAAGTTCCTCAATCGGTATTACCAGATACTGTTTTTGAAGCAGCTGTTCAAATTCCATATGATAAATCATCTCAACAAGTTAATGCCAAAGGTAAAAAAGGGGATTTAAACGTAGGTTTTGTTTTAATTTTACCTGAAGGTTTTGAATTAGCACCAGCTGATCGTATTCCTGAAGAAATGAAAAAAAAAGTAGGAAATGTTTACTACCAACCTTATAGCCCTGAAAAGAAAAACATCCTTGTAGTTGGTCCTTTACCAGGGAAAAAATATAGTGATTTAGTTGTGCCTCTTCTTTCTCCAGATCCAGCTAAAAACAAAAATGTTTCTTTCCTAAAATACCCTATTTATTTAGGCGCTAACCGTGGACGTGGTCAACTTTATCCTGATGGTTCTAAATCAAACAATACAGTTTATAATACTCCAGCACCAGGAAAAATTCTTTCTATTACTAAAGCTAATGAAAAGAAAGGTGGTTATTTAGTAACTATCGAAAAAGATAATGGTGAAAGTGTAACTGAAAAAGTTCCACCAGGACCTGATTTAATTGTTCAAGAAGGACAAGTATTAGTTGCAGATCAACCTTTAACAACAAACCCTAACGTTGGTGGTTTTGGTCAAAAAGATGTTGAAATCGTTCTTCAAAACCCTGCTCGTATTCAAGGTTTATTACTTTTCTTTGTTTTTATCTTATTAGCTCAAGTATTATTAGTTCTTAAGAAAAAACAATTCGAAAAAGTTCAGTTAGCTGAAATGAATTTCTAATTTTTAAACATCTCAAACTCGCCTGAGTCAATTTAGTCGAAACTGAGTCAATTTAGTCGAAACTTAGAATTTTTTGGTTCATTTTATTTTCCTCTAATGTCGATGAACAAACAACTTTATTTCACTTCTTAAAGTTAGTTTTCTATGTTGATTACATAAATTTACATAATCTAAGATAGAGATAAAACAATTTCGAAAGAGATATCTATGGAGAAAATGAATAATGAATCTTTATAAACTCTTTCCGTATTTTTCTTAATAAAAAAACACGGAAAGAGTTTTTTACTATATAAAAAAGAATCAAGATTTTTTTGTAAAAAAATGATAAGATAATTTAAGTAGTTAAAGATAAAAACTTTAATCAATAATTTTTAAATATTTAAAAAAAAAAAAAAATGACAGTTTTTACATACAAAGTTTTAAAAAACTAAGCAAACAAATTGGAATAATCTAATAATTAGATTCGTTTAGTAAAATTTAGAATATTAAATTTTACGGTATAGTAATCTTTTTAATTGGCATCATTAATAATAAAAATTACACTCAAATTTGACTTTTCTTTTTTAAGTAAATTTAATTTGATCTTTGTATGCCATAAATTTCTGTGTAGATTGTGTTTAACTCTGTTTTCATTCAAATGAAAAACTAGCCGTTTCCGTAGAAAACGGCGAGTTTTCTCCCGGCCCAAAGGGTTAGGCCCCAAAAGGGGCCGTCAAACTTCGTTTCCGGGAGAAAAGAAAAATGTTTTCATTTACCAAAAACTCGAAGAGCTTTTGACCCGTGAATCTTTTTAATAAGTTTCCAATTTATATAAAAATAGGAAAATCTCTTAATAAAATCATTTTTTTTTTTTCAAAAAAATGCCAAAATACTTGTACTTTTGCATTTCTTCGTTATACACATCAAAAAATAAAAAAGTTTTTCTTTTATATGTCTGTAACAAAAAAACCAGATTTAAGTGATCCAGTATTAAAAGCTAAATTAGCAAAAGGAATGGGACATAATTCATATGGTGAGCCTGCTTGGCCAAATGACTTACTTTACATTTTCCCTGTTGTAATTTTTGGTACATTTGCATGTGTTATTGGTTTAGCTGTATTAGACCCAGCTGCTATTGGTGAGCCTGCTAACCCGTTTGCAACACCATTAGAAATTTTACCAGAATGGTATTTCTACCCAGTATTCCAAATTTTACGTGTTGTACCTAACAAATTATTAGGTGTACTATTAATGGCTGCAGTTCCTGTAGGATTAATGACTGTACCTTTTATTGAAAACATCAACAAATTCCAAAACCCATACCGTCGTCCAATTGCTACTATTGCCTTCTTAACAGGTACTTTTGCAGCTGTTTGGTTAGGTATTGGTGCAACTTTCCCTATTGATATTTCTTTAGGTTTAGGTTTATTCTAATTAATAAAATAGCTTTCGTCGTAGATGCCTAGGGCAGAAGCAAGAAATAAAATCGGACTTAACGCATATTTCTGTGGTTAAAAGTCCGATTTTATTTCTTTTTTTATTGGACTTGCTCATAGATATTTAAACTAACAAAAAACTACAAAAAGTTAAAATGAGCTAAAAGTTAATTACTCCCTAAAAAAGTTCCTCAGAAGTATTATAAAACTTCGTTTCCGTCATCAACACAAATATAGATTTTTTTGGCAAAAAAATAAAATCGTTTTCCAGTACTTTAATTTTCTCCTAAATTGTTTTTATAGAAACTTTATTCTCTTATATTTTAAGTTTTCTATTGTAAACTTACTATATTAATCTAATTAATTATTATAAAAGTTTTTTTTTATAGCTTTGGCGCACTATGACAAAGACCAAAAATTTTAATTTGCGAGTCGTGAAAACTTTGTATACAGCTTCAAGTTTTTATAGCCTCACTTATGTTAGATAACATACGTATATAAAAAATAGGTGCGAAGCCCTGTCGGGCTTCGCACGACACTATGTTATTTTTCTTTTATCAAAAAAATCTAAAATAAATGAAAAGTTTATTTATTAATCCTTTATCAGAAGATTAGATTTAACTTAAATCGATGTTCGCGTTTTCGACGGCCGAAGGCCTAGTTCAGGCCGTAAAACACTCTAGGCTTTAGGCGGTAGGATCTTGAATAACATCTTCTATTTTATTCGATATGTTATTAATTCTTTTTTTTAATTGTCATTATCTCTTAAATATTTTCATGTCGAAGAAAATCTTCGATTTTCTTCGAGATCTCCGCGAAAATCTTCGATTTTCGCGGACATGAAAATTATAAATAATAAAAAAAGAACAAAAAAGAGGGTTAGTCTAAACAAAATCTCTTTTTTGTTCTTTTTCTTTTTTGTGAACCTTATCTGATTCACATACTAAAATAAAACAATACAAATTGATTTGTCACATTCCTTTTTCAGGTCGCACGCCCATTTTTCAAAATTTGTTTCAACTGGATTACGGTCAACCGCAATCTTTACTTTTTTTGCTTCACGTTCTGGTGAACTAATTGTCATGGGATTTCTCCTTAAAATAACAATTAACAACTTTTAAATTACATTCTTTGTTTTCGGATGTCTCGTCAAGAGACTGTTTGTTGAAAATAAAATTTCAACAAGACTTTTTTCTTAAAAACCTTGACTTGGAAAACAAAGCAGCTTATTTAAAACTTTATAAGAATAAAGTTTTATTGGCCTTGAAAAATTTTTGAAGAAAATTTTTCTATTTGCTTTAATGCTTTTGAATAACTGCACTAAACATATAATTTTTTTATACGTTTTCACGCGCTTTTTTGTTTTTTCAAGACATTAAAAACAGAATTTAAAAGTCAAACAAGAACTATTTACAACATATGTATATTAAATATGATTTTTTCTTTTCAATAAAAACTTTTTTATAAAAATAAAAACATATATATACATTGTATCTCTATTATACAATATATATATATGTTTTTATTGTTTTTATAATCATTAATAAAAATAGAAATATAATGCGACGGCCGAAAGAAAACTCGACGAGTTTTCTTTCGGCCGTCGCATTGTATTTTGAAGAAAAAGGTTATCAGGTATAATCTATGCCGATTATATTAAGAAAAACTAAAAATAAATAATGATACTTGGTGATTGAATCAAATTAAATCAATTACCAAACGGAACAAATTAATTCGCCACCGATCTTTTTTAAACGTGCTTCTCGATCAGTCATAATTCCATTAGGAGTTGAAATAATTACGATTCCAGTACCACCTAATACACGTGGAATTTCTTTTGTATTAGCATAAATACGAAGACCGGGTTTACTAATTCTTTTAAGATTAGTGATACAAGATTCTTTTGTTTTTCCACGATAAATTTGTTTTGAGCGGTATTTTAGTCGAACAATAATGTCATTAGACTCTAATGACATTTGAAATCCTTGAATAAAACCTTCTTTTTCTAAAATGTGAGCAATTTCGGTATTAAGCTTTGTATGCGGTACAATAACGTTAGATTTTTTTGCTAAACAAGCATTTCTAATACGTGTAAGCATATCACTAATACTATCATGAATAAAACCTCGAGTTAATGATGTAATCATTTTTTATTATTACGTTTCCTTTTCCGGATATTTTTTTAATTATTCATTCTATAAATTAGAGTTCTCTTATAGTCTTACTAAACTAATAGCTAAACTTTCCACTGTGCGAAGCCCTTTTGGGCTTCGCACGTGACGAAAACTTCGTTTCCTAAACACTTGTTCAATTTTTTTTTATGGATTTAATTAGAGAGAAGTGTACAAGTAGATTCAAAAGATGTTCGTCAGAGGCGACTATGATCGCAATTTTATGCGTTGACCTTTACTAGGCATATCGCGTTTTTTCGCTAGGCGGGAGAAAACTCTACGAGTTTTCTTTCGTCCGTCGGATCCTGAAAAAAGAAACTTATGGAAATTTTTTGTCTTCACCTTTTTTATTTAAAAGGTAAACCAAATTCTTGTAAAAGAGTTAAGCCTTCTTCTTGTTTTGTAGCTGTTGTTACAATTGAAATATCCATACCACGAACTTGATCAATTTTATCATATTCAATTTCAGGGAACATTAATTGTTCCTCTAATCCTAAACTGTAATTTCCTTTTTTATCAAAACTTCTTGGGTTAATTCCTTGAAAATCACGTACACGTGGTAACGCTAAATGAATTAATCTATCTAAAAAACCGTACATACGATTACCTCTTAAAGTTACAGATACACCTACAGGCATTTGTTCTCTTAATTTAAAGCTTGCAATGGCCTTTTTAGAACGTGTAATAATGCCTTTTTGGCCTGCAATCATTCCTAATTCTTTTAAAGCTGAATCTACCATTTTTTGGTTCTGTGATGCACTACCAATACCTCTATTAATAACAATTTTTTCAATTTTTGGGACTTGATGTGAATTTTTATATTGAAATTTTGTCATAAGTGCAGGTACAATTGTTTCTACATATTGTTTTTTTAATCGTTGTGTTTGTGTCATTTTAGTTTTTTTTTATCTGAAAGTGAATTTAATAAAATTGAACTATGAAGTAATTTAGTTCTTTGTCCTTTTTAAGGTAACTTTCTCTCTTTATAGGAGATTTGGTTCTTTACTATAAAACATTGATTTCCAGAAAAAGCGACTATTATATTTTACGATGATCTCTACAATCTAAAATTGTATATACACATCGGTATATTTTTCTAGACGAAAAAGCTTGCTTGAAGAAACTGTCAGAACAATTGGATTTTGACTGAAACGGGGTTTCCCAACCCTTCGGATCCTAATGCTTGCGGGGGCGGGGGGCAGATTCTTTTAAAGCAACTGTTTTGGTAGACCGTGAAGACTATAAATATCTGGCACGTCACTTCACTTTATTTTTTTTAACTCATTTTTTTATAAAAAGAAAAATTTATAAAAAGAAGATCTTTTTACTTAAATAAATTCTAGTCTAGTGTCGGGCTTCGCACAAATTTAAATTAATAGAATTTATTTAATATAATAAAAGGTCTTATAAAACTTCTGGTGCTAACGAAATAATTTTAGTAAAATTACGATCTCTTAATTCACGAGCAATAGGCCCGAAAACACGAGTTCCACGTAAATTTCCTTCTTTATTAATAACAACAGCAGCATTGTCGTCAAATTTAATATACATACCGTTTTGTCTACGAATACCTTTTTTTGTACGAACAATAACAGCTCTAACAATATCAGATCTTTTTGTAGGCATATTTGGAATAGCATCTTTTACAACTGCAATAATAGTATCTCCAATGCTACCAGAACCTGACCCTAAAACACGAATACACATTAATTTTCGAGCACCACTATTATCAGCAACATTTAAATAAGATTGAGGTTGAATCATAATTTTTTGTTTTCTTTTTTACAGACAATGATAATCAATTAGATTAATTATCAATTACCAATGACTGAGTATAAAGGTTAGTTATTTGCTTATAAAATGATTTTTATATCAAAGTCAAAACAAACATTTTAACCTTTTTTCTTTTTCATTCTTCATTTTTATTTTGTATTCATAAAAATATATTCTTTTAATATCAAAAAAGATTTGGTATTGGAATAATTATTAAAAAAGACAAAACAACATTTTTAATTATCTCAATGTTAAGAGGATCTTTTAAAAGATAATATTAAACGATTTTTTATTTCCTCTTCTTTATTGAATGATTTTAATTTTTGTTTTTTATTTTCGTTTAAAGTTAAAAAATTAAATTAAATTGCGGCCTAAGAATTTTGTTTTAATAGGCATTTTATATGAAGCAATTCGTAAAGCTTGGCGTGCTATTACTTCTGAAACTCCTCGAATTTCATAAATAATTTTTCCTGGTTGAACTACAGCAACCCAATATTCTGGTGCACCTTTACCCGAACCCATACGTGTTCCAGCAGGACGCGCAGTAATAGGTTTATCGGGAAAAATTCGAATCCATAATTTACCTCCACGACGCACATAACGCGTTAAAACACGTCGACCTGATTCAATTTGACGTGACGTCATCCAACAAGGTTCTAGTGCTTGTAATGCAAAATCTCCAAAAGCAATAGTGTTTCCACGATATGCTCTTCCTTTTAATCTACCACGATGCTGTTTACGAAATTTTGTTCTTTTTGGGCTTAACATATTAATGAATAATATTGATTTAATGAAAAGAAAATTTATATTAGTATGTTCACTTTACTAGAACTCAAAAAAATTACTTATAAAAAAATTACTTATAAAAAAATTACTTATAAAAAAATTACTTATAAAAAAATTACTTATAAAAAAATTACTTATATGGAGTTTATAGTTCTTTAATCATATTATATTTAATACGATTAAAACCTATATTGACTTTAATAATATAGACTATACGTTTTTCTTTTTTTATGTTTCTTTTTCTAAATAAGAAATTATTATAGGAAAAGTGAATTTTTAAATAAAAGCTTTTTTGCTTATTACATCTAATAAAAATCTTTTAAAAATTTGAGAAGGCTATAATTTCACTAAGATACTCTAGCTTCTTTAAAATTTTGATATCTATTAATCTGCGTTTTTATAGATTAATGACTTACTACACGAAATTCTATGAATAATTATTCATAAATGAGGACTTTACTACAAATTTTGTAATAATATTAAATTGTTATTTTTGTTTTTTTGTTGACGGAAAGTTCGTTTCCTAATTCTACGGATTTCTTTTGTCATAATTTAATAAGAAAATCCTATTCAAAATTTTTTATTTGTGATTTCCTTAAATCTTTTTCGCTTTATTGTAAAAAAGCGATAGTTAGCAACTTCTTAAATATTTTAATTAAATCTTTATTTTAATAGATTAAACATAATTTTTTTTAATCTTCTTAAACTTAAAAAGTTTTTTTTTAACTCTTTTAATTTACTAATTAAATTTAATTAGTATTTGTTATATATTACAATTTGTTTAAATTAAAAGACTCTATAAAGATAATATCTATTTCGATGTTATATTAATCTCATTTATTTTTGATACCTTAATGACAGAAAGGTTTATGAAATTTTTTGACCAGACTTAAAAAAAGGATTTTAAATATTAATTAAAAAAGGATTTTAAATATTAATTAAAAAAGGATTTTAAATATTAATTGAATTGAATAAATGTTTCTTATAAACATCTCGAATAAAATCCAAGATGTCATTCGAGATACGACGGCCGAAAGAAAACTCGTAGAGTTTTCTCCCGGCTAGCGCGTTTTACGGCCCTCTGACCGCTGCGCTAAAACACCAACATACAATTTTTATTTATAATATTTATAAATATTATTATACATTATAATATAATATAAATTATATTTATATAAATAAATAACATATAGACTTTGTAAAAGTAGTATGTTATTAAACTCTTAATATTTATGATTATTGTTTTTTTACGGTCTCGCGGAAACTTTGTTTCCGCGAGACCCCCCGTTTTCTTTGAAAACGGGGGAGTCTAAATTTACTGAGCTTTTTTTAAAAGGGAAGGAAAAGATCAAATTTTTTCCCTATAAACTAAATGGAAAAAAGGTAAGAAAACTCATAATGTCCATTTTTTATAATTTTATTATTTTTTAGTAAAATATATCCGACGGCCGAAAGAAAACTCTACGAGTTTTCTCCCGCCTAGCGTGTTTTACGGCCCTCTGACCGCTGCGCTAAGACGCGAAGATATCAAATAAAATCTTCGATTTTATTCGACTTGAAAATTTAAAACCTTATTTACCTTTGCTACATTAGATTATAACTACGGAAAAGACATTGATAAAGAATAAATTAATAATTCTTTTAATTCAAATTTTTGAATAGCTTGTTTCTAAAGTAAAAAAAAGTAAAAAAAAGCAAAAAAAAAAACGGTGACGGCAACTTCGTTGCCTAACCGAAGAGTTAGGAAATTTCGTTTCCATTAAAAATTCCAAAGCTGTAATTTTATCGCAAAGCGAATAATAATTTTAAAGAAGGATTCCTTTTATGATCCCCGTACTTTCAGTAGTCACATCAGTAAAAGATTATCTAGAGGTCGTACATAAATTAATCGAATACGACTCAGATTCTTTTTCTCAATATACAGAACTAGGACCAATTATAACTTATTTTGTTCTGTCACTAAAAAGTTTTTTTATTCAGTTTTTTAGTCTATCGTGGTTGAAAAATATTTGGAGTTTACCTATTATCATTCCTGACATTAGTTCAGCAATGATTTCTGAAATTTCAGTTTTAGATGGTTATTTCCATAATGCTTTTCAAGTTTTGGATACTCCAACATTAAGTCCTAATGAAAAAACTATAGGATTAGTGACAGGTTTAGAAAAATTAACGATTGGTTTGCTAAATAGTTGTTTTTTATTTTTACCTACAAGCACAGCACATATTATTACGTTAAGACGTTTTGTTATGCAAGGTCTTGATGCTGGATATATTTCAGGTTTAGGAACAATAGCCGGAAATATTTTTTGGTTAGCTAGTGTTATTTTGGGATGGCGATTTTTTGTTATTCCTTGGTTATCTTTAGATATACTGCGATACTTATTAGGTTTTGCATTGTTAGTTAAATATATGTGGGATAGTTATAATGAAAGAAAAATTGTTTTACAAGATTTATCAAAAAGAAAAATCTTTTTATTTAATTTTTTACTTGCTTTAACAGAACAAACAAGCATTTATCCATTTATTAGTAATATTTCAGTTAGTCCTGAAGCTTCTGTTTTAGAAAGTTTCCCAGCTGATAATTATCCTCAATTTCTTTTTATTCATATGAGTTATTTAGCTGGAATTGCTTTGGGTAGTTTTTGTTTATTACAATTAACTTGTTGGTTCTGGGAAAATCCTGCATTTAAAATCTATATGTGGGTAATTTCATCGTTTAAAGTTTCTACAGGTTTTTACTATAAAGTTTTAAACTTCGTGTTTTTGTACTTAACAATGTTATCAGCTATTTCAAGTATTCCGTATTATGGTTTAGACTATACTATTACAAATCCATTAGGATTTGTTAATGATGATAGACTTATTCAAGATAAAACAATTTTGGAAACTTCTTTTTTAGGTACTAAAGCATCTGATCGTAATACACGTCGAAATCGTGGAAGACATGGTCGTAGAGAACGTTGGAAACGTCGAATTAGAAAATATCGAACGTTTGATGCTTCTCTTTATGACCAAGGTATTTACGATTTATTTACTATTGAAGATTTAAATTATGGTTTTGATCGTTTTTGGTTACGTCGAAAATTACGAAATCATCGTGTAAGATTTAGATTTTTCCCTGGTCCTTGGATGCGTTCATTTAAGAAACAATTAGCAAAACCACGATTAGAATCTTATACGGGTCCACGTATAGAATTTTTTAGAACTCTATTTGAACAGGTTTATCATCCTTCGTTTCACGCACGAACTCGAGGTGCTCAAAATTCTATTTCTAGTTTTGATTCTTCACTGAAATCGCCTCTCACAAAGAATTCATTGAATGAATTAATGGATAAAAACTTATCACAAAGTTCTTCCTTTAGAACGTTTAAAAATATGAATACAATGAATGGTACATATCGTGTAAAAAAAGATTTTATAAATGAAAATTCCATGTTAAGAAAATTTGTTCGTAAATTAGATAGTCGATTAAAAACTTCAGAAATTATACACAGCATAGATTCTAATAATCTATCTCCTCAGTTGAATAAAACAGCCTCTCCAAATTTATCTTTAGATTTTCAAAAATCGAATAAAATTTATTCAAAACGTTGGAAGGAAATCTTTTCTAAAATTTATCATGAACCTAAAGAACAGATTTCTACTTCAAAACTTTTATTTAAAAATGTTCATCGTAATTTTTATAATAGTTCATTAACTTTACCAAAACAAATGAATATTAAATTCTTAGATTCTTTAGATGAAAAACAAAAAAAGAAAACATTAAATATTCAATCAGAATCTATTAAAAAACAAACTTCAGGTTTAAATACCTTATCAAATAAGGATTTACAAATTTTACGTTATCGATCAACTCTTAGTTCTCCTTTACTAAATGACAAAACTCCAGCTGAGAATTCGTCTATACAACCTTTTGTCTTATTACATCCTTTAAAATTCTATTTACAACAAGAAGCTTCGCTTCAACGTAAGTTACGTTATTATACTCCTAATGTTTTTAGAAAATTTTCAGTTGAAAATAATGCACCTTATTTTCGTGTTATGATGCGACGTTATTTTTATAACTATAAACCTACAAGTAGATGGGAACGCACAATGCAAGTTGCCAGTCTACGTAAAGCTCGCAGAAAAACTACACGAACACCTCGAAAATTACGTTTACCTCAGTTAGCTATCTCAAAAACAAGAACTCATCAAAAAATTAATCCAAATTTTGCCGGTGAAACATCTGGTGAAAATTTAATCATGAATAATTCAGGGCTACAAACAAATCAATCCGTTCGTTTAGCTGAAAGACTAGAAAAACCTACTTTTAATTACTCAGTTGTAAGTAAGAAAGCTAGCCGTTATCGTTATCAAATTTATAAAGATGTTATGCAACATTGGTATTATAGTCCCTTTAATCGACTTTTATTAAAATTTGATGTTGATAATTTTATTAGAAGACAACCTAAAACTCATTTTTTAACTTCCAATGAAGAAAATTTATTACATTTACGACGTTTCTTTTTATCTGAACATTATAATACACTTCGCTGGTATACTAATATGGAACATTATCGAACAATGAAAACTCAAATTGGTGGGTCGAAAAGTTTTTCTTCACGTGCTTATAATCAACAATTTACAGGTACTTTTAAAAAAATACGTCATTTATTCTCCATTACACCTACAATTAACAGTTCATTTCCGTTTGATACAAATGGACTTTCACAGGCAATAGGCAACTCAAGTCGAGTGAATGTAAATTCAACTTTATCTCAACAAGAAAATTCGCCTACTGTATTGAAATTTGATCAACCGCTATATAATGAATATCCTAATAATTCTAAAAATCCTTTATTAAATCCTTTAGTTATACATGAAGAACTTTTAGATGATAGATCATCACAGATGTCTAGAGCAAAAAGTTTAACAAATCAAAATCCTTCTTTAAACAAACAAAATTCAAATATCGCCGTTTTCGTAGAAAACGGCGATATTTCTCCCGGAAACAAAGTTTCCGGGACAAATGTTAAAACTCTTCTAACACCAAATCAAGATTTATTATCACAATCTCAAAATATTGTCCGTAATTACCTAATAAATTCATCGCAAGAACGTAATGAATATATTAAAGAATTATTAAATAATAATAATTATGCATCTTTAACAAAATTTCTTTATAATGGACAAAAATTACGTGGAAGTTCTCCTATAGTTAATCAAAAATTATTAAGTTTTCAAGAAAAAGAGTATTTATTAACAGATTTAGAAAAAGAGAATATCGAAAAGCAATTTAATTCTCCAAATATAAAACGTTTATTACGTCAAAATTTTCTAGGCCTTTGGCCGTCGGATTTTGTATCTGATTCTTCTCTTTCAAAAAAAGAAACGAAATCTGAACCCTTAACAGGGTCTTTAGATAATTTGTATACAACATTCTTAAAAAATTGGAAGTATCGTGTTAATAATCAAGAATCGTTAAAAAATTATTTAACACGACGTATTGATAAGCGCGAAAAAACGAAAATTACTAAAGAAAAAAATCTACAACAAAAATTAAAGATTTTAAATAATTGGTCTAAAAATAGTCCAGACTTAGAAAATCTTAACATTCGTGTATCTAATGATTCTTATTCAACTCGTGGGTCAAATTTATTAACACAAAATACTAAAAGTGATGATTCTTTTTCCTCAAAACTTTACAACTCTGAATCTGTAACTTCTGGATTACAAAAAGCTATTATTGATGGTAAAAAAACAGCTAACTTAGATTCAACTTTAGCCTCTTTACCTAATTCTATAAACGAAAGTTCATCTTTATCAAAACTTTCTACTTTAAGAATTACACAAAAAAATAAACTTAACCGCGAAATTCAAATAACAACTAATAAGCTTCATAATATAACAAAACAATTGAATGAAAAACCTTTATCTCGTAAAACAGTTCTTTTACTTAAAACGAAATTGCGTTTACTTATTAAAAAGATAAAAAAAACTTATGGCGGTCTATCTTTTTTCAATTTTAATAAAATTCTTTTTTTAGTTAAACCAATGAAACAAAAAACAATTAAAAATTGGCGTCAAAAGCAACGTTCTATTGGAAAACAAAAACGTCTACGTAAAGAATTTAAACTCTTACTAACGAAAAAACAAGCCAGTCAGCAAACCGTTTTTAATTTACCAAATAGAAAAAAACGTTCTGACGCACAAAGTGTAAATTTAGAATCCACAAATCCTAGAAAAGAAATTCTTGATTTAAATGACGTTCTTGCTAATGATTCTTCTAGAAAAAATTCTTTTTTCAACAATCGTTATATTACAAGTTTTTTCAATTTTAAACGTGAACGTTCTCCGCAACGTCGTTATAGAGTACGTCGTAATCGTGGTGTTTTTAGAAAACGTAATCTTGGAGATTTAATGAAAAAAGATATTCGCGTTTTTTATAATAAAACAACTTTATCAGACTCATTGTTATCACCCCAAAATACAATAGAACGAAACAAATTTTACTCAAAGATGTATTCTCTTTTTGGAAAAATAACTTTAGAAAATCCAGAAGAACAATTGGATCTTGAACCTGAATTTAATCTTAAATCATTGTCTTTTAAAGAAGAGCGTGTTAAACAACGTAAAAACAAACAAAGAAAACTACGTTCGTGGAAACAAAAGCGTATGTCTATTCGTTCATCTCAAAAACGTCGTAAATATGTAAAACGACGTCGTTATACAATTAGTAAAATACGTGTTTTAAGCAAACAATTCCAACGTGTTAAAAATAAACTTGAAGTTCAAAACTGGTGGTGGAGACAGTATCTACCTTCAATTCAAGCCTCTACTGATGCTCTTTGGCAAATTGAGAAAGATCGACTAATTCAACAAAAATTATCTGAGTTATCGCCTCAAGAAATTCTTATCCGTGATTCAAACAAAAACTTAAATAAAGGTATTTCTTCAAAGACACTACAAATTGGGAACAAGGATTTTAAGCCTTTAGCTTTACCTCAAGCAATACGTCTTCAGTCATCTTTAAACTCCGTAGATAATCAATCTTTAGATATTCAACCTTTAAGTGCTCAAAATAACATTTTAGCTTCTAACCAAACTACAGAAAAAGATTCTTTCTTATCTAATTCGAATCCTCTTTCTGAAGCAGATTCTTCAGCTCAAGAAGAATTTGTAGCATCAGAAAATAAACCACAAACAGAATTAATTAACCAATTATATACAAACCTTTTAGCTAATAAAAATATTAATAATTCTATGTCTAATAATTCAGCTTATACTGGACTTTTACCGAACACTTCATTACCGTTTTATGCTGGTTGGGATGAATCTTTACGAAAATTTGTAGTAACAAATCGTTTATTATCCCGTCAAGATGCTGGTTATGAAGTTGATAATAGTTTTGTACAAAGGAATTCATCCTTTCAAAGTAAGAATCTGTTTAATGATAGTAATTATAATAAAAAAGAAAAATTTACAGAAGCTCCACTTCAAGGTATGAACGCTGCTACTACATTATATTGGCAAATTCCTTTTACAACTTATGATCCTGATCAATTCTTTGCTTTAGGAATGGATGGTTTTTCTCCAATTGCATGGAGAAAAATGATTTTCCGTCATAGTATTCTAAAATCTTGGTTAGGCGATAAGATGATGCTTAATAAAAATATGGATTCTTCTTATCCACAACAAAATAAATCTATGATAGGTGTTAAAAATACATCTAATCATCAAGATTTACTTAACACTCTTAAAAAATATAAAACGCCTCAAGAAGAAAATTTAAACAAAACAAATCGTCAAGATGGTTTTAGCAATGTTCGTAATTTAAATAAACGTTTACTTCGTGTTAAAAAGCATCCTCGAACACCTGTATGGTTCCCGTCAGGTCCTCTATTAAACCAAGTTTTACCAGTTCATTATATTTATGTTTTCTATAAACGTTCACGATTACCCCGTAATCGTTATTTAAGTAGACGTTTATTAAGTATTAATAATATTAATAATAATGAAAGTTTAAATATTCTTAAGTCTTCTAATCCTGCTTATTATAATTATGATTTTACTTTACGCAAACGTTTAAAACCTAAACGTAAATATCATTTAAAACATGATTCTTCAATTGTAATTCCACGTCGTCTTAAACTTTTAAATTTAATAAATATAAATCCAGACTCCGTTTTCAATAAAAACGGAGGGTCTGGCGGAAACGAACTTTCCGCAACAGGTGAAAAAGAAAAAAGTTATGATCAATTCTCTTTAATTCGTTGGAGACCTTTATCTTCTAAAAAAATTAATAAATCATTTGCTCAACTAATGAATGAACAAAAAACTTTACGTGCTAAGCGCCAACAAAGATTAGCAAATCCATCTCAAACGGATCAACCTTCATTACGTGTAAAACAATTAAAACGAAGAGTACAAAGACAAACTATTCGTTCTGTTTGGCGTTATAGACCACGAGCTGGTGGTTTTGTATGGCCAGGTGATTATCTGAAAATGGAGCTTGTTAAAGCGCCTAAACTTAAACAGATGGATTTATCTAAAGAAACTTTAGTTCAAAATGAAAAAGATTCACGTGTTGATGATAGTACATTAAAACGAAAAACAAAAAGAAAGAAAAAACGTACTCTAGTTGAATGGCAAATTCAACCAAAAAAATATCATTATGCTAAACATAATATGAATGTTCTTAAACGTAAGCTAGAAAAAGCACAACGTTCTGGAAATTTATCTCTTCATAAAAAACTTAAAGAAGTTGAATACAAAATTTAAAAAAAGACTTTCTCATTTAATTTTTTATTCCCTTTTTAAGTTCCATTAGCTTTCCAAAGCAATGTATTCTTTTTCTATTTGGAATTAATTATTTAGGAAGAGAATACATTGCTTTTTGTGATCTTTAATTTTATCTCTTTAACGCCTTTTTTATACTGTATAAAACTTTATTAAAAAAGTTTAAATTTCGTATTTTGATATGATTACAATTTTTTGTTAAATTAGACTGTGAATATAAAATTTTAGTTGTGTTTCCCGCAAACACCTCTGGTGAATTAAACATTTCGAACATTTCGAACATTTCGAACATTTC
>SL_4KL_010_BRINEDRAFT_10000804_pt1 | contig 16685 bp, 15 predicted proteins | sample SodLak_010_BRINE_2_FD_10664 | JGI IMG/M metagenome (IMG submission 10664)
GAGCCAGTCGGTCCCATCGTTATTACGGTGTTGACACTGACTGCGCTGGCCGCCGCGATCTTCGAGTATTTCGGCGGGCCGATTGCGGCCAAAGCCAGCGGTTCGTCGAACCAGATCGTCGTTGCCTCGACGGTTGGCGGGCTGTTGTTGCTGTTCGTGCTCGGCCCAATCGGCATTATTGTCGGCATCGTTGGGACGATCTTCCTGCTCGAAATACAAAACGGGGCCAGTGTCGAGACCGCCGCCCGGCGGTCGGTGTACACCGCTGCTGGAGTGTTGGCCTCCTCGGTCGTCCAACTGCTGTTGACGCTGTCGATTCTCGGTATGTTCGTGCTGTTCGTGGTCGTTCTCTAATTTGAAGCGATCAGTTATTACGAGACCCCGATTTCGGTAGTAACAACCGGTTTAGGCCCCCAGAGCCGACGATCCAGTATGGATCTCGGACTCGTTGCCGCCGTGATGGGCCTTGGGGTGATCCACGGCGTGTTGCCGGATCACGGCTGGCCAATTGCGGCGACCTACGCGCTGGGATACTCCAACAAGTGGCTCCGGGGGACGGCGGCAGCACTGATTTTGGGCGTCGGGCATCTGATCAGCAGCGTCGCNCTCGTGCTTGCGTACTTTTGGTTTGCCAGCTTTGCGGCGTTCGCTGAAGGTCCGTGGATGAAACCGCTTGCCGGAAGCCTACTGGTCGCGCTCGGCGTCTACGAGTACGTCAGCGGCGGCCACGGCCACCACGATCACGGAGATGACCATCATGAGCACGACCACGGGAATGGTCACGATGACCACGACCATCACGATCATCATCGTCACGACGACCAAGGGCATGATCACACCCATCACGACGACCACACAAGCGACTCGACCGGATTTTTGGGCGGGATTCGCGCTCGACTTCCCGGCGGCGGACACACACACCCCACTCAGGAACACGCCGAACAGGGGCTGTTGGCGCTCGGTATAACTGCTCTCGTCCTTGGGTTTGCCCACGAAGAACCGATTCAGATTTTAGCGATCTGTGCGGGAACCGAGTTCTGTCTCGAACTCATGTTGTTGTACTCGTTGGCAGTAATCGGGGCGATTCTCGCACCAACACTGCTGTTAATCGCTGGCTACCAACAGCACCGTCAGAAGATCGAACAGTATACGCCGTACCTACCGACGCTGACAGCGGTCGTGCTCGTCGCTGTCGGGCTTGCATTCATCGTCGGACTCTTCTGAGCCGTCGAGCAGTGTTCCCTACAGTCACCCAAAACAATATCTTCTTGAGGCTACTGGTGCCGGTATGGAGCGACGAACGTTCTGTGGGATCGCTACGGTTACGGCGTTGGCCGGCTGTACGGAGATTGCTGCAGACTTTTCGGACGATCAACTCGGCCAAACGTTTTCGACGGACGATGGCCTTGAGTTGACCGTCGACGAGATCGAAACACAGACCGGGGGGTCGGTCGTGCTTGATGAAGCCGAAATCGGCGGTGGTAGTGACAATATTACGTTTGTGCTTCCCCATCTCGTCGCCACGAATCCCACGGGCTCAAGGCTTTCATTGCCGTCGTTTGAGGAGTTCATGTTACAGGCCGGCGGAAGACGGTACGACACCTATCGAACGGATTACATTGACGAAATCAACAACCTTTCGACGTCGATCAACGAGCCGGTCTCCGGGGCGTTGTTTCCACCTACCGACGAGATCGATTCCGACGAGGAAGCCGAAGGCTGGCTGGTTTTTCGAACGTCGTCGGCAGGCTCGTCGGTGGTGCTTGAAGCACGGCTGGAAGATGCCGATATGATGGAGTGGACACTCCAAATATAACTCGACAACGCACGTTTTTACCGAGAGAACACAGCCGGCTGCTCAGTAGAACTCTCGGACTAGATCCATCGCCCCCTCGGGCGCACCGTCGGGAATCTCGGCCATGTTTTCGGTGAGGCCGTGGGCCTGTTCGTAGGAGGTTGCCGCCTCGTTCTGGTAGAGCACACCCTGGTATTCTTTGTCTATATCCAAAATCGCCTCTTTGGCGTCGTTGTAGTCAGTTCGGTCGTGGTCCGTATCGGCAACGTCGACCAGCGAATCGCGGAAGTAGTCGTAGGTATCGACATCGTTGAACGTTACACAGGGCGAAAAGACGTTGACGAAGCCGAAGCCGTCGTGTTCGATGGCCTCCTGGACGATCTCGGCGTGCCGCAATGCATCCGATGAGAACGACTGGGCGATAAACGTCGCGCCTGCCGACAGCGCGAGCGCAAGAGGGTTGACGGGTGGCTGTTTTGGTCCCTCGGGCGTCGTCGAGGTCTCGAAGTCCTCACGCGAAGTCGGCGAGGCTTGACCCTTGGTTAGCCCATAAATTCGGTTGTCCATAACCACATAGGTCATATCGACGTTTCGCCGGACGGCGTGGATGAAATGACCCACCCCAATCGAATAACCGTCGCCGTCGCCGCCTGCAACCATCACTTCCAGATCCGGATTCGCGAGTTTGACACCCGTTCCCACAGGTAGTGCTCGACCGTGGACTCCATGCAGCGCATAACTGTGCATGTAGGTCCCGATCTTACCAGAACAGCCGATTCCGGCCACGACAAAGGTGTTGTCGGGGTCGTTGCCGGTGTTGGCGAGTGCTTTCATCATGCCGTTCATCGTCCCGAAATCGCCGCAGCCGGGACACCACGTCGGTTGTTTGTCGGATTTAAAATCCGTGAATCGTACCTCTGAGCTCATGCTGTCACCTCGTTTTTCGCAAGTTCGTCTTTGATTGCTGCTGCCAACTCGTCGGCCTTGTAGCGGACGCCGTTGTATTTGTTGATACGTTTCACACGCGAAAGGGCGTCGTGTTCGAGTAGGTCTGCGAACTGGCCGGTGTTGTTACACTCGACGACCAGCACCTCCTCGGCGCTGTTGATCTCTTCTGAGAGATCCGGTCGAGGGAAAATGTAGGGAACCGAGATAAACCGCACGTCGAGGCCGTCGTCGGCCAACATCTCGATTGCTTCGACCATCGCGCCCTCGTTTGAGCCCCACGAGACGACGAGCGTCTCGCTGTCGGCATCGCCGAACTCGCGTGGACTCCAGTCTTCTTCGGCTTGGGCGGTCTCGACTTTTTTGTTCCGTTTGTCGACCTGCTTGATTCGCATCTCGCCGTCCTCGGTTCGTCGACCCAACTCGTCGTGTTCAAGCCCGGTCGTCATATGTGCGCCCTCCGCGGTACCGGGCACCGCCCGTGGACTGACGCCGTCGTCGGTCAGCGCGTGGGGTTTGAACTGGCCCTTTTCGTTTTGCCACTCGCCGATCGTCTCGTCGTCGACGAGTTTGCCGCGGTCGATCTCGACGCTCTCCATATCGAACGCCTCCGGTGGGAACGTCTGTTCAGTCACCGCGAGTGCCAAGTCGCCAGTCAAGTAGACCGGAATCTGGTACTTTTCGGCCAGATTAAACGCCTCAACCGTCTTCCAGAAACACTCATCGATTGTTGTTGGTGCGAGCACGAAGCGCGGAATCTCGCCGTGGCCGCCGTACAGCATCTGGTTGAGGTCGCCCTGTTCCTGTTTGGTGGGCATCCCGGTCGAGGGCCCCGAGCGCATCACATTACAGATCACCAGTGGCGTCTCGCTGGTCGCCACCAGTCCGAAAGTTTCGGTCATCAGGTCGATTCCCGGTCCTGAGGTCGCGGTCATCGAGCGTGCGCCGGCGCGGGCCGCACCGAGTGCCATATTGATCGCCGACAGCTCGTCTTCGGCCTGGACAACATGGCCGCCGTAGCGCTCGATTCGCCCCGTTAGGTACTCCATAACGTTGGTCGCAGGCGTGATCGGGTAGCCGGCATAAAACCGACAGCCAGCCGCGATCGCGCCCATGCCGATGGCTTCGTCACCGTTAATTAGGACATAATCTGCGTCGGTCGTCTCCAGCGTGTAGGGGTATTCGTGGTCGTAGTGCTCACGGACGTACTCACGGCCCGCACGGGCGGCCTCCATGTTGTTCTCGACCAGCTTTTGGCCTTTCGAGCCGAACCGCTTTTCGAGCGCGCTGTCGAGGTTCTCGATTGGGAACTCTGCGACCGCACACGCCGCGCCAAGGGCGACGACGTTGCGCATAATCGCACCACCGGCCTCTTCGGCCAGCCGTTTCAGTGGGACGTCGAGACCAACCATCTCCTCGGGGATGGTGGCGTTTTTCATCGTGGTTCGTTCGCCGTCGTAAATGATCACTGAGCCGTCGTGGAGTTCGGAGAGATTCTCCTCGATAGTTCGGGGTGTCAACGCGATCAGGACATCTAGGCGATCGACGACGCTCTGGACGGGCTCGACGGCCGTGCGGATTTTGTAGGCCGTGTATCCGCCGCGGATACGTGAGGCGAAATCCTTCGAGGTGTACACGTGTCTGCCGGCCCGCGAGAGCGCCTGAGCGAAGATCTTTCCAGTAGAGTCGATGCCGTCGCCGGCCTCGCCGCCGACAGCCCAGTTGAAGTCCGCAGGCATGTATGACCCTTCCTTTCTATCGGCAAATCAAAAGGCTTCTGAAAGGCACTCCGGCTACATTTCTGGGTATTATGTGTTCATATTCGGTTACGACTGTATACATATCCAGTTTTCACCGTTTTGTATGCTGTATGAAACCGATTCACACGGACTGCTCGAAAGAAGGACCCTTTAGCCCCCAGATCCAACCCCTCGTATGGATGCGACGGTAACGGTTACACAGACGGTGGATGTCGGCTCCGAGACGGTTGCAATCGACTTCGAGACGCCCGAAGGATTCGAGGCCGCCCCCGGCCAGTTCGTCAAACTCTCGGCTGTGCTCGACGGCGAAGAGTATGCACGGTTCTACACGCTTTCGTCGCCCGACGTTGACGGCACGTTCGAGGTGACAGTCGAGGTCGATCCCGATGAGAGCGGCCCGTTCAGCGAGTTTCTCGCCGGGCTGTCGGCGGGTGACACACTCGAAATGAGCGGGCCGTTCGGCTCGGACTACTACGAGGGCGAACCGCGAGTGGTCGTACTTGCCGGCGGGCCCGGAATCGGCCCGGCGGTCGGCATCGGCGAGCGCGCACTCGCCGACGGTGGTGAGGTCGCAATCGTCTATCAGGACGACGACCCAGCCCACGAAACGCGGCTAGCGGCACTTCGTGAGGCTGGTGCGAGCGTGACGATTACTGACGGAGCGATACGCGACAGCGTTGCCGAGGCGCTCACCGGCCAAGAAGACGAACAGCTTTTCGTCTACGGCTTTGGGACGTTTGTCGAGGCGGCGACCACTGCCGTCGAGGACGCCGGCGGCGATCCTGACGAGCTGAAAGTCGAGAACTTCGGCTAAGTAGGCACCGGCTACTTTTCAGCAGTCGTCTCCGGCAGCTCCGTTTCAGCTTCGTCCGGCATGGGCAACTCGGCGGGCTCGACGCCCGTAATCTCGAAGCGTGAACCGCCCGCTTGGCCATCCATCGCGGTGATCTCCCAGCCGTGGGCGTCGACGATTTTGGCGACGATTGCTAGTCCGAGGCCGGCTTCTGACTCGCGGGTTTCGGCGTCCAGCGGTGGGGGCTGGCCCTCGAAGCCATAGCCGTCGTCGGCGATAACGATCCGCGAGTCGGAACACTCGACAGTAACAGTCAGATCGGGGCCGCCGTGTTCGATACTGTTGCGATACAGGTTCTCGAAGATCTGTTGGAGTCGCGGGGCGTCGGCCTCGATGACCGCCTCGCCCTTGATGGCGAATGCCGCATCACGGGACTCGACAGCCTCCCAGGCACGTTCGGCGACTACATGCGTTCGTGTCGGCCCTGTAAGGTCGATTACCTCACCTTTGCGCGCCAGCAACAGCATGTCGTCGATCAGCGTCTGCATCCGGTCGTGGGCGCGCTTTACAGACGACAACACCTCGACGTCGTCCGTTTGGATCGCTTGATCGATGTATCCCTGGGCAACGCTCAGCGGATTTCGCAGGTCGTGTGAGACATAGCCGGTAAACTCGCTGAGTCGTTCGTTCTGTCGCTGGAGTTGGGCTTCGCGGTCGACTCTGACCATCGCCGCACTGAGACTGGTTGCCAGAATGCGAAGCAGATCGACTTCGAGATCAGAAAACTCCCGCTGTTCGAGCGTTGCGGTGACCAACACCCCATACGACTGGACCGGGACGATAATCTCGGATTTGATGTCGGTGTCGTTGTTGTACCGGCTGGGTTCGGACTGGACATCGTCGACGACGGCCACCGAGTTCATTGCAAACGCCTTCCAGATCAGTCCCTCGCCGGATTCAAAGACGGGCTGGTGGTCGAAATAAACGTCCGACTGGTCGGTTTGGTCGACTGGCAACAGCGCGTCAGTTTCGGGATTGTGTTGCCATAGCCCTGTGAGCGGTAGTTCGAGAATCTCGTCTGCGGCCTCCATCGCCAACTCGGCGACTGTCGGCTCGTCGTCGGCAGTCAAAAACGCCTGTGTCGTCTCTTGGAGCGCACGGAGTTTCGACTCCGTCGAGCGCCGTTCGAGTTGGTAGCTCACCCATTTAGTTAACACCTCGACAAAGGCGAGTTCGGTCTCAGTAAACGACGCCTGTCGAGCGTGGTGGTCTGCAAAGTAGAGCGTTCCGTACAGCCGTCCATCGATGGTTATCTTCCCACCGAGATAACAACACAGCTCGTGGTTGGCGACTGGCGGCGAATCGGCCCAGCCGGCGGCCACAGCGTTTTCGACCGCGAACAGCGACTCACGACCAATGGTTTCCGCACAGTAGGAGCCGGCTAACGGAACGGTCGTGCCCACAGCAAGCGCCTCGTGATCACCGTGCGCAGCGATGAGCTCCTTTTGACCCGCCTCCACTGTTGCCAGAAAGCCGTACTGCAGATCCAGCCGCTCGCAGGTCATCGCCAACACGCGGTCGATCCGGTCGGCAAACGAGAGTGTGGTATCCGTCGAGAGCTGATACAGCTGTCTGAGCGCCTCGACGTTCTTTCGTAGCTGGGTTTCGAGTCGCCGTCGCTCGGTGATGTCTTGGACTGAGCCGATGATCTCGACGACCTCGCCGTCGGCGCGCTTCGGCGAGCCGTGAATCCGCACCCACTTTTTCGTACCGTCTGCTGTTCGGAGTTGGGCTTCGAGGTCGGCAGCTTCGCCCTCACGGAGCTGGTCGAAGGCGGCCCGCACCTCGCCGTTGGGGTCGGGATGGTACTGGAGAATGTTGGCAATCGTCGCATCGAACGCCGCGTCGATCTCATAGATCGCATACACCTCGTCAGTTAGCTCAATAGAGTCGTCGGTCAGATCCCAGGCCCAGCCACCGATGGTTGCCAGCTGTTGGGCCTGCCGGAACAGGTCGTTTTGGCGTTCCATCCGGCGCTGTTCTGCCAGCTGCTCGGTGATGTCTCGACCAACGCCGACAATGCCGACGACCTCGCCGCTGGGTTCGCGATACGGCCGCATCAGCATATCCGTCGTGTACGCCGTCGAGTCGGCGGGATCGACCGTCAGCTGGGTGCGGAACTGCTCTCTGTCGCCCGCCAGCAGNTCGCTCAANCCGGCCTCGAAGGCGGTGTACGTCTCGGCGTCCACCAGCGAGCCCATCAACACGTCCCGCAGCGANTGGCCGATCAAATCAGTCGCCGTCAGGCCGATTTTCTCGACGACCCGGTCGTTGACGTAGCTAATCCGGAGTTGGGCATCGAACACCCAGGCGGAATCCTGCATCTGCTCGACAATCGCGCCGTGAAGCGCGGCGGTATCGACCGACTCTGCGCCGGCGGTGTGGGTGATCGGTGTCTCGGTACCGATCCGGGCTTCGAGTTCGTCCGCCGCGCCGGCGTCCGCGGGAATGTAGCCGTCTGCGTTGGTAACAAGCACGTTCCGGACCGCAGTCGGCGTATCCGGTCCCGCAACCAGAAACGGGAGCGAAAACGCCTCGGGCAGCGTGTCGAGAATCGCGGTCACATCGCCGATGGACTCGCTGCGCCAACGGTAGACAACCGCCTCGTACTGGCGGGTTGTGGTCTCTTCGCAGAGTGTCTCGACGGAATCGGTGTGATCGACATCGAACGTCGACCAGAGAGCTGTATAAAAGGGCGACTGATCGGAGCCGACAACATCGCTCGCGGGATCAAAAACGAGTATCGGCTCTCTGTCGGTCTGTATGTCGATCATTCGCGTTAGTAGTAACAGACTAACCGCTATCAAGTTCAATAAACCCATTGGTATGATCAGCCTCCCAAAAACGGCGTGTACACCATCGAGCCACCGGCCCGATGGAAGCCAGCTGTTCAGCACTCGTATCTATCAGTAGCTGCGGGGTTGTGGCGTACATTTATCATCGACAATCCAGACAGTTACACCGTATGTCTGAGACAGATGTCGACCTTGAAGCGAGGCTGGCCGAACAGGATGCCTTTGCGCCGCCCGAATCGTTCGTCGAGCAGGCCAACGTCACTGATCCCACTATCTACCAACAGTTCGAGGACAACTGGCCCGACTGTTTCGAGCGTACTGCAGATCTCCTGTCGTGGAGCAGCGACTACGACCAAGTGCTCGACGATAGTAACCCGCCGTTCTACGAGTGGTTTGTCGGTGGCGAGCTCAACGCGTCGGCGAACTGTCTGGACCGCCATCTCGACGACCGTGGCGACGAGCCAGCCATCGAGTGGGTTGGCGAGCCAACCGACGAACAGAACCGCACCTACACCTACAGCGAGCTCCACCGCGAAGTAAACGAGTTTGCTGCCGGATTGCGGACGTTGGGCGTCGAAGAAGACGACGTGGTAACGTTATATATGCCGATGATTCCCGAGCTGCCGATTGCAATGCTTGCGTGTGCGCGAATCGGCGCACCGCATTCGGTTGTCTTTGCGGGCTTTTCGGCAGACGCGCTTGCGACTCGGATGAACGCCGCCGACTCCGAATATCTGGTTACCTGTGATGGCTACTACCGCCGCGGCGACCCTCTCGACCACTTTGATAAGGCCACTGACGGCTTAGCGAACGTCGATCACACCGTCAAGACGGTTATTGTCGAACGCCTCCCAAAAGCGGACGAAATCGTCCACAACTGGCCCGAACACACCCAGAGCTACGGAACACTCGTCGAGAAACACGCAGACGAGACGGTCGAGCCGGTCGCCCGTGACGCCGAGGACATGCTCTTTTTAATGTACACCTCGGGAACCACCGGCCAACCAAAGGGCGTCAAACACACGACAGGTGGGTATCTCTCGTGGGCTGCGTGGACTTCTCATGCCGTGCTCGACATCAAACCCGACGACACCTACTTCTGTGCGGCAGATATCGGCTGGATTACAGGTCATTCCTACATCGTCTACGGACCGCTCGCGCTCGGGACAACGACGATGATGTACGAGGGAACGCCCGACTATCCGGACCGCAATCGGCTCTGGGAGATTATCGAGGCGTACGACGCAACCCAGCTGTATACGGCCCCGACGGCGATTCGGGCCTTTATGAAGTGGGGCACCGAGTACCCCGATACTCACGACCTGTCGAGCCTGCGCTTGCTTGGAACCGTGGGCGAACCGATCAACCCGCGAGCCTGGAAATGGTACTACACACACATCGGCGACGAATCCTGTCCAATCGTCGATACGTGGTGGCAGACCGAAACCGGCGGCATGATGCTGACGACGCTGCCAGCGGTTGGCAAGATGAAACCCGGCACTGCCGGCCCCCCGCTGCCGGGTCTCAGCGCGGACGTGGTCGATGTCCGTGGCAGCCCCGTCGGCGCAGGCGAGGCGGGCTACCTCGTCGTCAACAAGCCGTGGCCCGGCATGCTTCGAACCCTGTATCAGAACGATGATCGCTTTATTAACGAATACTGGCGGGAGTATTCGAACACCGATAGCGACGACTCGGCTGATTGGGTGTACTTCCCCGAAGACGGCGCAAAAATCGACGGCGACGGCTACATCACCGTCCTAGGGCGGGTTGATGACGTGCTCAACGTCTCGGGGCATCGACTCGGAACCATGGAGATCGAGTCCGCGATTGTCGGCGTCGAGGGCGTCGCCGAGGCTGCGGTTGTCGGCGGTACCCACGAGATCAAAGGCGAGGCTGTCTATGCGTACGTCATCACCGAGGACGGCTACAAAGAGGGCGAACAACTCCGCGAGCGGATCATCGCCGGCGTCGAGGAGGCCATTGGACCGATTGCTCGACCAGAGGCTGTCGTCTTTACGCCCGAACTCCCCAAGACACGCTCGGGTAAGATCATGCGCCGGCTGCTCGAAAACATCGCCAACGGCGACGAGTTGGGCGATACGAGCACACTCAGAAACCCTGAGATCGTCGAGGATATCCAGCAAAACGCCCGTGAGGAGTAATCGCTCGACACGTCTACCCACTCGTAGCCGTCAGCTACTTCGGTGGTAGCCTGTCCCTACGAGGAGTCACCTTTTCGTTTGACGAACTCGAAGCCACCGTCGTCAGCCTCGCCGGTCGAAAGCTCGTCGTCTTCGAGGGGCCGGGTTTTACCGTCGAGATTATCGGGATCAGCGTTGGCGGCTGATTCGGCGATTTTCTCGGCGTTCTGGAGATCGCTCACCCCACCGGTGCCCAAGACGTGCTCGCTGTCATCGCTGTCCGGTGCCGACAAAATCAGCGAGTCGGCGATTTTCTGGTAGGCGCTGGCGGCTGGGCTCTCGGGAGCGTACGTCGAGACCGGCTGGCTCATATCCTGGGCTTCGGCGACGGTCGGATCGTTAGGAACCGAGCCGATGAGCGTTGTGCCGAGAAAACTCGCCAGTCGGTCCGGTGGCGGCGCCTTTCCGGAGCCTGAGCGGACGAACACGACGCCGCCGACAGTGCCGTTGACACGGTCGGCCAGCTCGATTGTTTTCTTTGCGTCCCGAATCGAGGCCACCCGCGGCGTCGAGACGATGAGTACCTCATCGGCAATGCGGAGCGGATAGATCGTCTCGGGGCTGACGCCGGCGGCGGTGTCGAGAATCACCCAGTCGTAGGCCGGCCTGAGACTCCGAACGACGGGTGCAAGCGCGGCGACGTTGATCGCGTTGAAATCCGCGAGCTCAGTTCCTGCCGGCAACACGTGGAACCGTTCGCCGACCGCATACAGCGCGTCGGTGGTTGTGACGGTTCCAGAAAGCACGTCGTGGAGGGTGTGGTCCGGCTCGAACTGCAGAAAGTCGACAACGTTCGCCATCGCGAGATCCATCTCGACGATGGCGACCGTCTGGCCCGCACCCGCAAGCGCGACGCCGAGATTGACTGCCGTGGTTGTTTTTCCGACGCCACCTTTCGCGCCGGCGACCGCGAGGACACGCCCGTCTGCCATACCCTCTGGTCATGACGACAGCGATATAAATCCACGTTTGTGAGAATCACCGCTGAGAACAACGTACACACTGGGTTGCTTTGGGCTTGTTTCCGTGTCTCGACAACCCATACGTGTCTCTGCTACGAGTATGCAGTACACCTCGTGCAGAGTTCACAAACAGTGGCCAATCGGCCGCCAACTGTGGTTCGTCTTTCTGTTTGGCAGCACTCGTGTCGAGACGAGGCGCTCTCGACACTTTCGATGGAACTGATTACTCCTCGCCAGCCGGTTCGTCGGGACCGGGCGAGGCCTCATCAACGCGGTCGGAGACGACCTTGACAGAGACGAGTAGCACGCCGAGAATCAGCCCAATCGTCAGCGCGCCGTAGGCTCCGAGCCCAACGGGAGTTGCGGGAAACTCGATGAGAAACAGAAATCGCGGCGCATCAATGTCACCGACGACGGTTGCGGCCAGATAGCCAGCAACGCCAGTAAAGGCGACGATGATGCAGTACAGTCCGACGACGACTCGCTGGCCACGTAGTCCGGGAGACACACTCGAACTGTGTGGCGGCTCCGAATTAGTGGTTTCGACCGTCGACCGACGGTGTTTTGCTAATCTGTCTCGAACATGGCGTATGGACGACAGAGACCTTTTGGGGATCGTACTGGCCGGCATCGCGCTCATGATGTTCGTCACCGGCATCGTCTTGGTGATGTAACAGCCGGCGGTCGGCTCGGATGTAGTATTCGGCGGGGCAACATGCCAGCCAGTTGTACGAAATCACCCAGAGATGTGTTTCGTCCATTATTGCTGTTGGCTGTTGGACAGCCCACCCCGAACTGTGCTCCTGTTCGGTGCTGTAGATCTTGCCAACTAACTCGACAAACTCCGCTGTGTGGCTGTNTTAGGCTTACAACTGAACGCTTCTGCCACCAAGTTAAAAAAACAGTCTNGTCGAGTTGCGCTGTTGCCGACTACTCGTCTGGGTCTTCGGCTGTCGAGGACTGACTGTCGTCGTCGGCGTTCTCGACTGGTTCGCCGCCATCGGTTGCGACATCGTCGGTCTCTTCGCCGCCGTCAGTCGCAAGCGAGGTTTCGAGTCGCCGGTTGAACCACTGCCATTCGACGGTGTTGACGCCGTCTTTTTCGAGGTTCCACGGATCGCCGCTCTCGACGCGTTTGCCCTCATACCAAGAGGTGACCATGTTCCAGAGCCAGATAAGCTGGCCGACGAAGATGATCAGCGCGCCGACGGTGGCGATCTGATTAAGCGTGAGGTACTCCGGTAGGTAGGAGGCGTACCGTCGTGGCATGCCGCCGTAGCCCAGCAGGATCATCGCAAAGAACGTGATGTTGGTGCCGACCATCGACAGCCAGAAGTGGGCTTTGCCGAGGCTGGCCTGATACATCCGCCCCGTGACGAGCGGGAACCAATAATAGATGCCCGCAAAGCCAGCAAACGCGATCGCACCCATCACGATGTAATGGAAGTGACCGACGACGTAGTAGGTGTCGTGCAACACGAGGTCGACCGGGATCGACGCAAGGAAGACGCCGGTCACGCCGCCAATAATGAAGTTCGAAACGAAGCCGATACAGAACAGCATCGGCGTCGTCAGGCGGATCCGACCGTTCCAGAGCGTCGTAATCCAGTTAAACGTCTTGACTGCAGAGGGAATCGCAATCGCCATCGACACCGCCATAAACGAGGCCCGAAGGCGTGGGTCGATGCCGGTTGCGAACATGTGGTGGGCCCAGACACCGAACGAAAGCACACCAATTGCGAGCGTCGAGTAGACGACGAATTTGAAGCCGAACAGCTGTCGGCCCGCAAACCGCGGCAAGACATACGAGACGATTCCCATCATCGGCAAGACGAGAATGTACACTTCGGGATGGCCGAAGAACCAAAACAGGTGCTGCCAGAGCAGCGAGCCACCATCAGTCAAAAAGAAGGCCGTCCCGAAGTTCCGGTCGGCCAGCAGCATGACGATTGCGCTACCGAGTAGTGGGAACGCGAACAGAATAAGCCCTGACTGGGTGAGAATCGTCCACGAGAAGATGTCGAGATTCGCCCACGTGACCTCCTCGCCGCGCTGGGTAAAGATGGTCGCAATGAAGTTGATCGCCCCCATGGTGGCTGCAACACCCGACAGATGCAGGCCGAGCAGCATCATGTCGACGCCCGCGCCACCGACGCCGTCACCGCCGACACCAGCNGACAGTGGGGTGTACATCGTCCAGGCCGTCTGTGCGGGGCCGAACCAACCCAGCGGGTAGGCGAAAAAGCCCGCCCAGACAAGCAGCGCCGCCGGCGGCAACAGCCAGAAGGCAATCGCGTTAATCCGTGGGAACGCCATATCGTCTGCGCCGATAATCAGTGGAATCAGATAGTTGGCAAAGGCCGCGATAATCGGCGTCCCGAACAGAAACAGCATCGTAATGCCGTGACTCGTCATCAACGAGTTGTACATTTCGGCACCCATCAGCGAGTTGGTCGTCACGAGATCAATCCGCATGGCGACGACCATCAGCCCGCCNGCAGCGAACGCAAAAATACCGTACAGCCCGTACAGAATCCCGATATCCTTGTGATCGACGGTTGTCAACCAGCGAATAAGCCCGGCTGGTTTCTCCTGTTCGACGTATCCCGACTCCTCGATAAAGGANCCACCACTACCCACGGGGCTATAGGATCGCCAGTTTTCGATCCGTGTAAGCCACGTNGCGACGGCGACGAGGAAAATCCCCATCAACACCGTCAGGACGATTTGCGCACTAATATCCATACTGAGAGTCTGGTATTGCAGGGTAAAGAATGGTTCGACTATCGAATGAACCGATGACGGCTGTGGGTTTCGACCCTAGGCGCTGGTGGTCGAGTCGTCGTCAGATTCGGTCTCGACTTTCTCGTCGTCGGAGTCGCCCTCGGTCGTTGGCTCGACTTGCTCGTCAACTGGTTTGCCGTCAGCTTCGGCTTCGGCTTCGAGTTCGTGTAACGTTTTGGCACCGTCGAGTCCCGCCTGACCCTGTGCGTACACTGGTTTGGTTTTTTCATCCCCGGCGATTGCCTTGCCCGAGATGTATGTGAGCACTGCCAGCGCGATGAGCATCACCACCATAATCACGATCATCGGGACGAAGCCACGCACGTCGAACCCCCATGGAGCGTACAGGGTGAATGCTGCGATGAAAAAAAGGATGATCCCCAGCGGAATGAAGTTGACCATCAGGTCAAGCAGGGTTTCCTTATCGAAGATTTTGCGTTCCATACCGATACGGTAGCAGACGCCGCCCAAATAGGTTAGTGGTTTCAGCCAGCCAGCCCGCGCTTCGGAACGAACAGTTTCCCGGCAACTACTGCGGCCAGCAGTATCCCACCACTTGTAATCAACGCGTACGCACGAAGGACGAGATCAACATCAACCAGCGTGTTCCCGTACAGCACGCCGGCTCCAGCGACGAACAACACTCCAGCCATCACGGTCAGCGCACCCCACGGCTTGGCGACGTAGCCGGCCTCTTGGAGAATCCCAGCGATACAGCCACAGAACAAGATGAGGCCACCAACCGCAAGCGGAAAGACGTTGAAGACGAGCCCGAGCTCGGAGATCGGCACTCCAAGAGCGATAAACAGGGGCCACGGACTCGCCTTGCGGTACTGGTCGCTGAGTCCCGGTGTCTCTTCCATACCATACAGTCGAGACCGAGCCTAAGAAACGCTTCGAAACAGCCCGTCAGAACTCAGCGCAGGTTGATGCCCTGTCGGCTCAGAAACGCCGAGACCGCCTTTATCTCGACAGGACTGCCGATAATACGGCAGGTTTCGTCACTCTCGACGATCGAAACCGTATACGCATCAGTCAGCTGCTGGCGGAGGCCATCAACCGATTGGGAGGGTAGTACGATCTGTGTACTATCGCGGAGACGAGCGGGAGTCGGCATACCGGTGTTCTAGACGTTCNGAGAGTGACATATAACCGTATCGAAGTCATATTCGTCGGCCCNCAGGCTGCCCAAACCCACCGAGTCAACAGCTTTTTCGACGCCGCTCACCCAGTGGCAGCTAATGGGACTGGAGGAGGAGATCGAATCGATCCGCGAGGAGATTGCCGAGACACCGTACAACAAGTCGACCGAGGCCCACATCGGCCGGCTGAAGGCTAAACTCGCCGAAAAGAAAGAAAAACTACAGAACCAGTCCTCTGCGGGCGGCGGCCAAGGGTACGCCGTCGAGAAACACGGTGATGCCACCGTCGCACTCGTGGGGTTTCCGAGTGTCGGTAAATCCACCCTGATCAACGCGCTGACCAACGCCGACAGCGAGACCGGCTCCTATGAGTTTACGACGCTGGATGTGAATCCGGGCATGCTCAAATACCGAGGAGCCAACATCCAGATTCTCGACGTTCCCGGCCTCATTGAGGGCGCAGCCGACGGTCGAGGTGGCGGCCAAGAGGTGCTTTCTGTCGTTCGGACCGCTGATCTGGTCGTCTTTATGCTCTCAGTGTTCGAAATCCAGCAGTACGAACGCCTCTGTGAGGAGCTGTACTATAACAAAATCCGACTCGACAGCGAGCCGCCGAGCATCCACATCCGCAAGCGACACAAAAACGGCATTCAGGTCAACAAAAGCGACAGCGTCGAGCTCGACGAACAGACAATCAAAGACGTGCTCCGCGAAAACGGCTATGTCAACGCCGAAGTGACCGTTCGGGGCAACCCCTCGATTGACGAGTTGATCGATGGGATGATGGACAACCGGGTGTATATCCCCTCGATTGTCGCGGTCAACAAGGCCGATCTAATCGACGAGTCGTACCTCCCCACTGTGTACGAAAACCTCCGCGACCATGAGATCGACCCCGAGAGGGCGACGTTCATCTCAGCTGCAAAAGAAAAGGGGCTCGACGGACTGAAAGAACGCATCTACGAGACGCTCGGGCTCGTGCGTATTTATATGGATAAACCCGGTCGAGGCGTCGACTACGACGAGCCACTGATGCTCAAAGCTGGCGATACCGTCGGTGATGCGCTCGACAAACTCGGCGGTGAGTTCGAAGAGCGGTTTCGGTTTGCGCGCGTGAGTGGCCCGAGTGCGAAACACGACGAACAGCAGGTCGGCACCGACCACGCATTGGCCGACGAAGACGTGTTGCGGATTATTACGAGCCGGTAGATGAGTCGTCTCTCGACGCCAGCGGCACTGCTCGCAGTCTGTGGACTTGCCGCCATTCCTTGGGTTGGGATCAGCAACGCCGCCGGCGATCTCACGTTCGTGATGTCGTGGGGAGTACTCAACACGAACCCTTGGTACACATTGTGGGTNTTGGAGTATCTCGGTGCGACCCAAGGCCTTGAGACGTTGCCGCGGTCGATGCAGCTCTGGCCCATCGCGCTCGGGTTTTATATCGGTGC
>SL_4KL_010_BRINEDRAFT_10000805_pt1 | contig 16681 bp, 7 predicted proteins | sample SodLak_010_BRINE_2_FD_10664 | JGI IMG/M metagenome (IMG submission 10664)
CAGCCGCCAGCTAAAACATTGAAAGAGAATTGAGCTCTGCCGGTTAAGTGCAGATAATCTATGCTTATATGGTACATTACCAGGAAAAACAAACCGGCTGCTGCTCCAATAATTATAGATGTTCTATCTTTAACTATCTGCTTTATGATAGTAATCATGGGAACCTCCCTCCAGAAATTTTCCGGTTTTTGAAATTTTCTTTAGTGATTTAAATATCCTTTATTGATTGAAATTTTCTTTAGTGATTGAAATTTTCTTTTAGTAATTGAAATATTCTTTTTTAGTGATTGAAATAGTGATTGAAATTTCCCTTTAGTATTAGTATTAGCATTAGTAGATCAAATTGTCTTTGCTTTCAGGATAAAAGGCATACCAGGCAAACCACATAACATCAAAAGCATTAACCTGATCCAGCTCAGCCCCTGTTAATTCTCCAGAAATTGCCTGTCCCCGCTCATTCCAGACACTATTAGTCTGCTCGTCTCTGATTTCTCCCTCGTCATAGTTCAGGACAATTTCCTCGTTGTTGTAGCTGCTGAGAAAAACTCGAGCAGTATCAAGATTATCGTCATAAATTGCCACCAGTTCTTCTTCATTTACTGTAAAATTAATCAAACTGTCAGCTGCTAATCTATTTTTAGAGAGGCTAAAGGGAGTCCTATTGAGCCTGCCCGCAATTACAACTTTTTTATCTTCAAACTGCTCATCCTGATTCATTACAGGAAAAATAGGACCTCCACTGTCATAATAATCACCGGAGACTGCATAAGAACCATAGGGGTCACGGTCATAGTCTCGAGCAAAACCGGTTTCTCGAGATAAGACCCTGGCTTCATCGTAATAGTCTTTTGCCAGCTCCCAGCGGGTCCAGATAACCGGGAATTCTTCTAAAACTTCTCCCTTTAATTCTCCTTCTATGGCTCTTCCTAAAATCTGAGGCCAGTAGCTATCTGTTTCCCGATCATACATAACCAGATTACTATTTACTAAATTTCCTGAAGTCCCCATGGTTGTTTGTCCTGCCGAGATATTTCCTTTAAATCCCAGAGCAGAACCGGTCAGGGGGCAGTAGGTAATAATTTTTTTCTCGCCAGCTATTTCTTCATTGACAATTTCATGCCAGACCATAATGTTTTGCGGGTAGATATAGGTCTCCTTTTCGAATTCAGCCACAAATACTACTGTGGAATCACCAATTCTGGGATCGGCATCTTCAATTGAGAGATATTGCGGATCTTCAATTGGAGGTATGCCATCGGGGGGTGGTCCGCCGGAAACGACTTCTTCGGCGAAGAGTTCAAGTCTTTCAGTTTCTTCGGCCGAAACGTCAGCAGAGAATAAGAGGGTCAAACTGACGATTAAAATTAACATCACAAGAATAAATCCGAGGTGATTACCTTTTTTCAGTTTTGCTGTAATCATTTTGCTGCCTCCTTTTTTATTAATTATATCAGCACCCTGGAAATTTAAATGTAAGCAATCTAACATTTATTGACTGGGCTGATTTTGCCGGGGTTGATGTTGTCAGAGTTGATGTTGGTAGGACTAATGTTACCAGGGTTGATATTGTTAGGGTTAATGTTACCAGGGCTGAGATGCCAGGGCTAATGTTATCAGGGTTGATAACGCTAGTGTTGATATTACCAGTGGTGATGTTGGCAGTGCTGATATATTGCCAGGACTAATGTTGGCAGTGGTGATGTTGGCAGTGCTGTTGTTACCAGGGCTGATTTCAGAACGCTGGAGATCTCAAACTGGACAGATACTTTATCGGGGTTTTTAATGATGAAGATTTAGAGGCTGCTGCTGAGAAACCTTTTTTGCAGAGCGGTTAATTTGCCTGTATAATATAAATGTAGGTTAAAACAATGCAGTTTAAAGCAATGGAGTTTAGTGTATGCAGTTTAATTTGTGCAGTTTAATGTATGCAGTTTAATGTAATATTGGTAAAAGTTTTGAATGGAAAAGTCATAAAGGATATTGGTATAAGCTGACCTGGTGATTAGTTTAAGATGTCTCGATGATTAGTTTAAGATGGAGGTGAATCCGGTGGAAGAGGAAGCAGTAGTGGTTGCAAGTAGCGGTAAAAAGGCAACAGTTAAACTGGTGCGCAGTGCGGCCTGTGACAGGTGCGAATACGGTTGCGGTGTGGCCTTTGGCAATAAATCGGGTAATGAACTTGAGGTCCAGGTTGATAATCCCATTGGAGCCAAATCCGGGGAACGGGTGGCTCTGGAGATGGGGGACCGGGAGGTTTTCTTTGCCTCCTTTATGGTCTATCTTTTTCCGCTGATCTTTATGTTTCTGGGGTACTATGCCTTTAGCTTTTTCGGCAGGGCCTGGTATGGTAATGACAGCGAACTGATCGGCATGCTGGGAGCACTGATTTTCTTGGTGACTTCCTTTCTCGGCCTGAGGAAACTGGATAATTTTCTGGGCGGTAGAGAGTCCTTTCAGCCCAAGATAACCCGGGTAATTGATAAAGATTATTTCAGTTCTCGAGCCTGTCAGGAAGAGATTGATGAAACTGATAAAGATTAATGCTAATTAATTAGAACTGATGATAGGGTTTTTTCTGATAATTGCGAAGATTGCGGTACAGCACACATAAGTTGCTGGCCCGTAATACAGAAAAATTTCTGCTTTTGCGAAATAATTTATCATAATTTATCTGGTCATTTTCTTTGATAAGTAAAATTTCTCTAGTCCTTTCCTTTTACGGGCAGAAAAAGTATGTGTAATGTGTCTGAAAACTTAAATTTCCATGGATTAAAATACTTCAATCTTTTTTTGCCGGTAATTAACAATCAGAGGCGAGCATATTTGTACAGACACATTTTTACAACAAATATTTTTAACACACATTCAAACAACACATTCATACAACACATTCAAACAATATATTCATTCAACACATTAAAAAAACATATTCATTCAACACATTAAAAAAATATATTCAAAAACAATATATTCATTCAACACATTCATCCAACACATTTAAAAAACACATTCAAACAACATATTCGCCCAACACAATCAAACAATACGCATATAAAAGACACATTTATAAAGACATATTAATGTAGTTATATTTATGCAGATATATTTATGCAGACATTTTTATAAAGGCATTTTTTACAAAGGCAAAAAGTTTATTCAAACAGCAAGTTTTTCATTTTAAAATATGCAGTTTTTTCATCTATTGTTGGCAATTTAATGTTGGTCATCTATTATTGGCCATCTATTGTTGGGTTCTATAGGACCAGGGCGGATATTTTGAATATTTGCTATAATATTTTCATCTACTGTTGACTCCTCGAGGAGCAAGGGGGTTTAACTGTTTATTTTATCTTATAATTTTATAGAATTTTGATTGCCCTGCAAAAAGAAAATATCATCAAGATTTCGAAGCCATAATCTCCGTCATATCAGTTATCCTATCAACTATCAAACAAAAATCTAATAAAAAGACTTTTCGCAGCGGACCCATTTTATATAATTTTGATTGAACTATATTAATGGATATTATAAAATATTGAAGTTATAATTTCTGTCATATCAGTCATGAGTCATGATGACAATCAAATTGCCAGTAAAATGATTTTCGCAGGGGAATCATTAAAAAAGTATCCTGTGGGGGTGATAAGTGTGAAAAATCGGAGAGAATTTATCAGTCTGGGCTGCAAAACGCTGGCATCGCTGCTGGTCTGGCCGGGGTTGCTGCCGAAACACGAGACAGAGCTGAAGGCCTCAGAACCAGGTCAGAAAATTTATTCTCAGCTTGAGCAGGAGGTTGAGGAAGAAACCAGGCCTGAGAGGGATCCTTCTCAGTCGGAAGAGGAGATGGAACAGCCGGGAACCATTCCTCCTCAGGAAGCTAGTTACTATCAAAAAGAAGAAAATAATATAGTAAGCTGCCAGCTCTGCTTCCGCAGCTGCCGGATCGGTCCAGGTGAGCGGGGTTACTGCGGGGTGAGAGTAAATCAGGAAGGCCTTTTAAAAACCCTGGTTTTTGGTAATATGGCTGCTGTTACCTTCGGACCGGTGGAAAAAAAGCCGCTCCATCAGTATCTCCCCGGGGCTCAGGCCAACAACTACGGCACTGCGGGCTGTAATTTAAGCTGCAAATTCTGTCATAATTATCGTCTTTCCCAGCATAAGCTGGAGGAGCTGGACAATTATGAGAGTTTGTCTCCTGAGAATGCTCTGGAGCGGGCCAGGAGCCGACAGGTTGATCTACTCTCCTTTACCTACAATGAGCCGACAGTTTTTTATGAGTTTATGCTGGAAACTGCCCGGCTGGCCAGAAAGGAGGGGCTGGGCGTCAATGTCAATACCAACGCTGTGCTGCAGGAGGAACCACTGCGGGAGCTGATGGAGGCGGCTGATTCGGCAACCGTGGACCTCAAGGGTTTTTCCCGGGAATTTTACCGGGAGGTCTGTGATGGAAAACTGGATCCGGTGCTGAGAAATTTGAAGATCATTAAAGAAATGGATGTCTGGCTTGAGATTGTCAATCTGGTTATTCCGGAATTAAATGATGATCTTGAGGAAATTCAGGAGATGTGCCGCTGGATTATGAATGAGCTGGGACCTAATGTGCCAGTGCACTTTAACCGCTTTATGCCTTCCTACAAACTGACCGATCTGCCTTCAACTCCGGTGAAAACTCTGGAGGAAGCCCGACAGGTTGCGGTGGAGGAAGGCCTGAATTATGTCTATGTAGGGAATGTCCCCGGCCATAATTTTAACAGAACCTACTGCCCGGAATGTGGCATTACTGTGATTGACCGCCATCATTTTACCATCAGAANCACCAACATTGAAGAGGGCCGCTGCGGGGAATGTGGCTATCAGCTGGCCGGGGTCTGGGAAATTTAATAAGGTCCGGCAAAAATGGAAGAGATAAGGAGATGCACCAGCAAAGTAATAGGTAGTGATGAAATCAAAAAAGGACAAAGGGAAAAATAATAAAAGCAACCTGGAAATATAATACGAGTAAACCAGGTGTATAATTAATTAAGCAAACCATCTATAAAAATAATTCAAGCTATAGAGATAACTTAAGCTATAGATATAACTCAAGCTATAGAGATAAGACAAGCTATTGACATAACTTAAGTTATAGATATAACTCAAGCTATAAAAACAAGAAAAGCTATAGAAATAAGTCAAGATCAAGATATAGAAATGAGTAAAGATATAGAAATAAGTCAAGATATAGAGATAAGACAAGATAAAAAATTAAGTCAAGATATAGAGACAACTCAAGGAGTGATTTTCTTGCCCAAACCACTGGAAGATATAATGGTGCTGGATTTTACCAGAGTGCTGGCCGGACCTTACTGTACTATGATTTTAAATGATCTGGGGGCTGAAGTGATCAAAGTTGAAAGGCCTGGCAGCGGTGATGATGCCCGGAATTTCGGACCCTACATTAACGGCAAAAGTGCCTATTTTACCAGCCTGAATTGTGGTAAAAAAAGTGTTGCCCTGGACTTGAAGACAAGCGAGGACCACAGCAAAGCTCTCAGACTGGCTGCCCGGGCTGATGTCGTGGTGGAGAACTTTAAACCGGGAACCATGAAGAAGCTGGGACTGGGATATGAGGATTTAAAAAAGGTGAACCGGGAGCTGATCTATGCTGCAATTTCGGGTTTTGGCCACACCGGGCCGGATGCCAGGAAGCCGGCCTATGATATGATAGTTCAGGCTCGCGGCGGGATCATGAGTATCACGGGAGAGCCAGGTGGCAGACCTGTCCGGGTTGGGGCCTCGATCGGTGATATTGCTGCAGGCACTTTTTGTGCTGTAGGTATTCTGGCCGGTCTCTATCAGCGGCCCAAACTGGGAGAGGGCAGTAAAGTTGATGTTTCGATGCTGGATGGACAGGTGGCCATTCTGGAGAACGCCCTGGCCCGTTACCTCTCAACCGGAATTGTTCCCGGTCCTCTGGGTTCTCGCCATCCTTCAATTACTCCCTTTCAGGCCTTTAAAACCCGGGATGACTGGGTGGTTATTGCCGCCGGTAATGATAAGCTCTGGGAAAGATTCTGTCAGGCTCTAAAAAGAGAGGATTTATGTCAGGATCCTCGCTTTATCAGCAATCAGAAGCGGACGGAAAATCACAAAGAGCTGGAAAAAATTCTGATGGCAGAAATTGGGGAATACAAGAAAGAGAATCTGCTCAAGCTGCTTGAAAAATTTAATGTACCGGCTACTCCAATAAATTCTGTGGATCAACTGCTGGAGGACCCCCAGATTCAGGCCCGCAATATGCTGGTAAGGGTGCAGGGTGAAGGATTTGAGGATTTTGTGGTGGCCGGCAATCCCATTAAAATAGACAGTTTTCAGGAAGAGCAGGAGAAACAGGGTGCTCCAGAAATAGGAGAGCATAATCAGGAGGTTTTTGCTGAGTATCTTGAAGCTGATGATGGTCAGGATAGGAAGAGAGGGCAGGATAAAAAGGTTTGAACTGGATTAAGAAGTTTTGCGAAAAAGCCAAAGTTTTTATTCAGTTAACCGCTATGTCCTTTCGAGTATATCACTTCGTGTATGTCGCTTCGAGTATGTCACTTCAAGTATGTCGTTTCAAGTATGTCGCTCCGAGTAAGTCACTTCGAGTATGTCACTTTGTGACTTCGAGTATGTCGCTTCGTGTATGTCCTTTCGAGTATCTCCCTTGGAGTATGCGCCGTCGAGTAAGTCACTTTGTGTATGTCGCTTCGAGTATGTGCCGTTGAGTAAGTCACTTCGAGAAACAACAATTTCTTAAACTGGTCATTTTAGTTTAACATCTACATCTGAAAATGGTACTGCATAAATTTAAGGCAGGAAATTTGTTGTTTGTACAAATATTATCGTCTCTGGTTGCTTTCTGTCAGTGGAAAAGGGATAGGAGTATTTCAGTCATGGAAATTTAAGTTTTCAGACACATTACACATACTTTTTCTGCCCGTAAAGGGAAAGGACTAGAGAAATTATACTTATCAAAGAAAATGACCAGATAAATTATGATAAATTATTTCGCAAAAGCTGAAATATTTCTGTATTACGTGCCGAAAACTTATGTGTGCTGTACCGCAATCTTTGTAATTATCAGAAAAAATCCCAAGTAAAGGCTCAAAAAAGCTTATAAAAATTATTTTAAGTTATATCATTAAACCATAAAAAGGTCTATCAAACAAATCAATAACTGAATAAATACTACATGTAGTGTTTTATTGTTCTATTTCAGATCCTATATTTATATAGCAGCATGAAGATATATAGCAGATAGCAGCATGAAGAGATATAGCAGCATGAAGTATATAGCAGCATGAAGAATACTTAAACTTTTTTGAAGCGAATCAGTTAAATTACAAAAATAAGCGAATCAGTTAATTACAAGAAATAAAAGAAAAAATAATTCACAATATCTCATGACAGGGATGGCACCAAACTGCTTTTACCGGTGGTCTGGTTCTGTTCTTATGTTGAGCCGGATCGCCTGGATTTGTCCGGGTACTGATTTTATCAGGCAGGAATTGTTGCTGCTTTAAAGAACTATAATTAGTAGATGCTGGTATTCAGCAATGTTTCGATGTTTGTAAGTGAATTTTTTTAATTTCTGCTGATGGGAGGGCTGGATAATGGACAAAAATAAACTGCTGCGCAGGCTGCCGGCGGTTAATGATCTGCTGGAAGAAGAAACTGCTGAGCAGCTGATTGCTGAACATAACCGGGAGCTGGTGGTGAAGGAGATCCGCCGGGTGCTGGATGAGGCCCGTTCGGAGCTGCTGGGGCTGCTGGCTGAGGGAGATCTGGAACGGGCTGAAAAATTGAGCAGCAAGCTGTCACCGGCAAATCTACTGAAGCGGCTGGAGCGGGCACTGCAGGAGAAAATGAGGCCCAATCTGGCTCCGGCTGTTAATGCTACCGGGGTGATTGTCCATACCAATCTAGGCCGGTCGCTGTTGAGCCAACGGGCCCGGGAGATGGTGGAAATGGCGGGAAGCCACTACACCACCCTTGAGATTGACCGGCAGACCGGGGAAAGGGGTTCCCGCTATGATAATATTGAGGAGCTGCTCTGTGAGCTCACCGGAGCCGAGGCAGCCTTTGTGGTTAACAATAACGCGGCGGCGGTGCTGCTGGCGCTGTCGGCCCTGGCTGCTGGCCAGGAGGTTATCATCTCCCGGGGTGAGCTGATTGAAATCGGCGGTTCCTTTCGCATTCCTGACGTCATGAAACAGGGAGGTGCCCGGCTGGTTGAGGTTGGCACCACCAATAAGGTTTATGCGGAAGATTATGAGGAGGCCATTACGGAAGAGACGGCTCTGCTGCTCAAGGTTCACACCAGCAACTACCGGGTGGTGGGCTTCACCCGGGATGTCGATCTGGAGGAACTGGTGGAGGTGGGTCGGAAGCATGACCTGCCGGTGCTGGATGATCTGGGCAGCGGGGTTTTTCTCAATATGGAAGAATTTGGTCTGCAGCCGGAGCCCACAGCGGCTGAGCGGGTGGCGGCTGGAGCTGATATTGTTACCTTCAGTGGAGATAAGATACTTGGCGGTCCCCAGGCTGGAATAATTGTGGGGAAAAGCGACTACATTGCCAGGCTGAAAAAGCATCCTCTGACCCGGGCGGTGCGGGTGGATAAATATACCCTGGCTGCTCTGGAGGGGACCTTGAAGGCCTATCTTGATCCCGAGGGGGTTATTGAGGAAATACCGACCCTGAAAATGCTGAGTCTGGGAGATGCCGAGCTCAGGGAAAGGGCTGAAGATTTGAAGCAGTCAATCAAGCAGTCAATCAATAATCTACTTTCTGATGAGGGATTTTCAGTGGAGGTGGAAAAGGATATTTCCCGGGTAGGAGGAGGAGCCTATCCTCTTTCGGAACTGCCCACCAGGATTGTCAGCCTGCGCTGGTCGGCCGGTGAGATTGACCGGCTGGCGGCAGCTATTCGCACCAGTTATCCTCCGGTCTTTACCCGGCTGGCCGATGATCGGATAATTTTCGATGTTCGAACCCTGCAGTCAGGCGATGAAAAGATTATCTGCCGGGCCCTGGAATTGGCTTTACCTGAGATTTTGAATTAGGTTTAGGGTATCAGGACAGGGAATATTATTTAAATTCGGGTATCAAACAAATGCTTGCCCAGCAGATAAAAATTTTAGGCAAAAACATTTTGTTAAAACCAATCATAATTATCAGCGCCAATTCAGCAAAACCAATCATAATCAGAACTACAATTAGTTAATTTACAAATCATGATTGATTTAAGGGTGGGAACAATGACTGAGAGGACTGAAGGCTCAGCAGAAAAAAATATAATCATCGGAACAGCAGGTCATATTGATCACGGCAAGACTACCCTGATTGCTGCAATGACCGGGACCAATACTGACCGGCTTAAGGAGGAACAGGAACGGGGTATTTCAATTGACCTGGGTTTTACCGGATTTCAGCTGACGGACACCATTAAGGCCGGAATTGTTGATGTGCCGGGGCATGAGAAATTCGTTAAAAACATGCTGGCCGGGGCGGGCGGGGTGGATCTGGCCCTGCTGGTGATTGCCGCCGACGAAGGGATTATGGCCCAGACCCGGGAGCATCTGGCGATTCTCGAGCTGCTTCAGGTAAAATACGGGGTGGTGGCGATAACCAAGATCGACCTGGTTGAAGAGGAGTGGCTGGAACTGGTAATCGAGGACTGCCGGGAGCAGCTGCAGGAGAGTTTTCTGGCTGATTCTCCCATTGTGCCGGTTTCTGGAGTTACTGAAGAAGGTCTGGAGGAGCTGCAGCAGACCCTCAGGGAAGAGGCTGCTAAAATTCCCGGAAAGGACAGCGAGACCAATGCCTATTTGCCGATTGACCGGGTCTTTACCATGTCCGGTTTCGGAACGGTGATTACCGGGACGCTGGTTAGGGGTTCGCTGGAGAAAGGACGGACCATGCTGATCTATCCCGGCAACAAAGAGACCCGGATCCGCAGTATTCAGGTACATAATAAAAAGCGGGAAAAGGCCTATCCCGGGGAAAGAGTGGGAGTGAACCTGGCCGGCATTGAGAAACAGGAGATTGAGCGGGGTGATGTGCTGGCCGAGCCTGGCAGCTTGATTGCCACATCCCGGCTGGACGGCAGACTGAAGCTGCTGCCTTCCTCTCCCATGGTGATGGAACACGGCACCAGGATCCGCTTTCATATCGGAGCCCGGGAGGTTTTGGGACGGGTTTATATGATCGATAAAGAAGAAATTCTTCCAGGAGAGGAGGGGCTGGTCCAGTTCCGGCTGGAGGAAGAGGTGGTTTCCCGCTATCTGGAAAATTTTGTGGTCCGCCGCTATTCTCCTATGATTACGATTGGCGGGGGACGGGTGATAGAGAATTCACCTCCCCGGCGGCGCAAGCAGGATCCTGAGACTGTCAGGGAGCTTGAAATTAAAGAGCAGGGTACTCCGGCGGAGCGGGTGGCCCTGACTCTGGAACTGGCCGACAGGCCATTGAAAATGGAAGAACTGGTGGAAAAAACCAACCTTTCCCGGGTTGAACTCGAAGGAGTGCTGGATGAGCTGATAGCCAGGGATGAGGTTGAGGAGCTTTCCCGCTATCAGAAGCCAAGCTGGATTGCTGCTGAGGTCTGGCAGAAGGTTGCCAGGCAGAGCAGCTCTATTCTGGAGGAATTTCACCGGAATTATCCCTTGCGGCCAGGCATCAGCCGGGAGGAGCTTCGCTCCCGGCTGGAAGTTGAGCTGGCCAGCACCGAGTTTAATCAGATCATGGAGGATCTGGCGGCAGCCGGAAAACTGGTTGAACGGGAGAAGTTTCTGGCTCTGCCGGATTTTGAAGTTGATTTTTCCGGTAAGTCCGGGCGGTTCCGGAAGAATATTCTGGAGCTTTATCGGGAGAACCTCTTTGCTCCCCCGGAGTTATCGGAGCTGGACTCCCGGCTGGCTGAAAAGCTTGAAGAGTTTAGCGGAAATGAAGAAGAGAGCAGGCTGGTGCAGGAAGTGGTGCTGGCTTTAGAAAGAGAGGGCGAGCTGATTCGGATTACCCGTGATATCTATTTTACCGCCGGGGCCTATGAGAGGGCTGTTGGGCTGGTCCGGGATTTTCTTGAGGAGCAGGGGGTGATGGAGCTCAGCGATTTCCGGGATCTGCTGGGCAGCAGCCGCAAATACGCTCTGCCGCTGCTGGAGCATTTTGATGAGAAGGGAATAACCCGGCGGGAAGGGGATAAAAGATATCCCGGTGATTAGTAAATGATAGCGGGGAAATGATGGCAGAGTAATGATAGCGGAGTAATGATAGCGGGGTAATTTAAAAATAAAAACTACCGGGCATTGATAAATTGATGATTGCGCTGCAAAAAAATCGATATCATAAAATTTCGAAATTATAATCCCCATCACATCAGTCATCCTGTCAATAAAACTGCCAGTAAAATAATTTTTCTCAGCAGAACCATTGATTACTTAATACCTGACTACAAGTCAGCTCAGGATACAGATATTTTATTTGCTCAATTCGTAAAATAGATTTTGCAATCAAATCAGACAGCTGATTAAGTCGAGCATCTGCCGAGCATCTGCGAACCGGCCATGACATTGATTCAGGTGTTCTATGATTCAGATGTTCTATTTTGTTTAATTTTTAAGTTGTTTAAGTAAATAGAAGGTTGAATAGATGTTGAATGGATTTAATAGCCATGTTTTAAAAAACAGTCATGTAAAAAAATGATATTTACCAGGGGGGGCATTAAAGATGATTCCCAGGGCAGGGCAAAATTCCAGATTTGGTTTAAAATCCCAAAAAACAGGGTGGCTTTCTCCAGGAGTTTCGGGCCTGAAGCTGCTGATTGTACCTCTTTTGTCTTTGCTGCTGATCCCACTGCTGCTGGTAATGGGCCTGGTGGGATTGACAGAGGAGCAGGAGGTTCAGGCTGTTGAGATTGGGGGGGAGCTGGAAACAGGGGGCAGCCTATCCTATCTGGATGGCAGCTTTTACACCTCGCTGATTGGCCGGGGAGAATTTGAACTATTTCTTCCAGCGACTGCTGCCGTGGAACCCCGGCTGGTGGCCCAGGGCTGGCTGGACAGCGCCGGGAAGGCCGATTTTGGTTTTAAATATCTCTATCTGAGAAGACCTTTCGACCAGGGACACTTTACTGTGGGTCGACAGCCGGTTTCCTGGTCCTACGGGGCAATGCTCAATCTGCTGGATTATGGCATCGGCATAGATGGTCTGGCCGGGGAGACGGTTACACCGGGCATTGATGGCCTGCGCTATTTTCATTCCCTGGGAGGGGGACGTAGTTTTCAGGCGGTTGTTTCCTTCCCGGCTCTGACGGTGGAGGCGGATCAGCTAGGACTGGGAACCAGGCTGAGACTGCCGGCTCCGGGATATGATTTAAGTTTTAATCTGAGCTATAAACCGCTGCCTGTTCCCTGGCTGCCGGAGATTGACAGCGATCACCTTTTCCGGGGCGGGGTGACCTACAGCGGTGATCTTCAGGATTTTGGCATCTATGGTTCCCTGGGTTATTTTGACTTTGATCAGCAGGACCTGGATGATATTATGCTGCAGCTGGGGCTGGATTACAGCTGGTTGATCGGGGAATTTGATGACCGGCTGGTATTTCTCCAGGCTGAATATCTCAGGTTTCTTCAAAATGACTTTAATTTCGGTCAGCTGGCCGGAATGCTGGGTGACCAGCAGTCGGTAGAAGGTGATAATGGTCTGCCAGCTCCGGATAATGGAGCTGAGGAGGGTCCAGCAGCTGGCCCGGGAGCTGCTGGCATTATGGCCGGCAGGGATCTCTTTATCCTGAATATCTCGACCCAGCTTGATCCTTTTTCCAGCCTGGGGCTGGCTCTGCTCACCGAGACCGGGGACTGGGTAACAGCTGCTACCCCCTATTATCTCAATGATCTGGGGGGAGGACTGGAGTTGAGACTGGATGGTTCGGTCCTGGTTGATGCTGAAGGTGAAATTTATCCCGGGGTTTCGGCCAGCCTGACCTACAGTTTTTGAGGTGCTATAATTTGATTGCACTGCATAAAGTCGATATAATCAAAATTTCGAAATTATAATCCCTTTCTTATCAGTCATCCTGTCAGTCAAATTGCCAGTAAAATGAATTTTCTTAGTGGAACCATAATTTAGCAAATAGTTAATATTTATTCCCAGGGATAGCAACTTCAGGACTGCTTTTAAAAAATTTGATAATATTTTGATAATATGAAGCTTTACTATCAAATCCTGGTGGCAACTAAAAGGATATGGTGATTTCTTTATTGTAAAATAACTACAAAACAAGTGTGAAAATAACTGCAAAAAAGTGGGGCAAAAGTTTTAACCCTCTCTGGATATTATTGAGAAAATGTGATAGGATAGAGAATATAGTAGGATTAATTTTTCTGCCGGGAGCTAACTGATAGTGCAGGGGGTTTGCCGGGGATGCAGGGAGACTTCCTGGACTGCAGTGAGACTACCGGGATGTACGATGAAAAAAGGAAAGGGTGAAAACTTCCGAAGATGAAGAGGCAATAATCGGTAAACCGTAGAAATTAAATACTACCAGGTATGACCTGGGAACCGATTATGCCTCGGGAGTTCTATGCCCGAAGATCAGCAGCTTTATCATGGCAGAATGATTACTTGAAACGATTTTTTTAAGCTAAATTCTGCTCTGAGCAGAGGACCAATCTGAAGAGGCTGTTTTCTTTAATCTGTGAGAAGATCTAAGGATTATATTTTATCTAGCAGACTGCTTGCTCTAAAATTAAATTTAAACTATAATAACAGGAACAAACAGCAATATAAGCAGCAAACAATCAAACAATAAGCAGATAAACAATAAGCAGAATAAATCAGAAAAAGCAACATAGTCAATTAGTAAACGCAGCAGAATAAATTAGCAAAAGCGGCTGAATCAATCAGCAAAGGAAGCAGAATAAATCAGAAAAAGAAGCAGAATCAATCAGCAAAGGAAGCAAGATAAATCTGCAAAAAGAAGCTGTTCTCTTCTTTAACTTTAAAAGCTTTCTGACTCCAAAGAACTATTGTGTTTTACTGTTTTAATGTTTCAACTGTTTTTTTGTGATTAAACTTTTTTTGTGATTAAACTTTTTGTTTGCGATTGATTTTTATTGTGATTAGCTGTTATATATGTGATTAGCTGTTATAGAGTTTTAGCTTTTCTGGTGATCTGAAATGAGGCTTGATCTCGAGTCAAAAGCGGTTTCCTGGGTCCGACCTGGATGAGTATTTTAATCACAGGTGGGACTTTTTCTTTTTTGCTGGGGGTTTGAACCAGGCTGTATCAGGTCTTAGCCAGACCTTAAATCCGGCGTTTTGACTTTCATTTTTTCTTACATTTTGTTTTACTTAAAATTGCAGGAATTTTATTTAAAATTACAGGAAACTGCAGGAGCTGATATTATGACGATTCTGGAAGCAAATAATCTTAAGTTGAAACTGGGAAATAATAAAATTCTGAAGGATGTCAGACTGACTGTTGCTGATGGGGACCGGATCGGGCTGGTGGGACCCAATGGTGCCGGGAAAACTACTCTGGCCCGGATAATCAGAGGTGAGCTGGAGCCTGATTCCGGCCAGCTCTACTGGCACAGGGATAATATCAGGGTGGGCTATCTGGAGCAGGAGGTCCACTTTGGATATGACAGTTTTGCCGGTCTATGGCAGGAGGAGGCTGATGGCCGGAAGCTGGGCAGGTTTATGGCTGAGGCCAGCCGGCTGGGTCTGGCTGAGATTAAAAACTGGCCCCCGGAGAAGTTTGCCACTTTAAGCGGTGGTGAAGAGATGAAGCTGGCTCTGGCCAGGCTGAAGGCTGAAGAGCCCGGGCTGTTGATTCTGGATGAGCCGACCAATCATCTGGATTTTTGGGGGATTGACTGGCTGATCCAGGAGATGAAGGAACTCAATGCTGCCGTCATGATAATCTCTCATGACAGATATTTTCTTGATCAGGTGGTGGAACGGATCATTGAGCTGGAGCAGGGCAGAAGCCGGGAGTTTGCAGGGAATTACAGCCAGTACCGGGAAAAGAAACAGAGGCTGAGAGAGGCCCGCCGCCGGCAGTATCAGGAGAGGCTGAAGGAGCAGCAGAAACTTGAAGAAGAAATAAAAAAATTGAACTGCTGGGCTGAGGAGGGCCACCGGAAATCGACCAGCCGGGATATGGAGAACAAAAAAGGTGGCAAAGAGTATTTCCGCAAGAAGTCTGCTAAACTGGACAGCCAGGCTAAGTCCCGGGTCAAGAGGCTGCGGAGAAAACAGGAAGAACTGGAGCGGCCTCTCGAGGAGCCGGAGATTAACTTTTCCCTGATTGAGCCCGGACGGGTGGGGCGGAGGATAATTGAAGCCCGGGATCTTTCCCTGAGCTTTGCCGGTCGGGAAATTTTTCCGGCTTCCTCTTTCGTGATCCAGCGGGGTCAAAAGGTGGGTGTAATTGGAGCCAACGGCTCCGGGAAAACCAGCCTGTTTTGCATGCTGCTGGGCGTGCTGGAACCGACTTCCGGATGGGTTAAAGTCAGCCGGGGTGCAAAGATTGGCTATCTCAGTCAGCTGGCCCGAGATTTTCAGGGTGAGCAGGGAGTAAAGCCAGATGAGAGAGATAAGCGGCATAAAGAATATAGGGAATATGATTGGGAATATGGGGTAGATGAGAGAGGCAAAGGAAATAGAGGAGAAAGAAGTAATAGGGCAGATAAGAGCGGCAGTGAAAATAGAGGAGAAATATATAATAGGGCGGAGGATAAAGGTGGGGGAAAAAGAGGGAAAAGAGGGAAAAGAGGGAAAAAAAGTGATAGTTCAAATAAGAATGGCAGTGGAAACAGAGGGATAAGAACTGATAATAGAGAAGAGAGAGACGGGAGCAATAATGGAGAGGATCGAGATAGTACAGTTCAGAGAAAGGGAGAAAATAAAACAGAAGGAAAAGGTAGGGCAAACAGAAGAGGTAGAGGAAATTGGAGAAAGTTGGAAGATAAGCTTCCCCTGGAAGTGATGACATCAACTTCGGGCTTTTATACTCAGGAAGCCCGGACTCTGCTGGCCTGTATGGGTATTACTGCAGAGAAGCTGGAGAGACCTTTAAATAAACTCAGCACCGGAGAAAAGGTCAGGATTAAATTTGCGGATATGATTTTAAACCAGGTGGAGCTGATGCTGCTGGATGAGCCGACCAACCATCTTGATCTCTATACCCGGGAGGAGATTGAGGCCGGGCTGAAGGGATATTCCGGGACACTTCTGATTGTAACTCATGACCGCCACCTGCTGGAGAAGATCTGCGATCGTTATCTGGTCTTTACCGTAAAGGGAATTGAGGTTTTTCCCGCCAGGTTGGATGAGGCTTTGCGGAGAGCCGGGTTTAAAGACGCTGCTGAACTAAAAGGAGAAGAAGATAAAACAGGCGAAGGAAGCGAAGAAGGCGAAGAAGATGAAACAGGTGTAGAAGGTAAAGAAGAAGCAGGAGGTAAAGAAGGTGCAGAAGGAGAAAAAGTTAAAGAAGGTGAGTTGAAAACCGGACTTCTGCTGTCAGATCCCATGCGGAAGAGAATGGTCCGGGAAAACAAAAAATCCCGGATCTTGAGTCAGATCAGCAGCCTCAAGGCCAGGCAGAAAAACAGAGAACATGAAGAGGAGATAGCTAAACTGGAGAAAGAATATA
>SL_4KL_010_BRINEDRAFT_10000806_pt1 | contig 16660 bp, 13 predicted proteins | sample SodLak_010_BRINE_2_FD_10664 | JGI IMG/M metagenome (IMG submission 10664)
AGATGATCGCTCATGGACTGATCTCGGGGCTGATGTTCATGGCGGTCGGCGTCATCTACAACGCGACCCACACCCGGATCGTCAGCGACATGTCCGGGCTGGCAGACCGGATGCCGATTGCGGTCTGGATTCTGGTCGCGGGGGCGTTTGCCTACATGGGCCTGCCGCTGATGGCTGGCTTCGCCGGCGAGTTCTTCATCTTCGTCGGCTCCTTTGGCTCGGAGCTCCTGCCCTACGCGCCGATCTTCACCGCACTGGCGATGTTCGGCATCGTCGTCGTCGCCGGCTACCTGCTGATGGCGATGCAACAAACCCTGTTCGGGCCGTTCCGAATCGAGACCGACTACGAGATCACCCGCGCGCCGGCGCATGATATCGCGCCGCTCGTTGTGCTACTCGGGGCGATCATCCTGCTCGGTGTCGCACCATCGCTGTTCCTGGATATGATACTCGATGCAACCGTTCCGATTCTTGAAGGAGGTGGGCTCTAATGAGCGCGCTTCTGCAAGTCGAGCCGACAAACTGGCTGTGGGCGACCCAGTCGCTCGCACCAGTCGTCCTGCTCGCTGCGACCGCACTGGCCGTGCTGGCGATCAACAGTATTCGACCGCACGACCACGACAACAGCCTGCTTGCGGGCACCTCGCTGGCTGGTACGCTCGCCGCACTCGGTGTGACAGTGTGGTATCTCGTCGCTGGCACAGGCCAAGAGACCCATGGCGGTGCAATATCGCTGTTCAGCGACACCATCGTCGTCGACGGCATGGGGCTGTTCTTCATCGCCATCATCACCAGCGTGACTGCGCTGGTGGTTGTCGGTAGCTACGACTATCTCGAAGGCGACTACAACCCCGCAGCGTTCTACTCGTTGCTGTTGTTCGCCGCCACCGCGATGACGCTGATGGCTGTCTCGAACTCGCTCGTGACCGTCTTCATCAGCCTTGAGATGGCTTCGCTGCCATCCTACGCGCTTGTTGCCTACCTCAAGAACAACAAGGGCAGCGTCGAAGCCGGCCTCAAATACTTCCTGATTGGCGCACTCTCGGCGTCCATCTTCGCGTTCGGTATCAGTCTCGTCTACGGGGCGACCGGCACGCTGCTGCTGCCCGAAATCGCCGCCCAGATCGGCGATGTCGGCGATCTCTCCGGCATTCTCGGCGTTGGTATCCTGATGATCGCCGGTGGCTTCCTGTTCAAAACGGCGTCGGTGCCGTTCCACTTCTGGGCACCTGAAGCCTACGAGGGCGCGCCCGCTCCAGTAAGTGCGTTCCTCTCGTCGGCCTCGAAGGCCGCTGGCTTCGTCGTGGCGTTCCGCGTTTTCGCCGAGGCGTTCATGCCGGCACTTGAGGTGGCGATTGACTGGGCACTACTGTTCGGCATTCTAGCCGTCGTCACGATGACGCTCGGCAACTTCGCCGCCGCCACGCAGTCGAACGTCAAACGCATGCTCGCATACTCTTCGATCGGCCACGCGGGCTACGCGCTGATCGGCCTGGCCGCAATCACCGCGGGCGCAAACGATGCGAACGCCGCAGTGATGGGTGCGGCAATGGCCCACCTGCTCGTCTACGGCTTCATGAACACGGGTGCGTTCCTGTTCATCGCCATGGTCGAATACTGGGGCGTCGGCCGCACCTTCGAGGATTACGCCGGCCTCGCGACGAAAGCACCGATGGCGTGTGTCGCCATGACGGTGTTCATGTTCAGCCTCGCCGGGCTACCCGTCTTCGGGGGCTTCTTCTCGAAGTATTTCCTGTTCGCGGGCGCGGTCAACGCTGGCTTCTGGTGGCTTGCAGCGGTCGGTGCGGTCACCAGCGCGCTGTCGCTGTACTACTACAGCCGGGTCGTCAAGGCCCTGTGGATCGAAGAGCCAAACGGCAACCTTGATGCACTCGATAGCAAACCAACCGGCCTCTATGCCGCTGTGATCGCTGCCGGTGTGATCACGGTGCTGTTGCTGCCTGGCTTCGGCCCAGTCATCGCGACCGCCGAGGCCGCTGCCGCGGCGATCTTCGCGTAGCGACCATCGACCCTTTTATTCGCTTATAAGTAACAGTCCGCTACGCAGCAGTAGTCGACGCCTTACTTATATATCGTCTCGTCTCGGAAGCCGACGACGGCAGGGTTTTGCCACTCCATCCCGTTTTTCTCGCTATGATCCGCCGGCTCGTTCTCGGAGACGGCACGCTGGGCCGACAGCTTCTCGGCGAACTCGACGACGCACCCGGAGAGCTGTACGTCGTCACTAGCGACACCGGCTGGGTGACGACGCTTCGAGACGAATCGATCGCCGCCGTCGAGGGCGATCCAGCCGACCCACAACAGTACCCCTCGGCGGCCGACATCGTCGTTATTGCTGCCGACAGCGCCGAGCGAACCGAGACGGTTGCTGCAGCAGCTCGCAGTGCGTTTCCAGACGCCAGCCTGGTCGCCACGGTCAGCTTGACAGCGGACAATTCGGCACGCCGTCGGCTCGACGAGACGGTCGATCACCTGCTTGATCCACGCCACGAAGTCGCCACCCGACTGCTCGATGTGGTCGACACCGAACCGGCTGGCGGGATGGGACTGTTGTTGTCGACGATTCGGTCGCTGTCGAAGCCGTTGGCGGTTGTTGCCCACGATAACCCCGATCCGGACGCGATTGCCAGTGCGTGTGGACTCGTCGCTATCGCTGAATCAGTTGGCGTCCCCGCTGACGCCTACTACTTCGGCGAGATTTCTCACCAAGAGAACCGCGCGCTGGTCAACCTCCTGGAGCTCTCGTTGTATCCTGTCGAAGCCGACAGCTTCGATCCGGCCGACTACGGCACTATCGCCCTGGTTGATCACGCCCAACCCGGCGTCAATGATTCTCTCCCACCGGAAACCGACGTCGGCATCGTCGTCGATCACCACCCACCGCGGATGCCGATCGACAAAACAGACCGGTATGTCGATATTCGGCCGACAATCGGCTCGACAAGCACGATCATCACCGAATACTTCTGTCGTCTGGGAATACAGCCCGACAAACAGCTGGCGACCGCGCTGTTGTACGGCATCCAGACCGACACAAAGGGGTTCACCAGGGAGGTCTCGACGGAAGATTTCGAGGCCGCAAGCGAGCTTTCGGAGCTCGCAAACAGCGACGACCTCAAGCGGATCGAATCACCCAGCGTCTCGGGGTCAGTTGTCGATACCCTGGCGACGGCGATCCAACGACGCGATGTCAGAGACTCCACATTGGCGACCTGCGTCGGCCCGATTGCCGACCGAGATGCGCTCGCACAGACGGCCGACGACCTACTGAATATGGAGGGGATAACGACAGTTGTCGTCTACGGCTACACCGATGAGATGATCTACGTCTCGGGACGAACCCGCGGCACGCCGCTGGATCTGGGTGCCGTCTTTCGGGACGCGCTCGACCGGATCGGCAGTGCCGGTGGCCATGCCAATATGGCGGGCGCGCAGCTCCCGTTGGGGATTCTCCGTGAGGTCGAAGAAAACGAGGATCTCACGACAGTCGTCCACGAACTCGTCGCAGAACGCGTTTTTGCTGCCCTCGATGTGGCCAGCGAGCCAGCGGTGTATATGATCAACCCGCCGCTGGATGGCTCTTCAGAGTAGCCACCGACAGTAGCCTTTTGAGTATGCTTGGCCTACCGCGTCGGTATGGACGCAAAGCCGCGGGTTAGCGAGTATATGACCCAGGAGGTCTCGACGGTCTCGCCGGATGACTCGGTCGAAGCAGTCACAAACCGGATACTCGAAAGCGAGGGCCACAACGGGTATCCGGTCTGTCGAGGGCTCATTGTCGAGGGGTTCGTAACTGCCAGAGATCTTCTCGGTGCCGACAGCCAGGCCTCGATTTCAGCCGTCATGAGCGACGACATCCTGGTTGCCGACCCTGAGATGGCGGTGACGGATGCGGCCCGCGTTATTCTCCGATCCGGGATTCAAAAGCTCCCAGTCGTCGACGAGCGGGGTCGCCTGGTCGGGATTCTCTCGAACACAGACGTCGTCAGAAGCCAGATCGAACGTGTCACGCCCGAAAAAGTGGGCAAACTCCGTCGAGGCCTCGGATCGATCCACAACGGCGTCGAACTCACTGAAGAACGCCGCACAGTCCGACTGGCCGACCTGACTCCCACCCAGGAGCGCGTGTATGCCGACGAGCTGGCGGGTCGGCGATACGAACTCGAACGCGGACTCGCCGAGCCGCTTGTCGTTATCGACAACACCGGCTCCAGCGACGACCTGGAGCTGTATCTGGCCGACGGCCACCACCGCGTGTTGGCTGCCGATAGTATGGATATCGACGAGATGGACGCCTACGTAATCGTTCTCAGCGAGTCAGTCGAGTTGGGGATGGCCGAAACTGCCGCCGATCACGGACTCGGACGGATCGAAGACATCGCAGTCGTCGACTACGGCCACCATCCGCTTGTTGAGACAACCGAAAAGCTCCAGTAAGTATCACTAAGTTAGTTGCCGACTGCCAACTCGTATGCAGCCACTACTGACACACAGTTGGCTCCTCACTCGTAGTCGGGGTGACCGTCAGTGAGTCATCCACCGGCAGACACCCCGCCGGTCGTTGGCGTTGATGTCGGCGGAACGTTCACTGATGTCGTCCTGTTGGCCGACGGTGAGCTCACAACCGCTAAAGTACCATCGACCGACGACCAGAGCAGAGGTGTTATGCAGGGGCTTCTCCGTGCCTGCGAGCACGCTGGGATCGAACCTGCTGATATCGAGTCGTTCAGCCATGCGATGACAGTCTCGGTTAACGCTCTGCTCGAAGGACAGGGTGCCAACACTGCTCTCGTGACGACCGAAGGGTTCGCGGACGTCCTCGCCATCGGTCGGCAGGACCGACCGTCGCTGTACGACCTGGACGCCGAGAAACCGACACCGCTGGTGCCACCTGAACGACGGTTCGAGGTCGACGAGCGCGCCACACCTGACGGTATCGAACACCCCATCGAAACCCACGATATCGAACGCGTCGCCGAACAGATCGCCGACAGCGACGCCGAAAGCGTTGCCATCTGCCTACTGCACGCCTACGCCCATCCCGAAAACGAACGCCGACTCACCGCTGGCCTCCGCAAACGACTCGACAGTCCTGTTTCGGCTTCACACGAGGTCCTCGCGGAGTTTAGGGAGTACCAACGCACCGCGACAACGGTCGTCGATGCCTACGTCAGACCGCCAATCGACCGCTATCTTTCGCGGCTTGCGGAGCAGGCAGCCGACGCCGGTGTCCCCTCGCCGCGGATCATGCAGTCGAACGGTGGCATCGCCGACAGCCGGACTGTCCGCGAGCGCGCGGTCACCACCGTTCTGTCGGGGCCGGCAGCGGGTGTCATCAGTGCGGGCACCGTTGAGACAGCCCACGAAGGACTGATCACCTTCGATATGGGCGGCACTTCGAGCGATGTGAGCCTCTTAAAAGAAGTGGGTGCAGCAACGACGACCGACGCAACCATCGCCGACCGACCAGTCGGGATTCCGATGGTCGACATCCACACCGTGGGCGCGGGCGGTGGCTCGATCGGTTGGGTTGATGCCGGTGGCGCGCTCCGGGTCGGTCCTGACTCTGCCGGCTCGAACCCTGGCCCGGCCTGCTACGGCCGGGGTGGCACCGAGCCAACTGTCACCGACGCGATGGTAGTGTTGGGCTACCTCGGTGAAGACGCCGAACTCGGCGGCGAACTCTCGGTCGATGCTGCGGCCGCCCATGACGCACTCGAGAGACTCGCCACAGAGGCGGACCTGGACGACGCGCTGGCGGCCGCCCGCGGTGTCTACCGGGTGGCTAACGCCAATATGACGCGAGCGATCCGGACAGTAACCGTCGACCGCGGCGAGGACCCCCGACAGTTCGGTCTCTGTGCGTTCGGCGGAGCCGGACCGATGTCTGCGGCGGCAATGGCCGAACGCCTCGATATCGAGACAGTAGTCGTCCCCTACGCCAGCGGCGTCCGCTCGGCGTTCGGCCTCCTGGCGGCCGACGAGAAACACGACGCCTCCAGGACAGTCCGATCAGAGCTCTCAAACCTCTCGGCCGAGGCGGTCGGCGAACAGTTGGCGACGCTCGAAGCTGATGTCACCGACCGCGTCGGTGGCGGGCAGCGAATCGGTGAGCCAACCGTCAACTACGCAGCTGATCTCCGCTTCAGCGGCCAGAGCTTCGAACACACCGTCTCGATTAGTCGATCAGTCGAGAAAGCCACGATCCGCGAGGCGTTCGATGCGGCCCACGAAGCTGCCGCCGGCTACCGGATGGATGAGCCGGTCGAACTCGTCACCCTCCGGGCGACTGCAGTGGCCGAACGCGAGACACCGTCCGTCGAGTACGAACCCAACGGCCCAAGCAGGATCGGCACACGCGAGGCGTTTTTCGCCGACACGTTCCGCGAGACCGCGGTGTACAATCGCGCTGGGATTCCGGTCGAACAGGTGATCTCGGGACCAGCGATCATCGAAGCCGACGAATCGACAACCGTCGTGCCGCCCTCTTGGACCGCCCGAATCGAACAGGACGGAACGCTTCGACTCGAACGGGAGGCCGACAGATGACCGACATAGACCCAATTACGCTCGAAATTATGCGCAACCAGCTGGAGGGCGTCGCCGAGGAGATGGGCCAGGTGTTGGTCCGCGGGGCCTACTCGCCGAATATCAAAGAGCGGCGGGACTGTTCGACCGCGCTGTTCGATTCGTGGGGCCGACTCGTCGCCCAGGCAGAACACATCCCGGTGCATCTGGGCGCGATGCCGGAGGCCGTCGCGGCGGTCCGCGACCGCGACCCACAGCCGGGCGATGTCTGGCTGCTGAACGACCCCTTCGCGGGCGGAACGCATCTGCCGGATCTGACGATGGTCTCGCCGATAGCTGTCGGCGGCGAGCAGCTCGGCTTTGCCGTCTCACGTGCCCATCACGCGGATGTCGGCGGGATGACGCCGGGAAGCATGCCAGCGGGCGCGCGCGAAATCTACCAGGAGGGCTTGCGGATTCCCCCCGTCAGACTCGTTGAGGGCGGCGAGCGAAACGAGGAGCTCCTGGAGCTCCTGTTGTCGAACGTCCGCAACCGCGAGGAGCGACGCGCGGACCTGCAGGCCCAGATCGCAGCCAACGAACGCGCCGAAACACGCTTGGCAGCACTCTGCGCGGAGCACGATACCGAGCAACTCCTGTCGGCGTTCGACGCCGTCATTACCTACTCTCGAAAGCGGATGGAGGCTGCCATCAGTGAGCTCCCGACCGGCACGTTCGAGGCTCAGGATGTGCTCGAAGGCGACGGCGTTACCGACGAGGATATTCCGATTAAGACCATCCTAACTATTAACGAACACTCGGTAACGGTTTCATTCGGTGGCACCGCCTCGCAAGTTACCGGCAACGTCAACGCGCCGCGAGCAGTCACGAAAAGTGCAGTCTACTTCGTCGTCCGCGCGGTGACTGACCCGGATATTCCACCGAACCACGGCTGTTATCTGCCGGTGGAGGTCGATATTCCGCTCGGAAGTCTGCTTGATCCCGAGCCGCCGGCAGCCGTCGTGGGTGGTAACGTCGAGACAAGCCAGCGGGTGACTGATACGGTGCTGTCAGCGTTCGCCGAGGCCGTCCCTAACCGGCTGCCAGCCCAGAGCCAGGGGACGATGAACAACCTCACAGTTGGCAGTCGCGACGGCGAGTCGTTTAGCTACTACGAGACTATCGGCGGCGGCTTCGGCGCGCGGCCGACCAAAGACGGGATGGACGGCGTCCAGGTGGGGATGACAAACACCCTCAACACGCCGATCGAAGCGCTCGAAGCCGAATACCCACTTCGAGTGACTCGATACGCGCTACGAGCCGACAGTGGCGGCCGCGGCCGGTTCCGAGGCGGGAACGGAATCGAACGCCAGCTTAAAACCGAGGTACCGGCGACTGTCTCGCTACTTTCCGACCGCCGACGCTATCCGCCTCGTGGTGTTGCTGGCGGTGCGGACGGCGCGTGTGGGGAGAACCTGGTCGACGGCGAGCGGGTTGGAGCCAAAACAACGCTCGATGTCGAGGCGGGAACAACGGTAACCGTTCGGACGCCTGGAGGTGGCGGCCACGGCTCGCCAGTAGACGACTCAGAGCCGGACGGCGGGGGCTCGAAGCCGACTTAGTCGATTGGGTCTGCCTGCTGCCACTGGTCGATCAGCTGGTCGGCAGTCTCTCGGTCATCGACGACTTCAAACGCGTAGCCACGCCCCTGTGCAGCCTGGTGGAGTCGGTCAAAGCGGACCGCAACCGAGCCATCTGGTCGCTCGCGGAGCCTAATCGTCGCGTGGCCGTCCTCGCGGGTCCACTCTCTGAGATCGTCGTCTGCTTTCGTCTGCTCCCAGCTCATACACAGAGATATGTGAGCAGCTGTTTGGCTCAATCGGTTTCGGCGTGAACAACGCCCACATCGCCGTCGGTCGGCGACCGAATCAGGGTTCCACAGTTCGGACAGATCGGATAGCCGAACTCATCGTAGAGCGTTGCTTTCGGGACCACACTACAGGAGGGACAGGGGGTTGTTGAGAGCCACTCGAAGACCATACCGGGTTTTGGTTCGGTTTCCTACGTAAGTAATCGCCTCCTACTCTCTCCGTAGCCTGTTCCTACGGCCGCATAAAACGCTTCGAGGTGCCGATTTATACGGGCCGACGGCTATTTCGCGTTCACGAACGAGCTATTGGTATGTCATCGTATTTGGATCGACTTGCGGCCGCCCAGCGCCGACTGCAATCGAGTGACGCTGACGGGCTCGTGTTGTTTCCGAGTCGGAACCTCCAGTATCTCACTGGGTTTGCCGAAAATCCCAGCGAGCGCGCGCTGTTTCTGTTTGTTCTTGCTGATCGCGAGCCAGTCTGGTTCGCTCCCACGTTGGCTGCCGACCGGCTCCGCAAGCGAACGCCAATCGAGATGATCCGAATCTGGAACGATGCTGACGGCCCCGCTGATTCACTCTCCGATCTGCTCGCCGAGTTAGATCTTGGCGGCCACCATCTGCTCGTCGATGAGACGATGTGGGCGCGGTTTACCCAACTGCTTGCATCGTTGCTGCCGACTGCCACGTTCGGGCTGGCCGCCGAGCTTCTCTCGGAGCTTCGGATTTGTAAGGACGAGGCCGAACTCAACGCCCTGGAGGCGGCTGCCGGCGCGGCCGACCAGGCGATGGCCGAAATCCGACTCCTGGAGAGTAGTGCGGTCGGCATGACCGAAACCGAACTTGCCGCCCGGATCGAGACCGAACTCACGGCTGCCGGCGGCGAAGAGCTCTCATTTGAACCAATCGTCGGCTCGGGACCCAACGGTGCGATGCCGCACCATAACCACGGCGACCGCGAGATCGAGGCCGGCGAGCCAGTTGTCATCGATTTCGGCACTCGCGTTGATGGCTATCCGTCGGACCAGACCAGGACGGTTGTTTTCGATGGCGAGCCAACTGCGGAGTTCAAAAACGTCCACCGTGTCGTCAAAAACGCACAACAGGCGGCTGTCGAGACTGTTGAGCCAGGAGTCACTGCAGGCGCGGTCGACGCGGCCGCCCGTCGGATCATTGAACAGGCAGGCTACGGCGAGCAGTTTATCCACCGCACCGGCCACGGAGTCGGGCTCTCTGTGCACGAAGCCCCAGAGATCTCCGATGGTAGTGACCGCCTACTAAAGCCAAGCATGGTGTTTTCAATCGAACCGGGAATCTATCTGCCCGACGAGTTCGGTGTGCGAATCGAGGACCTAGTCGTCGTCACCGAGGACGGCTGTCGTCGGCTCAACACGACAGCTCGCGACTGGCGGGTATAAAAGTAGGAATCGACTACTCGTCGTCGGCGTCTTCGTCTTCGCCAGCAAGCAGATCGTGTTCGTCCAGGACACTCTCGACCTCGTCCACTGAGTACTGATGGAACGATTCGTCCTCAACAGTGACTGTCGCCAGGCCGAGTCCATCGGGTTCGAGTAGCTCGTCGGTGCCGTCCGACAGCGCGCTCAAGGCGAGTTCAATCCCCTCATCGAGGGTGAGCTCCTCGGTGTATCGCTCTTCGAGATACTCCCGGATCTCCTTTCGGTTCTCGCCGATAGCCAGTGCCTTCCATTCGTAGGGCGTCCCTGACGGGTCGGTCTCGAACAGTCGTGGCTCGCCGTTTGCAATCCCGCCGACGACCAGCGCGACCCCGAACGGTCGGGCCCCGCCGATCTGGGTGTACTGCTGGATGTAGTCGGTGACTGTTTTCGTAAGTGTCTCGACGCCCATCGCCTCACCGTACCGTAGACGGTTGACCTGCGCCTGTCGGCGAGCGAAATCAATGAGCTGTCGGGCGTCGGCGACGTGCCCCGCCGAGGCAATGCCGATGTGGTCGTCGGCTTTATGAAGCTTTTCGACGCTTTCGGGCTCCATCAGCGGCGAATGGCTGCGTTTGTCTGCGAGCAGTACCACTCCCTGTTGGGTACGAACGCCGATGGAGGCTGAACCGCGTTTGACGGCCTCGCGGGCGTACTCGACTTGATACAGTCGACCGTCCGGCGAGAAGATCGTAATACCGCGGTCGTAGGCCTGCTGTTGGGATTGTCCCTGCATATATTGTCACTCGAAATCGAGTTCGGTCGCGCTCACGAACCCCGCTGGCACTGATACCTCGAGTGCGTCCTCTCGGGAGAACGCGGCTCGCTGGGCGTCCGCGAAAACGACCTGTCTCTGCTCGAAATCTCCGGTCCGGCGTCCTAAATAGCTTTCCTCACAGGCACGCACTGTCCCGGAAACCCCCCGAACGACGACACCCACTGGTTCGCCGCCGACCTCGCTGAGACAGGCCACTGCCGCCCGCGCGGGGTCGGTTTCGCCGCGGCGGACACGGATGATTGCCTCGCCGCGTCCCTCGTCGAACGAAAAACTGTAGACGGTGAGATCGGCGTCCGCGCTTCCTGGATCGCCTAGCAGGTTGCCGGCGGCATACCACAGCTCGCGCTGGAAAGCCCCGCGATCGATTTCCGCGTCGGGTGTCGACTCGATTCCAACCGCGAGATACCGCCATCGTGGTCGGATATGTTTTGGTAGGTGCTTCATACGTATGTGATATTTAAGTATCGGCGGCCGACTGCTGCATCTGGACAGTCGCTCATCGGCTATCGTATTTTCCCTGTTTAACGCCTGGTTCGATAAACGACTCGTTGGCTCGTCTACGGTTTCGTTCGGCGAGTCGACCCCACTCGGCGAGCCCCTCTTTTATTTGAGTGGCTGAAAAGCCGATCTGCTCGCCGACGGCGATCAGCTCTCGCGGTGCGCGAAGCCACAGATGTGTACTTGCACTCGCGCTGACCACGTATGGCGTCTCGTAGTACTCGATAAGCTCGCGGAGTTTGCGGAGATCTCGGAGGGCCTGGACGCGGTTGCCGCCCGTCTGGCGCAACACGGGGCCGAAATCGAACTCTACCCGGACGCCGTGGGTTTTGGCTGCTCGCGCGAGCACGTGGTTGAAATCACCACCGTTGGCCATCGGTTGGGTAAGCACGTCGATTCGGTCAGTTTCGACTGCATACCGGTTGCGTCCGTTCGTTCCTCCACGGACTAACAGCAGGGTACACTCCTCGCGGAAGTTGCCGACCGATCCAGCGATACTGTCGGGTGTCTCGGCGTCGATTTCGATACCGGAGACGACATCGACGCCGTAGGTGTCGTCGATTGCCTGAGGATCGTACTCTGATTGGCGTGTGCGGACGACAAGCCCGTCGTAGCCGTAGCTACAAGCGGTTTTGGCATACCGGCTCACCGTGCTCGTTCCATCGGGGTAGGCGGTGACTGCTTCGTAGAACTCGGTCATCAGTCACTCCCTACCTCGGTCACTGACTGCCTGCTGGACATCGACGGCCGCGCGGTTTTCGGCCACGTCGTGGACCCGGACGATATCGGCACCTCGCTCGGCCGCCAGCGCGGTCGCGGCGACGGTTGCATCGCGCCTATCGTCGGGCGTGCGGTCGACATGATCGAACATCGATTTATGTGAGTGGCCGACAAGTATCGGACAGCCCAGGGCATCGAACTCATCGAGACGGCCGAGGAGTTCGAAACTCTCGACGGAGGTTTTGCCGAAACCGATCCCCGGATCAACAATGATTCGATCTCGGGGAATGCCGGCCTTTTCGGCGAGCAGGACGCGTTCGTCGAGCGCGCGAATCACGTCTTCGACGACATCCTCGTAGTCGATTCGGTTGTCGGGGACGACGGGCGTATCAATCGAGTGCATCACGATCACTGGCACCTCGCGGTCGGCCGCGAGAAACCGCATTGCGGGGTCTTCGAGCCCCGCGACGTCGTTGAGAATGTCTGCGCCCGCATCGAGAGCGGCCTCGGCGACCGCAGCCTTCCGGGTGTCGACTGAGATCCAGACATCGAGTTCAGAGACGGCCTCGATAACGGGAACGACGCGGTCGATCTCTTCGTCGACCGTTACTGGGTCGGCACCAGGACGGGTGCTTTCGCCACCGATGTCGATAATATCTGCACCTGCCTCGACTAACTGTCTGGCTCCATCGATTGCGGCCTGGCGGTCGAAAAACTCCCCACCGTCATGGAAGCTGTCGGGCGTGACGTTGAGAATGCCCATGACGGCGGTGCTGTCGTCCCACGGGTACGTGGCCGCCTGGTCGGTGTCTGTGCTGGCAGTGTCATCACCGCCATTTCTCAGCCCGACCTGTCGTCGGAGTTCGTCAGCAACACCCGAGAGCCCGAACGGTTCGTCGTCCAACGTCGCCGTGAGCTGGCGGAACTGCGCGAGTGTCCCCGAACAGACCAGATCGTGGAGTTCGCCCGCCGCAGTGACTGCTGAGACCGCACAGTCACCGCCCACCGACCGGAGCTCGCGCTCGATGATCGCTGCCTGTCGTCCCTCTAGACGCAGCCTAACGGTGTGGTGGACGGCTCGCTCGGCATGGGTGTTGTAGTCGTCCGGGTGGACATGGGCGGTCGACAGCACGCGACGGGCCTGCGCTGCGGTGTCGGCACGTTTTGGAACCGCCTGCCGGAGCATCGTTGATCGAGCCTCACCGACCACGAACAGTGAGCCACAGACGAGCAGGCAGTCGCCGTCGTTGGCTCGCTGGCGGGCCTCACCGACGGCGTCGGCAACCGACGCGCCGGCAGTCACGTTTGCCGTGCTTGTGTTTTCAAATACGCGTGCGAGAACCGCGGGGTCCTCAGCGCGCTCGAGGTTCGGCCGGCAGGTGATCACCGACTCCGGGGTCGGCAGCTGCTCGATCATCTCGGTGTACTCCTTGTCGCCCATCACCCCGAAGACGAGATGGAGGTCGTCGTACTCGAAGGTGTCGAGCGTCTCGGCCAGCGTTTCGACTGCAGCGGGGTTGTGCGCGCCGTCAAGCACCGTCAACGGCTGTTGGCGCATGAGTTCGAACCGTCCTGGCCAGTGGGCATTACGGAGCCCCCGTGCGATTGTTGACGGCGAAAAGTCGATGTCGTCGTCAACGGCGTCGACCACGTCGCTGGCCAGCAGGGTGGCAATACCTGCGTTGCGTGCCTGGTGTTCGCCAAGCAGCGGAAACCGAACGTCAAGCGTGTTCGTCTCGAATGCCGACCATGGCTCGCGGTCGGTGAGTCGCTCGCCGAGGGTGAGGGTTGCACGTGCTTCGGTGTGGTTGACGCGACCGTCGTAGCTCACCGTGCAGTCGGCCGTGTCGTTCGTGTCGACGGTTAGTATATTCTCGGCATCCGTGCGGATCGCCTCGCGTGCCGCGCCACTCGTGGCAGTTACCAGCGGGCGGTCACTCGGGGCGACTTTGGCTTTGGTTTCGGCGATCTCCTCGATCGTGTCGCCGAGAACCGCGGTGTGTTCGAGCGTGACTGTGGTGACGCAGCTCGCAACTGGATCGACGACGCTTGTCGCGTCGTACTCGCCGCCGAGGCCGACTTCCAGGACGGCCACGTCAACGGCTTCGCGGTCGAAATACCAGATGCCCATCATCGTGACGACCTCGAAAAACGTCAGCGGGTTGCCCGCCGCCGCGCGGTCGACCAACCAGGGTTTGACGCGTTCGATGAACGTGGTGATCGCTGATGCGGTGATCGGCCGACCGTCGATCTGGATGCGTTCGTCGAGCGAACTGAGATGTGGCGACGTATAGAGGCCGACTGACAGCCCACTTTCCCGAAGCATCGATTCGAGCATTTTCGCCGTACTGCCCTTGCCGTTCGAGCCCGCAACCTGGACAAACGGGATCTCCGCGCCGGGCTCGTCGAGCTGCTCGCGGAGGGCCGCAACCGACTCCGTACCGGGGCGAACCGAGAAACGGCGGAGATCAAAAAGGAAGTCTGCCGCCTCGTGGTACTCCATACCGTCGATACTGGCGGCCGCGGTTTTATGAGTACCGAAGGGGCGCGTCCGGCTCACCTCAACCCGCACGTCGGTCGCCTGTGGTTACGTCTGTGCTTCAGCTGCCAACCGCTTAACGAACCACTTATTGGCGTGAGTGGCCCCCTATCTGTATGGACTACGAGCAGGTTCGCGCGGTCGACCCGGCGGTCGCAGACGCCCTGGAAGGCGAAGATTCTCGGCAGGAAGGCACGCTGGCGATGATCGCCAGCGAGAACCACGTCAGCAAAGCCGTCCTGGAGGCCCAGGGCAGCGCGCTGACCAACAAGTACGCCGAGGGCTATCCCGGCAAACGCTACTACGCCGGCTGTGAGTACGCCGACGATATCGAACAGCTCGCCATCGACCGAGCCAAAGAGCTGTGGGGTGCCGAACACGTCAACGTCCAGCCCCACTCCGGAACGCAGGCCAACCAGTCGGTCTACTTTGCGACCCTCGAACCGGGCGACAAAATCCTCTCGCTGGATCTCACGCACGGTGGGCACCTCAGCCACGGCCACCCCGCCAACTTCGTTGGCCAGTTCTATGAGGTCGAACAGTACGAGGTCGACCCAGAGACGGGCTACATCGACTACGAGGGGCTCGCCGAGATGGCCGAGGAGTTCGAACCGGATATGATCGTCTCGGGCTACTCCGCGTACCCCCGAGAGGTCGAGTGGGAGACGATCCAGGACGTCGCCGACGACGTCGGNGCCTACCACCTGGCGGATATCGCTCACATTACGGGACTCGTGGCCGCGGGCGTTCACGCTTCGCCGGTCGGCGTTGCGGACTTCGTCACTGGCTCGACGCACAAAACGGTCCGCGCAGGCCGTGGTGGTATCGTGATGACGGGCGAGGAACACGCTGACGACATCGACAACGCCGTCTTCCCCGGCGGCCAGGGTGGTCCACTGATGCACAACATCGCGGGCAAAGCCGTCGGCTTCGGTGAAGCACTCGAAGACGAGTTCGCCGAGTACGCCCAGCAGGTCGTCGATAACGCCGACGTACTCGCAGAGACGTTTGCCGACAACGGCTTTGAGGTCGTCTCGGGTGGCACCGACACTCACCTCGTGCTCGTGGATCTTCGGGAGTCACATCCCGACCTTCCTGGCGGCGACGCCGAAGACGCCCTCGCGGAGGCCGGCATCGTGCTCAACGCCAACACCGTCCCCGGCGAGACGCGCTCGCCGTTCAACCCCAGCGGGATTCGCGCTGGTACGCCTGGTCTGACGACTCGTGGCTTCGACGAGGAGGCCACCGCCGAGGTCGGCGATCTGATTTATAAAGTGGTCGACAACCACGACGACGAGAGCGTGATCGCGGAGGTCAGCGACCGGATCGACGAACTCTGCGACGAGCACCCGCTGTACGAATAGTTCCGACCCCGCTTCCGAATCCTTTTGCCGATTGCCGGCTCTTTTGAACCTAATGACCGAGATTATCGACGGTAAAGCGGTGGCTGCGGATATCCGAAGCGAGATTACGGGCTGTGTTGAGACGCTCACGGACGAGGGCGTCACCCCCGGTCTCGCCACGGTGCTGATGAGCGACGACGCCGCCAGCGAAACCTACGTCTCGATGAAACAGCGGGACTGCAAGGAGGTCGGTATCAACGGCATCCACGTCGAGATCGACCCCGAGGCTCCCGCCGAGGAGCTGTTCGAGACGATCGACGAGCTCAACAACGATCCCGAAGTCCACGGCATTCTCGTCCAGCTCCCTGTGCCGGACCACGTCGACAAACGCGAAGTGATCCGCGCGATAGATCCTGCCAAAGACGTCGACGGCTTTCATCCCGAAAACGTCGGCCGCCTCGTTGCAGGCGACGCCCGCTTCAAACCCTGTACGCCACACGGCGTCCAGAAGCTCCTGGAGTACTACGAGATCGAAACCGAGGGCGCGAACGCGGTGGTCGTCGGCCGCTCGGATATCGTCGGCAAACCGCTAGCGAATCTCCTCATCCAGAAGGCCCCGCAGGGCAACGCCACGACGACAGTGTGTCACTCCAGGACGGACGAGCTGACCGCCAAAACCAGCGCGGCAGATATCGTCGTCGCCGCCGCGGGCGTCCCGGAGTTCATCGACGGCTCGATGATCCAGGAGGGCGCGACTGTTATCGACGTGGGCGTCAACCGCGTGGATGCCGACAACGAGAAAGGCTACAAACTGGTCGGCGACGTCGACTACGAGAGTGCCGAAGCCGTTGCGGGCGCGATCACCCCCGTCCCCGGCGGCGTCGGACCGATGACGCGCGCGATGCTGCTGTACAACACGGTGAAGGCCGC
>SL_4KL_010_BRINEDRAFT_10000807_pt1 | contig 16637 bp, 12 predicted proteins | sample SodLak_010_BRINE_2_FD_10664 | JGI IMG/M metagenome (IMG submission 10664)
ACGTGACCGACGAGTCCGATGTTCACCTCCGGTTGTGTTGTCTCTTGTGTCACCATTGACCTCCTCAGAGGAATCTTGTGAAAAAATCGCCCCGAACGACTGATAAAGGTGCTGTTCTCACCCTGGCCCGTTACACTGTGACGTGGACGACCCACGAATGCAGTTGTGTACTGGCGGGACACAGCCGGGATGACTGATATCATCGAATAAACACACACACACCAACTACGATTCACACGCTGGATTCGACGGCTGCCGCCGCCGATCTCACCGACATCATCGACGATGAGCCCGACAACCGAGACGGTTAGTTCTCGAACTGCTCGCGATAAAACCGACCAAACGCACGTCGCCGGACAGTCGCGGCTGCAGCTGCGGGCTCCTCTTGATAGCTGGCGGCGACAGTCGTCTCGTCGATTGCGACCGGATGCCAGGCGACCGCCTCGACGTCATCGCTACCAGCAAAGTCGACGCTGTACTGGTGGTCTTCACACCAGGCTTCGAACGCCTCGCGGGGGCCGTGATAGACGACCAGCAGTGAGGCGAACAGCGCGTCACGGGCCGTCTCGATTACCTCACCAGTGACACGCTCGTTGTACTCACTGTTGTCGAACTCCATCGCTTTGGTGGCCTCTTTGACGATGATCTGTGCAACTGGGCCGCTTTCGTCGTAGGCGTCGTGGGCCTGCTCGATGGTTTCGGGCTCGTAGACACCCTCGCGTTCCATCTCCATACCGTCGACACGAACGCCTCCTGTTAGGACTCTTCGCTTTTGTCGGCTCCGCGGCGCGCCATCTGTTTCGTTAGCTCGCGGGCTTCCTGTAGAATCGCTTGACCGTCGGCGTCGAGTCCTTCGATCCCAGCGGGCGGCTCCGTGATTGCCGTCTGGTCGGGTGGGTCGGCCGGCGTTTGGTCGGGTTGCTGCATGTGATCAGGCGGGTGGGTGTGTGCTCCTGGATGGTTGTGATCGGCTGGATGCTCGTGATCGGCTGTTTTCTCCGCACGGTCGGCGACCAGCTCGGCTAGGTCAGCCCGTCGAATCGACTCCCAGCTATCAGCTGATTCGTCGGCAGCAGCCTCAACCGTCTCCGTCAACCAGGATTCGTGGTCGCCGCCGTGGAGAACTGCCGTCACTGCCAGATGGTTTGTACACTCCTGGCTGTCGGCAAACGGCTCCTCGCAGACCGGACACAGATACGCCATTGAGAGTATATAGGCAGCTTATAACTAAAACGGCAATGGTTCTCAGACGTTCGACGGGCTGTAGACCAACACCAGTGCAGCCTCACCGTCGCTGTAGTAGCGTGGAATGCGCCGAAACGGCTCAAAGCCCTCGTCGGCGTACAGCCGCCTGGCGGGCGTGTTGTGCTCTCGAACTTCGAGTTTAATGCGGGAGACACCCTCGATCAACAGCCGCGAAACCGCCCGCTGGAGCAGCCCTCTGCCCACGCCGTGTCGGCGAAACTCGGGTTCGACGGCGAGGTCCTTGATATGGCCGAAATCCCGACCGTTGTTGGTCATCCAGTCGGCGACCACGTAGCCAGCGAGGTCGGCGTCCGTTTCGGCGACCAGAAACGCTGGCTCGCCCAGAAACTGCTCGAACGCCGAATAGGACCACGGCTCGTCGAACACCTGCTTTTCGAGCCGGTAGATCGCTAACAGATCCGCACGCGTTGCTTGCCGGATAGCGACCGCGTCGTCGACTGTCGAGCCCGTTGCCACACAGTCGGTATGGGGTGCATACTAAAAAACGGGGTGGATCACTCAGCGGCTGTCGATACGAGCGCGCACCGCGGCCAGCGCGGAATCGATCGTCCCGACGGTGAACAGCTCGGGTCGCTGATCGACGACCCAAACGTAGAGGACGACACCCTGGACAATGAACACGTTCGTACAGAGGAAAAACAGGGCCTCTTCGATGGGGAGGCCGGCGAGCCCGTAGCCAGTGGTGTGGGTACTCGAAATCACCCAGATCCCGAGCTCGATAGCCGTCCAGTCTGCGACCCACAGATACAGCGTCGGCACGCCGATAGCTACCGCGGCCCGTCGCCAGACTGCCACCAGGTAGGTGATGCCGAACGCCCACTGGATCGCCAGAATAGGGCCGCTCCACCAGAGCAGCGAGCCCAGGTAGAACGTCGACTCTGTGGCCATAAGCCACCAGCCGCCCACTGAGATGCCCAGGCCAGCCATCGCACCGACAGCACGATGCCAGGTAGGGATTGACAGCGAGAGATCAGCCCTTGGCATAACGTGATACAGCCAAAAGCCCGTCAGCAGCGGCTGCAGGATGAAAAACATGTACTCCTCTAACGGCGTGTGCCAGATGGTCGCGATTACCGCGCCGTCAGCGTACCACCAGACCCCCTCGGGGATCATCATATTGGTCCAGGGCGTCGTATACAGCACGGCAAGTCCGATAATAATCGCCAGGCCAGAGTGTGCAGGTTTCCCCCACATTGCACCCTCTCGGTGATATGCGAGCCAGCCAAGCAGGACGATTGGCGGGATCACAAACACCGCATGGAACCCCAGGTAGGTGAGCGGTGCCCCCATCAGTGCTCACCGACCGGATGCTGTGTCTCCCCCAGTTCCGGCAGTAGCCTGTGCTCCATGGCCACGTATGATATGTGGGCTGTCGATAAAGGTATTGAACCATACCAGTCAGGGATGGGTTACGTTGGTGTCGGGACATTGGCACTGTTGGAACCGATTAGGCAGCCTCGACGTAGGCTTCGACGAGTTTCTGTTCGGCTGCCCGGAGATGTTGGTGGAACGTCTGGCGAGTAATACCCATCGTTTCGGCGATTGCCTCGCCGTCGACCGGCCGGGGCCACTCGAAGTAGCCGTTCAGTTGAGCGGCCTCAAGCGCGGCCCGTTGCCGATCGGTAAGTCGTTCGTCGACAGCCGCGGCGAACTCATCGGGGCGGCATTCGCGCCGATCCCGCTCGGTCCGGGCTCGGAGTTCAACAGTCTCGTAGTCGGCCCGCAGCGTATCAAGCAGCGAGCGAACGTCCTGTTGTGGTGCGGTCTCAACAGTGAGCTGAGCGGCCTGATCAGTGGCAGTTGTCTCGGTGATGACCGCGCCGATATCAGCGAGCTTCTCGTCCAGGAGCGCCTCGGAGAGTTGGACCGCCAGCGTTGTCTCGGTGTCGGTCTCCGAGACGATCCGACCGGCACTGACAGACCGAAGAGCGGTGACGGTCTCGATGTCGACGCGGCGTCCAGTCGAGAGATAGAGCTCACAGTCGCCGGTGTCGGTTCTGGTTGTTCCCTCTCGTTCGACAGTGCCGTCGATGGCTGCAGCAATTCGTGAAAGGGCGAACGCCTCGTCCCGAATCTCGATTTCGAGATGAACCACGTGGTCGGTCGTCAACAGTCGGGTTGCCTCGACCGCGTGCAGGCCGTTTGCGATCATCCGGCCGAGCGAGGCGAAGACCTGCTGTTCGCGTCTGTCGAGCACCTCGGTGTCGGTGCCGTAGACGCCGAGCAGCCCGTACCGCCGGTTGCCGTAACACAGTGGCACGACAAGGAAGCCACGCGCACCCACCCGAGCAGGATCAAGCGGTGAGTCGCCCGACGACCCTGTGGACCACTGGAGCTCATCGGTTTCGATGGCGCGCTGGACGGCAGCGGGGAGTGACTCGACGGCGATTTCAGAGGGCGTGTCAGTTGGCAACTCGCTGGTTGCCGACAGCTGGAGTGTCGTTTCACCCGGCGTCACCGTCCCGATCCAGCCGGCGGCATACCCTGGCTCGGTGGCAACCGCATCACAGACCTGGTGGGCGATCGTCTCGCTGTCGGTCGACTCGACGAGGATGCCCGAGACCTCGCTCAACAGCCCGTTGACCCGTTCGAGCACGCGTCGGAGCGCGCTCCGCTGGTCGTCGAGCTTTCTGGCCCGCTCCTCGGCGAGTGCTTCGGCCTCTCGGCGATCGGAGACATCGATCTGAAACCCTACGTAGTGTGTCAGCTCGTCGTCGTCAAACACTGGCGCGACGGTGAGGTCGTTCCAGAACGGTGTGCCGTCCCGCTTGTAGTTGCGGATCTCGACGTTGACTGGCTCTTCGTTTTCGATTGCCGCTGAGAGCTGTTCGACGGTTTCGCCGTCGCTCTGAGGGCCCTGCAACAGCCGTGGATTTCGCCCTAACACCTCCTCGGTTTCGTAGCCGGTTACCGACCCCCAGGCGTCGTTGGTGTACACAAGCGGATAATCGGACAGCGAGGGGTCGCTGAGACTGATCCCGATCGGTGCCTCCTCGATAGCGCGGGCGATCTCTTCGGTGGTCGGCTCGTGGCCAGAGATGTCCTGTTTGGGGCCCGAGGGCTCGGTCGAGCGGTGGGTGGTCGCTGCCTCGACGAGTCGGTCAAGAGAGCCCTCGCCGTTGTTTCGGACAACGTGGAACCGATCGATATCATCGAGTTCGGTCTCGATGGTGTCGTCGGTAAACAGGACGAACGGCAGATCAGGTGCGACCTGTTCGACAGCCGACTGGAGTGTGAGCCCGTCGTCGCCTGGTAGTTCGCGTTTACTGACGAGACAGTCGAACTGGTCGGTGACGATCCGTTCGATCGCGGTAGTCGCCGTCGATACCGTCTCGACGGTACAGCCTGCCGCCTCAAAGTGGTCCATGAGGCGGTCACGCGCTTCAGCTGGATAGACTAACAGGATGCGAGGGCCGGCCATAATTGCCAGTTAGTGCCACATTACGTTAATTGTTGGGCGGAATCGGCTGACATATCCGGACTGTGTTGGAGAACAGTCGGCTACCTCTTACTAGTCAGGTTGTGCTATTTTACGTAGCGACCTGCTAACAATAAATGGATCATGATAGAGACTGCAGCAGCCGAACTGGTAACAGTTGCACAGGCTGGCGGTGCGGCTGAACTTACGCAGCCAGAGGTGTATCAACGCGTTACGGATGACGCGCTGTTGAACCTCTCGTTTTGGTCAAACATCGCCCTCGCAGGGTTGTCGATCCTGCTTTTCGTCTACATGGGGCGCAACGTCACAGACCCTCGGGCCCAGCTGATCTTCGTTTCGACACTGATGGTGCCGTTGGTGTCGATTTCGAGCTATACGGGCCTGGCTTCCGGGCTGACGATCAGCTTCCTTGAGATGCCCGCAGGCCATGCGTTAGCGGGCGAAGAGGTACTCACGATGTGGGGCCGATACCTCACGTGGGCACTATCGACGCCGATGATCCTGCTTGCACTCGGGTTGCTTGCGGGATCGAACCTAACGAAGATCTTCACCGCACTGGTGATGGACATCGGTATGTGTGTCACCGGCCTGGCGGCTGCACTGACAGTGTCCTCACACGCACTGCGCTGGTTCTGGTACGTCATTAGCTGTGCCTTCTTCGTGGCCGTCCTCTACATCCTACTCGTGGAGTGGCCCAAAGACGCCGAAGTCGCCGGCACCTCGGAGATCTTCAACACGCTGAAGATCCTGACGGTGGTGCTGTGGCTCGGCTACCCGATCTTCTGGGCACTCGGTGCCGAGGGGATCGCGGTGCTCGATGTGGCGATCACCTCGTGGGCATACAGCTTCCTGGACATCGGCGCGAAATACATCTTCGCGTTCCTCCTGCTGCGCTGGGTTGCAGCCAACGAGAACATCATTAGTAGTGTTGCCTCGGGCACGCTCGGCTCGGCGACGCCGGCTGACGATTAACTACTGACTACGCGAACGCCGCGCCCTTTTTTTTGGCGGTAGCCGGTGAATACTGATATACTGTTATGTCGCTTCGGGGAGAACCCGTAGCTGATGGTCGATCGACTCCTGGCCACGCTGGAGCCACCGTGCGATAAGAGTGCGGTTGTCTGGCACCGTCGCGGGCTGCGAACGCAGGACCACCCCGCGCTGGCAGTCGCCAACGAGTACGAGACGGTGTGTCCGCTTTTTATATTCGACCCGCAGTTTTACGATTCTGAGGGGTTGGCCTGCGATAGCCGGATTCGGTTTCTACATGAGTCGCTGAAGGATCTGGATTCGCAGTACGACGCGTGGGGTGGCCAGCTGAACTACGCCCACGGCGAGCCAACCGAGCTACTCGAAGCGTTGATTGAGGCAGGCTGGGACGTCCTCGCCAGCCGCGAGCCGACCGGCCGATACGGCCAGCGGCGTGATACCGCAGCCGCCCTGGCAGGCGTTCAGTTCGTTACAGAGGATGGGTTGGTTCGGGCCGCAAACAGTCGTAACAACTGGAGCAACCACGTCGAACAGTGGTTCGAGAGCGATTTCCACGAGTTCGACGGCCAAGCCGTGGAGTTCGCTACGCTGAACACCGCAGCCCAGCCGATCACGCCCGAGCGTATCGAGACGATCTACGAAACCGAACCGACGAAAGCCCGTGTGCCACACGGTGGCCGCACCGCAGCACAGCGTCGACTCGCACAGTTCGTCCGCGAGATCGAGTCGTATCCAGGAAGCATCTCCTCGCCGACGGCCGCCGAAACCCACACCAGTCGGCTGTCGGCGTATCTCCGATTCGGCTGTCTGTCGGTTCGGGAGGTATACGGGCCAGTCCAAAACCAGGCCGCCGACGGACGAGCCAAGGAGATGTTCATCTCGCGGCTCTACTGGAACCGGCACTATACGCAAAAGCTCGCCGACTGGGCCGGCTGGCTGGATCGGGCGGCCAACCCCGTTATGGAGGACCTCCACGAGGAGACACGCGACTCGGAACTGCTTGCGGCCTGGAAAGCCGGACGGACGGGGTACCCCATAGTTGATGCCTCGATGCGCTGTCTACGGGAGACGGGGTGGCTCAACTTTCGGATGCGGGCGATGTGTGCCTCAGTGCTCTGTGATCTGTTCGCTCAACCGTGGAAAGAGGGAGCCGACTGGCTGTACTATCACCTGATCGATGCCGATCCGGCGATCAACTACACACAGTTCCAGACACAGGCCGGCGCGGTCGGCACGAACCTCCACCGCATCTACAATCCGCGCAAACAGGTGCGTGACAACGACCCCGACGGCGAGTTCATTTATCAATGGGTGCCGGAGCTCCGAGAGCTGCCGTCCGACTTTCTCGACCGGCCGGAAAAAACGCCGCTTGCGGTACAACAAGAGTGTGGCGTCGATATCGGTGTCGACTACCCGTATCCGGTCGTCGAGTACGAGGCCGCCCGCGAGCACGCGGTCCAGCGTTTCGACCAGCTGCGCGAGGCGGCCCATCGCGCCCTCCAGGAGCCGGGGGTCGCCCGCCGCGCGTCGCTGTCGCGTCGGGGACGGAGGGGCCAGAGGGCGTCGACCGGTGAGCCCGAGCCGGATAACGCTCAGTCGTCGCTCGCGGAGTTCGAGTAACGGCCCTCTCGGTACCAGTGTTCGAGCATAACGGCCATAATAACGACCAGTGGGCCGATCCCCAGCGTAACGAGGCCGAAGCCGAACAGCAGCCCGAACAGCAGTGCCGTCGAGACGATCTGCACCGACAGCTGCTGGTCGCCAAACCATCCCAGAAAGCGACTGAGAACGGACATAGATGAACAAGGCGGTGCGGGCGATAAAGGTCCATCGAACACTGACCTGTTAGGTACAGTAGATCTACCCGGCACCATACTTGACCAGTCAGGTATGATATTGACACGCGTTGGGTCCATAGTTAATCATGCATATATGGCCACTTTCGCCAGCCGGACCGAAAGGAGGGTGAGCGATGCCTACCGGGCTTAAACGTGATCTCGGGCTGCTTTCTACCTCGGCGTTAGCCATCGGTGCGATGGTTGGCTCCGGCATCTTCATCCTCCCGGCGGTTGCCTACGCCGACGCTGGACCAGCCGCGGTTGTTGCGTTCGGTATCGCTGGGCTGCTCGTGTTGCCGGCGGCGATCAGTGCCGCCGAGATGGCGACCGCGATGCCGGAAGACGGCGGGGCCTACATCTACGTCGAACGCGGGATGGGGCCGATGCTGGGGACGGTTGCCGGGCTCGGAACGTGGCTTATGCTCTCGCTAAAAGGCTCGCTCGCATTAGTCGGCGGGGTGCCGTACATCGTCGTGCTCGCCCCAGGGCTTGCAGAGTACATCATCGTCATGGCCGTCGGGTTAGCCCTGTTTTTCACGACAGTCAACATCATCAGCGCGAAAGGCTCGGGCAGCGTCCAGTTCGTCATCGTCGGCGTGATGCTGCTGGCGATGGTGTACTTCATCGTCGGCGGCGTCCCCGACATTGAGCCGACCCAGACAGCCGGCAGCTTCGATATTACGAGCGACGGCCTGTTGGCTGCGATCGGGGCGGTGTTCGTCTCGTATGCGGGCGTCACGAAAGTCACCGCCGTCGCCGAAGAGGTCAAAGATCCAGGACGGAACCTCCCGCTGGCAATGGTCGGCTCGCTACTAGTGACGACGGCGCTCTACGTGGGAATCGTCTACGTGGCGATCGGCGTTGCGGATCTAACACCAGGGGCAGGGTTCGTCCCCGAACCTGGTGCAGCCGGTGATCCCGCGCCGATTGCAGCCGCTGCCGATGCGGTCTTCGGCCAGATCGGTGTGATCATCATCGTGATCGCCGCGCTGCTCGCGCTGGCCTCAACGGCGAACGCCGGACTGCTGGCGGCCTCGCGGTTTCCGCTGGCGATGGCCCGCGACGGACTGCTGCCCAACTCGCTTGAGACGGTCAGCGAGCGGTTTGCGACCCCGGTTAACGCTATCGCGCTCACCGGCGGGGCGATGATATTCATCGTCTCAGTGTTCGATGTTGGCCAGGTCGCGCGGTTCGGCAGCGCGTTCCAGATTCTCGTCTTTATGCTGTTGAATCTGGCACTGATCGGCTTCCGTGAGGGTGCGGTCGACGACTACCATCCCGAGTTCGTCTCACCGCTGTATCCGTGGCTCCAGATGTTCGGCATCGCAAGCGGCGGTGTCGTCCTCTACCAGCTCGGCGGCGTCCCGTTCGCCGGCGCGCTGGGGATTGCTGGTCTCGGACTCGTCTGGTACTACGTGTACGCTCGGCCGCGAATCGACCGCGAAGGGGCAGCACGCGCCGGAGTCAGACAGAACGTCAGCGAACGCGCCATCGAGCGCACCCGCGAGCTGTTCGAAGAGGGTCGCCGACACGACGTCCTGGTTGCGATCACCAACCAGACTAGCGAACTGGCCCGCCGAGATATGACGCGGATCGGGCTTGATCTCTCGCGGCTGCGTGTCGGCTCAGTCACCGTTGGGCGGTTCGAGTCGGTGCCACACCGCGTGTTCACCCAGCGCGGCCCCGATGTGAACCGCGCGCCACTGCCCGAGTGGCTGCAGTTCGACGATGGACCGCCAGCGTGGTACGGTGGCGACGACGAGATGCGACCCTCCGGTGGACAGGTCGTCGGGGCGGCCGACGACCGAACGCATCCCCAGACGGTCGACTACCGAGAGATCGAAAGCGAACACATCGGCGAGGCGATCGTCGAGTACGTCGCCTACGAGGATTTCGGGTTCGTCGTGCTCGAACGCCGCCGTGAGGAGATGCACAGCCGGCTTCGGGATGGGATTACCACACACGTCCTGAAAAACGCCAACTGTGGCGTGCTGCTGGTCGAGGACCGCGGCTTTACCGGGGCCAGGGAGATCGCGGTTGTCTCGACACGCGGGCTATACGATCCGCTGAAGCTACTGGTCGCCGACGCCATCGCCGAAGAGACTGGCGCGACGATCACGCTGATGCAGACGGTCTCGGAATCAGCAGCCGAAAGCCGACGTGAGACTATCGAAGAGTATCACAGCGAGCTGATGCGACTACTGACGGTGCCGGCTCAATCGCGTGTCCTGGAGACCGACGATGCAGTCTCGGGACTCGCACGATTCGCTGAGTCGGCCGACCTGCTCGTCACCGGCACCGAAACCAGAGGTGTCAGCGGCGACATCTTCGGCCGCCCCGGCGACGAGTTGGTCGACAGCGTCGAGTGTACGGCGATCATGGTCCAGCCTGCTGACGAACACCGACCAGGCATCGTCCAACGATATCTGCTCAGCAAACTGTTCGGGCTGTAGCCGTGAACGCTGGAGCCGTTTCGAGTGACCACAAGCAGGAGGCCGAAGCCCACAGTTTGGCGTGAGTGAGCACGCTCCAGGAGGAAACCAATAATGTATAAAGACCACAATACTATGAAACATATACAGCTACTGACGATGTACAGGAGATATCGATGCCGACAGGACTGAAACGTGATTTAGGGTTGTTTTCAACGATGGCGATTGCTATCGGGGCGATGGTTGGCTCCGGGATTTTCATTCTGCCTGGGGTGGCGTTTGTCACGGTCGACGGGCCAGCGGTCGTGCTTGCGTTCCTGCTGGCCGGTCTGCTCGTATTACCGGCGGCGTTTTCGGCCTCCGAGATGGCGACCGCGATGCCGGAAGACGGCGGCTCCTACGTGTATGTCGAGCGGGGTATGGGGCCGCTGTTGGGAACGATTGCGGGCATCGGCAACTGGTTTATGTTGTCATTTAAAGGCGCTCTCGCACTGGTCGGCGGCGTCCCGTATCTCGTCTTTCTCGCCCCGGAGATCGCCGCCTACATCATCCCGATTGCGGTCGCTCTGGCACTGTTTTTCACGCTAATCAACATCGTGAGCACGAAAAGTGCCGGCAGCATGCAGTTCGTCATTGTCGGCGTCATGCTGCTCGCGCTCGCCTGGTTCGTTGTTGGCGGGATTCCTGATCTCGATCCGGAACGAACAGCTGGCGCGTTCAATTTCGGTAGCGGTGGGCTGCTGGCGGCGACCGCGCTCGTCTTTATCTCCTACGCCGGGGTGATCAAGATCGCCGCCGTCGCCGAGGAGGTCAAAGATCCAGGAAAGACGATTCCACGCGCGATGATCGGCTCGCTGCTGTTGACGACCGCGCTCTACGTCGCAGTTGTCTACGTCGCCATCGGCGTGGTCGACGTTCCTGGAGCCATCGAGGCCGGCCAGCTCGAAGCCGACGGTGAGGGGCCGATTATGGCACTCGCAGCGACAGCAACCCTTGGGACGGCCGGGACGGTTGCTGTCGTCGGCGCCGCGCTGCTCGCGTTGGCCTCGACCGCCAACGCCGGGCTGCTGTCGGCCTCGCGGTTCCCGTTTGCGATGGCCCGCGACGGCCTCGCGCCGCCGGCGTTCGAACAGGTCAGCGAGCGGTTCAACACGCCTGTGCTCTCAATTGGCCTCTCCGGGGCAATCATCATCCTGCTGATCGTCTTTCTGCCGATCGATCAGGTCGCCAAGTTCGGCAGCGCGTTCCAAATCATCGTCTTCATCTTAGTTAACCTCGCTCTCATCGGCTTCCGCGAGGGCGCGATCGACGACTACGATCCGGTGTTTACCTCGCCGCTGTACCCTTGGATGCAGATATTCGGCATGGCAAGCGGCTTTGCGGTGCTTACACAGGTCGGAGCCGTGCCGCTGGGTGGAGCCGCATTGATCACGGTGGCCGCAATCATCTACTTTTATCTATATGTTCGACCGCGCACGGATCGGGAGGGTGCAGCCCGCCGACAGGTCAGACAGAACGTCGGCGAGACCGCCATCGAACAGACCGAAAAACTGTTCGAGGAGTCCCAGCGGTACGATACGCTGGTCGCAACGACTGATGAGACGAGCGTCGAGACCAAACGCGATATGCTCCGGATCGCCACCGATCTGTCGGGGCTCCGGAAAGGCTCGGTGACTGTCGGCGACTTCCACGACGTGCCTCACCGGGCGTTTACCGCGGGCGATACGGTTGCCGAACGGACAGACCCGCCCGCGTGGGCCGCCGAACTGTTCGAGACGACGCTCGCACCGCGGACGACCGACGGTGGCGTCGAACTGTCGGCGGCCACCTCCGAGACGACACTCTCGGATGTGACCTTTAAACGGATCACCACCGAGGAGGTCGGCCCGGCGATCGTCGAGTACGCTGCCTTCGAAGACGAATCGTTCATCGTCCTCGAACGGAACGTCGAGGAGCTCCACGAGCTGTACGGCGAGGGGCTCAACGAGCACGTGCTGAAAAACGCACCGTGCGGCGTGCTGTTGGTCGAGGATCGCGGCTTCGAGAATATCGACGAGATCGCGGTCGCAACATCCAGCGGGGTGTACGATCCGGTGAAGCTGCTGGTCGCTGACGCCATTGCCGAAGAAACCGGCGCGGAGCTGTCGTTGCTCCAGACGCTCCCGACCGACGCCAGCGACGAGCGCCGACAGGTCGTCCAGAAGTACCACGACGACCTCCGGCGCGTGTTGACTGTCCCCGCCGACTCGCGGATCATCGAAAACGACGACCGGATCGCGGGACTGGCCCGCTTCGCAAACGCCGCCGATCTCCTGGTGACGACTACCGAACGCCGTGGGATTCGTGGCGCGGTGTTCGGCCGGCCCGGCGACCGGCTCGTAGACAGTGTCGACTGTACAGCGATCATGGTCCAGCCGCCGGACCAACAGCGCGCCGGCGTGATCCAGCGAGTTGTCCTGGACCGACTGTTCGGTCGGTAACCGGGTGGCCGTTCGGCGGCTACCCTGAAATCGGCTGTGGGAGGCCGACATCCGCCTCAAGCAGTGCTGCCCGCGTGCGAAACAGGCCGGCAAGCGCGGCCGACGAATCGTGGCTAATCGCTGCTGGAGCCGCTGCGAGATACCAGCCAGTCTCAATGCCGAGCCGGTCGAGATACGCCCGGAGGATGACCGACTCGACTCCGTTGCGGGCCGCCTGTTCGGCGTAAATCGCTCTCCAGTCCGTACTCGGCAGACTGAGACAGCCGACATCGAACCCGTTGCCAAACGACTCGATGGTGAGTTGGCACGCGCTTGCCTGCCGTAGAATCGACACCACATCCGCGATGAGATCAACCAGCAGTGTCGGCGTTGTCGCATCCAGCGCGCGCCACTCGATGCGGCCCGGCTCCAGGAGCCGAACTGGCTGGTGGTGGTCCGACTCGGCGTCGGTATCTCGGTTGGCGGGATCATTGACGACCGACTCGATATCGCCATCAGTCAGGTAGGGGGCAACCTGGTGGTTTCGTGCGGCTGCACGCCCGCAGGCATACTGGTGGCCGGCTTTGGTCCACTGGGTCGTATTGAGCAGCGCGAAGGCAGGGTCGAGTGCCAGAAGAATGTTGTAGACGTCGGTCGCCGCTTGGGGGTCGACATCGAACGTGATCCGCGTGCCGGCGGTGGCCGTCGGTGGCGGCTGATCGGTCTCGCTGCTCTCGGTGCTCGTCTCAGCCAATAGATCAGGCCGCAGCCCCAATGGAAGTAGCCGGCACTCCTCGCTGCGGGCAACAGCCACGGTCGTCTGGAGCCGGCCTTCAAGATGCTCGCGGAGTTCACCACAGCTCTCGGTTGGTGGGGTCTCGACCGCGATACTGTGCGGCGTCGTGCCGGCAGTCGCACCGGGAAGCGCTGTCACACGATCCGGGTCGGCGAGCTCGCCCGCCTCGTCGATCACCCAGTAGTCGACAGCAACGCTAATTCGATCCGGGACAAGCGAGTGATTGCCGTGATCGGCGGAGTAGTGAGTGCGGGGAGATGCGTTGGTCGGTGAATCATGCATCATAAACGATGTTACATACAGCCGACCGGCCCAAACCACTGTTTACCAGTCGGTTATCGACTACTCATCAGACGCTGTCGGCACTGCTGGTCGGACGATATTGGTTGGTCAAACGGTGGTTGCCTTATTTGGTTGAGGGATTCCTCCCACGGCCAAAGCCGTGGGCTTCCTCCTTGCATCACTGTGAGCTGCTGTATACGGAGTTCGTATTTCTCACGAACGGTTGCGTATTGAACGTGGGTTGATTAGATGAAAAACCAGAACACCAACGCACCGAGCAGCAGGCCCAGTTCGGCTGGAACTGCGTACAGCCGTTGTTTGATGACGCTGTCGTTCGAGTCGTCACGGGTCCGATCCTGGAGTTCGACATCGTGGTCAGCCAGCGTGCTCCGGAACCATTCTACCTGTGTCTCGGGAATCGGAATCGATTGGGGCTTCGTACGACGCATGCCGTGGGAAATCCGTGCGAGGTACTGTTGATTGAGACGGACCAACTCAACGTTCTTGATCGAATCGAATTCAATCTCTGTTGTATCCGTGGCGAGTATGCCAGTTCTTGGGTTGATCCCGACTGTGACGTCTCTGAATTTCCGCGAGTCCCATACAAAGCCAAATACCCGTACGAAAAACCAAAATAACAGAAAAATAGTAACGAAGACGACGAGGGTTGGATCCTCCACTACAGCAGCCCCCACGAAAACGACAGTCATACCCACACCAAACAGGCTCCCTTGAACTGAGACAACGTAGAGAACTCGCTGCCGGAGGTTCGACCGTCCTGGAAGCCTGTAATTCCAGAGTACTCGGTCCCCAACCGTCTCGGCGGTAAACCCCGATCCGAACGACACAGTGGAGAGTTCTGGTCGCCAGACATCCCGCGTCCCGAACTCCTTGCGGTTCATCAGATAGAAAATATTTAGACCGATACCGATACCAGGGAGCAGAAACATCGCAAGGAGATACTCAAAACCGTCCTCCCGGTTGTAACTCGCATAATCATAGAAACAGATGACTGTCAGTAAAATTTGGATAACCAGCACCGCAATCACGAACTCGAACACAGTTGGGTCAACCATAGACAACCAAACACACTGTTCAGATAATTATCTACTTTTCTGTACTGTGACCAGTAAACCGCACAAGACTCGCGCGGTCCAGCTGGCACGGCACATCCGAACAGAGTTCCGACACGACTAGTTCGTTGTTGTCAGTAAGTGTCGGTCAAAAAATACGAGTCGATCCGTGTGAACAGGCGTGATCGATAGTCGAAGGCGGTGCAGTCAGCGGTTGGCAGTGTTGGGTAGGGATGTAAGTGGCCGAAACCGATCTTACATCGTCTCGCGGGCGAGGCCGGCCGCCCGCTCGACATCGAGGCGGTTTGCCACTCGCGGTGGCTCGTGTTTTCCCGCCTCGCTTACATCGCTCCGCCCATACCGCCCATGCCGCCCATGCCACCCATGCCGCCGCCCATACCGCCGCCAGGCATGTCCGGTCCGTCGTCATCGTCGTCGCCGACCTGGCCGCCTGCCAGATCGCCAGCCGCGATGACGTCGTCGATTCGGAGGATCATAACTGCGGCTTCGGTTGCGGATTCGATAGCCTGGGTTTTGACTGCGAGGGGTTCGACAACACCCTCGTCTTCCATGTTGATCACGTCGCCAGTGTAGGCATCGAGACCGGCTGCGAACTCGCCAGCGTCGTGCTGCGAGCGGAGTTCGACCAGCGAGTCGATGGTGTCGAGCCCAGCGTTCTCAGCGAGTGTGCGTGGGATGACTTCGAGTGCCTCAGCGAAGGCCTCGACGGCCAGTTGCTCGCGGCCACCGACCGAGTCGGCGAAGTCACGAAGCTGCAGGGCGAGTTCGGTCTCGGGCGCGCCGCCACCGGGCAGCACCTGCCCGCCGAGCAGCGTCGAGCGAACAACGCCGAGCGAGTCGTCGATTGCGCGCTCGATCTCGTCGACGACGTGTTCGGTGCCGCCGCGGATGATCAGGCTGACGCTTTTGGCGTCCTCGACATCTTCGACGAACAGTCGCTGGTCGCCACCGATGTCCTTCTGGGCGACGCTGCCGGCGAAGCCGAGATCGTCTTCGGAGAGATCATCGAGATTCGAGACGACGCGTGCGCCGGTTGCGCGGGCGACCGCGGTCAGCTCGGAGCTTTTGACGCGGCGGGCGGCGATGATACCCTCCTGGGCCAGGTAGTGCTGGGCCATGTCGTCGATGCCGTCGCCGACGAAGACAACATCGACATCGGCTGCGGCGAGCTTGTCGACAAGCTCTTTGAGCTGTTTTTCTTCCTGGTCGAGGAACTCCTGGAGCTGGTCTGGATCGGTGACGTTGACCTCGGCGTCGATCTCGGTTTCGGCGACCTCAAAGGCGCCGTCGAAGACGGCGATGTTGGCCTCGTCGGCGAAGTACGGCATGTTTTCGTCGACGCGCTCTTTGCCGACGATAACGCCTTCGACGAGCTCTGCGTTGTCGATCGAACCGCCAACGACTTTCTCGACGTTGATGTTATCGAGGTCGATGCCATCCTCGTCCTGGACGGCGACGACGGCGTCAACGACGAGTTCGGCGAGCAGGTCTTTCGCGCCCTCTGCGCCTTTGCCGGTCATCGCGGTGGTGGCGATCTGGATGAGGGTTTCGCGGTCTTCGGCCGAGACGTCGATCGCCTCGCCTTCGAGGATCTCTTTGGCCTTTTCGGCAGCCTGGCGGTAGCCCTGAGCGACCGTGGTGGCGTGGATGTCCGAATCAATGAGTTCTTCGGCCTGGTCCAGGAGCTCACCGGCGACAACGACGGCGGAGGTGGTGCCGTCGCCGACCTCGGTCTCCTGCGTTTCGGAGACTTCGACGATCATATTCGCCGCGGGGTGGTCGATATCCATCTCTTTGAGGATGGTGACGCCGTCGTTGGTGACGACGACCGACCCGCCCGAATCGACGAGCATCTTGTCCATGCCCTTTGGACCGAGTGTGGTCCGAACGGACTCGGCGACGGCTTTGCCGGCTGTGATGTTCATCGACTGTGCGTCTTTCCCTGAGGTCCGCTGGCTATCCTCGGAGAGTACGATCATCGGCTGGTTTCCCATTCGCTGTCGCTGAGACATAATCACCTCGTGATTGTTTGTGATTCTAT
>SL_4KL_010_BRINEDRAFT_10000809_pt1 | contig 16606 bp, 21 predicted proteins | sample SodLak_010_BRINE_2_FD_10664 | JGI IMG/M metagenome (IMG submission 10664)
CAACGCGGCTGGGCTGGTTGCGGGCGGAGAAGACGACGACTCCGACGACGAGGAGTAACGCAACTCGCTGCTTCAGCTGCTTCAGCTGCTTCAGCTGTTTCAGCTGTTTCAGCTGTTTCAGCTGTTTCAGTCACCGTCCCTTCAGCCGCCCCGTCGGCCGGGCAATGCGCCGTTCTCAGAGCAGGAGCAACAGCCCCAACCCCGCCAGCGGAGCGACCGCGAGGACGACGAAGCGCAGTCGCCACGTTCCGCGAATCGGCTCCGCTTCGACGCCTCTCCGTCGCCGCCGTTCGTAGTTCACCCACGCTCCGGCGACGACCGCGACCGTCGCGAGCAGCGGGAGGGCGAACGCCGGAAACCCCCACCCGACGGCGAGCGCGAACGCGCCCAAAAAGGTCGCCTTGGCCGTCGCATACAGCGGTATTCTGAAGGACATATCCGACGATCCGATGCGGTCGATATCCCTGTTCCCTCGACGCATGCGCGGCCGACCGTTTTTATTGGCTCCCGCCGAACACCAGGTATGACACGGATCGCGGAACTCGTCGCGTATCCGCTGAAGTCGTTTGACGGCGTCGTCGTAGAGCGCACGGCGCTCGGCTCGAACGGCGCGCTCCGCGGCGACCGCTCGTACGCTCTCGTGGAAGCCGGCGTCGATCCCCACGACGCCTCGGTCGGCAGTAGCGGCGGGTACGTAAACGGAAAGAGCGAGCCGGCGATCCACCGGCTCCGCGCGAGCTACGAGCTCGCCGGTCCAACGGACGCGACGCCGACCGCTGTGACGCTCGAACGACCCGCTCGTCCCGGAGGCGACGGCGAGTCTCGGGTGGCGGCCAGTGAGCGGACGTTCGCGCTCCCCGACGAAGGCGACGCGATGGCGGCGTGGGTCGGCGAGTACCTCGGGTACGCCGTCGACCTCGTACGTGAGCCCGACGGCGGGTTCCCCGACGACCGCGCCGCGCCCGGCCCGACGGTCGTTTCGGTCGGGACGCTAGAAGCGGTCGCCTCGTGGTTTGATGGCATCGCGGACGCGGCCGAAATGCGCCGTCGGCTCCGTCCGAACATTGTCCTCGACGACTGTCCCGCGTTCTGGGAGGACCACCTCTTTGCCGACCACGGCGAGGGGGTCCGCGTCACGCTCAGCGATGTCGAGGTGATCGGTGTCAACCCGTGCCAGCGCTGCGTGGTGCCGTCGCGACATCCCGACACCGGTGTCGAACTCCCCGACTTTCGCGAGACGTTTATAAAGAACCGTCAGACGACGCTGCCCGAGTGGACCGACAGCGATCGGTTCGATCACGATTTCCGGGTGATGGTCAACACCGTCGTCCCCGAGCGGTCGTGGGGATCGGTCGTCGCCGTCGACGACGCGATCACGATCGGTTCGACCGTTCCGGTCGACGAACGCGGCGGCGTGACCGCGGAACGCGACTCGGACGACAAACAGGCGGCCGCGAACGAGGAGCCGGCACCGTGAGCCGGCGCGGCCCTCCGGGCCGTGAGACCGCGGCCGCCCGCTCGAACGAACGGCGGACGTGGTACGGCTGGGGGCAGCTGACTCGCGTCGAGAAGAACCGGTTCGGGCTGTTCCTTCACGATTCGCCGCGGATGTTTGCCGAGGTCTCGCTCGTTTCGCTTCCGGTGCTCCTTCTCGTGATGGCGTCCCCGCCGACCGGCTGGTTCGACGCGAAAGCGACGGGTCTGGTCGCGTGGGCCGTCGCGGTCGTCGTCGGGACGCTTGTTCGGATCGGGCTGGTTCGGCCGTTCGCGACGAGGACGCTCGGGTGGGTGACGCTCGACCCGTGGCTGACCGTGCTTCGGATCCCGTATTTCAACGTCGGGCTAGGAGTCGCGATCTTCGGCGGGCTCGCAGTCGATGGCGCAGTCACCTGGCTCGGAGGGGGCGACCTCGTCGGCGTTGGTACCGGGCTCGTGTGGACGGGGACCGTCGCGGCCGGCGTCGTCCTCGCGTTTCCGCGCATCGCGGAGGCGTGGCTCTCGGTCGTCCGGTGAGACGTCGTGGCTCCGAAAAACGACCTGGAGCCGAGAGCCGTTCAGCGTCCGCCGTCTGTCATCGCGACCCGTTCGTCTTCTGTAACGTCGGTGTGAGCGTCACTCCCACCGGCGGTCGTCTTCTCGACGCCCGCGGTGTCGGGCGTCGTCTCGCCAACGCCGAAGTGATTCCACAGCGTGACGCCGGCGACCGCGTACGCGACGACGTCGTAGTGGACGGCGCCGCCGAAGCCGGTAAACGCGGAGACGGTGCTGTATCCGAAGACGGCGACGACGCCGCCGACGAACGCCGCCTCGTTCGTGAACTGCCCCTCGATTGCGTCGGCGAGCGCGCGGCGGATCATCGGCCCGCAGGCGACGAGGAACGCGATCCCGGAGAGCGCGGCGAGGTTGACGAAGAAGTGCGTCGCCACCCGGGAGTCGAGGATCGACTGGAGGTACGCGACCGTAACGGGGTCGTAGAACAGCCACTCAACGCGAGTCGGATACAACACGCCGATGTACGGAGTCGCGACCATCAGCCCGAACAGGACGGCGACGGCCACGCGGGCCGAGGCAAACTGCGAGGCGCGGCGGGCGAGAAACGCGTCGTCACCGGGGGCGACGACGAGCCCGCACCCCGACAGGGTTTCGCGGAGCTCCGACCGACTCAACGAGGGGTCGTGATACACGCCAACCGTCCCGTTTCGCTGGGTCGCCGAGGCGGCGCTGACACCCTCAAAATCGCGGAGCACGGCCTCTAGAAGCGACTCGCGACGCTTCGTCTCGATCCCGTCGACGGAGAAGGTGTCGTGAACGTGTGGCTCGGGGACGCGGGACACTCTCGGCCCGATGTCGGCCGCGGCGTTGTTGTCACCTCGTCTCCCATCGGTCGGCACATCGATTCCTCGGTCGCGGACCACGGCGTCCAGTTTCGTCGGACGCCCGTGGCGGTCGTCTGGCATGTGAGTTACCTACACGTCCATCAGCATGAAACTTCCCCCGCTACTTCGCGAAGTAACTGGTGAAGTAGCCGGAGAGAAACGAGGCGATGCCGACGGCCGCGAGCAGCTCCCCCCGACTCCATGCGCCGTCGCCGTCGCGGGCGACCGCGGCGGTTACGACGAGGCTGATCGCGAGCGAGATGAGACCGTTACTCAGATCGGTTGTGACTCCCATACGAACGGTACGCGTCGAGCGGACATATTCGTTCGGCCGGTGAGCCGGAGGGATCCGTCGGAGCCGGGGCGCGTCGAGCGCGCCCATGGCTGCTCACGCGTTGACCGATTCGAGGTACGTGGTGACGATCATCTGTCCTTTGCGCGTGAGCGCGGCCCCGGAGTCGCCGTCGACGACGAGGTTTTCTTCGCGGAGCGAGTCGAGGATCATCGACGTCTGGGTGACGTCGCCGGTAACGACGTCGGCGATGTCCGCCTCGCCACCTGCTGAGTAGATAGATACGAGGATCTCCAGCTGCTCTTCGGTCGGGTCGAACGCCTCGACGTCTTCCATCACCTCGTCGTATTCGATCTTGATGTACCGCCCGAGGACGTTCAGCGTTCGCTCGTTCGGAACGGTCGCGATAGACGTGACCGCCTGCGAGTCCGGAACGTGGCGAAAAACGAGCGCGGGACGCCGCGTGCCCGCGAGCGTTCGATTCGTGCGCTCGTAGTCGATAACCGAAGAGAGCTCCACGCGAAACGGCTCCGGGCAGTTCGTGAAGCCGATTGCCCCCGGAGAGAGCGTGACTGACGCCTTATGATCGGTCGCGTCGGTGACGCGCCCGCCGACCTTCGCGGGATGGCGAACGGTGACGGTAACGTTCCGCAACAGCGCCTTGAACAGGAGCCGCGTGAACTGCTCCATGTCGTCCGGCTCGCCTTCGACGAGGGCGACACGTCTGGCTCCGTCCCGGTCGTACGCGACGCTCACACTGTCGTTGAAAAACGACTGCAGGTCGCCGGGAACGGTGCCGACGACGACATCGAACACCGCGGAAAGCGGGATCGTCGTCTTGGCGCCGTCGGTCACGAACACTAACCGACGTTGGCTCAAGAGAATTCGACCCGTCACCGGCTCGTCCCCTCCGAGGTCCGTGGTGTGGACGCGACCAACGAAATCGGCGATGACGGACTCCTTCATCGACCGAAACTCCGCTCTGTTCGCTATTGATTGTTACTCACGGCGTATCACTCCTGATAAAACGTTGTCAGGCGGTGATCGGAGCGAGCGAACGATTTCGGCTCTCGTGGGGGCCATCCAATCGGACGAAAAGGACGAGGAACAGCAAAGCCTAATGAGGTGGGCTTCAAATCGACAGGTGATGCCTACAGTAGAATACCTCAACTACGAAGTGCTCGACGACCACGGCTGGTCGATGGACGATGACGACCTCTTCGAGGAGGCCGCCGCCGCCGACCTCGATGAGGAAGACTACGGAAGCCTCGACGTGAATCAGGGCGAATACATCCTCGAATCCGCCGAAGCGCAGGGCTACGACTGGCCCTTCTCGTGCCGTGCCGGTGCGTGTGCGAACTGCGCCGCCATCGTGACGGAAGGCGACATCGAGATGGATATGCAGCAGATCCTCTCCGACGAGGAAGTCGAAGAGAAGAACGTTCGGCTCACCTGCATCGGTAGCCCGGCCGCCGACGAGGTCAAGATCGTTTACAACGCGAAACACCTCGACTACCTGCAGAACCGCGTCATCTAACGCAGTTTGACTACGCTGCAGCCGCACCGCCAAAACGGTTTTCCGTGGTGGGCCGCTCCAAACGGCTCTACTATTTTTCAACGCGCCTCGCTCAGACAGCGGCGGCGCCGTGGCAGTGTCACGGTTGTCGTCCCACTGCGAAAACCGCGCTTTCAGGTCACCACGCGGACCACGCCGACAGAATTTCAGGTCACCACGCGGACCACGCCGACAGACTCTCATCGCGGGCGTATACTCGTTTGAGGTCTTTGGCGTACGCGAAATCACCGGCGTGGTCCAGCTTTTCGTGGCGGTACTCGGGAGCGTCGTCACGGATCTGTAACCCCTCGACGACGAACTCCTCGTCGCCGAACTCCACGGTTTCGTCGACGGTGAACTCGTAGTCGCCGGGGACGTTCACCCGCAGGGATCGCGTCTCGTCGGCGTTGCCGTCCTTCGGGTGGAGCGTCACCGACACGGAAACGTTGTCGACCGCGCGAGTCCACAGCGTCTCGATGTCTTCGATATTCGCCTCCTCGACGCGCTGTTCCGGGCCGACCTCGATTCCGGTGACCCGCACCTGCATCAGCGCGTCGTCTGAGTCGACGACGAACTCTTCCCCGGCGGCGACGTAGGTGTCTGCCGGCACGTCCATCCGGGTGGTAAACGACTCACCGTCCTGCGAGACGACGATATCCAGCTCAGCGGTCTCCTCTTCAGGGATTTCAGTTTTGTACGTGTGATCGCAGTCGGTACAGCGAACGGTCGCCTGTCCGCCGGGGCGTAACACCTCGTGGACGGTCTCCTCGCTCGGCGAACACGACGGACAGACGAGACCGACGCGTGCTCCTGCTTCGGTGTGGCTCATTGTGCCGGTGTAGCCGCTGCGGGCGTAAATATCCGCCCTTGTGGGACCGGTGCGTGAACCCCTCGCGCGGATCGCGACCGACGGTCCACACTGCGCCGACGCGACGTAACTGGACGTGGCGCGACGCAACCGGACGTGGCGCGACGCATCCGGGCCTGGCGCGACGCATCCGGGCCTGGCGCGACGCAACCCGACACGATGTCGATCACGCCGGAGTAAGGAAACTGGTTTACCGGTGTCAGGGAAACGAACGCGCATGATCGTACCCGGATCCAGCTCGCAGCAGCTCGCGGCCGCGCTCGCCGAGGAAACGGGTCGGCCGCTGGCGATACCGACCTATGACCGGTTCCCGGACGGAGAGACTCTCGCTTCGGTTCCCGACTTTGACGGCACCGAGGCGACGATCGTTGCCACGACCGACTCCGACGCGGCGTGGGTGCAGCTGCTTCAGCTGCAAGACGCCGTCCGCGAGGCGGGCGCCACCGACGTGACGACCGTCGTCCCCTACATGGGTTACGCTCGGCAGGACCAGTCGTTCGGCGAGGGCGAACCGGTCTCGGCGCGCGCAATGGCCCGTGCGGTCTCTACGGGGACCGAACGTGTCGTCCTCGTGAACCCGCACGAGCGGGGCGTCGCTGACTTCTACGACGTCCCCGTCGATACTGTCGACGCCGCGAGCGTCCTCGCAGATCCGCTCCCCGCGCTCGACGACCCACTCTTTCTCGCGCCCGATGAGGGAGCGATCGCGATCGCGAAGACGGTTCGAGACGCCTACGGCGCGGGCGAGACCGACTACTTCGAGAAGCGACGGGACCACGACACCGGCGAGGTCAAGGTGTCGCCGTCGGACGCCCCCGTCGAGGACCGAGACGTCGTCGTCGTCGACGACATCATCGCCACCGGATCCACCATGAGCGAGTCCGTCACCGTATTGAACGACCGGGACGCGGCACGGGTGCTCGCGGCCTGTGTTCATCCGATGCTGGCCGCCAACGCCGTGACGAAGCTCCGCGGGGCAGGTGTCGACCGAATCGTTGGTAGCGACACGATCGAGCGCGGCTGTAGCGTCGTCAGCGTGTCGCCGATGCTCGCCGACGCGCTCGAATAGATCCGGACCGAATCGGCGTATGAGCCCACTCTCACTCCCGTCGAAATCCGATCACGCTCGCTCAACGGTCAGCGTTCGAACTTCGACGCGGACATCGTCGCCGGTGACAGCGTCGATCCGTTGATTGAGCGCGCCCGCGATACCCTCGACACCCGCACCCGGCGGCGCACCGACGGTGATAACCACGCGTTCGGTGTCGAACGGCGGTATCGTTCCGCCCCGTTCGACGTCTAGCTCCAACAGCTCCAATCCGGAGTCGAGCGCCGCCAGCTCGTCGCCGACGGCGGTTCGAATCTCTGTTTCACTCGTCGACGCGACGTACGACTCGTAGGTGACACCGCCGAGAAACACCGAGAGCAGCGCGATGGCGGCGACGAGCACGGCCGCACGTTTTATAAATGCCGCACGGACATCGTCCTCGCGGAACCATCGCTGTGGGCGGTACCCCTCGTACCATAGCATGACCAGCGCCGAGAGGTTGATCGAGAGGACGTTGACGGCGACGATCACGCCGGCGCCGATCACCAGCCGCGGGATCCCGAAGGCGATTCCGATGCCGACGGCGGCGGCCGGGGGGATCAGGGCCACCGCGATCATCACGCCCCACGAGCGCCGCGGAGACGCCGGTCATCAGCGAGACGATGCCGGCGATGCCGGCGCCGATCGCCACGACCAACACGAGGACGTTCGGAGCGAGCCGCTCCGACACCTCCGCGAGTTCGAGCGGATCGAGCCCGGGGGGGACGAACGCGAGCGTCCGGAGAGTAAACGCGAACAGCGTCGCGGCGGCGATCGCGACGATGACGCCGATCACCTGCATCCGCACCCCGCGTTTGAACATCGATTCGTCGTCGACGACGGTGCCGATCGCGGCCGACATCGCAGGCCCGATAAGCGGCGCGATCACCATCGATCCGACCACCGTCGCCGGGGAGTTGAGGAGTAAGCCAGCAGTCGCGATCACGGCTGAGATCACCGTCATCAACACGTATGTGCCGAGTCCGGAGGCCAGATCATCGGCCTTTGCCTGCAGCTCCTCGCGGGAGATCCGACCGCCGCCGCGTTCGGACTCCTCGTTGTACTCGTCTTCGAGCGCCTCGAAGCGCCGGGAGATGACGGTCTCTGCGGCGACGATAACCGTATACGCTCGCTCGTCGATCCCCGCCTCGCGGAGGCGTTCGAGGACGGGTTCGACCGCCGCGGTCGGGAGCGGAAACGTCGCAACCGCGGTGTACTCGCGGCCGCTGGTCTCGTCGGTAACGACGTAATCCACCCCTTGCTCGTCGAGAGCCCGGACCACGGCCGCGCGCTTCCCCGCCGGAATCATAACCTGAACGAGTCGCACGGTCCGTGGTGGCGCCCGCGGGTCTTATAAGCAGGCGGTAGCGTGGCAGAGCGCGGTCTGACGAGGACCCCGCACGAAACGGAACTTTAATGCGCGAATCCCTCGCACCTTCGGACAAGAATGCTCTCGCCGCTGGTCATCGACACGTTCCTGCTCGACTACCACCTCGGGCACGTCCTGCTGCTCGGGTTCGTCGTCTCGCTTCTGGGAGCCGCGCCGCTGAAGTCCCAGCGGGTGATCGCGTCCATATTTGCCGGGTTCGGCGTCATATTCATCATCGTCCCGTACACGACGATGCCACCGACGTACATCCTCCTGGGAATCCCGCTCGTCATCATCGGTGCGCTGCTGTGGACGATGGCCGATAGCTGACGACTAACACACCCCGCCGTTCTTCGATCCGGCCTCTTTTTGCACCCTGAGCGACACTGGTCGCTATGGTCACGGTACGGGCACCCGCCACGAGCGCGAACCTCGGCAGCGGGTTCGACGTGTTCGGGGCGGCGCTCACTCGGCCGGCGGACGTCGTCACCGTCGAAAAGGCGGCAGAGACGACGATCGAGGTCACCGGTGTCGGCGCGCAGTACATCCCTGAGGACCCCAAGAAGAACACGGTCGGCGCCGTCGTCGAAGCCCTCGACGCGCCCGCCCGCATCCACATCGACAAGGGCGTCCGCCCGGCTTCGGGATTGGGCTCGTCGGCGGCCAGCGCCGCCGGCGCCGCGGTCGCGCTCAACCGGCTCTACGATCGAGGCCTCTCTCGGTCGGAGCTAGTCCCTATCGCGGCGGAGGGCGAGGCAGTCGTCTCCGGCGTCGCCCACTCGGACAACGTCGCCCCCTCGATCCTCGGCGGCTTCACGGTGACGACGACGGCTGGAACCCACTCGGTCGACGCCTCGATCCCCCTCGTCGTCTGTCTCCCGGACGTCGCGGTCTCGACGCGCGACGCGCGACGAGTCGTCCCCGAAACGGCCTCGATGAACGACCTCGTCGAAACGGTCGGCAACGCGGCCACCCTCGCGATCGGTATGTGCGACTCGGACCCCGACCTCGTCGGCGCCGGGATGGCCGACCCAGTCGTCACCCCCGAGCGCGCGCGGCTGATTACGGGCTACGACGAGGTTCGGAGCGCCGCCTTCGACGCCGGTGCGGCGGGCGTCACCGTCAGTGGGGCCGGCCCCGCGATCCTCGCCGTCTGTCACGACGGCGACCGGCGGGCGGTCGCCGCCGCGATGCTCGACGCGTTCTCCGGCGCCGGCATCGACGCGCGCGCCTATCAGACCCGGATCGGGCAGGGGTCGACGGTGTTAGACGAGTAGCGGCGTCTCCAGCGCGCCCATCGCTGACGGGCCCGAGTGTCGGCTGTCACCCCGGTATCTCTTTGCCGCTCAGACGGAGAGGGTGGTAGCGCCCGAGGTTCAACGAGCATGATGCCGCCGATCATTCGTCGGTGTCCGGAGTGCGGGAACAGAGAGTGGAGCCGTCGCTTCACAGTCGTCGTCACCAAATCCGGTCGCCGGCTCGTCGAATGTCCGTCATGCAGCCATCGGTTCAGACCAGCCGACGATCCGTCTCTCAACTGAGTCGGTGAAGGGAGTTTGCGCCGCTCACGCGATCTTCATCATTCGCGTCTCGAACTTTCCAACGCGGACGCGCACCCATCCCGAAAGCTCGTCGTCGAGCACTGGATCGTCGGTGTCGACGCGGAGCGCGCGCACGTCGTCGAGCTTCGACCGCGAAGCGACGATCCGGAGGTCACACTGCCGGATCACCGCAGGCGACAGCTGCGGGTTCCCGCGGCCGAAAACGAACCCCTGTCCGCCGATCGGCGAGACGACAATGACGTTCTCCGCGCCGAGCGCGTCGAGTATTTCGGACTCCGTGCCGTCGGACACCACGACCGCACCGTCACGCCAGACGTCGACCCCGATCGGGGAGGGTTCGAACCCCAACTCGGCTTTGATCGCGCCGACCGTCGACCCCGGACCAAGCACGAAGGTGACGCCATCGCCCGCACGCGCCCTGATATCGTCGGCGACTCCCTCGGCGAGCGACTCGACCGTCCCGCTGGCGGTCTGTTTCGACGACTGGAGATCGTCGGCGACCGGGACGTGTGCGATCGCTTTGAGCTCCGGGTGGACCTCGCCCTCGCGGTAGGCGTCCTCGTCGATATCCACCACCTCGCGGCGCTCCGTCCGCGAGAAAGTCGCGGCGATCGCTGCGGCATCCTCCGGCGAGACGGCGAAGACGGAGGAGTACACCTTCACGCCGGCGGGGACGCCGAGCATCGGGATGTTGGACCCCGCCCGTTCCAGGGTCGACGCCACGTCCGTCGCCGTCCCGTCCCCGCCGACGAAGAGGACGAGATCGACGGGGTCGACGAAAGCACCTGAGCGATCACCGCCGTCACCGCCGCCGTTCACGAACGCCTCAACGACGCGGGTGGTGTGTTCGGCGGTGGTGCCGGTCGCTTCGGGGGCGTCACCGTCGAACGGATCGACGACGCGAGCCGGCTCGAAGCCGGCCTCGCGAACCAGCCGCTCGCCCATTGGATCCGCAGCCGTCGAGACGGCGGTCTCCGGTGCGACCGCAGTGAGCCGCTCTAACGCCCGACGCGCACGATCAGGGGCCCTCGGTTCGGCGCCGCGGGCGATCGCCTCCGCGACCTTCCCGTCGGTCCCTTTGAGCCCGACGCGACCGCCCATCCCGGCGACCGGGTTCATCACGAATCCGACGTGCATACATTGGTGTTCGGCGGCGGAGACTTAAGCGGGGCACGTTTCGCGAGAACCGTGAGCAGGAGTGCGTTCCAGGAGCGATGAGCGGGCTCAAATCGGCGCGCTCGCCCGACAGTTAACCCTTAAGACGCCCCCAGAACAATCCAGATTCATGATCCTCGAAGCCGCCGTTACCGAACCGCTCCCGATCAACGCGACCGCCTCCGCCGTGCTCGTTGCCGGACTGCTTCTCGTCGCCGTGTGGGTTGCGTACCTCTACCGCTAGTTCGGCTCGACCAGCTCCGAGCGCTCTCGCACCCACTCGGCCGCCCGTTCCGCCTCTTCAGCGCTCTGGGCCGTGATCTTCACCTGCACGCTCTCTCCGGGATACGAGCCGACGCTGACGTCGAACAGCTTCTGTAGCTCCGTGAATCGCTCCAACAGCGCGCTTTCCGGCTCGTCGACGTCGACGATGACGGTGTGTGTCGGCGTCCCCTCGAACTCGTCGGCGACCGACTCGAACATCGCTTTCATCTCCGTCGGCACGCCCGGAAGGACGTACACCGACTCGACGACCGCGCCGGGCGCGACGCCCGCCTCGTTGGAGAGCGGTCGGCAATCGGCCGGAAGGTGCGTGGTCTCGGCGGTGAGGTTGTCCGCGCTGTATCCGCGCTCAGCAAGCCACTCGGCAGCCGTCTCGTTTTGTTCCAGCTCGCGACCGAACGCGGCCGCGACCGCGTCCATCGTCACGTCGTCGTGGGTCGGACCGAGCCCGCCGGTGACGATCACGATGTCGTACTCGGCGTAATACTCGTTGACGACCCGTGCGATCTCGGCGACTTCGTCCGGGACGACTGTCACTCGACGGACGGGCACCCCGCGGTCGGCGAGGCGACCACACAGCCACGTCGCGTTCGTGTTCTCGGTGTCGCCGACGAGGAGCTCGTCCCCGACGGTGACGATAGCGGCGTTCATACGGGGACAAGACGGCGCGCACTCAAAAGGACGCTGGAGTCCGTACTCTGATCGCCGTCACCGTGGTCAGCAGTTACGCTGTTTCGAGCGGCGATCACTCCTCTTCGTCCTCGTACACGCCGAGTCCCATCTCCCGTCGCTTCTCGCGGAGCTCTTCGAGCTGTCGCCGGAAGTAGACCGTCCCAACACCGGCGGCCATCACCGCGACGACGAGGATCACGCCAAAGATGAGTAGGTCGGTCTCCCGATACGACTGGACCACGACCGAGCCGCTCGTCACGGAGTCCCACGTGATCCGGTCGCGGCCGTCGATCGTTTCGATCTCGTGGCTGCGCGGTGAGACGTGACCGACTATCGGCACATCGGTGCTGAATCCGGGCGGGAGCGTCACCGCGTACGACCCCTGTACGTAAGTGAGCGTGGTGAATCGACGGGGCGAGCCGGCGGCGCTGAACGCCAACTTTCCATCGTCCATCTCCTCGGCGAACCGGATCCAGGTCTCGTCTGGGGTGCGATCGACTTCGCCGCCGCGAGCGCGGAACTCACTGCCGTTTATCACCTCGCCGTCGGCGTACTGATAGCGGAACGCCTCGAACTCGAGCGGCTGGTCGCCTGCATACACCGTCCCCTCGTACAGCCGGAGCTCGTCGACTTCTGAGACGTTGTAGACGACCGTGTACTGCGAGTCGGTCGACAGATCGATCTCGGCGTCACGCTCGGTGTCGAAGTCGTACTCGCGGGGCGGCTCGGCGTCGAGGGTCTCGTTACCGACCTCGCCACCTCCGGTGACGTAGCCGAGACAGCCGGCGCTGACGGCGAGGAGGGCGACGACGGCGACCGCGAGGGCGAAGCGTCTGTTCACGGGCTTAGCTCACGTTAGACGACACAGCGCATCTCGGCCGGGAGGTACGAACCGACGGCGGCTAGCAGTCCCGGCGGGTCCGTGTCTTCGGTACAGATGACGCTCTGTTCGAGGAGACCGAGCCGCTCGACGGTGACGATGTCTTGGGCGTGTCCCGCGCGGTTCACCGTCGCACGGACCTCGCCGCGGGTCGCGGAGTTGACGTTGAGACGGCCGTTGCCGCGCTGCCAGTCGTACAGGCGATCTCGCTCGGCGTCCGCCAAGCGGTTCGGATCGGCGTCGGGATCGCCGACGTCGCCGCCGTAGACGAATCGCACCGGAAGGTGTTGCACCAGCCCGAACCGCTCGACGACCTGTGCCGGCGATCCCCTGCCAAGCCCGATCTCGTCGGCGGGGATCCGTACTTCGACTCCCGCGTCGAGGACGAACCCGTCGTCGTCCCACGATTCGAGGGTTCCGACGTACTCTTCGCCGGCAACGAGCCCCTCGTCGTGGGCGACGATCTCTCCCCACGTTTCCGCGAGGACGTTGCGAGCGACTTCGGCGTCCTCGCCGCTAACGTCGACCTGAACGAACTCGTCGTCGCGGACGCCCACCTGCCAGTCGACGTGGAGGTCGCCGATGTCGTTGGCGACGAGCGACCCCATGCCGTCGAGCGCGCGGTCTCGGGCATCGCCGCTCACGTAACACTTGGTTGCGAGGACGACCATTAGCCTGTCACGTCCACGTTGAGTTCGTCGCGAAGCTCCGCAACGCGATTACCCATCGCGTCGCGGAGACGGTCGTTCTCCATCGCCTCGACCGGAGAGCCACACTCGGGACATTCGAAGCCGAAGTCCATCGCCTCGCCGAACTCGAAGCGGATCGAACACACTTCACAGAGGTAGAACTCGTGGGTTCGCTCGTACTCTTCACGCTCCTCTAACGCCTCCAACAGTCGGTACATCTCCTCTTCGAGGTTCTCCGGAATGTTGTCGTAGTGGAACGTCCAGAGGTACGTCAGCCATCCCGAGTCCTCGTCGCGTACCCGACGGTAGGTGGCGAGATCGTTCTCGTACAGGATGAACAGCGCGCGCCGAACGTCGTTGAGCTCTAACCCGAGCTCTTCGGCCAACTCTTCGTCAGTGACCTCGCCGTCAGGCGGCGCGGCCGCAACCGGCATCCCCGTCGGTCCCACCAGCTCGTGGAGGTACTTTTGGATGACGGGGTCGTTCAGTAGATCCTCAAAAGCCATTACCTCAATTTGGTGGTGGAATCGGGTTAAAAGCTCCGAAAGGTCCACAATCCCACCGCAGTCGGTATCTGGTGTCGACGGGGGTTCCAGCGGTGAGCTCCAACTCCGGCAAAGCTTTACCCCGCGTGTATCACCATTCGTCCATATGGGAGGACCTGTAGGGGCCCGAGGACGGCGTCTGATCGGCGGGGTCGCGCTCCTCACCGTCCCCGTGCTGCTCGCCGCGCTTCCGCTCGTGCCGATGTTCGTCCTCCTCGAACGTGTCGGGCTCGGCGGTCTCGGCGGCCTCGGCGGTCTCGGCGGCCTCGGCGGTCTCGGCGGCCTCGGTTCCGCGGTGATCGGCGTCATCGCGGCCGGCATCGTCGGTCTCGGTGGCGCTGCGATCGTCGGACCGATCCTCGTCGAGCGGCGGATCAGGCGTCTTCCGGCGGCCGAACTCGAAGACCGTCCGGCCGACTTCGTCGCGGACCGTGTCGCGGCCCTCGCGGACGAGGTCGGCGTCGATCCGCCGACGGTAACGGTGATCCGCGCCGACGCCGCCAACGTCGCCGCAGTCGACGGCCATCGCGGATCGCGGCTCGTGGTCTCAACGCGGCTGCTCTCGCTGCCGCAAGACGACCGTGACGCCGCTTTGCGGCACGCGCTCGTTCGAATTAAGCGCCGAGAAGCGGTTGTCACGACCGCGCTTATTCCGGCGCTGGCGCTCGTCGAAACGGTGGCCCTGTTGGCGACCCTGCTCGTCGGGAGGCGGAGCGAGCGGACTGCGGCAGACCGGCGTGTGAACCGGATCCACGGGTACGAGCCGGAGCGAAAGCGGATCCCCTCGTGGCTGTACACGGTCGCCGGCGTCCTCCTCTGGGTCCTGCTGCTCCCGGCCTGGATCCCGGCAGCCGTCGGCGACCGGCTCTACGTTTCCGGCGGGCGGCAGAGTGCGGACGCGGTGGTGGCCGGCATCGGGACCGCAGAGCGCGACGGACTTGGTAATGCCGTCGCGTTCGCCAGCGACGCGGCGGGTGCGGCCGACTGGCCGCCACTCTTAGATCGGCTCTCACTGGTCTCGATGGCGGACGACGAAACGGGCCGCATTCGAGGAACGAGTCGACAGGAGGCCCGCGTGCGACTCGCACGACTCCGATCGAAGCGGGCCCTGTAAGTTCGGATCGGCGACGCGGTGGCGCTGCCGAAGTTCCGCCGAAGGAGCGTTACGGGTGGGACGGGACAGCGATCCGGAGCGTGGTCCCGTCATCCGACGTCGACACGGAGAACTCGCCGCCGGCCTTGTTGACGACCCAGTACATTAGCCAGATGCCGAGCCGGTCCCCGTGAGTCAGCGTGGTCTCGCCGTGTTCGAGCACGCGCGTCTCGTGCTCCGGAATTCCGGGTCCGTTGTCCGCTATTTCGATCGCGACCCAGTCCGGTGAGGGTCGCTCGACACGGATCGTCACCGTGGGGTTCGGGCCGGTATTGTGTTTGACCGCGTTCTCTACCCCCTCTTCGATCGCGGTCATCAGTCCGACCACCGTCGCGTCGACGGGGGTGCCGGCGGGGGGGAAGCGACAGCTCGAACGTCGCCCCGGGATACCGATCTCGCGTTTGGCTCACCAGTTCGGATACCCGATCGCGCAGGTCGACGGCGGACTCCGTCGGCGATCCGGCGAGCGTGTGATCGATCTTTCGGACCGCTTCCGCGATCCCCATGAGGTCGTCCGTGGTCTCAGCGATCACCTCGAGCGGCTTGCGAGACGCGTCGTCATCCAGCTCTCGACGTAACAGCTCTGTGTACCCCTCGATGAGGTTCATTTTGTTCCGGAGGTTGTGGTTGAGCACGCGGCCCATCACTTCCAATCTGCGCTCCCGTATCTTGCGTTCTGAGATGTCGGTCTGGAACCCGACGTAATGCGTGACTGCGCCGTGTTCATCGCGTATCGGGGCGATCGTAAGCTGGTTCCAAAACTTCTGGTCGTTCGCCCGGTAGTTCAGGATATCGACCGAGATCGGCTCTTCGGCGTCGATCGCCTCTCGGATCGCGCTCCGGGTCTCCGGATCGGTCTCGTCGCCCTGCAGGAACCGACAGTCGACGCCGAGCATCGCCGAGCCGTAGCCGGTGAGGTTCTCGAACCCGTCGTTCACGTAGATCAGCGGATTCTCGCCGTCGCCTGACTCGGCGAGCGTGATCCCGACCGGCGCTTCGTCCATCGCTCGTTCTTTCAGCTGGAGATCTGCGACGGTCTCGGCGAGCTTCCGTTCACGTTCCGCGAGCCGGAGTGAGGTCTTCCGACGTTCGACGAGGTTTGCGATCCGAGACCGGAGCGCCGTCTTCGGGACTGGGAGCTCGATGACGTCGTCGACGTAGTCCCACGCGTTTCCCGTCGCCGTCGAGGCCGACTCGTCGGTCACGAGCAGGACGAACGGGAGGAAGACGGGCGCGGACAGCGCTCGTCTCGATTGGATGGTCCCGGCGACACGGTTGAAGCCGCGAGCGTCGAAGACGCAGCAATCGAACGGATGCGCCGATTCGAGCGTCTCCACGTCGGTCGTCGCTTCGATCTGGTATCGGTCGCTCAGGGCCTCCGTGAGTAGCTCGCGGTCGCGCCCTGACCGCATGAACAGCAGGATTCGGGGTTTATCACCGAGTTCGGGCGGTGCGCTGGCTTCCACCTCTTCGGTAGCCACACCAGAGCCGAACTCAGACCCAGAGCCAGACCCAGAGCCAGAGCCCATACACTAGTAGGACAGTCGGCACGTACACTAAGAGCTATCCATTTATGTGATTACTGAAAAAACAAATTTGACAGAATGACACTCGCAGACGC
>SL_4KL_010_BRINEDRAFT_10000810_pt1 | contig 16596 bp, 13 predicted proteins | sample SodLak_010_BRINE_2_FD_10664 | JGI IMG/M metagenome (IMG submission 10664)
TGGTGATGCGATCGAGGCTTCCGGAGACGATCACGCTTCGCCACGAGCCATCAGCATCGACATCGTACGCGGTGAAACTCGCCAGTTCGCTCCGTTCGGCATAGGACTCCTTCCGGAGCTCGACGCTCTGGGCGAGAAAGACGAAATAGAGCCTGTCGTCGCCATCGTACCCGAAGGACATCGGTACGCCATACGGCACGCCATCGGCACTCATTGAAAGCACGCCGGTGCCGACCTCGATCAGTACGTCGTCGATCGCGGACGCATCCATCTCGGCTCCAACTAATGCATGGTGATCCGTCATGTGTTAACTACGAACACGATCGCTTATAAATCTCAGCAACGGTCCCATCAGGGAGGCTTGTCGACGGGGCTGAAGCGAGTGGGCGTTTGGGGGACGACCCCGCCGAGTGCGGACGTAAATAACCGATCTGCCTCAAGCTGAGCGCCGAGCGTGTCGAGACGCCGAACGAATGGCTACCGGATGAACAACCGCATACTTGAGCCACCAGTTCCCCGCGGAGCGAGGACGCTCACACGCAAGGATTCAAACCTGCAAGTTCATACTCCCGGGCGGGAATGACCTTCCGAATTTTGCATCTCGAAGCACCGTAACATCATGAGGCGGGGCTTCGTCCAAGTGGACTGTTACCGCTTTTTTGTACTCTGCACACACGAGCTGCACACAAAGGCATCAGAATACGACCGGCCGATGTTTCATCCTTAGTTAGGCGTGTCAGAATCGTCTTCGTCATCGCTGCCATCCCCGTCACCACCATCGGCGACTCCCTCTTCAGAAACCATATCGAGTGTCGCTTGATGCTCATCTGGAATATGGTCTTCGTCCACGTCCTCGAGCACATCCTCGACCAGTTCATTCCGAACCGTCTGCATGATTTGCAGCACCTCTGAAATATGATCGCGCGAGAACTCGTAAGTCAAGTCCTCTACGTGGTCACAAGCACCGATCTCCTGCAAGTAATAGAGAACCCGATTGACCCTGTCAGGGGGCACATTGAATGTCGGGGCGAAGTAATCACGGATCTGGTTCACGTTCACCTCTACAGGGTTCTCATGCCCAATCGATTGCTCGCCCCAGATCCCGCAGATGGCAATCGCGAGAATCTCTTTATCCATATTCTCGGTCAATACGAACTCCTCTTTCGGGTTCTCGGGCAACTCAACTCCTTCATCGAACCGGTTCTGGAGACGACCTGACTTGAATTCACCAGCTACCCGTCGTAACTTCCCACCGAAGTCCTGTGTGAGAACCGCAGCTTCTTCCTCGAGTTCCTCGAGACGCTCTCGGCAATTCTCCCACTCGTTACGACAGTTCCCAACCCACTCTTCATCGATATCCTGGTATACAATGCAACGGTCAATCGTCCGAACTGATCCATCGTACGGTGTCTTCTCCTGCACATCTGCTGCCTCAAGTTCGTCCTCTACACCGTCGATGGTGAGTTCGTTACACCGTCGCATCTGCCTGATGTGTCTCTCCTCGATATTGTTCCCCGACTTGACTTCGACGAGCAGGCAGGTGTCCCCATCATACAGCACGAAATCCGGCTCTGAAACAACATCAGCGTATGTATCATGGATTTCGCCGAACTTGATCGGCATTCGCCAACCGTGATCAGCAAGACAGGGAGTCGCACGAGCAGTCATCGCGCTATAAAACAGATTATAGGTCTGTTTCTCCCTAAGCTGCCGATCTACGTTTGGCGACTCCGACATTTCTATCAGGGCGACGCAACAGGATTCCCGACCTTCTTTTGCGAGTACGTTGAGTCGTACTCGTAAATTTCCTGCACGATATCTCTGAGACTCATCGCAGTTGCTGGCTCACGCGGATAGACGATGATATTCGGACCCTCAACAGCGAGATCAAAAATCTCGTCATGCTGATTGTCGAACACTCGTAGCGTATTCAGATCTCGCTGGCCGAACTTGTACTGCGGACCATTGAGAACGTTCTCCTTCAATTCTTTAACAAGCGCTTCACCCGTCTCAGTGGACCGATCAGGGTCAGTAAGTTCGATAGCCGTGAACCCGTCTACCGAGAATCCGTTCTCGAAGCTGTTGTGTGTCGGCTCGTGATCAACCCCGAAGTTCGCCTTGTCCAGCTCCTGGTATTCCTCAGAAACGCTTAGCAGCGTTTCAACAGCCTTGTCCTGCGATCCATCAACAACTGATTGGAGTGTCAGGCGGCCGTCGTTCGTACTCGCTCCCTGAATCGCGGCTTCGGGACTGTTTGTTTGGTCGAACTCGATCCGGGTTGGTTTGGCATTGAAATATTTCTCTGCCTTCTCGAGATCTTCCCTGCGACCTCCGTGGAAGCGGAGGGTCGCATGGCGATCCGCGTAGGGGGCGTGATATTGGGAAGTGAACCCTGAGATGTAGGAGTCTCGGATGATGTCTTCCTGTGTAAGGGCATCAAGGTACTCTGACGAGAGGTATAATCGTTCGACTTGTGGTAGGTACTTGATGAGGTTCTCAATTGTCTTCTTTCGCCAATCTTGGCGTTCGGTTGTGAGAACCCAAATGTACCTGCCCTGTTGAATCCAAATAGAGTCGTCAGTTCTCGATTTTTTCGGTGTTGTGATGCTGACGAGCGCAGTTTCAGGTCCCAACTTCTCTTCTGAGAAGGTGTGCTCCGATACGTAATTCTTGGCGTGTCCACTCACTCGCCCGCTTTTCGTGATGTGGTTGATGTGATCGTCGAGTGAGCCAATCTCGTATCCCCGGTTGTCCAAGAGATAGAGATTGAGGTCTGTGGAACTCCCGCTCCGGTGTTCCTTCTCCTCTTGATCCTCTTCAGAGGTGGAGACGTGTTCGATGAGTTCTCGAAGAATTTCTCTCTTACTCATCTGCCGGTACCGGTCGGAGTCAAGATCCATTGTCGTGGTTCAGTATTGGGCTCTTTGGATTCGGTCCTATTACGTTCAGGGTTTTCTTGTGACTTGTCTAATAGTTTGTGAAGCAGGCACATAGTGGTGTGCCTTGGATTGGAAGTGAAAAGCCCCCCCCCAAACGTGACCCGATCTTGCCATCTCTTTGGCACCGTGGTTGTGTATTTAGTCGTTTATCCTGCGTTTTTCACGAGTTGCCGAAATCATAAACAACGCGTTGCCATGGCGGTCCAGAAAATCTCTCTGTTGGATTTTCTTAACTCAACCAACTGGTCAGACGAGTCCATCAAGCTGCTCAGTCGTTTCTCTTAGCCACTGATCAAACGCCTGCACCCATCGGCCGGGAACCAAAACCACGGCCGGATCCCATCGAAGTTGCAGGGAGTGTATTAGAACGGAACGCAGTAGTTGCGAGAAAATATTTCGGACTAGATGATCCGCTGCTGGAAACCACCTCACAGTTGCAACCACCTGGACGCCACTCAAGGATTCAAACCTGCAAGTTCATACTCCCGGGCGGATTCAAACCTCGGTCGCAGCGAAGCTGCTCCCTGCTTCGAATCCGCTGAACATAGCTGTCGCTCGCGGAGTTGCTCGCGACAGAATAGTCCCGGGCGGATTCGAACCGCCGTCAATGGCTCCAAAGGCCATTATGATTGGCCGCTACACCACGGGACTGCAAGTACCACTTTCCCGTCGGGCCTCAAGTAGGTTACTTTCCGCCGCCCGGAGCGATGTCGACCGACTGCCGCTCGGGCGTCGACAATCGGATCCGGATCACGTTCCGATCCTCGACCCGCTCGTATTCGATATGCCCGCCGGAGAGGTCGATCACCCAGTAGACGAGCCACAGGCCGACCCCGCTGCTGTGGTGCACCTCCGGCATCTCCTGTTCGCCGGTCAACACGCGATGGTCGTATTCGGGTATCGGCGGGTTGTGATCGACGATCTCCAGCACGACTGACCCATCCTCCCGATCGGCAAATACCCGAATCCGTGCACCGTCGCGGTCGGGGTCATACGTCGCCGCGTTCTCGATCAGCTCCATCACCGCGATTTCGACGGCCGGAATCGCGGCCACGGGCAGCGACGACGGGACTGCCGCCTCGATCTCCACCCCGGGGAACGACTCCGAGACGGCCTCGATCGCCCCCTCCGTCGCGGCGACGAGGTCGACCGATTCGACCGCCGGCCGGTCCGTGAGGATCCGGGTGATCTCCCGCTGTTTGTCCGCCTTACACAGTAACCCATCGCTGACCCGGTACACGACCTCCGCCCACTCGGCGAGGTCCGGGTCGGAGACGTCCGCTCCCGCGTTCGAGCCCGAAGCAGCGAGTTCCTCCCCCGGTCGGCCGCCCGACCCGTCGAGGCCCTCCTCCTGGGCCGTTTCGACGTAGCCGAGGATCTTGTTCAGGTCGTTGCGGAGGTTATGCCGCAAGACGGTATCGAGCATGGAGAGATGCTGCCGACGGCGACGGCGGTCGGTAATGTCACGGGAGAAGCCCGCGACGCGGACGACCTCGCCGTCCTCGAGGATTGGGCGACCACGCGCCCATGCCCATCGGTGGTATCCCTGATCGGGGTTCACCCGGTACTCGATATCGAGCGGCTCCCCCTCGGAAAGGCCACCCATCGCCTCCAGAACGCCGGCACGGTCGTCGGGATGGATACACATGAGAAACGCCGAGGGGTCCGCACGGAGCGCCTCGATCTCGCCACCGTACAGCGATTCGTACGCCTCGTTGATGAACAGGACTTCGGACCAATCGCCGGTGAATAGCCAGAGGACGTCCTCCGCGCTTCCAGCGACCTGCGTGAGACGTTCCGCCGTCTCCTTCCGGAGGCGCTCGGCCTCGATGCGGTCCGTTACGTCCCGGGAACTGACGACGTACCCGCCGAACTCGGGGACGGCCTCGTTCGAGAATCGGCTCTCCAACCAGACCCACGAGCCGTCGGCCGTTCGATGGCGATATTCGACGGCCGTCTCCGTCGGCGAGCCAGCCGATCCGATCGTGTCACGGAACGCCCCCCAAACACGCTCGCGGTCGTCCGGGTGGACGAGATCGAAGGCGTCCCTGCCGAGGAGCGCCGAGGGCTCGAAGCCGATCACCCGCCGGGCGGCGGCGTTGAGATAGGTGAACGCGCCGTCGGCATCGAGAACCACGACGAGGTCGTGGGTGTGATCGAGAAGGAGGTCGCCCGGCGGTTCCTCGGGCATATTAAGCCGATAGAAACGCGAGGCGCACAATAAAGCTCCGATCAGAAATCTTCGGATTCAGTGACAGATCAGGCACCCTCGGCCAGCCGTTCGTACCGATCGACGAACTCACCGTGGCAGGATCCACAACAAAAGTGATACAGGGTGCCGTCGATCCGAGCCGACTCACCCTCGGCGGTGACCGTGTTCTCACAGACGACACAGTCGACCGCGAGGTCGACGTCCCCGAGCGTCGGCGACCACTCGGAGCGCTCGATCACCTGTATCGAGAGGTCCCGAACGGTCTCCAACCCGACCGTCTCCGCGAGGAGACCCCGAACTCCACCGGGGGTGTCGGCCGCGTCACCGTCCGCTTGTGAACGGCTCTCACCATCGAGCGTCGCCGAAAAGACGACCGTGCCGTCGGCAGTGAGAAGGACGTGCTCGACCCGCCGGTGTGCCGAGAGCGCAGCGTATGTTCGGTCGGCATCCGCCGGCGGCACCGACACCGTTACGAGCATCTCCAGCCCGCCGGTCAGTTCGCCGTCGTCGATGCGGACGGTAAACCCCTCGATCACGCCGATCTCACGGAGCCGGTCGATACGATCGGAGACCGCCGGCGGGGAGAGACCGACTCGCTCGGCGATGTCGCTGTATGGTCGTCTCGCGTCCGTGAGGAGGAGCCGAAGGATCTCCCGATCGGTGCCATCGAGCGTACGCATGAGGATGGATATCGGCGCACCAATAATAAACGCGCGGTACTCGGACGATCAACGAACGGCTACGTGGCGATCAATGAACGGCTACGGGGCGATCAGCGAACGATCACGAGATGGTCAGTGCGCGACTTCGGATGGTTCGTGCGCGACTTCGGATGGTTCGTGCGCGACTTCGGATGGTTCGTGCGCGACTACAGGTCGGTGGACCGGCCCGGGCGGTCGATCCGGGGGTGTCAACGCTTTCGTAGCGTTCAAGCCGCGCGGCCGAGAGCGAATGGATATGACACGCACGGTCTGGATCAAAGCCGATGGGAACGTCGGCGACTGGGAGACACGGAAGCGGCGGATCACGGCGGGGATCGAGGCGGGCGCCGACTGGGTCCTCGTCGACGAGCACGACGTGGGTCGTGTCCGCGAGCTGGGTGACGTGAACGTCGCCGCGTTTCTCGCGGAGGCCGATGTGGTCGACGGCGGCGAGGAGCTTGAGGCGGCGGACGCCTACTTCGTCGGGAAGGACGGCGAGGGCGACGGGACCATCGACCTCCCGAGCGACTTCTCCGGCTCCGCGGACCTCACCACGCTCCGTCGACGGGACGACCGTGCACAGGGCGCGTACATCCGGATCCTCGATACGGAGTACGAGACGTTCGCTGAGACCGCCGCCGCGGAGGCCGAATACACCGTGATCGTCGGCGAGGACTGGTCGATCATCCCGCTCGAAAACCTGATCGCCCGCGTCGGCGAGGAGACCCACCTTATCGCGGGCGCGACGACCGCCGCGGAGGCACGGACGGCCTTCGAGACGCTCGAGATCGGTGCCGACGGCGTCCTTCTCGACACCGACAACCCGGACGAGATAAGGGGTGCCGTCGACGCGCGCGATGCGGCCGACCGCGAGTCGCTCGACCTCCGCCACGCCGAGGTGACCGCCGTGGAGCGGACCGGCATGGCTGACCGGGTCTGTATCGATACCGGCTCGCTCATGGACGACTCCGAGGGGATGCTGATCGGGTCGATGTCCCGCGGCCTCTTTTTCGTCCACGCCGAGACCGCCGAGTCCCCGTACGTCGAGTCCCGCCCGTTCCGCGTGAACGCCGGGGCCGTCCACGCGTACGTGCGCAACCCCGAGGGGGGAACGAACTACCTCGCCGAGCTCTCAAGCGGCGACGAGGTACAGATCGTCGACACGGCCGGACACACCCGGGAGGCGATCGTCGGCCGGGTAAAGATCGAGAAGCGGCCCATGTTCAGGCTCCAAGCCGAGGTGGAGACCGACGACGGCGTGGACCGGATCGAGACGCTCATTCAGAACGCCGAGACGGTGAAAGTCGCCACCGCCGACGGTCGAACCGCCGTCACGGACCTCGAGGTGGGTGACGAGGTGCTCATCTACTATGAGGACGTCGCTCGCCACTTCGGCGAGGCCGTAGAGGAGAGCATCATCGAAAAATAATCTCCTCAGCGGTCACCGGCAGGACCATTCGCCGGTACGCGGCCGACAGTCACGTCGAAGGGGACCCGTTCGAGCCGCTCGTACTCGCCCGCCCGCATCCGCTTGATCACCGATCGACCCATCTCGCGCCAGCGGCGACGGAGGTCGTCGTAGGCGGCGGCCGACGTCGCCCGTTCCAGTTCCTCACGGTGATCCGCGAGCCCCGCACCGGATGCCTTACGCGCCGCCGACCTCAGTTCGACCTCCGAATACGGCGCAGTCGTCCGTTTCTCGTGGTGGTATCGGCTGCTCCGGACGTCCTTGAGGCCTGCTGTCTCGAACAGTTCGCGAGCCTTCCCGCCGAGCGCGACATCGGTGTCGACGCCCCGTAAATACGCCTCACGCGCCTCGCGTTCGAGCCCCTCCTCCGCGTCGACCGTCGAAGACACGGTCACCGCCGCGTTGTCCGGTTCCACGGCGGCGACGAGGTCGTCAGAAACGCGGACGAACTCCCGAACCGCGGGCGAGGGGTCCGGAAGGTTGATCAACAGCGCCTGACAGACGACGAGGTCGGCGGAAGCGGTGCGAAAGGGGAGCCGGGAGGCGTCACCGGCACACATCGGGAGGCCGGTCTCGTGACGGGCCACGGCGAGGAGGTCCGCGTCGGCATCCACGCCGATGACGGTCGCCGCCGGCGGCGTCTCCGCGTCAAGAACTCGGGTGAGCTCGCCGGTCCCACAGCCGACATCGAGGACCCGACGACGGTTTTGGAGATCGAGGTCGCTAAGCGCCGCCCGGCTGTCGCTCCACATTCCCTGACGCGTCCGTTCGAGATACTCGGCGGAGAACCGTCGCACGCCGCCGGATTCGAGACCGGCCGGTAAAAGCGCCCGGATCGGGAAAGCCGAAGCGAGGAACGCGACCGGCGCTAGTCCTGCCGAAGCTCACGGACGCGTTGCACGTTCCAGGCGTAGCTGCGCCCGTCCTCCGTCGGCGTCTCCAACACGAGCGGAACGTCGAGGAGGTCCGGGTGGTTGATGATTCGCTCCATTCCTTCCTCGCCGATGTATCCCTCGCCGATGTGGGCGTGTTCGTCCTTGTTCGTCCCGCAGTCGTGTTTCGAGTCGTTGAGGTGAATACAGCGCAGGTGCTCAAGGCCGACGACGTCATCGAACTCCGCGACCGTCTCGTCGACCCCTTCGGCCGTCGAAAGGTCGTAGCCGGCCGCGAAGGTGTGGGCGGTGTCGATACAGACGTCGATGTCGGTCTCGGTGCGGTCGATCACGCCGGCGAGGTGTTCGAAGTCGCCGCCGAGTTTCGTCCCCGACCCCGCGTCGCTTTCGATCAGGATCGTCACGTCCTCGGGGACGTCGATGTCGTCGATCACGGACGCGGCGTTGTCGAGGCCGCCCTCGATACCAGCGCCGGTGTGTGCACCGAGATGGACGTTCACGAACGGGACATCAAGCTGGCTTGCGGCCTCGACCTCCAGTTGCATCGACTCCAGCGACTTCGCGCGGAGGTCGTCCTTCGGAGTACAGAGGTTGACGAGATAGGAGGTGTGGATCACCCACGGCCCCTCCAGATCGCGTGCGGTCCCCTCGCGGAACCGCTCGGCCTGCTCCTCGTCGATGTTCGGGTCCTGCCAGACCTGTGGCGAGTGGGTGAAGATCTGTCCGCAGTTGCCGCCGATCTCGGTCTGTCTCTCGATCGCGTTGTCTACACCGCCCGCGACGGAGACGTGCGCGCCGATCTTGAGGGTCATATTCGAACGAGGGCGTACCGACAAAAAGCCGCTTCGGAACACGGCGTGTGATCGCCCGTTACCGCCGTCCCCCCGGACGCGACCGGACCCACTCCGCATCGGTGTATTTGATCTCGACGAGTTCGTGGGCTCGTTCAAGCTCGCTGTCGGTCCACGACCCGACGGTCACGTCGGCCGGTTCATCCCCTTCATCCGCCCTCCGATCGGGATCCAGGTGGCCGGACCGAGCCCACTCGGTGAGGGCGTCCTCGACCGCCTCCACAACGGTGGACCGGTCGGCGTCGATCAGCTCGTCCATGCCGATGACGCGATCGCGGAACGCGGCCGAGTCGACCGGCGGGTCGGCAAAGACGCCGAGATGTCGGTCAGCCTCGACCGAGTACGTCAACGACCCGTGCTGGACTACCGCGTCGCGCTTGCGATACTGGGCGTTGCCGGCGATCTTTCGACCGGCGGCGACGATATCGTGTGCGGGATGAAGCTCCCGGAGGTAACAGGCGGGGTGATACAGCTCGGGAACCTCCTCTGCCACGTAGTCGGCGGCGATCCCTAAGCGACGGAAGGCGTCGAGGATCGGCTCACAGAGCAGGTGATAACAGTCGAGCAGTTGCCCCGGGACCGCCGCGGCCGGCACGACGATGGAGTAGGCGATATCGCCGACGCCGTCGTGATAGATGCCGCCGCCGCCGGTCTGTCGGCGGGTAACGTCGATTCCCGTGCGATCACAAAACGGCCAGTCGACGGTATCGGGGTCCTGCCCGTATCCGAGGGTGAGACAGTCCGGGTCCCAACGATACGTCCGGATCGTCGCCGGCCCGCCGGCGGCGACGGTCTCGGCGGCCACCTCATCCAGCGCCATCTGGAGCGCCCCCGAACGCCGCTCCTCGTGGATCAGCCGCCAGTCGAGCCTCTCGGTCATATGACACCGTTCGTGGTGCCGGGAGCAAAGCCGTTGTGTTCGTGCCACCGACGGATTTTATATCGCAGAATATGATTTATCACATCCAGTTCAACGGACACGCGTCCCTTTTAGGAATCGCCGGAGTAGAGCGCGTATGGTCCGAAACGTCGCGGGAGAGATGGCGACACTTGAGGACGAGGACTTCTATCTCCTCTCGGGCGTCGAGCAGGGGATGCGGTTTTCCGAATGGGTCAGGCGGGATAAGATCCCGGAGTACGCCACCCTCACCCCCGAGGAGGTCGACTATCGGATCGATCGGTGTCTCGACCGCGAACTCATCCAACGGAAGACGATCCAGTACGTGGGATATCAACTCACCTTCGGGGGATACGACGCGCTCGCGTTGCGAACGTTCGCGGAGCGCGAGACGGTGGAAGGTGTCGGCTCGCCGCTCGGGTTGGGCAAGGAGGGTGACGTCTATGAGGCACGGTCGTTCAAACCGGTCGCGCTCAAGTACCACCGCGAGGGTTACACGAACTTCCGGGAGGTCGCCCGTGGGCGCGAGTACACCGCCGATCACAACCACGTCTCCTGGATGTACACCGCCCGGAAGGCCGCGGAGCGCGAATATCAGGTGATAGAGGACCTCTATCCGAACGTCGCGGTCCCCCGACCGATCGACCACAACCGTCACGCCATCGTGATGGACAAGTTCCCGGGCGTCGAGTTAGCACGGGCGAAACTCGACCCCGAACAGGCGGTTCCCGTCCTCGATCTGATCGTCCGTGAGCTAACGAAAGCGTATCACCGTGGCTGGGTCCACGCCGACGCGAGCGAGCACAACGTCGCGGTCGCCGAGAGCGGGATCACGGTCTTCGATTGGCCCCAAGCGGTGCCGACGGATCACGAGAACGCCAGGGAGCTGCTCGAACGGGACCTACGGAACCTCGTCCAATATTTCAGACGGAAGTATCCACACGAACTCGGCAAGGTCGACATCGTCGCCCTCGCGAACACGGTCGTCGGGAACGAGTTCGAGAGCGTTGCCGCCCACCTCACTGACTGAACGGGCGGACGCTTCGTTTCCGGCGGTGAATCGGCCGGATTTGCTCGTTATGAACGGTGAGCGTGTAGTATCTTCCGTGTCGTGCGATGTCTCACCCACGAATCGATAAATTACATAACGCGATATTAAATACGGACGATCGGGGCGGGACAGGCGAACCCCGGGACGCGTCGCTCAGGACCTACTGTGGTGATACACAAGGGGAGCGCGGAGCTACTCCAGGACGTGCTGGGTGTCGTAAGAGCCGAGCACCTTGACCCAGCCCTTCGAGGCGATTTCCTCTATCTCCTCAAGCGCGGCGACCGCGTGGTCCTCGTAGAGGCCGGCGTCGACGTCGAAATGGAAGAGGTAGTCACCAAGTCGCTCGCCGCTCGGGCGCGACTCGATCCGGGAGAGGTTGAGGTTGCGCTCGGCGAACGATTCGAGCAGTTCGAGTAACAGCCCGGGATAGTTGTCGTTGGGGTAGACGATGATCGTGGTCTTCCCGCCGGCCTCCGAGCGGTCCTCCGTCGGTGCGACGACGAGGAATCGAGTCGCGTTCGAGGTTCGGTCCTGGATGTTCTCGGCGAGGATCGTGAGGTCGTCGCCGGCGTTGTCGGGATGGCCAATGCCGGCCACCCGTCCATCCTCACGGGCGCGTTCGACCCCACGGGCCGTCGACGCGACCGCCTCAAGGCCGACGCCCGGATGGTTCGCCTCCAACCAGTTGCGACACTGCGCGAGCGCTTGGGAGTGGCTGGCGACGACCTCGAACTCGGACGACTGCGCGAGCAGGGCGTGCCGGATCGGGGTGACGACCTCCCGAGTCACGGAGACGTCGTACTCCGCGAGCGCGTCGAGGCTCTCGGTGACCGAGCCCTCGATACTGTTTTCGATAGGGACGACCCCGCGTTCGAACTCGCCGGCGGCGACGGCATCGACGATGGCGGTGACCGACTCACGAAACGACACCTCGGCGGCGACGGCCCGCGCCGCACGGTGGGAGTACGTGCCGGCGGGACCGAGGGTGACGGCGTTCATCGACGGTACACAGACGACCGGTACGGAAAAGCATGGGGGGCGGAGGCAGGGTTGTCGCCCGGCCGGACGACCCCCCCGTGACCGGTCGAACGGTTACCGCTCCGGATGGGTGGGCGCGTCGAACCCGCCCCTGATGAGCGGCTTCGCGATGTGGCGACGGGCCGCCGGCGGCACCTCGTACCAGCCGAGTTCGAGGGACCGATCGATCGGCCGATCCACGCGCCCAGGGGCGGCGGTGTCGCAATCCCGGCAGCGATACCCCTGATCCCGGCCGGCGGAGGACATCCGTCGGTCGCAACCCGGACAGGTCGGCGTCGAGGGAACCGTCCGCATGAGTTCACGAACCGCGAACTTCTCCAATTTAAGCGTCTCCCGCGGAGCCGTCGACCCCGCAACTGGGCGGAGTTCGCACTCGCCACAGACGGTCACCCGATCGCCCGGTCGAAGCGCTCGAACGTGGTCGCGGAACCGGCCGGTCGGTTTGAACGCCACACAACGGAGCCCGTCAGCCGGATCGGATGTGGGGCCTCCCTGCCGTGTTTCGTTCAACCCATCGCGGTCGGGGATCCCCGATCCCGGTGGTCCGAGCGTCAGGTGGACATGACCCCCGCGTTTGGTCTCGGGTGCGCCGGCGACGACCCCGTCGATCTTGAATCCCGCGCCGTCGCGGAGGTCGCCGATCCGTCCCGCTTCGAGGTGAGCGTCGGTCCCCTGATTCGTGTGAAACGTGGCGGTGCGGTCGACCGGTTCGCTTCGGATGGCCGCGGCAACGGAACGACACGCCGCCGCATCGTCCCCACGGATCCCGTGGAGGATCGGCCCAGGCGCGTTCGGGACGCAGACGACCTCGCCCGTTCCACGGTCGACGGTATCCCAGACGGTCGGGTAGCCCATCTCCGCGGCCGCGAACACCGAGTCGGCGTCGACGTCCCGGCGGGTTCCACAGCGGTCGAACTCGCGATAGGAGATGTGCTCGACGGTCCACGCATCGAAGGCCGCGGGTGCCCCGACGGCGGCGACCGCGCCGATCCGTCCACGACCGGGGTGGCTCCGTACGTCGCCGACGGCGGCGTGGAGAAAACCGTGTGCGTCCGCAAGCGTGGTCGCCTCCTCGACCGTGAGCCGCTCGCGGAGTGCGCGTCGGGCGAACGAGGCGACCGCGTCGGGGATGGGCGGGCCGTCGGATGAGTGGACCGCGAGGTCGGCGACGACGACGCCCGGGGAGGTTCGTTCGTCGGCGACGACGGAGAACCGGTGAACCGTCTCGCAGGCGAGATCGAAGGCGGCCCGTGCCGACACGTCAGTCACGTGGAGCGCCACCGCGGCGTTCCCGCGCGTCTTGTGTTTCACCGCCGGGTTGAGCCGAACGAGGAGTCGTCGCACGACGGTCCCGCCGGCGGCTTCCAGTCGCTCGGCGAGTCGGGTGGCGACGTAGGTGGTACACATCCCGTCCGTTCGGGAGTCGGTGTCATCGACGGCGACGATCGGCACGGGAAGGGGTTCGCGGGTCCCGTTCAAGCCGGTTTCGGCTCCAGGCGGACGGGTGAATGAGGACGGAAACGGCCGTCGGCATCGGCGGGGCGTTCCCGTAACGTGAGCGCATCCTGGATCGAGTATATATAGATTTCGCGGAGCGAAGGTCGGAAAAACGCAAGCAGGCGGACGTTCCTCCCCTGATAAAACCGCCACAACGTATTTATAGAGCGAACGGCTTACCATCGGGCATGTCCCGGACTGCGCTGATCGGCAACCTCACAGCGATGCTGGAGGACGCGGGCTTCACCGTCAGCGACCGGTGTGCGGTCCGGCCGAAGAGCTTCGACGTGGTCGCCCGCCGCGGCAGGGACCTCGTGCTGCTCAAGATCCTCGGCAACGTGGACGCGCTCGATTCCGAAACCGGCGCGGAGCTGCGACGGTTGGGCGAGTATCTCGAGGCCACCCCCATGGTCGTCGGCCTCCGAACGCGCGACGAGGACCTGAAACCGGGCGTGGTCTACTTCAGACACGGTGTCCCGGTGATCAACCCCGACACCGCCTACGAGCTGTTCGTCGAGGAGATGCCGCCGCTCATCTACGCGGCACCCGGCGGCCTCTACGTGAGCCTCGACGGTGACCTCCTCGCGGACGAGCGTGAGGAGCGCGGGTGGTCGCTCGGGCGGTTGGCGACCGAGCTCGGCGTGTCGCGACGGACGGTCTCGAAGTACGAGGACGGCATGAACGCCTCCATCGAGGTGGCGATCCAGTTGGAGGAGCTGTTCGACAAGCCGTTCTCCAGCCCCGTCGACGTGCTTGAGGGCGCAGAGGACGTTCGCGACGCGGAGCCGACCCCCTCGCCACCGGATGCGGATCCGGACGACGAGCACGTTGTCCACGTGCTCACCCGTGCCGGCTTCACCGTCCATCCGACCGCACGAGCGCCGTTTAAAGCCGTCTCCGAGGACGATGACGGGCGGTCGATGCGAATGCTCACCGGCCATTCGGCGTTCACCCGGGCGGCCGAAAAGCGCGCGCGGATCATGTCCTCCATCGGCGAGGTCGCACACACTCGGTCGGTCTACTTCACCGAGAAGGATGAAAAGCGGGACGCCGTCGAGGGGACGGCGCTCGTCTCGTGTGAGGAGTTGGCCGCCATCGACGACCCCGACGATATCCGTGACCTCCTGCGCGAGCGCGCGGACCCGCCGTCAGAAGCCTGAACCGTCCAAACCCTAAACCCGGTTGTGGGCGCGCTTTCAGCGGCCGAACAACCGGCTGAAGAAGCCGCCGCTTTTCTCGTCCTCCTCCTCGTCCTCGTCGCGCTCGCGCGAGAGGACGGTCTCCATTCCGGTGTCGTCGTCCCGGAACGGGACGCTTCCGGCGAGTTCGTCGTCAACCTCGTCGCCGTCCTCGGGTTGTGCCGGAGCGGACGCGTCGTCGATCGATTCCTCGCCGTCGTCCTCGTCCGTCACCGGCTCATCAGTCACTTGCTCATCCGTCACCGATTCGTCCTCACCGTCCTCGATAGGGGCATCGTCGTCGCGTTCCATCCGCGGCGTGCCCGCCGATTCCGGTGAGTCGGAGTCGGGCGAGTTCGTCTCGGCCGACTCCGACTCGGCGGTCGGAGCCATCTCGCCGGCCGGCTCCGGATCCGTGATCGCCGACTCCGGATCCATCTCGTCGGCCGACTCCGAGCCCGTGGCGGCATCGGACGCGTCCGCCGTCTCGGACTCGGCACCCTCTACCGGAGCGGCGGGCTCCGAAGGCTGATCACCGCCGGTCTCCTCGGCGACGATGATCTCGTCCGCATCGCCCGCCGGCTCCAGCCCGGCCGGGCCATCGTCGGCGACGATGATCGTCCCGTCCTCGTCCGCGGTGTCGTCGCCCGTGTCCTTGTCGTCGGTGTCGTCGCCCGTGTCCTTGTCGTCGGTGTCTTCGCCCGCGTCCTCGCCATCGTGGGCAACCGCGTCGCCGGTGGGTTCCTCGATGGCGACACCCGTGAGCGTCCGCGTCAGTTCGCGGTAGGCGTGACTCACCGGGGCCGTCGGCGCGAAGGTGAGGAGCGGTTCACCGGCTGTGCTCGCCCCGATCACCGCCGGATCTTCGGGGACCCAACAGAGCACCTCGGTGCCGAGCAGCTCCGAGACGAGGGCGTCTTCGGACTCCGGCGCGTCCGGGTCCGCACGGGTGATCGCCGCGCCGGCGACGGTCCCGCCGAGCCGTTCGGTGAGCTGTCGGGTCTTTTCGGTGTCGCCGAGGGCGTCGCGTTCGGGCGTCGAAACGAGCAGCGTCTCGTCGGCGAGCCCGAGCGGAAGCGTCGATTCGTGCGAGAGACCGGCCCCGACGTCAAGGATTACGAATTCGGCCGACGCGAAGGCGTCGATGACCTGCCGAAGGACCGCGGGGTCGGCCGCGGCGTACGCATCGAGATCGGTCGTGCCCGGAACGACCCGCAGCCCGTTCGGGCCGTCGTGGACCGCATCGGCCGGATCGGCGTGACCGGCGAGCACGTCGTGGATCGTGGTGTCGCCGACCTCGATGCCGAGCGAGCCCGCGAGGTTCGCCATGCCCACGTCGGCGTCGACCGCGACGACGTCGGCGCCGGATCCGGCCAGTACCGTCGCCACTGCCGCGGCCGTGGTGGTCTTTCCAACCCCACCTTTCGCCGAGGCGACCGCATAGACCGTTGCCATACCGTCACGGTCCGGCGACACCTACTTAAATGTACGCGGGTGTACGTCCGCGGGATGTATGTCCCCGCCGTCGTGGTGGATGTCCCCGCCGTCGCGGCGGCCGTATTCCAGTAGATGGTGGAGGATCCGGGTCGAACCCGGTCCGGACCGTTTCGCAAACACCTTATATGTCGCTCGTTGAGGTTTGAACGATTAGAGAGTATGGCGAGACCAGAGGTGCTCGACCGGATCAAGGAGGCCGAAAGGGAGGCGGACGAGATCATCGCGGAGGCGGAGGCCGACGCCGACGAGCGCCTCGCCGAGGCCCGGCGGCGTGCGGAGGAGATCCGCACGGAGGCCGAGCGTGAGGCGGCCGCCGAGGCCGACGAACGGCTCGCGGAGGCCCGCGCGGAGATCGAGGAACGCCGCGAGGAGA